>Ga0208960_1000701_pt1 | contig 18582 bp, 11 predicted proteins | sample GreLakmeON33MSRF_FD_187703 | JGI IMG/M metagenome (GOLD analysis project Ga0208960, IMG submission 187703) | Freshwater lentic microbial communities from great Laurentian Lakes, MI, USA - Great Lakes metaG ON33MSRF (SPAdes) | ecosystem: Environmental > Aquatic > Freshwater > Lake | place: Great...
CTTGCCATGAACAACACGCCTCCGAACAACGCCGTCTCGCTGCGGGACTTCCTCTCTGCTTCCACGAAGTTCGCCGCCAGCGCCGCCGCCCTCGGCACACTCCCCGTCGAGCGCTTCGTCCACGGCGCTTCGCCGGGCGACACCATCAAGGTCGCGCTCGTCGGCGCGGGCGGACGTGGCACCGGCGCGGCGGACCAAGCTATGCAATCCGGGGCGGATGTGAAACTTGTGGCCGTCGCCGACGTGCATCAGGACCGCATGGACCGCAGCCTTGCTTCGCTCAACAAGCACAAGGACCAACTCGCGGTGAAGGCGGAAAACAAGTTCCTCGGCTTCGACGCCTACAAGCAGGCCATCGCGCAGGCGGACGTGGTCATCCTCGCGACCCCGCCGGGCTTCCGCCCGATGATGTTCGAGGAGGCAGTGCGGCAGGGAAAACACGTCTTCATGGAAAAGCCCGTCGCGGTGGACGGCCCGGGCATTCGCAAAGTCCTCGCCGCCGCCGAGGAAGCGAAGAAGAAGAATCTCAAGGTCGCCGTCGGCCTTCAGCGGCATCACCAGCCGAATTATCAGGAGAGCATGAAGCGGCTGCACGGCGGCGAGATCGGCGACATCGTCTCGATGCGCTGCTATTGGAACACCTCGCCCGTCGGCCCGAAGGTCACGCGCGAGCAGGCCGCGAAGCTGCTCGGCCGCGCGCCCACCGAGATGGAATACCAGCTCCGCAATTGGTATATGTTCGCGTGGCTCTGCGGCGACCACATCGTCGAGCAGCACATCCACAACCTCGATGTCATCAACTGGGTGAAGCAGTCGTTCCCCGTGAGCTGCTCGGGCATCGGCGGGCGCGCGTATCTGAGCGAGCCGGACCACGGCGAGATTTTCGACCACCACACCGTCGAGTATGTCTATGCGGACGGCTCGCGGATGCATTCGCAGTGCCGGCAGATTCCCAAGTGCAAGGGCGAGGTTTACGAAGCCGTGCAAGGCACGAAGGGAAGCTGGATTGCCGAGCGCAACGTCTTCGCCATCCGCGACCTGAAGCAGGAAGTGACCTGGCGCTATCAGGCGAAGGAAGGCGAGGCCAACGACGGCCATCGGCTCGAGCACATCCCGTTCTTCGACGCCATCCGCCACAACAAGCCGCACAACGAAGCCGAGCGCGGCGCGAAGAGCACGCTCACCGCCATCATGGGCCGCATGGCGACCTACGGCGGCCAACCCGTGACGTGGGAAGCGGCGCTGAACTCGAAGCTCGACCTCCTGCCCGAGCGCCTCGCGTGGGACGCCGCGCCCAAGCCCAAGCCCGGTCCGGATGGGCGGTATCCGTTTGCGATTCCGGGTCGCACCGTGGCGCTCTGACGCCGTCTTCTCCTGCTCGTAATCCTAATCTTGCTCCTGTGCTCGGCGGGGCAGGGGAGGAGCAGGATTAGGATTACGAGCAAGAGTGGGAGTTCCCCGCGCTGGACAACCCGCTGCGAATTCCTACACTCGCCCCCGTTCCAGCTTGTTGAACGAGCTTGTCTTGTCCGCCGCGAATGTCGTGGCGGACGGCCCAGTCCAACGCGATTGAAAATATGAGCAACCTGATTGTCCCTGCCACCGACCCGGTCACGCGCCGGAGTTTCTTCTCCACCTCCACGAAGTTCGCCGCTGGCGCCGCTGCCTTGAGCACGCTGCCCCTCGAGCGCTTCGTCCACGGCGCTTCGCCTGGCGACACCATTAAGGTTGCCCTCATCGGCATGGGTGGCCGCGGCTCCGGCGCGGCGGATCAAGCCCTCAGCACCGGCGAGAGCGTCAAGCTCGTCGCCGTCGCGGATGTGCACGAAGACCGCATGAAGGGCAGCATCAATATGCTTCGCAACAAGCATAAGGATAAGGTGCAGGTGAAGGAGGAGAACATGTTCATGGGCTTCGATGCTTACAAGAAAGCCATCGCCCTGGCCGACCTCGTCATCCTCGCCACGCCGCCCGGCTTCCGCCCGATGCAGTTCGAGGAAGCCGTCCGCCAAGGCAAGCACGTCTTCATGGAGAAGCCCGTTTGCGTGGACGTCGCGGGCTACAAGAAGGTCATCGCCGCCGCCGCCGAGGCGAAGAAGAAGAACCTCAAGGTCGGCGTCGGCCTCCAGCGCCATCACCAAGCCGGCTACCTCGAAACCATCAAGCGCATCCACGACGGCCAGATGGGCGACATCATGGCGATGCGCGCCTACTGGAACGGCAACACGCCGTGGGTGAAGCCCCGCGCCGACCTCGAGAAGCAATACGGCCGCAAGCTCACCGAGCTCGAATACCAGATGCGCAACTGGTATTACTTCGTCTGGCTCTGCGGCGACCACATCTGCGAGCAGCACATCCACAACCTCGACGTCATCAACTGGGTCAAGCGCGGCCACCCCGTCAGCGCGCGCGGCAACGGCGGTTGCGAAACCCGTAAAGGCCCCGACTACGGCGAAATCTTCGACCACCATGTCGTGGAGTTCACCTACGAAGACGGCTCCGTCTGCTTCAGCCAGTGCCGCCACCAACTCGGCTGCTGGAACGACGTCTCCGAGCACGCCATCGGCACCAAGGGCGTGGCGAACCTCGGTCGTTACACCATCACCGGCCCCAATGCTTGGCGCTTCCAAGGCGGCGGCAAAGACGCCTACCAGCAGGAGCACGACGACCTCTTCGACGCCATCCGCAACGACAAGCCCTACAACGAAGCCGTCTATGGTGCGGACAGCTCCATGACCTCCGTCCTAGGCCGCATGGCGACCTACTCCGGCAAGGAAATCACCTGGGAAGCCGCGATGAAGTCCGAAGTCAGCGACACGATGGTCAAGGGCATTGACCAAGTGCCGTGGGCCGAGGCCATCAAGCTCACCCCGAACAGCGTCCCCGGCTCCGACGGCATGTATCAAATCGCCATCCCCGGCAAGACCGACGTGCTCAAGGCCCGCAAAGCCGCCTGAGCCGCCGGGCCAAGACCGTTTCCCTCAGCCCGCGTGTCCGCAAGGAGCGCGGGCTCCTTCTTTAATACGTTCGGGAAAGGTGAATCCTCCGTGAAGCCGATGTGTGTGCGTCACCGACAGGTGTCCATCCACACTCCCTGCGAACCAGTGGATTGAAACTGCCGGAGGATAACCATCGGAACTGGACCTCGAGCGACGCTGTCGGCGTCAATACATTTGGCAAGCGCGCGCTGACATGGAGCAAGATGCTCGTGGGCCGTTGCCGGCGCTCACGCAAATCGCCCCTTCACCCAGTTCACCACTGTCTCCACCATCGGCGCGGTGTGCTCGCCGGCGAAGACGTGGTTCGAGCCTTGGAGCGGGACGAACTCCACGTCGCTGCCTGCGCGGATGAGGATGTCCTTCGAGTCTTGGATGGGCACCACGTCGTCCTCCGTGCCGTGGACGAGCAGCCACGGGACTTTCACCTTCGGCGCGGCGTCGAGCACGGTGCCGATTTGCGTGAGGTCGTCCATGTAGGCTTGCGAGAGGGGGCAGGCCTCGTCTTCCCACATGAAGCCCGCGCCCGGCTTCACCGTGCCGAACTCGCGCTGCGCGAAGGCCGCCGTGCTCACCATGCCCGCGAGCGAGACGAGGAGGCGGATGCGCGGATCCTGGCTGGCACGCAGCACGCCCACCGCGCCGCCCATGCTGTGGCCGATGTAGCAGATGTTCCATCCCGCGTAGGCGTCCAGCACGGAGCCGAGGTCGGCGACTTCCTTCGTGATGGTCGCGTCCACGAAGCGCCCGCCGGACGCGCCGTTGCCGGTGAAGGAGAGGCGCAGCGTGTTGACGCCCGCTGCGGCGAGTGCGGTGGCCAGCGTCACGAGGAAGGGCCGGTCCTTATTGCCGGTCACTCCGTGGCCGAGGACGACGAGGTTTTTCGAGTTCGCATCGCCTTGATGGAAGGAATGGTCAATGCGCTCGCCGTGGAAGTTTTTGATTTCGCCAAACATGGTGGCAAGGTTTCTAGCCCCGCATTGGTGCAGCCGCAAATGCAAAAGCGGCGCTTGCCAGAAATGACTCCCTCGCTACTCTCCGCGCCATGACTTTTTTCAAAGCAGTGTTCACGTGGTTGCTCATGGGTGTGATCTTGGGCGGCGGCGTCTTCATGACCGTGCATCCCAAGTCGCCGTCGTGGTGGCCGCTCCTCGTCGTGGTGGTCGCATTTATCGCCGTCGTCGGGAAGTTCGGCTGCCTGCCGCCCAGCGACGAGCATCATCACTGATTTCCAGACTGCCTGCCGGAATGGACAACGCGAAGGTGCAAGCCTTCGCGTTTTGTTTTATTTCGCCGCCTTGTCCAAGGCTTCGAGGACGATGCGGGGGGTCAGCAGGGTGGGCAGGATCAACGGTGCAGCCTTCGGGTCGGCGGGATAGACCAGCACCATCGGCACGCCGGCGCGGCCGAACTTCTTCAACTCGCTGATAATGGCGGGCGTCTCCAGCGTGTTGTCGGCGAGGAGCGCGACGGCGTTCAAGGCTTTGAGCTTCTGGCGAGTCGCAGTGATTTCGAGGCTGCTGCTGAGGTTGGCTTTGCAGGTGAAGCACCAGTCCGCCGTGAAGTCCACGAGCACGACGCGGCCCTCGGCGCGGGCCTTTGTGACGGCTTCCAAACTCCACGGCTGCCAGTCGATGCCGTCGGTCTCGGTGGCACGCGCGGGATTGCGCCAGTGCAACTGACCTTCCAGCGCATACGCGTAAGCGCCGCCAAGCAGCGCGAGGCTGATAAACATCGCCAGCCCACGGCGTTTTCCCCCGCGCTGAACGAACTCACCCCAAATCCACACCGCGAGCGAGAGGACGACGAGGAAGAGGCCCAGCCAGAGCGCGCCATCGCGTCCGAAGATTTTGGTCGAGACCCACAGCAGCCAGATGGCGGTGGCGAGCATCGGGAAGCCCATCGCGTGCTTGAAGTGGACCATCCAATCGCCCGGCTTGGGCAGATACCGGAGCCACGCGGGCTGGAAGCTGAGCAGCAGGTAAGGCAGCGCGAGGCCGAGGCCAATGGCGAGGAAGAGCAGGAGAATCAACAGCGGTGGCTGCGCGAACGCGAAGCCCAGCGCGGGCGCGAGTAGCGGCGCGGTGCAGGGTGTGGCGAGCGCGGTGGCGAGGATGCCGTTAAAGAAAGCGCCGGTGGGGCCTTCCTTGCGCGCGAGGTCGCTTGCCGCGGTCATCGCGCCGCCGCCGAGGCTGACCTCGAACAGGCCGAAGAGGTTCAGCGCCACGAGCGTGATGAGCGTGACCATGCTGACGAGGAAGATGGGGTTCTGAAACTGCATGCCCCAGCTCGCGTTCCGGCCCGCCTGCTGCACGCCGATGACGACGCCGGCGAGGACGACGAAGGACACGAGCACGCCGAGGCAATACACGAGGCCGAGCTGGCGCACGCGGGCGGGGGATTCCTTGGCCTGGTTCACGAAGCCGAAAATCTTCAGCGCGATGACGGGCAGCACGCAGGGCATGATGTTCAAGATGAGGCCGCCGAGGAACGCGAGGAGCAGCGCGTGGGCGAAGGAGGTGATTTCGGCCTTGGCGACTGCCGGGGCGGTGGGCGATCCGTCGGCGAGGAGCAGGTTCACCTCGTATCCAGTGGGATGCGGTTCGTCGGCGCGCTCAACGAGCAGGCCGAGCAGTTGTTTGGGCCACTCGCCTTCCGACTTCTTCACCTGCTTGCGGAGGACAACCTTGCCGCCCGCGTTGCTCACGACCTCCGTCGGGCCGGCGACCTCAAAGCCCTCGCCGCCGTAGGGGAAGAAGTCGGGCTTCGGCGCGCTGGTGATCCACTCGATGAGGAGCGGGCGGGTGTCGTTCGTCGAGGCGGGCGCCTCCCATCGGGCGGTTGCGACGAGGTCCGGCTTTTGCGTTGGCAGGAGCTTCTGCCAGTCGGAGAACTGAGGTGCGGAGGAAGATGGCTTGGTTTCTGTGCCGATGCGCAGCGTCGCATTGACGGTCGTCTTGGAGGGAACGCAGGAGCCGCCGGTCTCACATTCGAGCCAGCTCACTTTCGCGGAGAGTTCGTGGGTGCCGGCGGGCGCGTTGGCGGCGAGTTTCAACGGCACGAGCAGCACGGCTTCCTTCGCGTATTCGTAGCTGGTGAGGGTGTTGGCGAAATACTTGCCGGGCACGGGCCACTGGATTTCTCCGGCAGTGATGCCAGCGGGCAACGCCCAGACAATCTTCGTGGGAAGACCGACATCGCCGCCGTTGCGCCAGTAGGTGTGCCAACGGGGGGCCATCGTCAGCCGCACGCTGGCGAGGATGGTTGCGCCGGGTTGGGCGGCGTCCTTGTCGAGGAGCAGTTCAGCCTGCGTGGCAGCGGCCTCGGCGCGGGGCGCGACTAGGCCGAGCAAGGAGCAGCAGAGCAGAGCAAGAATGCCGTTTCGCATGAACAGTAAGATGACGTCGGCGCAGATTTGTTTGAAAGTATATTGTCCGAATTGCTGGCCGTGAGTCAGGACACCTGCGGGAAGCTTACACGAGCGCTCGGCGCTCCTTTGTCTACATCCGCTGGCGCTGCCAGTGGGTGATTTTCTTGCGGAAGCTCGCCGCCGTCAGCCAATACCAGCGCTCGTAGCGGTGCAGGGCGGCGGCGCGTTCGTTGGCGTCGTCACGGATGAAGCGGGTGGTCACGCTGGCCTCGGTGGCGGCGAGCTTCTCGAAGACGGCGTTGAGCCGCGTGCCAGGAAGATCGCCGTCGAGCGAGTCCACGCGCTTGACCGAGAAGCCGGCCTTCTGCGCGAGGCGTTGCAGCGTGCGCGGCGAGAAGCTGTAGTGGTGCGCGACGTGGAAGAAGTGCGAGAGCCGCGAGCCGGGGGCCTCGACGTTCGGCACCTCGACGACGAAGTGGCCGCGCGGCTTGAGCAGCTTCTTGACCGTAGCGAGCGTGGTGGTCGGGCTGATGGTGTGTTCGAGGACGTGGTTCATCACCACGAGGTCGAAGCTCGCGGGCTTGAGCTTGTGGGAGACTTCCTCGAGCAGGCCGTTGTGGACATCCAGCCCCTTCTTTTCGCGCGCGAACTGCGCGTGGCCCTCGTGCGGCTCGATGCCGGTGAACTGCCCGGTGGAGCCGACGACTTCCTTCATGCTCCACAGCAGCGCGCCGACGCTGCAGCCAATCTCCAGCACGCGGCCGCCGGGCTTCAGGTAAGGTCGCAGCTGCGTGAGCATCGGGCGGATTTTGGGCAGCCGCCGCTCGAAGAACCGCTCGTCCGGCACGGTCTGGTGCTTGTAAGCGCCCCAGTAGCTCGTGTGGTAAAACTTCGAGTTCTCGCGCTCGCTCGGGCGCGGGTTCGTATAGACCATCCCGCAGTCCTCGCAGATGACGGTGGTCAACTTCGAGCCGCCGCGCCCACGCGTGGCAAAAATCTGGTGACGCGCGCTCCCGCACAGGTCGCAGACCTGCTTCGGCTCTTCAGTGGTGGTGACAGTGGGTTTCATCCGCCTCCGGTTGCCCGGAAAAAGTGACGCAATGTTTGCGAAGCGGTGGGAATTGTCAAAGGCCGCTTGTCGGGTTCCGGCCGCGTGCTGTGGCTGGCCCCCACTGCCAGCCGAACTCCCGCTTGCGCCCTCCGCACCCTTCTCCTACAACCTCCGCCCATGCCGACCACCGCCACGCGCACCGGAGCACGTCACCAAAACACTTTCGACCTGAACACTTGGCTCGACGCCCGCAGCACCGCCGTCAACAAAGCGCTCGACGCCCTGCTCCCGCCTGAGAAGACCAAGCCAGCCACCATTCACAAGGCGATGCGCTATTCGCTCTTCGCCGGCGGCAAACGCATGAGGCCCGCGCTCACGCTCGCGGCGGCGGAGGCCTGCGGCGGACGCGAGGCTGACGCCCTGCCGCTCGCGTGCGCCGTCGAGTGTATCCACACCTACTCGCTCATCCACGACGATTTGCCCGCGATGGACAACGACGATTTCCGTCGCGGCAAACCAACGAACCACAAAGTCTTCGGCGAAGGCATCGCCGTGCTCGCGGGCGATGCGCTGCTCACGCAGGCCTTCGAGATCACCGCGCTGGCGAAGGGTTGGCCGCGCTACTCCCACCGCGACCTCGTGCTGGAAGTCGCGAAGGCTAGCGGCTCGCTGCAGCTCATCGCCGGGCAAGTCGCCGACCTTGAAGGCGAAGGCAAGAAACTCTCTGTCGCGGAACTCCGCTACATCCACGAGCGCAAGACCAGCGCGCTGCTCTGCTGCGCCGCCCGCCTCGGCGGCATGAGCGCGAACTGCACACCGGCGCAACTCACCGCGCTCACGGACTTCGGCTACCACGTCGGCCTCGCGTTTCAGGTCATTGACGACATCCTCGACGTGACCCAGACCAGCGAGCAGCTCGGCAAGACGGCGGGCAAGGACATCACCGCGCAGAAGGCGACCTATCCCAGCATCGTGGGTTTGGAGAAAAGCCGGAAGATCGCGCAGCAACTTACCGCCAAAGCCTTCGCCGCCCTGAAACCCTTCAAAGGCCGCGCCGCCGCGCTCGAAGCCCTCGCGCACTACCTGCTGACGCGGGACAAGTGATGGCCAGGTCGCTACGCGACTACCGTTACCGGTTAAACAAAAACGCCGGGTTGTTGATGAGCGCCCAGGCGAGGTCTTGCGCGCCGATGAGGCGGGTCTGTTCGAGCTGCTTGGTGCTCAACTCGGAGGCGCGCTTGAGGTTCGTGAGCCGGGCGTCAGCGGGGAGCGGCTCGCCGAGGCGCTTCACGCTGTCCTGCCGCTCTTTGAGCTGCGGGTCCACCGGGCGCGCTTTCTTGGAGTCGGCCAGCTCTTTGTTGCGCTTGGCCAGTTCGGCGTCGTTCGCGCGGACAATCTTCTCGAAGGCGTCCTTCTGCTCCTTCGCGCGCAGGTCCGCCGGCATCGCGAGGACAGCGCGCAACTCCTCGGACTGGCTCAGGCCCGGCGTCTTCGTGGCGGTGCCGGCGAGGCGGAAGCGACCGAGGGTGAAGCCCTTGTCTTCGCCGCCGTTGTAGAGCTGCGTCATCTTCACCGTGAGAACCACCCCGGCGGTGTTCGTCAGCGGCGTCTTCAACTCGTAGGTGGCCCAGTGCGTCGCGCCGCCGTTGGGCGCGATGCCCCAGCCCTGCTGGCGGTTGTTGCCGCCGTCGATGGACTTGGCGACCTCGAAGGTGTCCTGGCTGAAGTCCGCCAGCGCCTTTTGCAGCTCGACCTTCTTCGCGTCCGCCGGCTTGTCCTTGGGCGCGACGCTCAGGGTGATTTCGTTCAGCACGAAGTTGCCGTCGGGCGAGCGGCCGGGGCCGTTCTTGGGGAAGCGCTTGTCGGTCAAAGCTTCGAGCCGCAGCGCGTTCAGCTCCTTCAAGTCCGTCTCGATGCTGAACGTGTATTCGCCGCGCACCGCCTTGCCGGCGGTCACGACCACGGATTTGTCCTCTTGCTGCTCCAGCTTCAAGTCGCCGGTGGACTTGAGGTTCTTCGTGGTGAAGGCGCTCCACGCCGTCTTCAAGTCCTGCTTCTTCTCGAACTCGACGATGCGCTTGGGGAAGTCCTGTTCGTTGAAGCGCTTCAGCTCCACTTCGGCTTTCGCGGTGCGTTCCTTTTGGTCGGCGTCCAGCTTGGCCTCGCGCGGGGCGATTTCCTTTTCGTAGGCGGCGAGGTCACCCTTCGCGTCGGCGAGGTCGGCGGCCAACTGCTTCTCTCGCTTGGCGCGCAGCTCGGGGTAAAGCTTTTCGTAGGCCACCAACTCGCCGCCAACTGTGACGTGGTCGGCCTTGAGCGTGGCCCAGCTCTTCAAGGTGGTTTCAATTTCACCGCTCTTCGCCGGGCGGTTCATGATGCGCAGGAACAGCTCGTTGATGAGCTGGCGGTCGTCGGTGATTTCCTTCGCGAGCGTGGTAATCGCGTTGTCCGGCGTGCTGATGGAGTCGCCGACGGTCGCGCCGGAGATGAGCGCCATCACGGGGCCGAGCTGCATGTCGCTGATGCGCTCGCACTCGCAGGCGGACTCGCGGACGGGCTTGCCCATCGTGGCGAAGAAGCCATCGGGCAGCTTCACCGTGTCCGCCAGCGCGGCGGCGCGCGTGCCGGCGGGGACGCCGGGGATGTTCGACTTCGCGCCGGTCACTTTGTAAATCGAATCGTAGAGCACCTCGGCGCTGAGGCGGCGCGCCGTGGCGTGGCTGAAGTTGATTTTGTCGTCCTCGTTCCACTGGTGCGTCTTCACCGCGAGCTGATAGGTGCGGGACTTGGCAACGAGCTTCATCAAGTGCCGGGTGTTGAACCCACTGTCCACGAACTCCTTCGCGAGGTAGTTGAGCAGCTCGGGATTGCTCGGCGGGTTGCCGGCGCGGATGTCGTCGAGCGGCTCGATGATGCCGACGCCGGTGAGATAGCCCCAGATGCGGTTGGCGAAGCTGGTGGCGAAGTAGCGGTTGTCCTTCGCGGTAATCCAGTTGGCCAGCTCCTCGCGGCGCGAGAGCTTCTTCTTCTCGGCACCGGGCTTGCCGGTCTCGTCGCAGGTCGCGGGATACGGGAACTGCGGCGGCGTCTCCTTGCCGGTGCGGTCGTGCTTCACCTCGCCGGTGCCGAGCTCCTCGACGATTTCGTAGAGCGGCTTGCCGCCCTCGACCGCCGTGCCGCCGAGCAGCTTGTCGCCGCCCGCCGGGTCTTTCTTCAGGCCGACGCGCGCGAACCACGCGGCGGTCTGGTAATACTGGTCCTGCGTCCAGCGCTCGAAGGGATGGTCGTGGCACTTGTTGCAGTTGAACCGCACGGCGAGGAAGAGGTGCGTGGTGTTCTCCATCGTGTCCTCGGGCTTGCGGAGAATCTTGTAGTAGCTCGCCGGCGGGTTGTCCTTGTTCGAGCCGTTGGCCGTGATGATTTTGCGCGCGAACTGGTCGTGCGGCGTGTTGTCGGCGACCTCCTTGCGAATCCAGTCGCGGAACGACTTCGCGCCCTCCGCGCCGATGAACTTGCTGTTCACCTGGAGCAGGTCGGCCCACTTGTTCGCCCAATGCTCCACGTAGTCCTCGCTGCCCACGAGTTGGTCCACGAGCGCGTCGCGCTTCTCGCGGGTCGGGCGTTGGTCCGCGAGGAACGCCTTCACCTCGTCGCTCGTCGGCGGCACGCCGGTGAGGTCGAGGAAGACGCGGCGGATGAACTCGTCATCGGTGCAAAGGCCGCTGGGCAGAATCTTCATGCGCTGCCACTTCGCGGCGCTGAACTCATCAATCTTGTTCCACTTCTCCGGCTCGGCCCACGTGAAGCCGCTGCGGTCGCCCATCACCGTCACGGTCGTCGCGGCGTAAGCGCCCTCGAAGCGCGCGAGCATCGGAGCCTCGCCCCGGCGCAGCGTGGTCACGATGCCCGCCGCGTCGCTCTTCGCCACGTCCTGGTTGCCGGTCTCGACGAACGCGAGCGTCGTCACGTCGCGCGTGGTGCCATCGGCGTAGGTGGCGAGGACGCGCATCTGCTGGCGCGCGCCGACTTTCTGCACGACGGGGTTTTGCGGGGACAACTCAATCTTGGTCACGCGCGGTGAGCTGGTCTGCAACTTCGCGCCCGCGCCAATCCACTCGCGCACGATGCGGTAGTTCAGGTCGCCCGGCAGGAACACCTGCTGGCCCTGATGCGGCACGGCCCCGGTGGGCTTGAGCAACATGAGCGAATCGTCCGGCGAGGCGACGTTCGCGCGGCGGCTGGCCAGTTCGTCGGTGAACGCGCGCACGTCATACTCGGCGTCATAGCCGCGCAGCGAGAGCTTGAAGCCGTTCCTGCCGTCTTTCGCGCCGTGGCAGACGCCCCCGTTGCAGCCGGCCTTCGTCAGCACCGGATTCACGTCGCGGATGAAGTCGGCGTCGAGGGTCTTGCCGAGGCCGGTGACTTTCACGGACACGGAGGCGGACTTGCCGGCGAGCGTTGCCTTGACCGTCACGGAGCCGTTGGCCTTGGGCAGCACCACGCCCGTCGCCGACACGCTCGCGGCGCTCTTGCTGAAGCCGCTGAGTTCGAGCTTCGCGAGGCGCGTCACGTCGAGCGCCTCGCCGTTGGCGAGACGGGCGGTGACGAGGATTTGCGCGCTGTCGGTCCACTTGCCCAGCGCGAGCTCCTTCGGCTCGACTTCGAGCGCGACGACCTTCGCGTCCTTCGGCAGCGACTCCGGTTCGCCATCGGTCTTCGGAGCGGCAGCGGCAGGCGTTTCAAATTTCTTGGCTGCGAGCGCCTTGCTGGCCGCAGTCACCGTCACGCTGGGGAACTCCTTGAGCACGGAACCGTTCTCCGTGTTGAAGAGGCGGATGAGTCCGTCCGAGCCAGCGGCGGCCACCGCCTTGTTGTCCGGCGCGATGGCGACGGCGAAGACGCCGGCCTGCGGGACGGAAACCTTGAAGAGCTTCTTGGAGCCGCTGGCCGTGTATTTGGCGATGACTTCCTTGTCCTGCGGCGTGCGGCTGGTGGGAATTTTCTTCATCACGTCGGCCATCTCCTTCGTGATGGCGTTGGTGCCGAAGGTGAACGTGGCGGCGAGCACCTCGCCCTTGCCATCCAGCGCGCTGGCGGCGGCGAGCACTGTGCCATCGGCGCTGAAGGCCGTGCTGGTGATGCGGCCCAGCAGCGGTTCGAGCGTGAAGACGCCGTTGTTGTCGTCGCCAATCTGGCGCACGGCGGTGCGGAAGATTTGATAAACCTTCGGCACGCCGTCGGAGCCGCCCATGAAAATTTCCTCGCGCAACGGGTGGCGCACGACGGTGGCGATGCCGCCCTTGAGTGCGTTGGGCGTGATGCTCGTGAGGTTGTCCACGAAGCGCTGCGTGGCCACTTCGGTGAGCTTGGCCGTCATGTCGCGCGAGACGGAGATGACGTTGTCCCCCTTGAGCGACCACGCGGTGCCGCGCACCCAGTCGCTGTGGGAGCCCATGAAGAGCACTTGCTTGGCAGTGTCGGCCTCGATGGCGCGCACGGTGTTGTCGCCGCAACCGAAGGAAATCAGCGTGCCGTCCGGCGACCACGTCGCGCCGTAAACTGTGTCGAAGGTGACGGAGTGCGAGAGCGTGAGCTTCCGCTTCTCCACGTCCCAGATTTGGATTTCACCCATGCGCCCGGGCAGGCCACCGGCGACCGCAAGTCGCTTCCCATCGGGAGAAAACTTCACCGACTCGATGCGCTCGCTCAAGCCCACGAGCCGGGCGGCGAGACCGGAGCCATCCGCCTTGTGCAGGAGAACTTCGTGGAAGCCAGCCACCGCGAGGAGCTTCCCATCCGGCGAGTAGTCGAGGGACGTGATGACCGGCGGGAGCGAATACACCGGCGGATGATTCATGTCGTAGCGCTCGCGGGCGTTGGTGGGCGTGTCGTCCAGCGCGCCCTGGGCAATCCACTGGCGGATGGTCTCAATCTCCGTCGCGTGCAGCGGCTTCTTGCCCTCGGGCATCTCGGCCTTGCCGTCCGCCTTGGGCGTGATGAGCTGGACGAGGTGCGACTTCTCCGGCGACTTCGGGACGATGGCGACTTCCTTGCTGTCGCCCGCGCCGAGCAACAGCTTGAAATCCGTCATCACGTAGCCGCCGCGGGACTTCGCGGGCTGGTGGCAACCCTGGCAGTTGGCCTGGAAGACCGGGCGCACGTCCTTGTAATAACTGACCTGCTTCGTGGGCGCGGCGAGGAGGCTGGCAGCCGTGAGCGTGAGGACGCCGAGGCCGGTCAAGAGTGGCTTGTAGTTCATGGTCTTAAAGTGCGTGCAAAGCGCCGACGCGGCAACCCTGCAAGAGTCGGCGAAAGCACGGAAACTCGACGGCAAGTGGGGGGTGAAATTCACCAACGTCTGGACTGCCGGTCTGCGTCCTGGGGTGAAAGGAGGAGGTTGCCCGCGAATCACGCGAATCGCCGCGAATGTTGAACAGCAATGGCAGTGGTAGAAGGAAGTTTGCGCCCGGCTCGACCTTTCAGCCGCAACGATGGGTTGAACTCCCCCTGCCTCGCCCGCTATTCTCGGGGCATGGGTCGCCAGTGGTTACACGCCAAACGCCTCGTCAACAACCTCAAGAAGGGCAAGACGACCGGCAAACTCGTCCGCGAAATCATGGTTGCCGCCAAACTCGGCGGCGCGGACCCCGGCGCGAACGCACGCCTCTTCACCGCCTGCGAGAAGGCGCGCAAGGACAGCGTCAACCGCGACGTCATCGAGCGCGCCATCAAGAAAGGCTCCGGCACCGGCGACGACAAGCTCGTGCTCGACCACATCGTCTTCGAGGGCTACACGCCGCACAAGGTGCCCGTCATCGTCGAGGTCATGACCGACAACGTGAATCGCACCGCGCCCGAGGTCCGCGTGCTGTTCAAGCCCGGCCAGCTCGGCACCACCGGCAGCAACAAGTTTCTCTTTGACCACGTCGGCCTCGTCGAGGCGCACCATCCCGCCGCCGGCACGGACATCGAAGGTGCCGCCATCGAGGCCGGCGCGAACGAGGTCGAGTCGCTCACCTCCGCGCAAAACGACGACATCCCCGAGGACGCGACCGGCGCGCGCTTCATCACCGACCGCACCGCCATCCACGCGGTCTCCCAGTGGCTGTCCAAAAACGGCTGGTCCGTGGTGACGAGCGAGATGGGTTACGTGCCGAAGCTTTTCCCGGAGCTCACTGAGGCGCAACGCATCGAGGTGGGCGACTTCCTCCACGGACTCGACGAGCACGACGATGTCCAACGCGTCTGGGCCGCGCTGAAGTAGCGGCGGGTTGTCCGGCGAATTCAGCACGCTGAGTCGAAACCGGCGCTCCCTTCACTCCTTCCGAAACCACTTCGCCGGCCAGCAAGGTTCCATCTGAGCTTGGCTCCGCGCGACGTTCTCTTTCGCGTGGACGCTTCCCGTAAGGATGGATAGCGTCCTGCCCGTCCCGAACCAACCACCGCACACCTGTCATGTCACCCTTCCTCGCAGAACTTTGTGGCACGGCCATCCTCGTCCTGCTGGGCGACGGCGTCGTGGCAAACGTCCTTCTCAACAAATCCAAAGGCCAGAATGCCGGCTGGATCGTGATCACCACCGGTTGGGCGCTGGCGGCGACGGTCGCCCTGTATTGCGTCGGCAGCATCAGTGGCGGGCACTTGAACCCTGCCGTGACCGTCGCGATGGCGAGCCTCGGGAAGATCGGCTGGGATTTGGTCCCGGTTTACATCGGCGCGCAAATGGCCGGCGCGTTCCTCGGCGCGGTGCTGGTGTGGCTCGCGTATCTGCCGCACTGGGAAGCGACGGAGGACAAGGGCGCGAAGCTCGGCGTCTTCTGCACCGCCCCCGCCATCTTGAAGCCCGGCGCAAACCTGCTCTGCGAAATCATCGGCACCGCGATGCTGCTGCTCGGCGTGCTGGCCATCGGCGCGAAGGCCAACCTCAAGCCCGAGTTCGGCTGGGACACAGGCTTTGGCCCGGCGCTGGTGGGCGTGCTGATTTGGTCCATCGGCCTCTCGCTCGGCGGCCCGACCGGCTACTCGCTCAACCCCGCGCGCGACCTCGCCCCGCGCCTCGCGCACGCGCTGCTGCCCATTGCCGGCAAGGGCGGCTCGGACTGGGGCTACGCGTGGGTGCCCGTCGTCGGCCCGCTCATCGGCGGCGTGGTCGGCGCGATGATTTTCAAACTGCTCTGGCCGGGATGACGGGAAAAATGTTGAGAGTTAAAAGTTGAGTGTTGAGAGAGACACCGACTTCCCTCTCTCAACTCTCAACTTTCAACTCTCAACCTCCCCATGAAACACATCCTCGCCCTCGACCAAGGCACCACCAGCTCGCGCGCCATTGTCTTCGACCACGCCGGCTCCATCGTCTCCGTGGCGCAGCAGGAGTTTCGGCAGATTTTCCCCCGGCCCGGCTGGGTGGAACACGACGCCAACGAAATCTGGGCCACCCAGTCCAACGTCGCTGCCGACGCCATCCTCAAGGCCCGCCTCACCGCCAATGACATCGCCGCCATCGGCATCACCAACCAGCGCGAGACGACCGTCGTGTGGGAGCGCGCCACGGGCCGGCCCATCGCCAACGCCATCGTCTGGCAGGACCGCCGCACCGCCGCCGTGTGCGACAAGCTCAAGCGCGCTGGCAAGGCCGCGCTCATCCGCCGCAAGACGGGACTTGTGCTGGACGCGTATTTCTCCGGCACGAAACTCCAGTGGCTGCTGAATAACATCCCCGGCGCGAAGGCGCGGGCGAAGCGCGGCGAGCTGGCGTTCGGCACGATTGACTCGTGGCTCGTCTGGCAACTCACCGGCGGGCGCGTTCACGTCACCGACCCGAGCAACGCCTCGCGCACGATGCTCTTCAACATCCACACCGGCGACTGGGACGACGACTTGCTCGCCCTCTTCGGCATTCCGCGCGCGTTGCTGCCGCAGGTGCGCGCGTCGAGCGAGGTCTATGGCGAGACGACGCATTTCGGCGCGGCGATTCCCATCGCGGGCATCGCGGGTGACCAGCAGGCGGCGCTCTTCGGTCAGGCTTGCACGCGGCCCGGCATGGTGAAGAACACCTACGGCACCGGCTGCTTCATGCTGATGAACACCGGCACCAAGCCCGTGACCTCGAAGAACAACCTGCTCACGACGGTCGCGTGGCGCATCGGCAACCGCACGGAATACGCACTGGAAGGCAGCATCTTCATCGCCGGCGCGGTCGTGCAATGGCTACGCGACGGCCTCGGCATCATCAAGTCCTCGCGCGATGTCGAGGCGCTCGCCGCGCAAGTCACCGACACCGGCGGCGTCTATCTCGTCCCCGCCTTCGCCGGCCTCGGCGCGCCGCACTGGGACCAATATGCGCGCGGCTTGATGGCCGGCCTGACGCGCGGCACGACCTCCGCGCACATCGCGCGCGCCGCGCTCGAAGGCATCGCCTACCAAGTCGCCGACGTGCTGCGGGCGATGGAGGCCGACGCGAAGATCAAGCTGAAGGAACTCCGCGTGGACGGCGGCGCGTGCACGAACAACCTGCTCATGCAGTTCCAGTCCGACCTCCTCGGCGTGCCCGTCGTGCGCCCACGCGTCTCGGAGACGACCGCGCTCGGCGCGGCGTATCTCGCCGGTCTCGCCGTCGGTTACTGGAAAGACCAGAAGGAGATTGCCGCGCAGTGGCAGGTGGACCGGCGCTTCTCCGCCGCGATGAAAGGCAGCGAACGCAAGCGGCTCACGGCAGGCTGGGGCAAGGCATTGGCGCGGGCCAAGGCTTGGGAAGACAAATAGGCGCTGCGGAAAGTGGATCGACTGAATTCCGCGTCGCAGCGCTGCACCTCTGATGAAGCCAGCAGCGCTTACTTCAGCGGCAGAAACTTCATGCACACGGGCACGCCGACTTCGAGCTTCGTGCCGGTGGCGGTGAGCTTGCCGGTGGCCTGATCCACCTTGAAGAGTGCGATGGTGTCGGAGCCTTGGCCTTCGGTGAAGAGCCACTTGCCCGTCGGGTCGAGGTTGAAGTTGCGCGGGGTCTTCACTTCGGCCGGAGCATTCTGCACCAGTGTGATTTTGCCGTCCGCCGCGACGGAGAAGACCGCGATGGTGTCGTGGCCGCGGTTCGAGCCATAGATGAACTTTCCGCCGGGATGCGCGACCACTTCCGCCGTGCTCCAGCCGGGCTTCGGGCCGGGCCCGTCAGCAGCGGGCAGCGTGGAGACGGTGTGAATCTCGGTCAGTGCGCCTTTGGCTGCGTCGTAGCTGAACGCGGTCATTGAGAGCGTGGTCTCGTTGATGACGTAAGCGAACTTGCCGCTCGGATGGAAGGCGAAGTGGCGCGGGCCGCTGCCGGGCGGAACGGTCCCGAAGGCGGGTTCGTTCGGCGTCAAGGTGCCCTTGGCCGCGTCGAGCTTGTAGATGAGCACTTGGTCGAGTCCGAGGTCGGCGACGAAGGCGAAGCGGTTGTCGGGCGAGAGGTTCACTGAGTGCGCGTGGTTCTGGCGCTTCGCGGTGCCTTTTATGGTGTGCTGCACGAACCCGGTGTGCTCGCCGACGGAACCGTCGGCCTTGATGGGCAGGGCCACGACGCTGCCGCCGCCGTAGTTCGCCGCGAGGACCACCTTGCCGCTCTTGTCCACCGAGATGTGGCAGGGGCCGGAGCCGACGGTGGAAGCTTGACTGAGGAGCTTGAGCTTGCCGTCGGGCTGAATGGCGAACGCGCTCACGCCGCCGCCCTTCTTGCCATCCACGGCCGCGACCTCGCCGACGGCGTAAAGGCTTTTTCCGCTGGGATGAATCGCGAGGAAGGAAGGATTAACTGCCTCCCCAGCCAGCTCTGGCTTCCCGACTTCGCCCGTCGCGGAGTTGAAGGTGAACGTGTAAATGCCCTGGCTCTTCTTGCCGGTGTAAGTTCCGACATAGGCGCGGAACTGGGTGGGCCCGGACGCTTTGTCCGCTGCTGAGGCGGAGGCGTAGCCCAGAATGGCGACAAGCAAGGTGGTGGTGGCGAGGTTTAGGAAACGGAGGCGATTCATTGGACGTAGCAAACCAGACTACTGCCGAGCAGCGCAAGCCGCTGTTTTGCACAGGAGCCGTAGGCTTGTGAAATAAATCACAAAACGCTTGCCGCGTCCCTCGCCGATGCTTTACTTGCTGTGTTCGCGGACAATTTCCGCGTGCTTCCGCAATGCCGACCA
>Ga0208960_1000704_pt1 | contig 18544 bp, 11 predicted proteins | sample GreLakmeON33MSRF_FD_187703 | JGI IMG/M metagenome (GOLD analysis project Ga0208960, IMG submission 187703) | Freshwater lentic microbial communities from great Laurentian Lakes, MI, USA - Great Lakes metaG ON33MSRF (SPAdes) | ecosystem: Environmental > Aquatic > Freshwater > Lake | place: Great...
CTTGAGGTCGGTGCGCAGCTTGGCGAGACGCGCCTCGAGGTCGGCCTGGACGGATTCATAGCCAGGCTGGCCAAAGAAGCTCTTCAACTCGAGCGGGTCTTTCTCGCTGTCAAAGAGGTCAGTCTTGGTCTCGCCGTTACCGTAGTAACGCACGAGCTTATAGCGATCGGTGATGATGCCGTAGTGCGGCGCGACATGGTGCGGCTGCGGATACTCGTAATAGTGATAATAGAACTCCTTACGCCAGTCGGCCGGGGTCTCGCCCGCGAGAATCGGCTTGAGGCTGCGGCCCTGCATCTCGGCGGGCGAAGGCAGCCCAGCCATGTCGAGGAAGGTCTGAGCGTAGTCGACATTCGAGACCAGCGCCTTGCTCACGGAGCCGGGCTTGGCGACGCCGGGCCAGCGGACGAGTAAGGGCGTGCGGACCGATTCTTCAAAGATCCAGCGCTTGTCGAACCAACCATGCTCGCCGAGGTAGAAACCTTGGTCGGCGGAGTAGATGACGATGGTGTTCTCGGCGAGGCCCTGGTCCTCGAGATACTTGAGTACGCGGCCGACGTTATCGTCCACCGCCTTCACAGTCGCGAGGTAGTCATGCATATAACGCTGATAGCGCCAGCGGACGAGATCCTTACCCGATAGGTTGGCTTTCTCGTAGGCCGCGTTACGCGGCTCATAATAAGCATCCCAGACGCCGGCCTGCTCGGCATCGAGCTGCGGCGGGCGGACGAGTTTCACGTCCTTTGGGGTGATGGTCTTCTCAAGCGTCATGTCATTCTCGCCGACGGCTTTGGCGCGGTTGGCATAGTCGTCAAAAAGCGTCGGGGGCTCGGGGTAGACGCGGTCGTTGTCGAAGCCGAGGTCCTTAATGTTGGGCTCCCACTCACGGTGGGGGGCTTTATGCTGGCACATGAGCACGAAGGGCTTGGTCTTGTCGCGCTTGGCGATCCAATCGAGGGAAAGGTCGGTGATGATATCGGTGACGTAGCCCTGGGTCTTGACCATGCCTTGGGCATTCTTCATCGGCGGGTTATAATAGACGCCCTGACCTGGTAGCACCTGCCAGAAGTCGAAACCGACGGGGTCGCTGACGAGGTGCCACTTACCGATGACAGCGGTCTGGTAGCCGGCCTTCTGGAGGAGCTTCGGGAAGGTGACCTGCGTGCCGTCGAAGACGGAATTCGAGTTGTTATAAAATCCGTTCAGGTGCGAATACTTGCCGGTCAAAATGACCGCGCGGCTCGGACCGCAGATAGAGTTGGTGACCAAGGCCCGGTCGAAACGCATGCCTTCCTTGGCGAGGCGGTCGATGTTCGGCGTCTGGTTCAGTTTCCGCGCGTCACCGTAAGCGCTGATGGCCTGATAGGCGTGGTCATCGGAGAAGATGAAGACGATGTTGGGTTGCTTGGCCGGAGCAGCCGACAGAAGGGCGCTGACCAGACAGAGAAGAAGTACTAGGAGACGCATGGGGTTATGACGTTTTATGGAGGCGAGTCCGTATCCGTCAATCGGCAACGCTCATGGGTAAATCGGCAGGCTATTACGATTGAAACCTTCCTTACGCCAACCTGTCTCCCCTAGATGCGCCCGCACCTTCTCTTTTGCTTGTGCCTCTCCTCACTGGTGTTCGCCGCACCCGACCCGACACCCCACCCAACCAAGAGCAGCCCCAAGGGCCTCCAAGTTCAGATGGTTGCCGATGCCCTGGAACTCGGCATCCATCACGCCAACCTGAACATCAGGCTCAATGGCCTGCTCTCTCCTGAAAAGGAAGCCAAGCCGGGCCAGCTCACCACTTCGGCCGACGGCTTCACGTTCGTCATCAACGAGGCTTACGCGAAGTCGCTCGATCGGCAGATCAAACCCATGAGCGACAAGGGCGTCGTGGTCTCGCTCATCATCACCACCGTGCGCTCGCCCAACGAACGCATCCGGAAGCTGACCATCCACCCGAAGGCCGACCCGATTAAAGGCATAACGATGGCCTCCGACACAGTCACCCCCGAAGGCCGCGCTTGCTACAAAGCGCTCACCGAGTTCATCGCCCGACGCTGGTCTTCGGCCGCTGCCAAGCATGGACGCGTCTGGGGCTGGATCGTCAGCAACGAAGTGAACTCCCATAACGAGTGGCATCAGATGGGACCGGCGACAGCCGAGGAAGTCGCCCTGCAATACGAAGACCAGGTCCGCCTCGCTTGGGAATCTCTGCGACAGCATTCGGCCAACGCCCGCGTGTATATCTCGATGACGCACAGCTGGACGGCTAAGGGTCATAAGGATCCGCTCCAAGCCTGCCCGGGTCGTACCCTCCTCGAGCTCTTCGCGAAGCGTGCCCGTGAACGCGGCGACTTCGACTGGAACCTGGCCTTCCATCCCTACCCCTCAAATCTACGAGATCCACGGACCTGGCTCGATAAAGTGTCGTTCAATGACAACACGCCGAAAGTGACGTTCAAGAACCTCGAGGTGCTCACCAAGAAACTGGCGACGCCCGAAATGCTCTACGCTGGAAAACCGCGCCGCCTCAGCTTCACCGAACAAGGCTTCGACTTGCCAGATCGCCCCGAAGGGCTCGCCGAACAGGCCGCGGCCTACGCCTATGCGTGGGAAAAGGTCCTGCGCCTCGGCGATGCCGTCGACGCCTTCCACTATCATCGGCACGTCGATCACTCCCTTGAAAACGGCCTGCGCTTCGGACTCTGGAGCAACAAACCAGGTACAATCTCGGAACCCGATCAAAAGCGCCCGATATGGCACCTGCTCAAAGCTGCCGATACTCCCGGATGGAAAGCCGCCGCCGAACCTTACCTGAAGACCTGCGGCCTCAAGAGCTGGGATGAGTTGAATCGCAAGTAAGAGCGCTTGGCATCGCCGCTTGCCCCGGCCTTCCCCGACCCTCAATAAGTCACCATGCACGGCTTCGTCATCGGACTCGACCTCGGCACCTCCGGTGTCCGCGCCGTCGCCGTCGCCTCCTCTGGCAAGATTCTCGGGTTAGGTTCGTCGACGCTACCGGCGACGAAGGCCACGGGTTCACTTCGCGAGCAATCCCCAGAAGATTGGTGGAACGGCTGCCGCACGGCCCTCGACGAACTCGGTCAGAAGCTCGACCTCTCCGCCGCCCGCGCCATCGCGGTCGACGCGACCTCCGGCACAATCCTGCCCGTCGATAACCATAATCACCCGCTCGCCTCGGCCCGCATGTACGACGATGCGGACACCGGCGATCTCGCCGCAAAAATCAAGCACCTCGCCCCTCGCGAAAGCGCGGCCCACGGCGCCACTTCTCCGGCCGCCCGCGCGCTCGAGTGGGCCAAGCTGCCGCGTCTCCACTGCATCATCCACCAAGCCGACTGGATCAACGGCTGCCTCGGCGCCACGAACTGGCAAACCGATGAGAATAACGCCCTGAAGACGGGTTACGATCCGGTCAGAAGGTGCTGGCCGGATTGGCTTCGCGACTTCGGGCTCTCTCCAGGCCTGCTCCCTGAAGTCGTCCCAGTCGGTACGCCGATCGGACACGTCTCGGCACAGGCGGCCATCGCTCTCGGCATCCCCGAAGGCATCATCATCGCAGCTGGCACGACCGATGGTTGCGCGACCTTCCTCGCCAGCGGTGCCAGCCATATCGGCGACGCGACAACGGCGCTTGGTTCCACCATCGTACTTAAACTACTGAGCTCCCAACCGATTTTCGCTCCGCAGTTTGGAATCTATAGTCACCGCTTAGGCGATCAATGGCTCGCCGGCGGTGCCTCGAATTGCGGAGGCAAAACTTTGCTCCCACTCTTTGATTCTCAACAACTAGAAGCTCTGGACGATAAAATGCGCCCCGAAAAGTTATTAGGCTTGGACTACTATCCACTCCCATCGATCGGCGAAAGATTTCCCATCGCCGATGCGCAGATGAAGCCACGCCTGAGCCCCCGACCAACGGATGACGCCGAATTTCTGCAAGCGATCCTGGAGGGCTTCAGTGAGGTCGAACGGCTGGGCTATGCCCGCCTCGCTGAATGGGGCGGACCAACCCTCAACTCTGTACGCCATGCTGGGGGCGGTTCGAAGAATAAAACCTGGATGCAACTACGCGCCCAAGCCCTGAAGGTGCCCTTGCTCCCATCCTGGAGCGAAGAAGCGGCCGCCGGAACCGCCCGATTGGCTTGGCAGGGTTTAAGTGGAAAAATAATCAACCCATGAAAAGTTTACAGTCCATCGGCGGACTTTCCGAACTCCCTCCGCAATATCGCGTGATTCTTCTCGATCAATTCGGGACGATGCATGACGGCCAAATCGCCTATCCCAAGGCCGCTGAGGCCTTACGCACATACCGCCAAAACGGCGGTAAGATCATCGTGCTCTCCAACTCCGCTAAAACGGGCGAACATAATCGCGTTCGGTTAGCAAAATTCGGCTTCACTGCCGAACACTTCGACGCCGTCGTCACCTCCGGCGACGCTACCCAGGATTCGATTCGACAGGGAACGGCTGGAGAAAGTTTCCGGCCCGGCGCCTGCGTGCATATCTCAGGAAAGATCGGTGATGACTACGGTTTTAATCCGTTTGGTTTCCAAATCGTTGCGGCCGATAATGCCGACGGCATCATCCTGGCCGCCAGCCAAGAGCCCGATCGCGACTGGCGGGCCCAAGTTGAGGAGTTAAGCGGCGCCGCTCGACGGGGCGTGGATATTTTAGTCTGCAACCCCGACTTCGAAATGCTCACCCCCCAGGGTATTCGACCCTCCGCTGGCGCGGTCGGACGTGAACTTGCTAAGCTGGGAGCCAAGGTAAGGTTCTTCGGCAAACCCCACCCGGATATTTATGAGACTGCCTTACGCGTCGCGGGTAACCCGCCCAGCGAAACCGTCATCGCCATCGGCGATAGTCCGGAGCACGATCTTTTAGGTGCCCATCAGATGGGTTTAGCCGGCGTGCTGGTACGCGGCGGAATCCTCGCTGCCAGCAACGAAGCCGAAATGATCGCACGGCTGCCCAACGGTGAGTGGTATGGATTGCAAGCATTGGCCTGGTAGGATTGATCAAGCCTACACCTTAGCCGTATTGCCGCGACCCTTGGGCTTACCGTTGAAACAATGGTGGCACGACTTTTCGTAGACATAATGCTCATGTCGCAAATCCGAAGGGAGCAAAGGCATCTGACAATTGTAACAAAGGACCGAATCCGTCTCGTGAAGGGATGAGTCGACGCCGACGCGTTCGTCGAAGACGAAGCACTCACCGTCGTAATGGGCGCCTCCGACTTCTTCGAAATACTTCAGGATACCGCCCTCTAACTGTAGGATGTTTTTATAACCCTGAAGTTCCATGTACGGGCCGGCTTTCTCGCAACGAATCCCACCGGTACAAAACATCACGACCGGTTGGGATTTCAAGCTGGGATCGAGCTTCTGCACGGCCTCCGGAAAATCGCGAAAGTTATTGATACCCGGAACGATGGCTCCGCGAAAAGTCCCGAGCCTTACCTCGTAATCGTTGCGCGTATCCAAAAGCTGCAAGGGTCGCCCTTCATCCAACCACTCCTTTAACTGACGAGCCGAGATCTTGGGCGCTGGCTTCCTAGCCGGATCCACCCCATCGACCCCGAAGGCGATGATTTCCTTCTTAACCTTAACCAACATCCGCTTGAACGGCTGGTTATGGCTGGGGCTCTCCTTTGGCTTGATCTCAGCCAAACCCGGAATGGTTCGAATCAAGGCGACCACCGTCTCCAATTGCGCGACAGTCCCGGCGATGAAAAAGTTAATCCCTTCCGGAGCCAATAAAATGGTGCCTTTTAATCCCTGATCCTGGCAGGCCGCTAAGAGCCGCTCCCGCCATGCCTCAAGCTGGTCAAGCGGAGCAAATTTATAGCACGAGAGATTGGTGACGGCTGGAACCATGGTCGAAAACTAATGCTAAGGCCGTTAAAGCTGGGTGGAAAGGAGGAAAACCAAAGGCCGTCCTTCCTATCTTCGCCTCTTGTCCTCTGCCCTGCCCGCCCTCCATACTTTGCGGTCTCCTCGCTTAACTTGTCCGACGAACTTACCATCAAACCGATTGGCTTTATCCGTACGGAGAAAGCTCTGAAATTTAACGCCCGGCACCAACCGGACGAAAAAAATCCGGAAACGAATATTTTGGAGATGCTGCCGGGGGATAAATATCAGAAGGCCCTGCAAGATTTGGCAGGCTTTGAACGGATTTGGCTAATCTGGTGGTTTCACCGCAACAAGGATTGGCGCCCGCAAGTCCTCCCGCCACGGGGGCCCGCCCAACGCCGCGGCGTCTTCGCGACCCGTTCCCCCCATCGGCCCAACCCCCTAGGCATCACCCCCGTGCAGCTGCTTGCCGTGCAGAAAGGAAAACTCCTCCTCGGCCCCTGTGACCTGGTGGATGGCACTCCTATCTTTGATATCAAACCCTACATCCCAGCTTACGATGCCTTTCCGGAAGCGAAGGCCGGCTGGATTGATGAAGTGGACGCCGCGCTCGCGGCACCGCCTATTTTCAAGGTTGAATTTTCACCCCAAGCAGAAGAGCACCTGACCTGGTTGCGGAAAAAATGGTTGATTGATTTCCGGACCCGGCTGCTCGAAATCCTGACCCGCGACCCGACCCCCCACCGGACCCGTCGTATCCGCAGTCGTAACGGCGGATTATTTGATATCGGTTGCGGCGCTTGGTACGCCGTTTTCAAGATCGACGACAACGCGATTACCGTCCTACACGTCAAACCGTCTTTCCCGTTGAAGTTCCTACTGGACCCCGAACGTCCCAACTTGCCCGACCGCGAAGCCCAACTCGCGTTCCGTTCGCAGTGGCCAGATTTTATCGATTAAACCTCTCTTCCGTTAATTGAGTCTTTTTGGTGGGGATTTAAGGAAACAATTATTGTGCACTGGGGTCGAAAAGTCGCCTCGCTACCGAGAGTAATTTCCATCCAATCTAACCCATGCCCCGCCTTCTCAGCCTCGCGACCTTAGGAATCCTTTCCGGTATCGCCATTTTTTCGCCCCTCAAGGCCGCTCCTGTACTTACACTCAATGACGGGGATCGCGTCCTGCTCATCGGCGACGTGCTGATCGAGCGCGAAAATAATTACGGCCAAATCGAAGCCAAGATGCGCCGCGAATTTCCCGGCAAGAAATTCACCGTGCGTAATCTGGGCTACAGCGGCGACAGTCCTCTCGGCGCTTCCCGCGCCAGCTTCGATCCGGTCGTCAAGGGTATCGACAGTCTTAAGGAACAGCTTGACGTCGTGAAGCCCACCGTGGCCATCATCGGCTACGGCATGGCCGCAAGTCTCGAAGCCATGACTTATGCGCACAATGATCCGGCTCTGAATCCGGACCCCGCTCGTTACGGCACTGACCATAGCCCGGAAAAATTCAAACGTGACCTGCTGCAACTGATGAATCTCGTCACCAAGGCCAGTCCGGACGGAAAAGTCCGCTTCGTCCTCCTAAGCCCGATCCAGCACGAAGACCTTCGGGGCAGCCGGCCCGGTCTCCCTAACCCGGCGGAGCATAATGCAATCATGGCGACCTTCACCAAAGTTCTCCAGGAACTTGCGACCGAAAAGAATCTGCCGTTCATCAAGGCAGAGTGGCAGCAATCCGCCGGCATCGCTCTGGCGCATGGTACCGATAACGGTATTCACCTGACCGACCAAGGCTACCGCGCCTTGAGCGAAGGTATTGCCGCTCAGCTTGGCTGGAAGGTAGACGCTCCAGACTGGAATAAGGTCTCGGCCTCCAAACAGAAACTTATCGATGCGATCCTGCGAAAGAACTCGCTCTTTTTTCACCGTAGCCGCCCTGCCAATTATACTTACATCTTCGGTTTCCGGAAACGCGAACAGGGACAAAATGCCGTCGAAATCCCTAAGTTCGATGCATTGATCGACAGCGCCGAAGCCGACGTCCAGGGCATCGCCGCTGGTAAGCCAAGCACCCTCGCCCCCGAGCCTAAATCTCAAAACAAACTCGCATTACTCCCTCCCCTTCCCCGCCCAGACTTTCAGTTAGCCGAAGGACTGGAGATGACCCTCTTCGCGGAAAATCCGTTGTTAGAGAAACCTGTGCACATGAATTGGGATACCGCGGGCCGTCTCTGGGTCGCCACCTCGAATACCTACCCGCAGGTTAATCCTGAAGACCTTGCGGCTCAGATGTCTGGCGATGCTGCGAAATTCGGCCCCTCCACCGGCAACGACAAAATCATCCTGCTCGAAGATACCAATCATGACGGCGTCGCGGAAACGTCGCGCATCATCGCAGACAAGTTGCTCATCCCCTCAGGCGTCGCTCCCGATAACCTTGGCGGTTGCTACGTTGGCGCCAGCACCGAGCTCCTTCACCTCACGCAACCGAATGCCGACGGCATCCTCAGCCACCGACGCATCTTGCTCAGTGGTTTCGGGACCGAAGATACGCACCACATCGTCCACACGCTCCATTGGGGTATCGATGGGCGTCTTTATTTCCATCAGACCATTTACATCCACTCCCACCTCGAAACCCCTTGGGGGCTCGTGCGGGCGAATTCCGGAGTGGCCTTCGCTTACGACCCTCACACCGAACGCTTGGAAGTATTTTCAAAGGGACTCGTGAACGCCTGGGGACAACAAGAAAACCTCAATGGTCAAACCTTCCTGACTTCTGGCGCCGACAACACCGGCATTCATTGGGCCTTCCCGGGTGCCACCTTCCCGCCTTCCGAAGGTGCCCGCCGCCTCGTAGGCAGCATCAGCCCCGGGTCTTATCCTAAGTTCAGCGGACTCGAACTCATCCAGAGCCCAGCCTTCGGGTCGGAGTGGCAAGGCAACGCCATCACGTGCGACTTCCGTGCCCACCGGATCGTCCGTTTCGGTTTTACGGATTTGTCGACCGATGCCAAACCCGCTTCCGGTTACGTCACCAAGGAACTTCCTGATCTCGTGCGCACCAGTGATGTCTCGTTTCGTCCGATCACCCTAAAAATGGGACCCGACGGCGGCTTGTATGTCGCAGATTGGACCAACCCCATCATCAACCACGGCGAAGTAGACTTCCGTGACCCTCGACGTGACAAACAACATGGCCGTATCTGGCGGATCGCTCCGAAGGGCAGCCCATTGCTAAAGTGGGAACCTCTTCCCGGCAAATCCGTCCCCGAACTTCTCGCCAAGTTGCTCTCCCCCAGCCGATGGGATTTCGAACAAGCACGTCGTGAATTAGCTAAAGTACCCGTGGCCGAATTACAGAAAGGGCTTGGTAGCTGGAGCAACAACGAAATTACCCGTCGCCATGAAGCGTGGTTGCTGAGCGGTCGCACCGTCGACACCACCCACTTAGTCAAACTCCTGCAAAGTACCGACCCCATTAGCCTCCAAGTAGGTCTAAGGGAATTAAGCAAATCCCGCGGACTGCAAAGCGCCACTCACCTCCCCTTAATTTCGTCGTTACTGACCCATCCGAATCCCCGAGTTCAGATCGAAGCCTACCGTGCCATGGCACACTTGCGTAACAAGGAAAGCGCCGAGCTGGTCTTAACCCATCTTCCGAAGGACAACTCCGACTCCTTCTTAGATTACGCCGCTTGGTTAAGCGTTAATGAACTTGCCCAGCCCTGGCTCGAAGACCTGGCCGCAAATCCGGGTCAGACCGAAGGCAAGGAAGCCCAACTCGACATGGTCGTGAAATCCATCGATCCCAATCTCGCTACGCCTTACATTCAGCGGCTTTTTAGCGGCCGCGAAATCGACGCCGAAGGTAAGGGTCCATGGATCGAACTCATCGGCAAGGCCGGCACCCCGACGGAATTAAATACCATCTACCAGTCTTTTATTGTCGATACCGGCTTGAAGCTTTCGACTCAAAAACGAATCGCGACCGCACTCTTAGAGGCAGGCCGTAATCGCAACACGCGTCCGGATGGCGATCTCGGAGCCATCGGACATTTCTTGTCCAACAAAACCAATAAAGAACTTAAAGTCTTGGCGGTGCAAATTATCGGACAGTGGAAAATGCGCCAGTTCATCCCGCAACTCGCCGAGTTCGCCGGCCGAGAGAATGACGCCCCGCTGCGCGAAGCTGCCTTTATTTCCCTTCGGGCCATCGGGCAAAAGCCCACCGTCGATGCCATGCTGACTCTCGTTGACGAAAAACAACCCTCCGTCATTCGACGAAGTGCTCTCATCGTGTTGGCTGCCCACGCCCCGAATGAAGCCCTCAAAGCCCTGCCCTCGGTCATCACTCAAATCAAAAATAAGCCCGTCATCACCCAGCTTTGGCGTGAGCTTTTCCAAGTCGCCGCTTTCTCCCAACGTTTAAGTAAGAACTTCCCCAAGAAGCTTTCGGCCGACGCCTATGCCGGCGCACTTCAAGCGGCTCGCAGCATCGGCCGAGGCGGGCAAGGTCTGATCGCAGCCATCGAACCGCTTGCCGGCGCTGTCCAAGCTCCTCGGGATTACACCCCTGAGATCAACGCGCTGATTGATCATATCAAAAAAGGCGCCGACCCGGCCGAAGGCGAAGTCTTCTACCGTAAAGGCGGTTGCACCCTCTGTCACGCCATCGGCGGTGCCGGCGGCCGCCTTGGACCTGACCTCAGCAGCCTGGGTGCCAGCGCCCCCTTGGATTACATTATCGAAAGCGTCCTTAACCCCGCCGCTAAAGTAAAAGAAGGTTACCACGCTTTTGCTTTCTCAATGAATGACGGAACGACGATGACCGGCATACCCGGCCGCGAAACCGCGACCGAGCTTTTCATCCGTCCAGGACCAGGCGTCGAATTCCCTTTAATTAAAGCCAACATCAGTAAGCGCGAAAACATCGGGAGCATCATGCCAGCGGGCTTAATCGACGGTCTGGCCGGCGTACCCAAACGCAACCTGCTGGCTTTCTTAGGTGAAATCGGGAAACCCGGCCCCTTCGATGCCAGCAAGTCCAACGTCGCCCGCCTATGGAAATTTTACGCATCGCGAGACGAGGCACTTGACCCTAAGCCCGCCTACGCCAAGAGCGAGTACCCCGTCTACACACTCGTCAACGGTCAGCTGCTCAAGGATTTCCTGCCCGCCGACCGAACGTATGCGGTCGCACGTTTCACGTTAGCAGAGATCACCACCAAGCCGCTCATCGTTAGTGGGGTCAAATCCGTGTGGCTTGACGGGATGTCGCTTGAATTGAAAGACGGCGCCTACGCCCATTCCATCCCCCCTGGTAATCACTTCATCACGATTGAAATCGACGCAAAAAATCCCCCACCTTTTGTCAAAGTGCAATGCGATGACGCCATCTTCCTCGGAGATTGATGCCCGCGGATAAGGCCATCTTGGTGACGCTTTTGTGCCTGCTCGCAGGATGTGGAACTGTACAGCAGAACTCCAACGCCTCCGAACTCCTCCGCCAGAACGCCGCGGTTTTCCAGGCTCAAAACCAACCCGAAAAAGCCAAACGACTTCTCCAACAGGCTATCACGTTGCAATCCGAAAAAACGGCCGACGATTGCACCACCAAGGCTGATTTGCTCCGTGAATTAGGCTCGCTGCACTCCAGCGCAGGTGAGATCAAAGAGGCGGAAAATTATTATCAGCAAGCCCTGCAACTTCTGCAACGGACGCCACGGCCGTCCGCGGCTGCGATTATCAACTTACGAACTCAATTGGCGGGTCTTTGCTATCGCCAGGCACGTTACCAAGAAGCTGCCGACCTTTATCACAAGGTCTTAGCAGATGAAGAGCAACTTCTCGGCACCGTTCATCCCGACGTCTTAGCGACCCTGAGCATCTTGGGCGGTCTTGAACTAAAACTACGTCACTTCCCTCTGGCCGAACAACTATTTCAACGAGAACTCATCGGCGTGCAGAAGCTTTATGGGATGGAAAAGCGCGAAGTCGTCGCCGTTCTGGAAAACTTAGCCGAGGTCGCCGAAAACTCCGGCCGAACCCAAGACGCCGCCGCCCTGAGAGCCAAGGCTAAGCAGATTCGACATAAACTCTGCGACGAGTGTTAGGCGCATCAGGAGCCCTTGACATGGCCCCTACCTTGCACCCGAGCGGTTGATAGGTAAACCCTAGGAACAATCGCATAAGTACGATTGGGAATGATTTTCAGTTGCCCCGCCCCACTTGACAGACACCCCTTGACAGCCGTGGCCCTGATTACCCGCAGATCGATCGATGAACTTCGCCAACGGGCGGACATCGTCGCCCTTGCCGGCGATTATACGCAGATGAAACAGCGGGGCCGAGACTGGTGGGGCCTTAGTCCCTTCAAATCAGAAAAAAGTCCGTCCTTTAAAGTTAACCCTGAAACCGGCCTCTGGTACTGCTTCAGCACGCAACAAGGCGGCGACTCCTTCAAGCTCGTGATGGCGCGCGAAGGACTCGACTTTCCGGAATCCGTCGAGCGCGTCGCTACCCGCTTTGGCTTCAAGTTAGATTACGAAAATAACGCCGACGGGAAAACCGAAAGATCCTTCCGCGGCCAACTGCTGGAAATCCACGAACTGGTCGCAGATTATTGGCATCGTTGTTTCCTGGAAGACCCTCTCCACGGGGAATGGATTCGCGATTACTGGACGTCGAAACGAAAGTTCGACCTCCAAATCGCTGAAGACTTTGGTATCGGGTTCGCCCCGGTCGACGATTCCAAACTCATCCCGGGCCTGATCAAAAAGGGTTACACTAAAGAGGCGCTCGCCCAAACGGGGCTGTTCTTCGGTACCGATCGCATGCCAGACCCGCTGCGATGGCGCTGCCGCTTTCGGGGCCGCTTGATCATCCCGATCCGCGACATCCAGGGCCGGGTCATTGCTTTTACCGCCCGCACCCTTGATATCACGCCTCAAGATGACCCGTCGCGGGAAGCCAAGTATGTTAACTCGCCGGAAACGGAACTTTTCAAGAAATCCAGGACTGTCTTCAACATCGATCGTGCCCGCGCCACCCGGAAAGACGGCGAACCTTTCGTCCTAGTCGAAGGCCAATTAGACGCCATCCGCTGCCACACGGCGGGCATTCCCGGTGCGATTGCTGCCCAGGGTACCGCCGTGACCGAAGAGCACCTCCAACAGTTACGCCGCTTCTCACCCCAACTCATTGTTTTTTTGGATGCCGATACTGCCGGGCAAAAAGCCGCCTTACGGCTCTTACCCATTGGTTTAAAGGAAGGCTTGGACATCCGCTTTCTTTCACTGCCCGGCGGCAAGGATCCGGATGAATATTTTTCGACCAACGCTGCTACGAATTGGAAAGAACTGACCACCGGCGCCCGGAGCGCGATGCAGTTCTGCGTCCAATCACTCGTACCCGAAGGCTCGGTCAGCCTCCCCCTCGCCCGCCGGCTGACTCTGCTCGAAGCTATTTTTCCGATTGTTGAACAAGCCGGGGCGGAAGAAATCGTCCGCGAAGCCCTTAATGAAGCCGCCCGCCATGCCGGCATCGGCATCCGCGAAATGCATATGGCCTACGAAAGGCATCGGGCTAACTCAGTGGCGAACCGCCCGGCGGTGCAACTGAGCCGGACCGAAACCCCGACCGAGCCCCTAGTTGTCAAGGGGGGGGGCTTGACAACTACCGAGGAGGATCTGATACTCTTCCTTCTTAGGCATGATTCCTTCTTTGTTCCAGTGGCTCAGTCCCTCCCACTCGAATGGATCGATCAAGCAGGTCGCGGGGGGGTCTTGCTCATGGCCCTGCTTAATGAGGCTGCCCACGGGCATTTCACCGGCATCCGCGAAGCGATTAACGCTCTGGATGACGATTTGCGAACCGAGGCGGCACGGCTTTCTGCCCAAACCTTCGCTGGCAAAGATGAAGACAAAGAACTTTACCCGCGGATCAACCTCATCCTCAAGGCCTTTCACGCCCGCAATCTTCAAACAATCGTCCGCAGCTTAGACGCCCGCATCGCCGCCACCTCCCCTGGTGATGTTGCCAACCTAAATCTTTTACAGGCTGAAAAAATCGCACTGCGCAAATCTTACCTGCAATCCCCTTCCCTCCGCCCACCCCTCTAAACCCAACGAACATGCCCGAGAAATCTTCTAAAAAAACCGCCGGCAAGCCTGCGAAAGCAGCTGCAGCCAAAACCGTCGCCCGCAAGTTACCGGCCAAGCTCGCTGCTAAAGCGCCCGCTGCCAAAGCGATCTCTGCGAAGCAGGCGCCCGCCAAGGCTGCCATCGTTAAGGCCGTTGCTAAAGCACCAGCGAAGACCCCCGTTGTTATTAAGACGGTCCCCGCGACCAAGGTAATCCCCACGGCCAAGGCGGTCGTCGTTACCAAGGCGTTCGTAGCAGGCAAGCAACCCGCCGCCAAACCCATCCCCGTCAAGGCATCGACGAACAAGGTCATTCCTATTGCCAAGCCCATCGCCGCCGTCATCGCAGCGCCCGCTAAGCCCGTACTCAAAGCTGCTCCTGCCATCAAGCCCACGAATAACCCGAGCGTCAGCCGCGACATCAACGAGAAGGTCCAGCAACTGGTCGTGCTCTCCAAGAAAAATGGCTATGTGACCGTTCAGAACATCAACGAAATCATTCCGGATAGCGCCACGGATCCTGAATTAATCGAGAATATCATGAACATTCTCGACAACCTCGACATCAAGTTGCTCGACGAAGACGAAGTCGAAACTTACCGCAAAAAAGTCGAAGACTCCGAAGAAGAAGCTGCCCGTACCGTCCCGGTTGATGCGCCGTACGACCCGTTTAACGTCTACCTCAAGCAAATGGGTCACAAGCCCCTGCTCACCCGCGAGCAAGAAGTCGAGATCTCAAAGCGCATCGAAGACGCTGAATTACGTGCCCAAGATTTCCTTTTCTCCATCTGGCTGACGCTCCCCTACCAGCTTGACCTGGCGCTGAAGGTCCTGCGCAAAGAAGAACGTTTCGACAAGGTCGTCATCGATAAGAAGGTCGAGTCCCGTGACGCTTATTATAAGATGCTCCCCAAGGCGACCGAAGAATGCTCTAAGCTCCGCGATCGGCTCGACAAGGGCTGGCAGAAATACCTGAACGAAACCGACGAAGCTAAGCGTCCGAAACTACGCGAGGCCTATCGTAAGCTCGAAATCGCCGGCAAAGAAGGCTGTCAGGTCATTCTGCGTAAGTTCTGCTTCAAGATGAAGCTTTTTGAAGAATGGTTGGAACTCCCGGACATCAAGGGAGACATCGAAGATTCCCGTAATCTCATCGAGCCGACCATCGTCGCCCGCGGTCCAGTCCGGGCCAAACTCGCCCGCAAACCTGAGATTTCGGCCTCGCGCTCGCGTGAAATCGAACTTCGCTGGCGCCTCACGCCCGCCGAGTTAATCCTGATGTCTCGCAATGTGCGTAAGCACCTCGACGAAGCGCAACGGGCGAAGACCGAGATGGTCGAACACAATCTCCGTCTGGTGATTTCTATCGCCAAAAAATACCAGAACCGCGGCCTGCTTTTCACGGACTTAATCCAAGAAGGCAACATGGGCCTGGTGAAGGCCGTCGAAAAGTTCGAATACCGTCGCGGTTACAAATTCTCCACCTACGCCACCTGGTGGATCCGGCAGGCCATCACGCGCTCCATCGCCGACCAAGCCCGGACCATCCGCATCCCGGTCCACATGATTGAGACGCTGAATAAAGTCATGCAGGTCCAGAAACAACTCACGCAGGAACTTGGCCACGAGCCGACCGCCGAAGAAGTCGCCAACGAGATGAACATGGCCATCGATCGCGTCCAACAGATCATGAAGATGGCCCAACAACCCATCTCGCTCCAATCTCCGGTTGGCGACGGCGAAGATACCTCCTTAGGCGACTTCATCGAAGATAAATCAGCCGAGAATCCGAGCGATACGGCCTCGACTCGCTTGTTACGTGAGAAGATCGATTTCGTCCTTCGCTCCTTAGCCGAACGCGAAAAGGAAGTGCTCATTCTTCGCTTCGGCCTGCTCGACGGCGTCCAACGCACGCTGGAAGAAGTCGGTCGCCACTTTAAAGTCACCCGCGAACGTATCCGTCAGATCGAAGCCAAAGCGCTTCGCAAGATGCGCCACCCGACCCGCATGCGCCAACTTCAAGGTATGTTCGAAGGCGAGCTCGACACGTCGGGACCAGGCTTTGACCAATTCGTCGCCGAAGACGACAAGCCGGATCAAACTCCGGGCCTTCTCACCGGCGGCGCGATCCCCGGCGGTAATCTGGCAGCCTTTATCGGCAAGCCGGTCGACGAACCCGGTAGCTCCTCGCGGCAGTGAACCGTTTTGCCGCCCTGGCGATGGCTTTGCTGTTGGTAGGCTGTGCCACCCCTGGGGCGCCGACTACCGACCGCGAGCAGCCAGAGCTACCTCCGTTCTCTAAACCAGCGGGTACGCCGCGAAGTCCGCGAGTCGGCTTCATTTTGCCCAGCCCACCGGCGGCCGGCTTGCTTGCCGTCAATCTCCTACCCAATGCCGGACTTCGTCCCGGAGATATTCTCGTCAGTCGTAACCAAACTCTTGTCCCGACGGCCTTGTTACAAGTCGAAGAACTCCAAGGACACATCGCCGTCGTCAAACTCTTGCGCGGTCAGCCCGGAACGAAAGATGAAGCCGTTCTGCCGACCGCCGAACTAAGAAAAGCCGCCGAAACCCTCCCCTTGGCAAGTCCCAGCTCTTGACCTCGGGAGGTCGGAAGCCCACGTTGCACTTTCCATGGCAAAGACTCAGGCAGGCATCGTCGGACTCCCTAACGTGGGTAAGTCCACCCTCTTTAACGCCCTCACGCGCTCCCGCAAGGCGGAGGCGGCGAACTACCCTTTCTGTACCATTGAACCGAATGTCGGCGTGGTGTTGGTGCCCGACGCCCGCATGGTCGACCTGCAAAAGATTGCTGGGACCAAGGTCGTCATCCCCGCCACAATCGACATCGTCGACATTGCGGGACTCGTCGCCGGCGCCTCCAAGGGCGAAGGCAAGGGCAACGACTTCCTTTCTAACATCCGCGAATGCGATGCCATCATCCACGTCGTGCGTTGCTTCGACAATGATGACATCGTGCACAGCATGGGCAAAGTCGATCCGGTGCGCGATATCGGCGTGATCGAGACCGAACTCATTCTCGCCGACATCCAGTCGGCCGAACAACAGCTCGATCGCAATCAGAAGAAAGTCCGCAGCCAGGATAAGGATGCAATCGCCAACGTCGAATTGCTCGCCCGCCTCGTCAAGCATCTGAACGAAAACCTGCCCGCATCCTCCCTCGAAGTCAGCGACGATGATCGCACCCGCCTCCGTTCCTATAATCTCCTTTCGTTCAAAAAAGTTTTATACGCGTGCAACGTCGCCGAGGCCGACCTGGCGGATTTCTCAAAAAATCCCCACGTCGCCAATGTCCGGGCGTATATCGCCCAACAACACGGCTGCGAATCCGTCGTGATCTGCGCCCAAGTCGAAGCCGAACTCTGCGATCTTTCGCCCGCCGAAGCCACGGAGTTCCTGCAGTCCTTAGGCGTCACCGACTCAGGCGTCTCCGACCTGATTCGAGGAGCCTATAAACTGTTAGGGCTCGCGACCTATTTCACCGCCGGCGAAAAAGAAGTCCGCGCTTGGACTTTCCGTCATGGTATGACCGCCCCCCAATGCGCGGCCGTTATCCATACCGACTTTGAAAAAGGCTTCGTTAAAGCGGAAATCGTCTCCTACGAGGACCTGGTAAAGAATGGTTCGGTCGCCGCCGCCCGAGACGCCGGCCGCTATCGCCTCGAAGGCAAGTCGTACCTGTTCAAGGATGGTGACGTGGCTCTGTTCCGCTTCACGGACTAAGGCCCTCGCCCTAATACCCCCCTAAAAGGACGCGAAAAGCGTCCTTTCTTTTTGCTTTGCCCGATTACCCCGCAACCATTGGCCAAGGACCCTGTCCCATCCTCATGCCCCGTAGCCTCCTCGCCCTCGCCATCCTCCTAACCGTCGCCCTCGCCACCGCCGCGGAGACCCGCCCGAACATCGTCTTGGTTATCGGTGAAGACATGGGTCCGGATACCGGCGCCTACGGCTGCAAGGACGCCATCACCCCGAACATGGATCGCTTGGCCAAAGAAGGGGCCCTTTTCACCCGTGCCTTCACGCACACCGGCGTTTGCGCTCCTTCACGCAGCGGAATGGTCACTGGCCAATACCCGCTCAAGTACGGTGCGCAGAACATGCGCTCGATGGTCGTCAACCCGCCTCACCCGTTCACTGAAAAACTCCGCGCTTCTGGTTACCATGTGATGTGGCCCGGCAAGACCGACTTCCAGGGAGTGCCCGAAAAGGAATTGGCCCATGACCGGAAACTCTGGGTCAACCCGGCCAACCGCCCGGCCGGCCCGCTGACCGCCAAGCCGAAGGAACCTTTCTTCGCCTACATCAACGACACCGTAAGTCATGAGAGCCAGGTCCGGGCCTCCGACAAGGAGCACGCCCAGAACACCGCCGCGCTCAAGCCCTCCGATCGGCGCGACCCGGCCAAGGTCGAACTCCCGCCCTTCTATCCGGATACCCCGGCCGTCCGCCGCGAGGTCGCCCACTACCACGAGCTCGTCACGGCCGTGGACTACTCCCTC
>Ga0208960_1000710_pt1 | contig 18405 bp, 16 predicted proteins | sample GreLakmeON33MSRF_FD_187703 | JGI IMG/M metagenome (GOLD analysis project Ga0208960, IMG submission 187703) | Freshwater lentic microbial communities from great Laurentian Lakes, MI, USA - Great Lakes metaG ON33MSRF (SPAdes) | ecosystem: Environmental > Aquatic > Freshwater > Lake | place: Great...
ACCCACGTTACATATGCAGACCATGTGTACTTGCCAGCGGGGGCCAGTGATGTATCGTAGATACTAGGCATAAATCCAGCGATTATCGGTGCTTTTGGCAAATCGCCTTGCGAAGCTGCGCGCCATGCGGTTTCTCGGTACTCGCGATTCGGAGCTATTATAAGCGTTGCCTCGCGCATTTGGCGCGTCGTCAAAGTCTGAAGGGTCCGATATTCAGGGACTTCGTTCAGTGCACAGTGCAGTTTAAGTCCTGCGGCTACGTGTGTCTGGATGTTTTTCACCCTATTGAGGAATTCAGTGTCAAGCGTGTGGGCATCTAGAAGTTGAAGAAACGTTCGTTTGGGGTCGGCGTTGGAGATCACAATACGTGCACTTATTTGTTCGCCTGATAATAGTTTCACCCCTATGGCATGACCTTCGTTTGTTAGGATGCGGGCGACTGTAGAGGCTGTACGAAGCACTACCCCGTATTGCAGGCATGCATCGAGCATTGTGGCCGTAATATGCCCCATTCCGCCGCGCACGAATCCGTTGGGAACAGCAGCATCAGTTTCACTGAAGTGTCCCATTGCTGTGGTGAGTGCAAACAGAAGTCCGGTTCCGATATCGTGAATGTCTCCAATATCTGCGGCTACGCCGACGTCACGCATAATGTCGGACTCGAAGAATTGGTCCGCTATCGTAGCAATCGAGTGGGATAGAATGTAATCAAGCGCTTTGCGATCTTCATCGTCACTGCAGCGTGCGTAAATCTCGTCCAACCGTGGTGCCGGTTTTAGCAGAAATGGTCCAAAAATGCGTGTAAGCCGGGCCAGGAATTCCTGCCAGCGCGGAAAAGCTGCGGCGTCAGCAGTTGAAAACTTCGCAATTTCAGCTTGAATATCGGCTATGGCGTCGCCCGGTCCGGCGCTCGATAGCCGGTTTGTGGCCATAAAGCGTCCGTCGGGAAGCAGGCGCAGAAAACTACGTGTGTCAACGGCAAGGCCGCGCTTATGAAGATCCATGTCGGATATTATTTTTGGGCGCAAGGCCCACAGAACATTTGCACAGGTAGAGAACCAAAAACCTGGTATCAACTCTTCTGTTACGCAGCTTCCGCCTGCGATAGCTCGGTGTTCAACCATCAGTACCCGTAGCCCAGCCCGAGCCAAATAGAATGCGGCGACAAGGCCATTGTGTCCTGCACCGATTATGATTACATCGTAATCCATGGTGATCTCCCTAGTGAAAAGTTGTTTGTATGCCACTTAAACCAAAAAGTATTGATTAGGGTTTGCCATTGGCGGTTATTTGGATTGCATAAGACTCGGAGCTGATTGATTTGGATATTTCTGTGGTGTCGCATTGCTAAAACTGCGAATATTGTCGTCAAAACAATGGTGACGGTAACAGAAGTTCGGCGGTTCCCGATTTGAGGGGAAATGTGGAGGGCGGACACTACTTGGAAAGCCAAACTACGACGAGGTGTGCTATTACACTTACATCGTACTTCGCGATGAGTGGATGTTGCTGGGATTGTTCTATTGTGGTGGGATAGGCTTTCACGCGTATTTTTTCGGGCATAAAGACGGACCTGCCTGTTAAAATGTCAAATTCCCACCCGTGCCACGGACATTTTAGTATTTCTCCTTCGCGGTCGCGCGAGTAACTGTAAGGTTGTGGTGCCGTTACAGAGGCAGTTAATCGACCTTCGCATAGCGGAGCTCCCCGATGTGGGCAACGATTTAGCAGTGCGTGGTAGGCACCATTGACATTAAATACTCCTATGCTTAGTCCATTGAAGCTAAAGATTACTCTCTGTCCGGCTGCCAATTCTGATACGGTACATACGACGTGAGGCAATCGCACTGCAGTGTCACGCGAGTTTTGGGTAGGTTGATAAGGCATTTTTTGCAAGGATGTTAGCTCGAATTTCTGGTGGGACGCGTGTCGCTATGACTTCCGGGGGATCGAAATCCCAGTGCGGAAAGTCACTTGAAAACATTAGTGTTTGGGCTCCATTCATCCATAATAATAGGTCAGACATTGCAGTTGGGGGATCTGGTTCTTCAAATGGTTGGGTACTGAAGCGAATATGCTGATCAATGTAGTCGCTCGGAAGTTTCTTGACCCATGGGGTTTGGGCGCGTAACGCCTTCCAAGCAGTATTCGCGCGCCAGCGGAAAGAGGGGACCCATCCGAAGCCGGATTCAAGAAAAACTATTTTGAGTTCGGAGAATTTTTCGAAGGTGCCTTCAAATATAAAACTTGAAAGATGTGATTGGTAGAATTGGGGGCGCAGCAGGTACATTTCTCCATAGTAAGATGGATAGCCGCTAGCGGTCGGGGCTGGATTCATCCCCACGCCTTCGTTACTGAAGTGGAGGGCGATGGGTAAACCATGGTCTGCGCAGGCGGCGTAGACTGGGTCGAAATAGCGATTTCCGTATAAACGCGTGTTACCGCATATCAGATACACAGCAACCACAGCGGGGTGATTCCCCAGTCGGTTAATTTCTTGTACCGCAAGAGCGGAATCCTGTATCGGAACCGTAAGGGCGAGGCGATATCTGGAATCTCTATCAAGCCAATGGGCAATAGTCCAATCATTGAAGGCCCGGCAAAGAGCTGCACTATATTCGACATCTACCAGACTTAGTAGGGGGGCAGTGTATTCGCCTTGCAGTATGGCGATATCTACTGCACAGTCTACTAAAAGTTTTTTGTCGAATAGTTCGAAGCGGGAACGTGGGTCTACATCTTCTTCGCCTTCGAAACAGTCGGCGCGGGCACCACGGTATCCGCCGTTGCTTGAAAAAAGGTCAGTGCTGCGGGGCATTCCGTATTCGTCCAAGCGTTCCCGGAAATGTCGGGTAAGGAACGGATAGAGGTCGGTTTTGTCCCGAATGTTGTGGTGAACATCAGTATCTACCACTCGAATATGGTTCTGGTTTAGCATGGGCGAACGCTATTGCTGCTCCGTTATATTTGCTTCGGTGTGTACTGATCGATGAGTGGTGCTGGAACTTGTGCGAGGCCCAGAAAGAGTATCGCAGAAATCATAATTTGGGTGTTGGGAAACATGGCTGCTAATAGCTGAGGAATCCACCGTCTACTAACCAAGTTGCTCCAGTCACAAAGCTTGCTGCTTCGCTGGCTAAAAAGGTTACAACTTGGCCGACTTCATGGGCTTGGCCTCGCCTGCCAAGTGGAGTGTAGCGTATGTATCTTCCAGTTGCACCCCGACGTTGGGAATTGGCAGCTATATCATGGCTTGCGCCTGTGTCGATGTCACCTGGCGCAACGTTGTTTACGCGGATCGCATGCGGCGCAAGTTCGATCGCAGCTGCCTTTGTAAGCCCATCGAGGCCAGCTTTGCTGGCACAATATGCCGATGCGTGCTCTTGTGCGGCGAATTGGGCAACGGAGGAAATATTGATGATTGAACCTCCGGTGCCCTGTAAGATCATTTGTCGCGCTGCTTCCTGCATGCATATAAATGTACCGGTCAGATTGATATCGATCATTTTTTGCCAATGCTCGTCTGTTTCCTCGAGAAAGGCTCGGGATTCGGCTGCGACCCCGGTGAGCGCAGCATTGTTTATTATTACATCTACTCGACCAAACAATGTGACAGTACCTGTGATTAGCGCTTTCACTTCACTTCGGATGCTTATGTCACAAGCCTGGCCGTAGGCGCGATGTCCGTCAGCCCGAAGCAACACGGCCGCACTCTCCGCAACTTCTATGTCTGCGCGCCGTTGCGCTATCACCACGGAAGCTCCCGCCTCGACACAACATCGGGATATTCCCAATCCGATTCCGGTACCACCGCCAGTAATAATTACAGTTTTATTTTGTAGGTCTAGCGTGCCCCCCCGTTTATTATTATATGTATGGTTTATGATCGTGATTGTCCGATGTCTACAATTGATTCGGCGCTTGTCGGAAGCATTGAAACTGATTCGACCATTTTTGAGATGGCTGCCGCGTCTTTAAATCCGACACCTGTGAGGATGCAGGCTACTTTCTCAGTTCCTTTAAGGCGACCGGTTTTTAGATCCGCGTGCACGGCAGCCAACGTGATGGCAGCTGCGGGCTCGACAAACAACCCCTCTCGGTTGGCCAGTTTGGCTTGAGCACTGTAAGTTGCATCATCAGGAACAGAGACTGCCCATCCTTTTGATTCGTGCAGTGCCTTGAGTACCAGATCACCATCTGGTGGTGCGGTTAGCTGTAGGCCTGATATGGTGCTGCTACAGTCGGATATGGGTTCGACAGATCGGCCGGCACGCCACGCACTGCCCACCGCATCGCAATTTTCGGGACTAACGGCTATCATTTTTGGCAGCAGTGTACTGTATCCGGAAGCGTGCCATTCCATGAATCCTTTCCAGATCGCGCTTAGCATTCCACCACCACCAACTGGTACATAAACCACATCGGGTACCGTTTGAAGCTGCTCACCTATTTCATAGGCCATAGTTTTGACACCTTCCATAGCGTGTGGGCTGAATCGCCGTGCAGTAACTAGCATTCCCCATCCATTTGCCGTGCAAATTTCCCGGATATTTTGCCACGTGGTTTGTTCAACTGATGGGTCGTATCCAAGTCTGGTGACGGTGTAGATTTTTGGCCCGTATGCCATTATCTGGGTAATTTTAGCGCCCGACGGCTTTTCAAGTGTGAATAAATTTCCAGTGAGGCCGGCTCGCACACTGTAGGCGGCGAATGAGGCGCCGGCATTGCCTGATGACGTGGCTGCCCAATGTCGTTTGCCGAGCTCCACAAGGCGCGCTATTCCTACTGCTGCTATGCGGTCCTTGTAGGAACCAGTTGGATTGGTTCCCTCTACCTTGAAATGCAGATCTGGTAACTCCATTTCCTTGCCAAGCCAAGCTGATTTTATTAGTGGAGTTGATCCTTCACCTAGGCTGACCAGATTGGCTAAGTTGGTCAGCGGCAAGCGCGCACAGTATTTCCAGATGCCTGGTAAGTCTTGCCGAAGCGGAATTTGAGCAGAGGCGTAAATAATGTCTATTGTGGAGCCACAATCGGGGCAAGCAATTAGATCTTGGTCGGGTGACTGCCAGTGGCAGCTCATGCAGGCTAGACTGAACATCGGTTCTTGATGTTCGCGTAATATGCTGTTTTGAGCTGAGGATGAATTAGCTGCCTGAAATCCATGATTTACCTGCTAGAAATATCAGTATGTGGTGATAGTTGCATCGCTAAATTGGATTGAGCCGTGAGTGGGGCTGTCAGTATTGACCTCGGAGAACTATATAAATACGTTATGCGTTTGGGCGATACTATGCAAAGAATTCTGTCAATAGACTTTCCAACCTGCAACAGCGCTGAAATAATGTGCAGGGTGCGGCGAATTGTTGCGCGTACGATGACACTAATTTACTTTGATGGCCATTCCAGTTCGCGATGATTCGAGTAATGCCAGAGCAACTTTGACACCAATGCGCCCATCGTTCCCAGTTACCGGCGGAGTTGTACCGGCGAGCACTGCATTTGTAAAGGCGGTTAGTTGATCGATATACGCATGCATGCGCGGGAACCCAAATGCAGTGCTGGCTTTTTCGGTATTTACGGGGGGTTGTTCTGCGGCGACTTCCCAAGTCCCGTCTGTGGCGAGCATGAGCTTGTCGTAGGCATCCATGTCGAGCATACCGGAACTCCCCATCATTAATGCGCGAAATGTTTGTCCAGGAAAGGCTGGCGGCGGGCAGGCGCTGCTTGCCCATAGGGACATAATCGTCCCATTTGCAAAATTCAGCAGGCCCATTGTTGTGTTTTCTGGTTCACTGGTGTCACGAAACGTGCGCGAGTGCCCAAATACAGAAACGACTTCGGAGTTGAGGATCCATCGGCAGAGGTCGATTGCGTGCACGCCGCCAGCTAGTATGTGCCCAACGCTTTCGGGCTTGGCCCACCAAGACCAGTCACCCCCAAATGCCGGGTCCACAAACATGTTGAATGTTTGGTTGAATTGAATAGTGTGTATTTTGCCAATAGTTTCTGCTTGGACAATTCGATGCGCTGCAGCCGGTACCGCACGGTAGCGTTGTTGATATCCGACCGAAAGTGCAAGTTTGCGTGAAGCACAAGCTGCAATTATGGCGTCGGCGTCAGCCACGGAAGTGGTCATTGGTTTTTCAATGAACAAGTGTTTGCCGTTTGTGGCAGCGAGTAAGGCATCTACTGTGTGTGCGTATTGTGGCGTCGTGATTATTACTGCGTCAATATCCTTTCGCGCAATAAGTTCTGCAGCATTAGTGCAGAGTTCTGCGGAATAGTCTTTGGCTAATCCAGGGGCACGGGTTCCAAGGGCCACCGCTACTAGGACGGCATTCGGTATGTGTTGGATTGCTTGAGCGTGGGTGCGCCCCATAAATCCGGATCCTAGAATGCCGAAACGCAGCTTGGTCATTATTTATAGTCTCCGTAGATTGATTGTGGGGAGGCGATTCTCATTGTAGAGTCTGCATTGTGTGATTCGTTGAATATGGCCACCTAGCGATCGTTAGATGTTATTTTTCCAGGTCCAGAGGGTTGAAGTTGTTCGATGAGCCGGTGGGATTCCAGCCTAGTACGGTTTTCGCATGTGTCGTGTCTCGCCAACGCCGTGAATTTTCTGAGATTGCGTCAAAAATGTCGAATTTTATAGTCATGGGTGCGCTTAGGCATTTATCTATCATTTGGATGGCGTCGGACTGCGATAGGTAGCCAGGAAAGTGGCGCACTAGCGTAGGCCTATCGTCTGGAAGGACGGCGCCCAATCGGATGCAAATCACTGACATTCCACAGCGATCTGAGAACAGGCGGCCAGTATTTTCGCCGAATAGTTTTCCGACGCCGTAGAAGCTGTCGGAACGGGGGGGGTCGGTGTGGGTGAGCATTTTTTCTGTTGCGGGCAGTTTCTCCATTTCGTTGCGTGCCAGTGCACCGTAAGGTGACCCTTCGTACCATTCATAGCCGCACATTAGACTGCCAGTGCTCATGAATACAACTCGTTTTACGCCAGCTTCGTGCGCGGCGCGGTACATGTTTAATGTGCCGCCAATTGTTATCTGCATAACTTTTTCCCAATCGTCATAATCTTCTGTTTCCGCGGCCAAATGCAGCACCATGTCCATACCTTTGCTTGCACTTTGCAGGGCGGCTAGGTTCGTGATGTCGGCCTGTGTGTGCGGAATCCCTTTCACTGGTCGCCGGCTAAAGCCGCTAAAGGCGTATTTATGTCCGAGATCCCTGAGAGTGAGAGTGCCAATTAATCCGCTGGCACCGGTAATCAAAACGCGCTGGGGCTGATTGGTTTTTAGACTTTGCATGCTGGTTTCCTCATGATTTGTTGTTAACGATTTAGAAATGTGACTAGAGTGGAAGCAAATTTTATGCTTAGTAATAAAAGGGGTTAGGCCTTGGTGACTGAGAAGAATTTTGGGTTGAGTTACTTTTCGAGCGCAAGGCTATCTAGTGTGGTGCGCATAGCGGGCGATTGCGATAAGTCAGCGGCGTCAAATGCTTGATCAACCTGCATTGGGCTGCGCGCACCGATTAGGGTGGATGTTACGCCGGCACGGCTGAAAACCCAAGCGAGCGCCAACATAGCCATCGGGTGGCCGACACTTTTGGAAACGGTCCGGATTTGTTCCATAGCAAGGTAGGCGTTGTCATTGAAGTAAATGTCTTGATGCCCTGGTACTACATCAAATCTGGCACCGCTTGGGATCGATCCGCCCTTAGTGTACTTGCCGGTGAGGAAACCGGCCCCAAGCGGACTGTAGGTGATTATGCTGACCTGCTGGTCAGTGCATAGAGGCAATAACTCGAGTTCGATTTCGCGTTTGGCAAGGCTGTAAACTGGCTGGACGGAGCTCATTCGCGCATAGCCACCTGCTTCTTGCTGCCATAAAGCCTTGCAGACTTGCCACGCGGCCGCATTACTGCATCCGATAGCACGTACTTTTCCGGTGGTGACAAGCACGTCCAAGGCCTGAAGAGTTTCGTCTATAGGTGTTTCGGCGTCCCATACGTGCAGCTGGAATAGGTCGAGAGTTTCCATTCGAAGCCTTCGAAGGCTGGCTTCGGCGGAAGTTATAATCCGATCTCGGGATAGTGTGCCGGTAACTTTTGTTGCGATAATGATCTCGTGGCGCACCTGCCGGCTCGCAACCCATTCGCCGACAATTGTTTCGGAGAGACCAGACGAATAGGCTTCAGCCGTGTCGATAAGGGTTATCCCGCGGTCGAATGCGCGATCGGCAACTGCGAATGCCGTTTCCCTGTCAATCTCGCGCCCAAAGGTCGCGGTACCTAGGCCAATTGAGCTGATTCTCAAACTACTGCGGCCCAGCGTGCGGTATTCCATTACTTGGTGCCTCGAATTTGAGTTTTATTGCGGTATCAATCAGTTAGGTAGCTGCGGAGGAGACTGTGGAGAAATTTGCTATGCGCACACAAACCAGCGGATAGCGTACTGACGCTCAGTCTTTGTAAATTCAAGCGTGTACGGGTTGCACAGCCAGCGCATAACGCGGCCATCGCTCCGTGCCATCAGCCACCCAAAGTCCCAGCCATAGGTCATGTACTCAAGAGGTGTCGCCGGCCGCACACGCACTACCGGATGTGTCCCGGTGATAAATAATTTGCGTAGTGTGTAATAGTAGCACGAGCCGGCGTGCACAAATACTTCATGATTCATATTAGTGTTTTCGTCTACAACAAGATCTGTACACAAGTTGCGAATGCCGAGTTTGACTGGCATTCCACACGCGAAAGCATCGGCTAGCTCCGCCACTGAGCCGCGTTCCACGGCGCCTTCCGCAGAGTGCGCAAGCACTTCTCGCCATCGATCGTTTACTAAGAAGCGAAATTCCTCAAAGTCGTATATAAAATTGCTGCTGGGAGCATTTGTATTTTTGTCCCAATTATTGAATTCGTGGTAGCGTGGCATTTGCGCGTGGTCTTCGATTTCTGAAGCACCGGGCGTACTTGATGGCCGGACGCCGTCGAGGTAGGGCCTTGCTATAGCTTGGAGCCCGTCTTGATTGTAAAGAAAGAATGACATTGACGGTCGGGGCCCGAAGTTGTCGGGCAAGTCGACTGGTTGGCGCAGCGTCATTATACCCGCGGCCCAGCGGTCATCCAGAAGATAGGTGGTGCGGAACTCAGCTACTTCGCGGACTAATTCCGAGCTGGTTGAGGATGGGTCAATATGCTCGTTATGCCGAAATTCTGTTCCGATTCTAAGGTCAGCGCCCCGCCTGATTGCATCAGCAAAAGCACGATAACTGCCTTGACGGACAGTTCGGTCGGAATTAAGGATTAAGGGACTATGGATAGTGGTGCTAGTCATCAAATTCTTTTTAGTGATTGTTTGCGGCGGCCACCCGGTCTAAATCTGCGCTGCATTTACTTAGGACAGTGGTTAGGTTAAAGTCGCTGCCCCAGGGAATTATCTGGGCGCCGAGTTTCCGGTGCCGCAATAAGTCTTCCACTGAGCCAGCGGTAGTTCCCCAAGCCAGTCCATTTTGTTTGGCGATTGATGCAACACGCTCGTTAACATCGTTAATATTTAGGCTACTGAGGCCAGCCGATAAGCGAAGCCCCATGTCCGCCGGGCCTACAAATAGACAGTCAAGTCCTTTGATTGATGCAATTGCTTCCAGATTCTCCAGTGCTTCAAGCGTTTCGATCTGAGCGACAATAAAAGTTTCTCGGTTGGCGTCCTCGTAGTAGGCATTGTTTTTGTCGGCAGTTCCAATGTAGTAGTCGTTGTCAAGGCCGGCGCCATCGACTCCGCGGTTGCCAAGAGGGGGGAATTTTGCTGCCTCAACGATTTGGCGTGCGGTTGTCATGGATGATACGAAAGGTACCATCAATCCGGTGGCGCCATCTTCTAAGTAATGGTAGAGATGGGAGCGGCCCGTAGTTTGGGTGCGGACCATGCAGTCAATGTTGTTGTAATGGCATGCCGAAATAAAGGCTTGTACTTCGCGGCTATCCATCGTGCGGTGTTCCAAATCAAGCCAAATGCCGTCGTAGTTGTAGTGCGCTGCGTATCGAATATAGAAAGGCAATAGGTGCCCTGCACTGCAAATGCGTGCAAGTTGACCAGATCGAATCTTCGCTAACACTTTGCTTTTTCTCACGTTTATCTCCTTGGGTATTGGAATACTATATGGGTGGCGGTATGAGGTGAAGGGCTATGGTTTATTACTAATTAATAGAGCAAGGGTGTTAGAGTGGGCAACATTGTAATCGTATCTTCTCGATTTGTCTAGGCGTGTTCTGGGCGATAATTTATCGTGAGGGTGCAAGCTTTAGGTTCTTTGTTGAATGCCAGTTATTGTCTTCGGTGCGGGTGCGTTTGCTTTCTTTGATGGTACCTAAGCACGGGACCGAATGCAAGGTATTTTTCTGCAAATTGGGAGCGCCATAAAATGCGTGCTTCAGAATTGAGCAAATTGCAGGTGATGGTGGTTGTTTTTATGGTCAAGTACCTGCGCGCACCGGTTTAATTTGAAGGATGTTTGTTTTTCCAGCAAGTTGTGCAGAAGAAAATTTGCAGGGTTGGTTTGCTAATTAAGGTGCTATCGGATATAGTTTATAAGGTGTCCACCGGCATGAATCTTTGTAGGGTTGGCTTGAATTTTATTGAATAGAGTTGTCCACTACGGCATGGAGGGACTTTGTGTGGCTGGTGATTGTGAATTAGGTGGGCATAGGTCATTTTTCTGGCGTGCCGGTGGATTGGAATGAGTAGGCTATCGGCGTATTAAATTTTGTACAGCGTGGATCGCGTAGTGGGAGGTAGGAATGTGCGAGACCGTTGACGCGCGTCAATTTGATATTGATAAATATGGTTTGGGTGTTAAAAGTCGGCTTTGGATGTCTGTTTGTTCACGGTCTAGTGGTGGTGCGTACAGTTTACCTGTTCTGATTGTTCGGGGTGGCCGGCCAGGTCCTCGGCTGTCCATTCTTGGCGGTATCCATGGTGACGAATATGACGGCCAAGAGGTAATTCACCGCGTTTTTGATAATCTTTCTCCAATAGGGCTTTGTGGTACGGTGGTTATGGTGCCGGTTTGTAATGTCCCAGCTTATGAGGTTTGTCGGCGTACCAGCCCAATTGATGGTCTAAACATGGCGCGTGTGTTCCCTGGTAATGCTTACGGCACTATTACGGAGCAGCTAGCGTATTGGGTTGGCGAACACTTCATCCGGGGTGCTAACGCACTGATTGATATTCATAGTGGCGGATTGAGTTACGACATGCCTACTCTTGTGGGGTGTCAATGCAGCGAATCGCCGCTAGGCATCGCTAATGTTTCTATGGCGCGTTCGTTTGGCGCACCGGTTTTGTGGTTGCATCCTGATCCAATTCCGTCAGGTCGCACCCTTAGTTTAGCTGCTGCATTGGGTGTGCCGGCAGTGTATACAGAGGCCGCTGGGGCGGGAAGAGTTGGGGTTGGTGTGATTGATTGCTTTCTGCGTGGGGTGACCAATGTCATGCAGCACTTGGGGATGATTGGCTCTGGTGCAGATGAGGCTCAAACACCACTTGAACTGTTTGGGGGCGGTAATCTGGATGTAATGATTAATGCGCCTTGTGCAGGCCACTTTCGTTCGGAAGTGGCGCTTATGGATAGAGTCAAGCTGGGACAACGTATTGGTGCAATTTACAATGTGGCGGGTACTGAGCTTGCTGTATTGCATTCAAACCGCGACGGCGTGGTGGTTACTGTGCGTGGTTTACACCGCGTGGAAGCGGGAGATGGTGTGTTCCATATTACTGGTGTAATGAGCGGGTGATTCATTCATAGATGGATAGATGTTCTGGCTATTCTTTCTATGAGTGATTGCATCAAATAACGATATACCGGGTGTGCAGCTATGCGGTTGCTGGGAGGGCAGTGAATTATGTGTGGGTGCGCAGGCAATGCGGTGCGATTGGAGGCTTGCAAAAATGCGGAGGATTTGTGCCAAGATACGGTAGATCGGAAGACGGTTTGGACACCGTGGAGTTATCTTTTGGGTTTGAGATCTTAATTGTTATATATTTTTAGTTTATGATCACATCATCGCTTAGTACGGCGCTTCAACCTCATATTTTGTAAAAATGAGGTTGTTGTTCGCTGCGAGCCTCTGGTGTTTCAATAGCGAATGCGGGGCATTGGTGTGGTGAAACAAGTAGTGCGTGCCTTAGTTGACCAGCTGCGCGAGTTTGATACGGCGCCCCTGGCAAATACGACTGGCTATATCTATAGGTTTCCACCGCGCGAGCACTACGTAAGCGGCTCTAGCCAGTCCGTGATGCCTAGTCTAGTGCCGATTGTTTGGGTGGCCGTTACCCGCGAATTTGACAGCAATTCCCCCGATCTACTGGTGGATGTTGAATTATTCAATCATCAGGTTAATCCGATTGACGCCATGGCGGTGCCAGTTGTGTGGGTGGTAAAAACACTTGGTACGAGCCCGGACCACGAATGTGTTAGGTGGTGGAATGGCCAAGTGTTTGTTTGCGGTCGGCTGTGCCGGCGTTGTTACTGATGGTGGCGTATGAGATACTGTGGCTTATTTCAAAGGCACTTCTATTCATCTTATGGCATTGAGATTTCGTTAGACTAACCAAAGCGTTGATGTAGGTGGAATTCTGGTGTGGTGAGGATACTTAATTTACGCTAACCCTGAGGGTGTGCTTAAGTGTCCAGCTAAATGCCTTCACAAAATTGTAGAGGGTGCCATTAGAATGCGTGCGGTTGAAAATGAGGTGCAGGTTGGTTTACGGCGGAATGGTCTGGTTCCTGCTGAAAAGCGGAAGTGGATTGGTGATGCACCCGAGCGCAACGGGTTGTAGTTGTAGTATTGTTATGAAGGTTTATATATGCAAAGGAATGTTGTAGGTGTTTATCCTGGCGCTGGGGCTGGCTGTTGTGTGCCCTTCTTGTTTGGTCGAGATCAGCTCACTAGTGCGATTATTTGCGCGAATATGTTCGTGTGTTTTCGTTATGTCTTACTAGTGTAATGGAGGGTACACAGATGGCGATTGGGCAGCGGCTAATGTTTTCGTCGAACCCGGGATCAGTGTCCCTTGAAACGTTTGATGTTCCATCGGTTGGAACCCATCAAGTACTTGTGCGTAATTCAAGGACACATGTAAGTGCGGGTAGTGAAATGAACTTTCTGCGGCATGGGCCGGTGGCGTATGGATTGCCCGCAGGCACTCCGCGGGCGAATATAGGCTATATGACTGCCGGTCGAATTGAGGTGGTTGGCGCCGAGGTCGAGGGTTTTTCGGTGGGGGACCGCGTTGTCACGGGCGGGGCTCACGCAAGTCATTCTTTATTGGATTTTCGGTTGAGTCCTGTGGTAAACATCATTTCGGATTCGGTCAGCGACGATCATGCCGGTTTTGCCGCATTAGGGGAAGTTGCGCTCCACGGCGTGCGGCGTGCGCGCACTCAGATTGACCAGTCGGTTCTAGTGCTTGGTATGGGTATGGTTGGTCAGCTAGTGATGCAGTTCGCGCGCATTTCTGGAGCATATCCCCTTATTGCGGTGGATTTGGTTGAGACAAGGTTGCAACAAGCAGAGCAAAGCGGTTCCACGCATTTGATTAATGCATCGCGACAGAATGTAGTGAATTGCGTCAAGGAAATTACTCAGGGTCGCGGTGCTGATGTTGTAATCCAGTGTAGTCAGGTGGCTGATATATTACAGCAAGCTTTGGAATGTGCGGCAGATCGAGGAGCAGTTGTGCTTACCGGCAGCCCGCCTGGAACGGCAAGTATCAGGCTGCAAGAGGAAATACTTCGGAAGGAGATTAGTCTTTATGGAACCTATACTAAAGGTTTGATGAATCCGCACCCATACTGGGGTTGGACTCCGCATCGTAACCGGCAGGCGTTCCTGCGCATGCTTGGTTCTGGTCAGATTGATATCGCGCACTTGATTTCGCATGTAGTTGCAGTGAGCGATGCTCCGGAAATGTACGCTCAAATGCTTTCGGGTACTGAAAACTGGCTAGGTGTGGTATTTGACTGGAGTGACAAGTAGGGCGGGGCGTGCAGTTTGCTATTGTAAGTTTCGCACGCTTCGAACTGTGTCGGGCTATCTATGTGGCGACCAAGTCCGTGCGTAACTCAGGCTTGCGATTGCATCTCTGGCGCGTTCAAGCAAGCGTTAGGTTTGGTTGTTTTCTTGTACTAGGTGGGTCTGTTGCAGCGCTAGTTTTCTCGTATGCATGTGCTTGTGTGAGCATGTTGGCGAGGCCGCATATGGGGGTCATTTAGGAGCGTCTTATGAGTGGTATGTTTGACATGAAAGGAAAGGTGGCAGTTGTTACCGGAGGCGCGCGCGGGTTGGGGTATGACATGGCATCTTCGCTGTGTGAAGCGGGTGCAATGGTGTGCATCACCTCTCGTTCCCTGGCAAGTGCTGTCTCCTCTGCCGCGGTGCTGCGAACCGCTTTTGGTGTTGATGTATTGGCAGAGGAGTTGGATGTACTGCAATTTGGGCAGATTGGTTCGCTTGCCAATAGAGTGACTGCCTGGAGTGGGCGAGTTGACGTGTTAATTAATAATGCGGGTGGTGGCCTGGCAATGATGCCCACTGATTTTTTTGCGCGGCGGCCTGAGCATATGGCAGAATTGATTCAGGTAAATTTGACTTCGGTGTTATACATTTGCCAAGTGTTTGGCCGGATTATGGCAGCGCAAGGATTTGGTTCAATTATTAATATTGCTTCAATTGCTGGAATTTTGGGTCGTGGGAGGGAGATGTACCGGTCAACAGGACTTGCTGAACAGCCTGTTGATTACGCTGCAGCAAAGGCTGGTGTGATTGGCATGACTAAGGATTTGGCGGCGTACCTATCTCCGTTAGGTGTGCGTGTAAATAGCATTTCGCCGGGTGGGTTTGAGCGCGGCCAGTCAGCTGATTTTGTACGTGCCTATAGTAGTGCGACAGCGATGCGGAGAATGGGGCAAGACGGAGTGGATCTTAAAGGTGCGGCATTGTTTCTGGCATCATCAGCATCGGCCTACGTGACTGGGCATGATCTTGTGGTGGACGGTGGGTTTGTGGCGTGCAAGTGATTTTTGCGCGTTTATAGTGCTTTGGTTCTAAGCATCTAATTTTCGCGCAGTGGTTTCCTCGTGTTTGAAGTAGGCTCGGCAAGACTTGGAGGGGTCGGGTAATTTAGTTGAATGTAGGCGTATTGCGTCTACTTATTCTGCAGTTTTTGCGCGCACGTCCAATGTTGCGATTTGTTGTACCAATGTTTGCTATTTCGGTCAGGCTCACGGGTGGTCACGAGCCACCTTCCTAACGTTTGAGACAATGTTTTTGTTGCCAGCGTGCTATTCGTAAGAGGGCATCGTTCTCCAGATCTGAATAACGGGCTTGTTTTTACAGGCGTTCCCAATGAATTTCGGTGGTTGAATCTTGGTACGATGCGTTAGTCCGTCATGCAAATTACTGCCTATTAATGTGCAGTGTGGATCATCACTTTTACGTTGGATTGGCGGTTGTTTTCACTATTCCGCCGTGTAGTTTATTTGGTTAGTGTATTTGTAGCGGTTTAGTTTTGAGCGAAAGTGTTCGTTTATTTGCTTGGGTTATGTTGACTATCAAAATGGCACGTTATATTCTTTAGATAGTGCGTGGAGTTGGTCGACAAAAGCGGCGTGATACGGTATCCCATATTTTATGCGGTTCTTAAGGGTTTCGAATTCTTTTTCCCCGTGGGTATAGATGCGGTTGCACCCTGGTGCTTTGGCGGAATTTCGAAGCGCGCTTAGCATGTCGTCCATGGCGTCTTTGAATTCCTCTATGGGGCGAAATACATCTACGCGCAATGCTAAAAAGAAGTGCGATGAGCTTTCTCGAATCTTTGGGTCAGCGTGGGGAAGGCGGGTTGCCATATTACCGTAGCATCCTCCGGATAGCACGCCGGTGAGAATGTCGACTAATACCGCTAGGCCATAGCCTTTGTGGCTGCTGCCGTCAGGGGTACTGCCGAGCGGCAGGATGCGCCGGCCATTCCATGCTTCTAATGCATCATTGATTGGGTTTCCGGCGTCGTCAACCACCCAGCCATCGGGAATTTTCTCGCCTTTGGTGAGTGCGGCGCCGATTTTACTAAATGCGACAACTGAAGTTGCCATGTCTAAAACAAAGGGGATTTCATTGCGGGTTGGTGCAGCCACGCTGATTGGATTTGTGGCTAGCATTGGTTCGTTTCCGTACGTGGGTACTATTGCGGGCGAGGAATTATTTGTTAGGGCTACTCCAATCATGTTGTATGGCAAACACATCATTGCGTGGTACGCCGCCATACCAAAATGTCTGCTTCTACGGACTGTAGCTATTCCAACGCCACTTAGTTGTGCTTTGGTAATGCATAGCTCCATCGCCTTAGCCCCGACCACCAGTCCCATGCCACCGTCTCCGTCTAATAAGGCGGTTGTGGATGTTTCTGTGATCTTGGTAACCGTGGGTTTGGGGTTTAACTCCCCGAGGCGCAAAGGTTCAATGTACTGGGATAGGTTATTGATGCCATGACTGTCAACGCCGCGCAGATCTGCTTGCACGAGTACATCAGCTGCAATTGCGGCGTCTGAGGGTGGAACGGCGAGGCGTTCAAATATGCTGCAAATCAAATTGCGAACTTTGTCTGCGTTGACGCGAATATGACTGTTCAATTGTGATCTCCTGATAATGTTACTATAATTTTAATGCAATTGTCGCTGCGATTGCGTGCCATGGTGTATGCGTCCATGACATTGTGGAATGGAAAGGTGTGGGTAATTAATGGCGCGACGTCTATTTCTCCGCTGGCAATCATGCTTATTGCTTGCCGGGTAGATGCGAGATTTGGCTCGTATACGGCTCCTGAAACAGTAGTAGTGCGGCAATATTTTCTAAATAGCACCTGAAATTCAAATGGAATGATTGGTGCGCGCGGAATACCAAAATAGATTAGGTCGCCATGCTGTTTTACGAGATGTGGCGCGAGATTTATAGAGGATACTTCGCCTGCTGCCTCTACGACAAGGTCGGCCATGTTTTGGCCTGTAATTTCAGACACGATGTCTGTGCTTTTCGCTCCAGTGCTTAGAATCTCATGTGTGCAACCGTAATATTTTGCCATTGAAATTCGATGCGGTTCTAGATCTAATCCCGCTATGATTCTAGCGCCCATGCGCTTGAGTAGATAGTTGAAGTAAAGGCCCGCTGACCCTTGCCCTATTACTACGGCGGTTTTGCCAACCATATTCGGGAGCCGTTTGCAGGCGTAAATCACAGTTCCAAGTTGCTGGGCTTGAAGCAGAATTTGGGGCGATAGGTTCGTTGGTAAAGCAATTAAGAGCTCAACCGGAACTTGTAAGCATTCCGTCATTGCCAACTGCAGTGGTGATAGTGCTAGTACCCAGTCTCCTACCTTGAGTTGGCTGGTGGCGGAGTCTATTTCTTCAATCACACCCACCATTTCATGCCCAGAGGCGCCTAAAGGGCTCGGGTAGTCGTCAACAGACCCGTGGTAAAGCATGTGAATATCACTGCCACACAGTGACAGATACCGTGGCTTTATGATCGCATGTCCCGGCATAAGAGAAGGTGCTGTGATGTCTGCGAATCTGATTTTTCCCGGTGCGAGAATTTGCGTGGCTAGCATATGGTTAAATGTGCAGAAAGCGAGTGGTTCTATGTGTTGCGGTACGACTGTTTAGGATTTTGTCGCTCGATCCAATCATAGTATCTCAAAAATTTTTGCCACTTGAGGTTGCTCACTATGTTTTTGTGCGTGTCGCGGCAGCCTGTTTGGCAGTAAATAATTTGTTTATGTTCAATAAGAGACTCTGGGGGTGATTGAAATGTGGTGCCTTCACGGAATAATTGGGTGCAAGGTTGTAACTCATGTTAAAGTTTACTGCTTGAGCAATTTTTATTCTAATTCAATTTACTGATTACGCAGTGTGGCTCTGATTATTCACCTATTCTTGCCATGCGGGAAGGTGTGCCCTCCATTAATTTTCCATGGCTAAGGAAGACCGAAAGAAATTGCCAGTTGCTTGGGCACTCCCTAGAATAGTGCAATCGCAAATTTTATAGCTACGGTGAACAAACACTGGAGTCGCCCCGATGCGACCATCCCGGTTTACCAAGATCCAGATCACAGACGTTCTTGATAAAGTTGAAGCGGGCTTGTGGATGGGAATTGTGTTGCACCAGCACGTAATTAGGAAAACCTCCTGCGACAAGTGGAGAGCCAAACATAGTGGCTTGGACCAGAGTGGGCTGAGGCGCCTTATAGAACATGGGGTCGAGATCTGCAACAACGGTCTGGTCAAACTAAAAATTTAGGTCTGAGCGCTTATTTCTAACGTGTATTGTCCTAGAAAACTA
>Ga0208960_1000711_pt1 | contig 18396 bp, 21 predicted proteins | sample GreLakmeON33MSRF_FD_187703 | JGI IMG/M metagenome (GOLD analysis project Ga0208960, IMG submission 187703) | Freshwater lentic microbial communities from great Laurentian Lakes, MI, USA - Great Lakes metaG ON33MSRF (SPAdes) | ecosystem: Environmental > Aquatic > Freshwater > Lake | place: Great...
CATACCGGGCACGGGGCTCGTCGGGAGTCTCGGCCACGAGGCCCGAGAAGTAGGCGATGCGATCAACGGCCATGGTCAGGCGGCCAGCGACGCGCCGACCGTGAGCGTCACCTCGCGGTCGGGGGCCCGCAGAGCGGCATCGCGCGCGGCAAGGATGCCCACCGCGTCCAGACCGAAGCGGGCAAGCACCGCGACGACCGTGTCATCGGGCGTGTCGTCCGCGTCGAGGATCTCCACACCCACGATGCGATCGCCGGAATCAACGTCCACGTTGACCGGATAGCCATCGGCATCCGTCCCCCTCGGCCCTTCGTACGGCGGGTCAACGACATCGATGTACATCGCGTGCGCCTCGCTGTCGTAAAGCGCTCTCATCGCTGCCGCCCTCTCTCGCCATAGATAGTGATCACGAAGTCGAGCGCGTCGTTCGCCAGCACCACTGTCGCGCGCTGGCCCGACACACACCCAACCACCATGATGTTGCCGCGATCGTCACGCGATATCCAGCCATCCTCCGATGCGATGACCTCTGCGATGTCGTTGGCCGACCAACCTCGGGCCCGCATGGTGTTGCGTGCGTGACGGCTCACGCGCATGCGGAGATCGTCGCGACCGCAGGGTGACCGGGGTCACCTCGATCGTGCCAATTCACCACCCACTCCGTGCCAGCGCGCACATGTCACAAACGACACATTCAGACCCTGCGAGATTGCCCTTGCCATGAGGCAATCCGCACGATGATGTGTTTGTGACTGACCATTGGTACCGTGGTCGGTGACACGGGGGAAGTACACCCGGTGTCGTACTCGGCGACGACGGCGAAGGCAGGTCCCCATGGACCTTCGCACCTGGCTTCCAATCCTGATTTATCTCGTGCTCGGCGCGGGCGTTGCCGTGGCGCTGTTCTCGCTGTCGCTCGTCGGACGCAAGCGGCCGAACGCCACCAAGGCGCTGCCGTTCGAGAGCGGCATCCTCACCACGCAGCCGGCGCGGCAGCGCTTCTCGATCGACTTCTACCTCACGGCCATGCTGTTCATTGTGTTCGATATCGAACTGGCATTTCTGTACCCGCTGGCCGTGGTGCTGCGTGATGTCGGCGTCGTCGCGGTGATCGAGCTCGTGGTGTTCACCACCATTCTGGTGGGCGCCCTCACCTACGTCTGGCGCAAGGGAGCACTCGAATGGCGTTGATCCCACCGCCCGGCGCGCCTATCCGGCGCTCACCACGCACCGACGACGCCATCGACTGGGACCTGCGCGACCCGGAGGCCCTCGAGGCGTCCCGCGGCATCCTCACCACCACGGTTGAGAAGGCCATCGCCTGGGCGCAGACCTCGGCAATCTGGCCTGCCACCTTCGGCCTGGCCTGCTGCAGCATCGAGATGATGCACACGCTCTCGCCGCGCCTCGACATGGGGCGCTTTGGGGCCGAGTACTTCCGCGGCACCCCGCGTCAGGCCGACCTCATGATCGTGGCCGGGCGCCTCACACAGAAGATGGCGCCCGTGGTGCGTCACATCTACGACCAGATGCTTGAGCCCAAATGGGTGATCAGCATGGGGGCCTGCGCCAGCACCGGGGGCGTGTTTAACAACTACGCCGTGCTGCAGGGCTGCGACAAGGTCATCCCGGTGGACGTCTATGTGCCGGGCTGCCCGCCGCGGCCCGAGAGCCTGATGGAAGGCATTGACATCCTGCGGAAGAAAATCGGCGCGAATGGTCAGGTGCCATCGTCGGAACTCATTGCGGCGCGCCGTGCCGAGCGCGCCGAGTGGGACGCCCAGCACGCAAGCGACGCCCTGAAGGGCGGGCCGGCGAACTGAGCGACGTATCGACCCAGATCGAGGCGACCTCACCGGGTGCCGTGGTGCAGGAGTTTGAGGATCACGGCGAGCTCACGGTTGAGGTTCGGGCCGACCGCATTCTCGAAGCTGCGCGGGCACTCAAGAACGGGCCATCGCAGTTCACGTTGCTGTCAGGCGTCACCTGCGCGGACTTCCCCGACGAGCCGGGCCGGTTCCGCTTGGCGTACCACCTGCGATCGGTCCAGACCGGCGGGCGCGTGCGGCTTCGCGCATGGGCCGGTGGGCTCGACCCGCAGATCGACTCGGTCACCTCGGTGTGGCCCGGGGCCGATTGGCAGGAGCGCGAGGTGTTCGACCAGTTCGGCGTGCGCTTTCACGGACACCCCGATCTGTGCCGCATTCTTAATCCCCTCGACTGGGATGGTCACCCGCTTCGGCGCGACTATCCCATCGGTGGCGAAGAGGTGCAGTTCACGGATGCGGTGTAGGTGATGAGCACAACCGACCCGCTGAGCGCATTCCCGCTGGCAATGGAGGGCCGTGAGGCCGTGGAGGGCGCCACCCGCGAGGGCAGGCCGCTCACCCCCACCGAACGCGCCATTGCCGCCGTTGAGGCCTACACCCCGGCCGAGGCCGCTGAGCGCACGCTGCGCAACGAGATGCTGGCCGACTCGCGCCCGGGCAGCCGCCAGCCGCTCATCATCAACATGGGGCCCAACCACCCATCCACGCACGGTGTGCTGCGGGTGATCGTTGAACTCGACGGCGAGGTGGTGCGCGAGGTCGTACCGGTTGTCGGCTATCTGCACACCGGTATCGAGAAGCAGTGCGAGAACAAAACGTGGTGGCAGGCCATCACGTGTGTCACGCGCATGGACTACCTGGCGCCCTTCGCCAACATCCACTCGTACGTACTGGCCGTGGAGAAGTTGCTCGACATGCAGATTCCGGCGCGTGCGGAGTGGATCCGCGTGCTGCTGTCTGAGCTCAACCGTCTGGCCAGTCACCTGGTGTTCCTGGGCACAAGCGGCCTGGAGATGGGCGCCATGTCCATCTTCTTCTACTGCTACCGCGAGCGCGACGAAGTGCTCGACATGTTCGAGATGGTGTCTGGCGAGCGCATGAACCACCGGTACTTCCAGGTGGGTGGCTGCGCGCAGGACATCCCCGAGGGGTTCCTCGAGCGCCTCACGAAGTTCCTCAAAGAGATGCCGGGGCGCATCGACGAGTACGAGGCGCTCCTCACCAATAACCCCATCTGGATTGACCGCATGAAGGGCATCGGCATCATCCCCGCCGAGCAGCTGCTGGGCCTCGGCGTGACCGGCCCCACGCTGCGCGCCGCCGGCATTGGGCTCGACCTGCGAAAGAGCGAGCCGTACTCCGGCTACGAGCACTTTCAGTTCGACGTTCCCACCGAGATCGCGGGCGACTGCTACGCCCGCTACCTGGTGCGCGTACGCGAGATGCGCGAGTCGGTGAAGATCATGCAGCAGGCCATCGACGGGCTGCCCGAGGGGCCATTTATCTCTGACGATCGCAAGGTCGTGCTGCCGCCGCGCGAGGAGCTGGCGTACTCGATGGAGGCGCTCATCCACCACTTCAAGCTGGTGACCGAGGGCTTTAAGGTGCCGGCGGGTGAGGCCTACGCCACCATCGAGAGCCCCCGCGGGGAGATGGGTTGCTACGTGGTGAGCGACGGCGGGCCCAAGCCATACCGCGTGCACATGCGCGACCCCTCGTTCGTCAACCTGCAGGCGCTGCGGCCGCTGGCCAAGGGCGGATACCTGGCCGACCTCATCGCCGTCATCGCATCACTCGATCCGGTGATGGGCGGTGTCGACAGATGACCGCCCACGAGATCAGCGAGTTCCTCGCGCCCATCCGTCACGAGTTCGCCGACCAGCGATCGCTCATTTTGCCGGCGCTCCGGTTTGCGCAGGAGGAGCAGGGCTGGCTGCCGCAGGGGGCCATGGCCGCCGTGGCCGAGGCCACCGGGTACTCGCAGGCATACGTGGAGAGCGTGGCGTCGTTCTACGACCGGCTGTACACCGAGCCGGTGGGTCGCAGGGTCATCTCGGTATGCACCACGCTCTCGTGCATGCTGCGTGGATCGGACGAACTGCTGGCCCACGTGGCCGCGAACATCGGTACCAATGGCGAGGGCACCAGCGCCGACGGCATGTTCACCCTGCAGCGCGCCGAGTGCCTGGGTGCCTGCGACCGGGCGCCGTGTCTGCAGGTTGATTCCAACGATCAGCAGGGCCCGCTCACGCACGACGCCGCCGACGCCATCATCGGGGCGCTCCGCGCCGACGGCGCTCCGACCCGGTACGACCGGTAGGCGGCCGACGATGCCCCAGCTCAACTCCGTCTATCGCCACCGCGAGTTCCAGGACCTCCTCACGCTGACGGGCTACGAGCGTGCGGGTGGCTGGAATGGCCTCAAGGCCACGCTTGAGATGACCCCCGACGATGCCCTGTACGCATTCCACCGCTCGGGCCTTCGCGGCCGCGGTGGGGCCGGATTCCCCATGGGCCGCAAGGCGTCGTTTCTCCCCGTGGACTCCGGCAGGCCCACCTACGTGGTGTGCAACGCCGACGAGAGCGAGCCCGGCACCTTCAAGGACCGGGAGATTCTCGACAAGAACCCGTTCCAGCTCATTGAGGGCGTGGCCATCGCGTCGTATGGCGTGGGCTGCGAGCGCGCGTACATCTACGTGCGGGGCGAGTACGGCCATCAATGGGATGTCCTTCTGCGCGCCATCGCGGAGTGCCGTGCGGCCGGGCGCCTGGGGCCAGACGCCTTTGGCCCCGGTGCACCATTCGACATCACGTTGTACCGCGGTGCCGGTGCCTACATCTGTGGCGAGGAGACCGCGCTGCTCGAAAGCCTCGAGGGCAAGCGCGGGCAGCCCCGGCTCAAGCCGCCGTACCCTGCCGTGGCCGGGCTGTACGACTGCCCCACCCTCATCAACAACGTCGAGACCCTCGCGGCATTGCCGCCCATCATGCACCGGGGTGCCGACTGGTACTCCGCCATTGGACCCGAGAAGAGCCCGGGCACCAAGATCTTCTCTGTGTCGGGACATGTGCTGAAGCCCGGCAACTACGAGATCGTGATGGGCGAGACCACACTGCGCGACCTCATCTTCGACCTCGCCGGCGGCCTGCGCGACGGACGCGAGTTCAAGGCCTGCTGGCCGGGTGGATCAAGCGTGCCCGTGCTCACCGCCGAGCACCTCGACACACCGCTCGACTACGAATCGCTCGCCAGCGCGGGCAGCTTCTTAGGATCCGGCGGCTGCATCGTGATGGACGACTCCGGCTGCATCGTGCGCGCCTCCTGGCGGCTGGCGCACTTCTACCGCCACGAGAGCTGCGGCAAGTGCACGCCCTGCCGTGAGGGCACCGGCTGGCTCGAGAAGATTCTGGGCCGCATCGTGCACGGAGACGGCCGCCTTGAGGACCTCGCCATGCTCGAGTCGCTGTTCGGACGCATCTCGGGCCGCACGCTGTGTGCGCTGGCCGACGGTGCTGTGGCACCGGTGCAGAGCGCGCTCGAGTTGTTTCGCGACGACTTCGAGCGCGTCATCCAGCAGGGCGGGTCGCCCGTGCCCGAGCCGATGGGAGTGATCAATGCCTGAGCATGACGAGGCCCCGATCATCATCACCATCAACGGCCAGGCCGTGGAGGCGCGTAAGGGCGCCATGCTGGTTGACGCTGCCAAGGCGGTGGGCGTCGAGATCCCCATCTTCTGTTACGAGCCGCGCCTTGGCAAGCCCATTGGCGCCTGCCGCATGTGCCTGGTTGAGGTGGAGGGCATGCGCGGCCTGCAGACGGCCTGCTCCACCCCGGTGGCGCCCGACATGGTGGTGAACACCACCAGCGACCAGGTGAAGGGCGCCCAGGACGGCGTGCTGGAGCTGCTCCTGGCCAATCACCCGCTCGACTGCCCGGTGTGCGACAAGGGCGGCGAGTGCCCGCTGCAGGACCGCACCTTTCAGTTCGGCCCGGGTGAGACCCGCTCACTCGAGCCCAAGAACCACTTCCCCAAGCCGCTCGACCTCTCGCCCCTGGTGGCGCTCGACCGCGAGCGCTGCATCGCCTGCTTCCGCTGTGTGCGGTTTAGCGAGGACGTCGCGGAGGATGGCCAGCTCACCTTCCACGAGCGGGGCGACCACACCGAGATCGCCACCTTCAGCGGCGAGCCGTACGAGGGCCGGTTTACCGGCAACACCATAGATCTGTGCCCCGTGGGCGCGCTCACCAGCAACCCGTACCGGTTCGTGAGCCGGCCCTGGGACATCAAGAACGCACCGTCCATCTGTGCGGGCTGCTCAGTGGGCTGCAACCTGGAGATCACCGCACGCGATGGCGAAATAAAGCGCCTCACCGGCCGCCCCGACCCCAACATGGCGGTTGAAGAGGGCTGGATCTGCGATCGCGGCCGCTGGGCATTTCCGGCGCTCACCGCCGGTGACCGCCTGCTGATGCCCGAGATCGTTGACCAAGTGGGGCGCCGCCAGGTGCGCATCGAGCGCGCGGTGGGAGACGCCGGCGCCATCCTGCGCCGTTCCGGCGTCCGGGTGGCATTTCTGCTGGGCACACCCGTCACGGTTGAGGATGGCTTTCTGGCACTTGAGCTGAGCCATCTTCTGGGTGATGGGCCCGTGGCACGCCTTGGAGTGGCCGACGACGGGCTCGGCCCGCTTCGCGCCCTCCCCGGGGCCCAGATGGACGACATGGACGGCGCCGACGTGATCGTGGTGGTGGGCGGCGACCCGTCGTCGCAGCAGCCGGTCACCGAATTGCGAATTCGAAAGGCCCGTCGTAATGGTGCCCGCGTGGCCATGGTGGGCCCACGGCCCACCGCGCTCGACGGAAACACGGCGGAGGCACTTCGCACCGTGCCCGGTCGTCTTGGCGACGCCATCGACGTGGTGGCTGAGCGCCTGCTGGGCTCGTCGCGCGCCATCGTGCTGTGGGACGAGTGCGACCTGGCCACCGAGCCGGACACCGCCGCGGCGCTCGCCCGCCTTGTGGCATCCACCCCGGGGGCACGCGCCATCGAACTTGCCGCCGACGTCTCGGGCCCCGGCCTGAGAGCGCTCGGAATCCCGGCCACCGGCGTGCTTGAGCAGATCGAGGCTGGCGCGGTCGATGTGCTCATTACGGTGAAGGCCGACCCCACCACCGGCCCGGGTGGCGCCCGCTGGGCAGCGGCGCTCAACCAGGTGAACACGGTCATCGCGCTCTGCACCCACCGCAGCCCCATCGTTGACCTCGCCGCCATCGCTATCCCCGTGCTGTACGGGCTTGAGGAGGCGGGCACCCTGGTGAGCATGACCGGCCGGGCCCAGCGCCTGCGCCCCGGTGCCGCGGGGCCCGAAGGTGCCGCGGCCGCCTGGGAGGTACTGGTGGGCCTCAGCCACCGCATGGGCCAGCCGCTTCCCGACCGCACCGCGGCGCAGGCATTCGACCGCCTGGCCACCCGGTTTCCCGCATTCGCCGGCCTCACCTGCACCGACCTCGGGCTGCTGGGCGTGCCCATCGCCGCCGGTACGGGAGGGCCCGCCGCTCCCGCCCGCCAGGCCGAGGGCGAGGGGTTGCCGCTGGTGGTGTGCACCCCGGTGTTTGGTGACGCCACGGCCCACCGCAGCGACGCGCTCGACTGCGTGCGCGAAGAGACCCACCTGGGCCTCAGCCCGACCGAGGCCGGCCGCCTGGGTGTGAGCGGATCAACACACGTGCAGGTGACCACTCCATTTGCCTCAGTGCTGCTGCCCCTGGTGGAGGATCACCGCCTGCACGAGGCCGGCGCATATCTGGTGCTGGGTGACCCCACCAGCATGGCGGCCACCCTTCTGCCCGTCGGTCGCGGGGCGGTATGCGCCGCAATCACCGCACCGGTGGCGCAGGGAGTGGGCGCCTGATGCCCCAGGAAGCACTCCTCACCATGATCATTCAGGCCATCATCGTTGTGGTGGTGGTGCTGTCGTCGTTCGCATACCTCACCCTGCTGGAGCGCCAGCTGATTGGACGCTTTCAGGCACGGCGTGGGCCCAACCGCGCCGGCCCCTTTGGACTGATGCAGCCGCTTGCCGACCTGGGCAAGTTGACGTTTAAAGAAGACTTCGTGCCCGAGGGCGCCAACGCCACGATCTTCCGCTTGTCGCCGCTCATCTGCGTGATCGCTGCCGTGGGCACGCTCTCGGTCATCCCCTTTGGCGGGGTGCACGAGATCGGCGGACACACCATCACCCTGTACGGGGCCGACCTGAGCGTGGGCGTGCTGTTTGTGTTCGCCATGAGCAGCCTGGGCTTCTACGGGCTCATCCTCGGCGGCTGGGCGAGCGGCAATAAGTACTCGCTGCTGGGCGCTGCGCGCAGCGCCGCCCAGCTGGTGAGCTACGAGGTGGCCATGGGCCTGTCCATCGTGGGCGTCGTCATGATCAGCCAGAGCCTGTCGCTGGTGGACATCGCCAATGATCAGGCCGCACACATCTGGTACATCGTCTACCAGCCCATCGGCTTCATCATCTTCATGATCGCGGCCTTTGCCGAGACCAACCGCACGCCCTTCGACCTTGGCGAGGCCGAGAGCGAGTTGATCGCGGGCTACAACCTGGAGTACGGCTCGGTGAAGTTCGCCATGTTCTTCCTGGCTGAGTACACCAACATGATCATCGTGTCGGCCATCGCGGCAACGCTGTTTCTGGGCGGCCCCGATGGGCCCTTCCTGCCCGGCTTCATCTGGCTGGGCATCAAGATCGCCGCGCTGCTGTTTGTGTTCATCTGGGTGCGTGCCACCGTGCCGCGACTGCGCTACGACCGCCTGATGAAGTTCGGGTGGAAGGTGCTGCTGCCGGTGGCCACCGCCAACCTGCTGCTCACCGCCGTCATCGTCGGCCTCGGGTTTGCCAACTGATGGGCCGCCTCGACGCACTCAAGGGGTTTGGCGTTACGTTCCGGACGCTGCTCACCAAGCCCATCACCATCGGCTATCCCGAGCACAAAACCCCCGTGTACCCGCGCTTTCGTGGTCGCCACCGCCTGTGGCTGTACGAGGACGGTCTGGAGAAGTGCGTGGGCTGCTCGCTGTGCGCCGCCGCGTGCCCGGCCGACTGCATCCGCGTGGTGGCCGAGGAGAACACGCCCGAGCACCGGGTAAGTGCGGGCGAGCGCTACGCCCGCATCTTCGAGATCAACATGGCGCGCTGCATCTTCTGCGGCTACTGCGAGATCGCGTGCCCATTCGACGCCATCACGCTCGAGCACTCGTACGAGCTGAGCGAGTACACCCGCGAAGCGCTCATCTACACCAAGGATGTGCTGCTTGAGCCCGCCCCCAAGCAGCCGCCGCTTCACTCCAACGTGCCGGGCGGCCCCATTCCCGCGGGCGAGGCCTGACCGTGGCCGTTGACGCACTCATCCCTGGTGCACCCATGCTGTTTATGGGCGAGGGCTTTCGCGTGCACGCCACCAGTCGCGAAACCGCCGGTGGGTTTCTCATCGCCGAGATCACATCGCGCCCAGGTGGTGGGCCGCGCCAGATGCACTCGCACGAGGCCGCCGAGCAGTACATGTGCTTAGCGGGTGGCATCACCGTTATCACCAGCGACGGTGTGCACCGCCTGTCGCCCGGCGAGTCGGTGACCATCACCCCGCACCTGGCCCACACCTACCGCAACCTGACCGACTCGCCGGCGCGCCTTCTGTGCACGCTGTCGCCACCCCAGGACATGGAGGCGTTTCTGCTGGAGGTGTGCGACCCGCACACCGAGGGCGCGCCGCTTCCCGCCGTTGACCCGGCCGTTGTCGATCACGCCATGCATATCGCCGGGCAGCACGGCATGCGGATCCTTGACGAGTACGACCCGGCGGTGCTCGCCAATGGGTGAGCAGGTCACGTTTGCCATCGCGGCCATTGGTGCCGTGAGCTTTGGAATCGGCGTGGTGTTCTTTAAAGACGCCTTCCGCGCAGCGGTGTCGCTCATCGGCACCCTGCTGTCGGTAGCGCTCCTGTTCATCGTGCTGATGGCACCCTTCGTGGCCGCACTGCAGGTGATCGTGTACGCCGGCGCCATCGTGGTGCTGTTTTTGTTTGTCATCGCCTATCTGGGCGAGCGCAACGAGGTGCCTGGACGCGACCGGCTGGACGCCATGCAGGCCGTGGGGTGGATCGCGCTTCTCGGAATCGCCGCCTTCGGCGTGATCGCCGCGCTCGACTCCACAATCGGCCCAGGGGTGCCCCCACCGACCAACACTGATGTGGGATCCCCCGCGGCCATTGGCCACGCATTTCTCAGCGATCACATCATCGCTTTTGAGGGCACGTCGCTCATCCTGCTGGTGGCCGCCGTTGGTGCGGTCATCCTGGCCAAGCGCGCGGTGCAGCTGGAGGGGGGCCGATGACCGTCCCGATGTCCGCCTATCTCGTGCTGTCCATCGTGCTGCTGGGCCTCGGGATGCTGGGCGTCATGCGTCGTCGTAACCCGCTGCTGTTGCTGCTGTCGATCGAGCTGATGCTGAACGCCGGCAACATCCTGCTCATCGGCTTCTCGCGTCAGTGGGACGACCCGGCGGGACAGATCTTTGCGCTTGTGGTGATGGTGGTGGCGGCCGCCGAGGTGGTTATCGGGCTGGGTCTGGTGGTGGCGGTCTTCCGCAGCCGCATGAACCTCGACGTGGACGAGATGTCGTCCATGAAGGGCTGACCCGTGCAGACGACGCTCGCCTGGTTCGTGCTCGTGCTGCCGCTGCTTGGCGGCATCACCCTGGTCGCATGGCCCGGGGAGCCCCCGCGCGCAGTCACACGCCTGATCGGTATCGGCAGCATCCTCATCGCCTTTGCGCTGGCGGTCACCATCTTCGTGAGCCTGCTCATGAACGCACCCGACGACCGCACGTTTACATCGGGCCTGTACGAGTGGATCTCCATCGGCGGCACATCCCTGGATCTGTCTATCCTCGTCGACCCGCTCAGCGTGATGATGCTGCTCATCATCACCGGGGTCGGGCTTCTCATCCACCTGTTCAGCGCCGAGTACATGGAGAACGACCGCGACTACCGGCGGTTCTTCGCCGAGATGAACCTGTTCGTGTTCTCGATGCTGCTCTTGGTGCTGGCGGGCAACTTCTTCTTCCTCATCGTGGGCTGGGGCTTTGTGGGCCTGGCCTCGTACCTGCTGATTGGCTTCTGGTACGAGCGCCCCGCGGCGGTGGCGGCCGCCAAGAAGGCGTTTGTGATGAACGTGATCGGCGACGCCGGCCTGGTGCTGGGAGCCTTGCTCATTCTGCGCCAGCTGGGCACGCTCGACTTTCAGCAGGCATTTGCGAATGCCGATCAGCTGGGGGCGAACAGCGGCACGGCGCTTGCCGTGTGCCTGTTGCTGTTCGTGGGCGCCGCGGCCAAGAGCGCGCAGATTCCACTGCACACATGGCTGCCCGACGCCATGGAGGGCCCCACCCCGGTAAGCGCGCTGATTCACGCGGCCACCATGGTGACCGCGGGCGTGTACCTCATCGTGCGCTGCCACGCGCTATTTCAGATGTCCGAGCTCGCGGGCCAGATCATCGCGGTAATCGGTGCCGCCACGCTGCTGATGGCCGCCACCGTGGCCCTGCAGCAGGTGGACATCAAGCGTGTGCTCGCCTGGAGCACTGTGAGCCAGATCGGCTACATGATCATGGCCGCGGGCCTTGGCGCATATTCGGCAGCCATGTTCCACCTGCTCATGCACGCCTTCTTCAAGGCCTGCCTGTTCCTCGCCGCCGGAATCATCATTCACGCCCTGCACGACGAGCAGAGCCTCAACAAGATGGGTGGCCTCAAGAAACACCTGCGCGTGGCCTACTTCGGCATGGCCATGGGTTGCCTGGCGATTGCCGGATTCCCGGGCTTTGATGCGTTCTTCAGCAAGGACGACATCCTCGCCACGGCGCTCGCGGCCGGGCCAGTGGGCGTGGCCTGCTGGATTATCGGCGTGGTGGGCGCGTTCATCACCGCGCTCTACATGTTTCGCCTGTTGTTCCGGGCCTTCTTCGGACCCGAGCCCTCGGGCGGCTACGCCCACGCCCCGCACCCCTCCAAGTGGTGGATGGCGGTACCGGTCATCATCCTGGGCGTGCTCAGCCTGGTGGGCGGATGGATTCAGGTGCCCTTCGGCTGGACCGGCATGAGCGACTGGCTGGCACCCGTGCTGGCCGACGTGCAGCACCCACTTGAGCCGAGCAACGCGCAGGTATGGCTCACCATTGGCGTCTCAACGGCCGCCGTGCTGGGCGGTATCGCCCTGGCCTGGTGGCTCTTCGCTGCCGACCCCGAGCGGCGCATCCGCCTTGCCGCCGTGGCCGGTGGACCGCGCGAGGTAATGCGCGAGGCCTATTTGTTTGACCAGGCCTACGACGACGTGTTCATTGAGCCCGGCCGCGAGCTGGGCACCGTGCTGCTCGACGACGTTGAGCCGAGAGGGCCGCAGGGCCTCATCACCGGCACCGCCGCGGTAATACGCAACACCGCGCGCGTGGTGAGCGCATCGGAGACTGGCTTCGTGCGTTCGTACGCATTCGCCATGATCGCGGGCCTTGCCGTGGCGGGCGTCATTCTTGCCATCGTCGTGGCGGGGGTGGCCTGATGCCCTGGGTCTCCCTGCTGGTAATCGTGCCGCTTGTCGCCGCCATCGTGCTGGCGATGATTCCGCAACGCGACCGCATGCTGGCGCGCACCGTCGCACTGGCAGGCACCGGCCTCACCGTTGCCGTGTCGATCGTGGTGCTGGTGCTGTTTGACCGCGGGTCGGGGGCGCTTCAACAGATTGACCACGTCGACTGGATCACGAGCCTGGGCATCTCGTGGGACCTGGGTGTGGACGGCATCTCAATCTGGCTCGTGCTGCTGACCACCGTGCTGTTTACCCTCGGGATGATCGCCGCATGCCAGCACCTGCCCGAGCGCGGCAACATGTTTCTGTCGCTGCTCCTGCTCTCGGAAGTCGGCCTTCTGGGGCTGTTCACCTCGGGCGACCTGGTGCTGTTTTACGTGTTCTGGGAGTTCATGCTCATCCCATTCGCGTTCCTCATCTGGACCTGGGGTGGCGACAACCGCAGGCGCGCCGGCCTCACGTTTGTCGTGTACACGATGGTGGGCAGCCTCATCATGCTCGTGGCCATCATCTCGACGGCGCTGATCGCACGCGACCACCTGGGCTACGCCACCTTCCTCATCCGTGACATCCAGGGCGTGCCGTTCTCGGGCACGGCATCCACCCTGCTGTTCGCCGGGTTCGTACTGGCCTTCGCCATCAAGTTGCCCCTGTGGCCATTTCACGGCTGGCTGCCGCTGGCCTATGGCGAGGCGCCCATCGTGGTGACCGCGCTCATGGCCGCGCTCATGAGCAAGGCCGGCGTGTACGGCCTGCTGCGCATCGGCGTGCCGCTGTTTCCCGATGGCGCCAACACACTGCTCATCCCCATCGCCATCCTGGCGCTCATCGGAATCGTGTACGGCTCGCTGCTCGCGTGGCGTGCGCGCACCATGCGCCTGCTCGTGGGTTACTCAAGCCTTGCCCACCTGGGATTCATCGTTCTGGGGATCATGGTGTTTGACCAAATGGCGGCGCAGGGCGCGGTGCTGCAGATGATCAACCACGGCGTGGTGGTGGCCGCTGCGTTCGCCATCGTGATGATGCTGGGGCGCGGGACGGGCACCGAGGACATGGACCGCCTGGGTGGGCTGGCCAAGGGTGCGCCGCGACTGGCCGTGGCGTTCCTTATCGTGACCATGGCCGCGCTGGCCCTGCCTGGGTCCAATGCATTCGTGGGCGAGTTCTTCATTCTGGCCGGGGTGTTTCGCCAGTTCGCATGGATGGCCGTCATCGCCATGGCCGGTGTGATCTACGCCGCGGTGTACATGCTGCGCATGTACCAGTCGACGATGAATGGCCCGGCGAAGGGCGTTGCAGATGAGGGCCGGAAAACCGAGCTGCGCCGTGGCGACGCCATCGTGCTGGTACCGCTCATCCTCATCATGTTCCTTATCGCCCTGTGGCCACGCGTGTTCGTGGATGCCAGCGCTAAGGCCACCGATCAGGCCATCGCGCCTGCGCAGGTGGTTGCCGGGAGGCCCCTCATCCAGATCGCCCCGTCCGCCGCGGCCACGCGGGAGCTCCCGTGAACGTCGTCGTCGGAATACCGCTGTACGTCATGTCGGCCGCTGCCCTGCTGGCCATTGTGAGCGGCGCGTTTACATTGCCCGGCGACCTGCGGCGCCTGCCCGAGTGGATTGGCCTCTTGGGCGTGGGTATTACCCTGATCACGCTCATCGCCATGTGGGACAGGCCGCAGAGTGGCTTTGCGGGCGAGATCCGCCTCACACACATGAGCATGCTCATGTCGGGAATCATCCTTGTGGCCACCCTTGCCACGATCGCGCTCTCGTGGGGCGAGCCCGCAGGCGCGGGCAGGCGCGGTGAGTACATCGGGCTCATCCTTGCCGCCGCGACCGGGATGATGCTCACCGTCGTCGCCGGCGACCTGATCGTGATGTTCATTGGTATCGAGCTCTTGTCGGTGTCGCTGTACATCCTCTGCGCCATCGAGGTGACCCGTGAGCGGTCGCTGGAGAGCGGCCTGAAGTACCTCATCACCGGAGCCATCGGCACGGCCATTCTCATTTACGGGTTTGCGCTTCTGTACGGCATGACCGGCAGCACGTCGCTTAACGTGATTGGCGAGCGCCTTGCAGAGGCGGGGCCCCTTACGTCGCAGCCGCTGCTCGTTTCCGCAATGGCGCTGGTAGCCGTTGCCCTGGGATTTAAGGCGTCGGCCGTGCCCTTTCACATGTGGACGCCCGACGTGTACGAGGGCGCCCCCACTCCGATAACCACCTTTATGTCTACCGGCACCAAAACCGCTGCTATGGGCGCCTTTCTCCTGGTGTTCACCGGTGCCGCCCAGGGGGCCATTGCCGACTGGCGGGTGCTCATCGGGGCCATCTCCGCCGCGTCGATGGTGGTGGGCAACATCGGTGCATTGCGCCAGACCAGTGTGAAGCGCATGCTCGCCTGGTCGAGCGTGGCCCAGGCGGGCTACCTGCTGATGGGCGTGGCCGTGGGCACCGCATTTGGTGCCGAGGCGCTCATCTATTACCTCATCGCATACCTGGCCATGACCCTCGCCGCATTCGCCATCGTCATTCTGCGCGAGCGCGAGGTGGAGGATGGCGACCAGCTGGACGCCTTCACCGGGTATGGCCGACGGCGCCCGTGGGCCGGAGTGGTAATGACTCTGGCCATGCTGTCGCTGGCCGGGTTCCCACCACTGGCCGGGTTCATCGGCAAGTTCATGCTGTTCTCGGCAGCCATCGACAGCGACATGCTGTGGCTGGCCATCGTGGGTGCCCTCGCCAGCGCGGTGAGCGTTGTGTACTACCTGCGCGTGAGCATTGTGATGTGGTCACCTGCGCCTGTGCGCGATGTGCCCGAGCGCACTCTTCGCGTACCGCGCCCGGTCGCTGCCGTGGCCGTCACGGGTGGCGTGGCCATTATCGCCCTGGCCATCTGGGCGCAGCCGGTCATTGACCTGTGCCGCGACGCCGGGGCATCGCTCCTTCCCTAGTCGCCCTCAGGATGGGCACCGGTCGGGTCAGGCGGGGCGTAGTCCCGAAAGCACGGCATCAACCACGTCGGCCGCGATGTCGTCCTTGAGATGCTGCTGCCAGATGAGCCCCTCGATGACCAGCGGCCCGATCAGCAATTGCGTGGAGAGATGAATATCTGCATCTCTGCAAATCTCCCCCCGGGTAATGCCCCCGCTGAGGATGTCGCGGATGGCGGCATCGAACGGGCCCACGATGTGCTCGAGGTACAGGGCATGAAGCCTGGGCGAGCGGGAGAGGTCGCCGATGGCAGCGGCGAACAACGGGCCGTTGTCACCGCGAAGCCCATGCACGAATGCCCCGAGCACCTCCACGAGGTCGCCGCGCACCGATCCGGTGTCGGGTGGCGCAAGATCAATAAGGCGCTCCATCAGCGCATCGACGATCAGGGACTCCCGATCAGGCCAGCGCAGGTAGATGGTGCCTTTTCCCACGCCCGCGCGCTGTGCGACAGCAGCAATGGTGCAGCCGGCCATTCCCTGCTCCACGAGCAGCTCGCGCACGGCCGACAGCACAACACCCTCGATGTCCGGGTTACGGGGACGGCCACGAGGGCGGCGCACAGGGGCGGCGATCACGTCGGGAGAAGTAGTCATCAGGCAATCATCCTCAACGCGATTTGGTGACCGGGCAGCGGCATGATTCCTTATGAAGGTGCCGGTGGGAAGGGGGATCGGTCGAGGCGGAGGCTAACCCGCCTTCGCATCGCGCTCGGCACCCCACCAGATGCGCGCCGCGATGATGACCATGACCGCTGCAAAGAGCAGGCGCAGGACATCCTGCGCCAAGTTGCTGGCCACGTATGCGGCGGCGAAGGCAGTAATAAGGGCCCCGGCACCGATGATTGCTGCATCTGCGAGCCGCACCTCTCCCGACCTGCGCTGCTGCCAGGTGCCGAGAATTGCCACGGGAACGATGGCAAGCAGCGAGGTGGCCTCGGCCACCACTTGGCTGAGGCCCAGTACCAGGACGAGTGCCGGTACGAAGAGGATGCCCCCACCCACCCCTGCCAGGGCAGCGACGAAGCCCCCTGCCACGCCGAGGATGGCGGCGATCACGTATGCGGTCATGGGTTCACCACCAGAAGAACAGCGGCAGCCACCAACACCACGGCGAAGGCCCGCGAGATGACGACGGCCGACACGCGGCCCCGCACCCGCACACCCACAACCACGCCGAGGAGCGCGGGTATCCCGATGAGTGCACCGAGCACCCAGTTGACATCTCCCATAACGCCGTACGCGATCACGCCCCACAGGGCGACGATGCCGATGGCCGCCAGTGACGTTGCGGTGGCGGCCCGCGATCCGTATCCGCACAGGAAGATGAGCAGCGGCACCATCACGACGCCACCCCCCACGCCGAACAGCGCGGAGAATGCGCCGCCCGCTGCCCCCACCAGCATCAGGCGCCAGAGGCGATCACGCGTAAACGTGCTGTTAGCCTCGCCCCACATGACCGCCTCCTCCGAACATTCGATCGCTGACATCGCTGGAGCACTTCGTGACAACGCAGATGGAGCCGCGCTGCTGTTCGACGTTGATGGCGTGCTCGCCCCTATCGTGCCCCATGCCGGTGATGCCCGCGTGCCCGACGAGGTACTCGATGTGCTGGCACGTCTGTGCGACCGGTACCTGGTGGTGGGCCTTGTAAGCGGACGGGCGCTGGCTGATGTGGACCGAATGGTGCCGGTACCCGGCCTCACCCGGGGCGGCAACCACGGGCTGGAGGTGGCGCTCCCGGGCGGTGACGCCGAGGTGGTGCCGGAGGCCCAGGCCCATGCCCGTGCCATGCGCGCCTTTGTGGCTGCTCACCCGCCCAGTGTGCTGGGGCCCCACGGCGTGTGGCTGGAGGACAAGGGCGTCTCAGTGAGCCTGCACCATCGGGAGGCCCCCGATCAGGCGGGGGCGGAGGCGTTTCTCGCCGGGCCGGTGGCAGGCGCAGCAGTAAGCGCAGGCCTTCGCGTACGTCACGGGCGAATGGTCGTGGAGGTACTGCCCGACGTTGATGTGGACAAGGGCACTGTTGTGCGCCAGATCATCCAGGTGTGCGGCGCACGCACGGCGCTGTACGTGGGCGACGACCGCACCGACATGGATGCCTGGCGGGCCCTGCACGACCTGCAGACCATTGGGGTCCTCGACCACGCCCACTGCGTGGTGGCCGACCAGCCCGAGGTGGAATCAGCAGTGCGCGCGGCTGCCGACGTGGCCGTTTCGGGCACCGGCGGTGTGCTGCGACTCCTTCACCAACTGGCCTCCTGACAGCCCCGCGGGGCCGGTATTCCGCCGGGACTTTATGCGCCGTGATCCTGTTCCCGAAGGGGCTGGACGCCCGGAGGCCACTGGTAGTGTGTGCCCCGTCAGAGGCCTGAATCGGGGAACATGCGCGGGCTCGGAACACGGGGCGGATTTATCGCAATGATCGCGGCCGGCGTGCTCGCCGTCGCGGGCATTGCAGTGTTCGCTTTTTCGCTGGTCGGCACCCGCCCCACGGTTGATCCATTGCAGCCCCCGGCCGGCGGAGTGATCAATCCCGGCAAGCGCCTTATCGTGGTGGGCACCACGTCGGCGCCCATGAAAGACCTACGTGTGACCCTCGATGGCAAGGATGTGACCGCAGCGGTGCGAGGTGCGAGCGAGGGAATCGCCCTCAATGCACCGAAGCTCCGCGATGGTGCGCACGCCATGGCCGTGTCGTACTCGACCGGCAGCGGTCTGATGGGTGGCAGCACGTCGAAGTCGTGGGGCTTCACCGTTGATCGCACCCCGCCCCGTCTCGTGATCTCCAAGCCCTCCGGAGACGGTGCCAACACGCACGCGGTGGCGTTGGCTGGTACCGCCACGCAGGGCAGCTCCCTCCGCATCACCTGGCCCGGTGACGGGCTTGCGGGTGCCGAGGCCACGGGGACCGGCGGCGCCTGGTCCACC
>Ga0208960_1000712_pt1 | contig 18393 bp, 17 predicted proteins | sample GreLakmeON33MSRF_FD_187703 | JGI IMG/M metagenome (GOLD analysis project Ga0208960, IMG submission 187703) | Freshwater lentic microbial communities from great Laurentian Lakes, MI, USA - Great Lakes metaG ON33MSRF (SPAdes) | ecosystem: Environmental > Aquatic > Freshwater > Lake | place: Great...
TGCGGACCATATTCACATTATCTAAATCATCTACCCATTCCAAAGGTTCACAATCAGGTTCAGTACCACCGAGCAATATTGCACCGCCAGGTGAAGGTCGCATATAGGTGCCAAGATCCATATCGCCAATCATTGGTCCGGTCAAAAGATTTAGCGGGGTTGCAATATGGTGAACTTCTTGGCGCATGGGACGAACTAAAATCGTGAAATCTTCACCCACTCCTGCCATTTCATTTATTTTTCCACTCCACGGACCACCAACATTGATCACGATATCGGCGTGAAGTTCAGAACCATCCGAAAGTGTTACGCCAAGCACTCGTTCATCATTTTTAATAACTCCAGTTACCGCAGTGCGGAATTTCAAAACTGCACCATTTGCGACTGCAGCCGCAGCTAAATTTTGAGCAGCAAGCAATGGATCATTCACATAACCACCATCTTTGGTGTACATCGCAGTTAATTCACCATTGGCTTCATCCCAGAAATCGTCATCGGTAATCTGCTTTGGTGGCCAATACTTTCCAGTATCAAATCCGGGAATTCCAATAGCAAGTTCGGCTGCTCCCCAAATTTCATATGGGATTCCGACAGCTTTAAATAAGGCTTCGGTCGATGCAAAGGGCATAAATGGAACTTCCACCATGACCGTACCAGCGTTAACAACTTCGGCGTAATGATCGAGTTTTATCCCCAAATGGGCTGGCCAATTTTGCCACCCTCGGTATGACTCCCACGCGAGTGCAACTGAATCAAAAGTTGAGTAGTTAAATCTAATTACTGCACTTGAAGCGCTAGTAGATCCTTGGCCCGCGCCAGATTCTTTATCAACAACAGTTACGGAATATCCGTTCTTAGCTAATTCCCATGCGACCGAGGATCCGATTACACCGGCACCAATAACAATTGCGCTTTTACTCATTTACTTCCAATTCACTCCAGTTAGCTCTTCACTTATGCTCCACAAATTTGTGGCGAGCATCTGATCGTATGCAATTTCGCGAGCTCTTGTAAGTTTAGGGGAACCACGCATCTCCATTAATCCACTTGGCGCGACAAATAGCCCGCCAAATAGCCCAGGATGTGTTGCGGCTAGCAAAGTGGGCAGCGCACCGTTTGTGGCGCTCTGTGCAAAAATTTTATTTATAATTGCAGTAATTTTCGCTTCGCTCTTTTTTTCACGAATTTCTGAAGATACCATCTGTAAATTTGTATTTGAATAACCAGGGTGAGCCGCAATCGCAACAACTGGCCAATTATTAATTCGAGCGCGTCGCTCTAGTTCGAAGGAAAATAATAGATTTGCAAGCTTGCTGGTTCCGTAAGCGCCCCAAGGTGAATACTTATTCTTCCCAAGCGCAATGTCTCGAATTTCATCGAGTGACCCAGATCCAAATGAGCCCATCCGGTGCGCAAAACTTGAAACCGTGATGATTCGATGTGAAATTTGATTCTTAATTAAACCTGCAAAAGCAAAATGCCCTAAATGATTGGTGCTCATTTGAGTTTCAAAACCATCTACAGTTTTTGCAAATGGAATCGCCATGATTCCGGCGTTTAGAATCAAGGCATCATAATTTCCAGTTACTGACCTAGCGGCTTTGCGAACGCTCTCTAGATCCGTTAAATCCATCTCCAAATAATCTACTTTTTCGCTAGCAATCTCATTCAAAGTTTCTTCGGCTTTTTTTGCCGATCGCGCGGTAATCGTTACTTGAGCCCCATTGCGCGCAAGTTCTCTTGCAGTTTCGCGACCAAGTCCGCTAGTTCCACCAGTAATTAAAAATCGTTTTCCGGTTTGATCATATAAATCCTCGATGCGCCAACCCCGAGGTATGTGTGCGGTTGATTGTGAATTCACGTGGAGCTAAGGGGATTTGAACCCCTGACCCCCTGCATGCCATGCAGGTGCGCTACCAGCTGCGCCATAGCCCCTTGATTTAGGGAGACCTTATCTCACTTCTACTTTTTATTTCTAATTTGAATATCGTTATCAGAATCTGGGTCGGCGCCACTTTCTTCACCATAAACAATCTCTGGCAGCGAGCCCGCATTGTGTTCTACTAAAACCCATTTATCTCTATGGTCCAATGGGTTCACACCTCGTTCCACAATTGACCATGCTGCATTTGATAGTCCGCCAATTACACTCCACTCGGCTTGCGGTAAATTTAAAATTTTGCCCAATGTGCATCTGGCAGTGCCGCCATGCGTAACGACTATTAGCGTGCCATCGAGATCAATTAAAGCCCGTTCTATTGCGGCTAATGCGCGTTCGGCAACTTCACTTCTGCGTTCGCCTATCTCGCCCGCTTTTTCATCAGTGCCATCAATCCATTTTACAAATCTTTCATAATCATTTTTTCGATTCTCTTCGCCAGTCTTGCCTTCCCAATTGCCGCCATTTGTTTCGCGTAAATCTTGGTCTTTTATAATTTCCAAGTTTACAATTTTTGCAAGTTCGGTAGCTGTTTTAAATGCTCGATCTAAATCACTTGAAATAATTTTAGTTGGTACCATTTCCGCCAAAATAGCCGCAGATCGTTTAGCCTGACTTACGCCCACACTATTTAATGAAATGTCTGAATGACCCTGAAATCTATTTTCAATATTCCAATCTGTCTGGCCATGTCGCCAGATAACTATCCGTTGCTTCTTCATAAAATTAATTTATCCGCGCTTCAATTTTTCTAACTCGGTTACTGCATCTAATTTAATAATTGGGCAATCACTCCAAAGTCGATCTAGCATGTAGTACTGGCGAATTTCTTCGCTCTGAATATGTACAACTAAATCTGAATAATCTAGTAATACCCAATGACCGGTACTTTCGCGACGAGCTGGCTTTTCACCGATCTCCGCTAACTTCCGTTCTACTTCATCAGCGATTGCATCTACTTGACGCTCATTTTGCCCAGTAACAATTAGAAATACTTCGGATAGCACCATCTGTTCAGATAAATCTACTGCGACTAGATTGGTACCTAACTTCTCAATAACAGCTTGTGCTGCTCTTTGAGTTAACGCAATCGTACTTTCACGCGCTGGCATAAAGCCCATTTCTCTCGATGTAATTTATAACTGAAACTGGTACCGCAGAGGCTACTTCTTTTCCAGCAATTAACGAATTTCGCACTTCAGTCGATGAGACGGGTAATGCGTCAATTTCGATAGAAGTTACATGCGCCCCAGGGATTAAAACAAATTTAGCATCTGGTCGAAGAACTACTAAGAAATCAACTAATTCCTGCAACTCCTCAAAACGATGCCATTTCGTAAGATTTGCCGCAGCATCAGATCCCAAAATCCAAGTAAATGAAGCGTCACGCTCTGATTTCAAGTGAATCACGGAATCAATCGCATAAGAACTTTCACTTCGTTTAACTTCAAAACTGCAAATTTCCAACTTATTTTGAATTTCCAACGGCAGCTCCAAGAGCGCAATTCTTACCATCTCTAACCTGGATTCAGCATCTGCCTTGGGTGAAGTAGGTTTAAGCAGTGGTTTTCCACTTGGAATAATAATTATTTTCTCAAAAAGATTTCGTTTAACTATCTCGGTAATTAGATGTAAGTGGCCACGATGAATCGGGTCGAAAGTTCCCCCGAAAATTGCGGTTCGAGAATTAATCGCGACCAAGCCGAAGAACTAAGTAGAGCATTAGCGATAGAACGGCAAATGTAAATACGCCGAAGAAAACTGGTGGCGCTGGCAGCTCTCGGGCTGCTTCCTCAGCTAAGGATTGGTATCTACTCATGTCGTTATCTTATAACCCTGTCGGGCCAGATTCCAATAATTGCTTAAATCGCGATTCATCTAATATCGGCACGCCAAGTTCTTGGGCTTTTTGAAATTTGGAACCCGGCGCATCTCCAACCACCAAGTAATCCGTATTTTTCGAGACCGATGCAGCAGATTTTCCACCTCGAGATGTTATTGCTTCAGCTACACCATCGCGTGTGAAATTTATTAGCGATCCAGTAACAACGATTGTTAATCCAGCGATAGTTTGCGGCAATTTTTCGGTAACAGCATCAATCATTAAAACCCCAGATTTTTCCCATTTCTTGACGATATTTCGATGCCACTTTTCGCTAAACCACTCTTTGATTGATTGTGCGATAACCCCACCAACGCCATCAATATCTGAAAGTTCTTCTAAAGTTGCACGCTCGATATCTGCAATATTTCCAAACCTATTTGCCAGAGCTTGTGCAGCAGTTGGTCCAACATGGCGAATTGAAAGTGCGACTAAAATTCGCCATAACGGACGTGTCTTAGCACCTTCTAAAGCCGCAATTAACTTCTCCGCATTAGCGCCAATTTCACCATCTTTTTTAATAAAGAATTTCGATTTCTTCAAATCTGAAATTGTTAGCGAGAATATCGCCGACTCATCGTCAATTAATTTATCTTCCAATAAAGCGTTAGCTGCCTCATATCCCAAAATATCAATATCTAAGGCTGCCCTTGAACCAATATAATAAATCCGTTCCCGCAATTGAGCCGGGCATGATTGCGCATTAGGGCAACGAATATCGATATCGCCTTCTGACATGGCGCGTAGCGTTGAACCGCAATCTGGACAATTAGTTGGCATTTCAAATGCACGCTCGTTACCGTTCCGCTTTTCAATGACCGGACCAAGGATTTCTGGAATTACATCACCAGCTTTTCGTAAAATAACGACATCGCCAATCAAAATTCCTTTGCGAGTAACTTCTTGGGCATTATGAAGCGTCGCATTTGTAACGGTTGATCCCGCTACTCGGACCGGTTCCATAAACCCAAATGGCGTCACTCTCCCAGTTCTGCCCACGCTAACTTTTATATCTAATAACTTAGTAGTTACTTCTTCTGGCGGATATTTGTAAGCGATTGCCCATTTAGGTGCTCTAGAAGTGAAACCTAGAGCGTTTTGAATTTCCCGCTCATTAACTTTAATTACAATTCCATCTATTTCATGCTCCACGTCGTGGCGATGCTTTAAGTAAAACTCAATGAACTCAGCGACTTCAGCTTTGGATTTAACTACTTGGTAGCGATTACTAATTGGTAGTCCCCAGCTTTTAAGTGTGGCGTAAGCGGAACTTTGCGATTCAAATTTAGCGCCATCAACTGCACCAACCCCATGAAGTACAACATCAAGCGGTCGAGAGGCTGTAATCCGTGGATCTTTTTGGCGAAGTGATCCTGCTGCTGCATTTCGCGGATTAGCAAATGGCGTTTTCCCGGACTCCTCTAGCGCTTCATTAATTTCATTAAATTTAGCGACTGGAAAGAAAACTTCGCCTCGCACCTCTAATAATTTGGGAATATTTTTACCAATTAATTGATGGGGCACGCTCTTAATCGTTTTAATATTTAGCGTGACATCTTCCCCAGTCGTGCCGTTACCGCGGGTTAAAGCGTGGCTAAGTTTTCCATTTTCATAAAGGAGGTTAATCGCTAAACCATCAACTTTCACTTCACAAAGCCACGAGTTTGAAGGGGATTCTTTAGCCACTCTCTCAAACCATGAATTAAGTTCGGTCTCATCAAAAACATTATCTAGGCTCATCATCTTCTCAATATGGTCGCGCTGTTGAAAATGGGTAGCAAAACCGCCACCAACTTCTAGCGTGGGCGAATTAGGATCCTGTAATTCGGGATTCGCGCCTTCAAGTTTTAATAATCTTTGCCAGAGCAAATCAAATTCACCATCTAAAATTATGGGCTTATCAAGTACGTAATATCGAAATTGATGATCTCTAATCTCGTTAACTAAATCGGTCATCTCTTGCCTTGCCAAATTCTTATTCATATTACTTAGTCTCAGTAATGGTAGCTGAGCCGACTACCCGATCACCGTCATAAATAACCATCGCTTGTCCCGGAGCTAACCCAAATAACGGTTCAACTAAATCAGCTATTAGCGTTTCGATTCCTCCGGTAATACTTCGATAATAAGTGCACGGTAACGGCGCCCCATGAGCTCTTACCTGAACTAATCCATTGAGTGGTGCGCTGGCTAACGCTTCTGGCGCTGGACCACACCAATTAGGAGTACCACCGATAATTTTTTCAACTGCTAACGCTTCATGAGTGCCAACAACAACTGTGTTTGTAATTGGCTCAACTTTCAATACATAACGTGGAACACCCCCCGCGGCTGGAACTGTTAAACCCAAACCTTTACGTTGGCCGATTGTGTATGTGTAAGCGCCTTTATGCTCGCCTAATTTTTTTCCGGTTTCATCAACGATTGGGCCAACTTCACTGCCTAGTCGATCCCGCAACCAACTTGCGTTATCACCTGAAGGTACAAAACAAATATCGTGGCTATCTGGTTTATTTGCAACTGAAAGCCCACGTCGGTCGGCTTCAATTCGTACATCTTCTTTACGAGTATCGCCCAATGGAAAAATAGCTCCAGATATTTGTTTAACAGTTAGAACAGCTAAAACATAGGACTGATCTTTGGTTGGATCAATTGCTCGATAAAGTAGACGACCACTTTCACTCTCTACTGTCTGCGCGTAGTGTCCAGTAACTACGCCATCAAAACCCATCGCTTGAGCCCGATCCAATACCGCTTCAAATTTAATCTTTTCATTACAGCGCAAACAAGGATTTGGTGTTTTTCCACTTGCGTATTCCGAGAGGAAATTTTCTACAACTCCTTGATGAAATTCATCGGACATATCCCAGATATAAAAAGGAATTCCAATTACATCTGCCGCTCTTCTGGCGTCATGAGAATCTTCTACGGTGCAACAGCCACGCGCTCCAGAACGATACTTTTGTGGATTCTTAGAAAGCGCCAGATGAACGCCAATAACATCATGTCCTGCTTCTACTGCTCGAGCTGCAGCTACTGCGGAATCAACGCCGCCACTCATTGCGGCAATTAACTTCATTTTTTCACCTGCGCTGCTCGTGCGCGGGTAACTACTTCACTAATCACAGATACAAGATATTCAATGTCACTGTCATTGTTCGTAGCGCTTATCGAAAACCTAAGCGAAGATTTTGCTTCTTTTGCGCTCAATCCCATCGACATAAGTACATGGCTGGGTTGCGGCACCCCAGCGCTACATGCGGAACCGGTGGAACTAGCAATTCCTTGGGCATCTAAAAGTAGTAAGAGCGCATCGCTCTCTGTCCCTGGAAAAGTTATGTTTGCAATTCCAGGAAGTGATGAATTTTCGGTCGCACCGTTTACCGTTATATCTGGAATTACTTTCCCAATTTCAGAAATTAATTTAATGCGTAACTTAGAAACATAATCTATTCGCGTTTCCAAAGTTTCGGCTGCAGTTTTGGCCGCGGCCGCAAAACTCACGATTGCAGGAGCATTTAAAGTCCCGCTGCGGATATCACGCTCTTGTCCGCCACCATGCAATATCGGGGTAATTTCCAATCCTCGTTTCAAAATAAGTATCCCGATTCCAAGCGGGCCACCAATTTTATGGCCGCTCAAAGTTGCAGCAGTTAAACCTAATTTTGCGAACGAAAACGGCACTTTGCCAAAACTCTGTACCGCATCCGAGTGCACTGGAATCTTGAATTCATTCGCAATTTTCACGATTTCAGAAATCGGTTGTAACGAACCAACCTCATTATTCGAGTGCATTACGCTAACAAGGGCAATGTCTCCCGCTCGTTCGCTAATAACTTTCTTAAAATATTCTAAATCAATTACTCCGCTATTTAAAATTGGAATTTGAATTATTTCAGTGTCTTCATGTTCGGCTAACCATTCGACCGGGTCCAAAACCGCATGATGCTCAAAAGCTGAAATTACAATAACTTTTCGGCGGGAATCCGCGGCCAAGCGGGTCCAGTAAAGACCTTTAATTGCCGAGTTGTTGGCTTCAGTCCCAGAACCAGTAAAAATTATTTCACTTGGTGCACAATCTGCAATTTTTGCTATTGATTCTCGCGCTTCCTCTAAATCTTTTCTTGCAGAACGCCCAGCGGTATGCAGGCTTGATGGATTTCCTAATTTTAGTAATTGATTATTAAGCGCGGTGATTGCACTTTCCACCATTGGGGTTGTGGCAGCATGGTCTAGATAAACGCGCATTTGCTAAGTCTAGATGGTGTGGGTTAGGCGTGCTTTTTAGCGTTTATTGCAGCCTCTGCTTGCGGCAGAACTGCAAATAAATCACCGACTATCCCTAAATCAGCAAGATCAAAGATTGGCGCTTCTGGATCTTTATTTACCGCGATGATGGTCTTGCTGGTTTGCATACCTGCGCGATGTTGAATCGCACCAGAGATACCGCAAGCTACATAAAGTTGGGGGCTGACAGTTTTTCCAGTTTGACCAACTTGGTGAGTATGCGGATACCAACCCGCATCAGTTGCGGCTCGCGATGCACCAACAGCAGCACCTAGCGAATCTGCAAAAGATTCAACTTTAGAAAAATCACCATTTGTGCCGCGTCCGCCCGAAACAACTATTTTTGCTTCGGTTAATTCTGGTCGGCCACCTTTAACAGGTGGTTGCATATTATTAATTGAGACCAATTTTGCGATAGCACTAATTTCGACGGTTACATTTTCAATAGTTGGGTTTGACGGCGTTGCAGTGAAATCAATCGCGCTCGGTCTAATTGTAATAATCGGGGTTCCAGTTTTCACATGGGAATGAACGGTGAAGGATCCACCAAAAATTGACTGGGTAGCAATTAAATTTTCCGATAAATCAATGGCATCTGTGATTAACCCGCTATTTGATTTGACCGCAACGCGTGCTGCGATTTCCTTTCCACGTGCGGAAGTTGAAATTAATAACGCTTTAGGAGAATGTGAAGCCAGAACTGATGCGACTGCATCTGCGATGGCTGGGATTCCATGTTTAGCAAACTCGGCACTTTCTGCAATTAAAATCTTTTCAATTTCAAAAGCTTTCAACTGATCTGCAATCACCGCGCCAGATCCTGGTTCAGCTAGGACCAGCGCAGTTACCGCGCCAATTCTCTTGCCGAACGCGGCTAATTCTCCAGCAGTTTTGGAAATATTTCCGGAAGCATGATCGACCAGTATTAATACGTTGCTCATACAATCCTTTTTTCAAAAATAAACTCGGCTAATTTGTCGCCACCATTTCCAGCATCTTCCACTTTTTCGCCCTTTTCGCGTGGCGGCCGAGCGGCTGCGTCATCAACGACGCTCCATGCGGTAGCCAAACCAACTTCGCTGGCCGCAACGCCAACATCGCTTAGTGATTTAGTATTAATAGTTTTCTTTTTTGAGGCCATGATTCCCTTGAAAGATGGATAACGTGGCTCGTTTATTTTCTCGATAACGCTTAGGACAGCAGGGAAATTAGCAGACATGCTCTCTACTCCAGCATCAGTCATTCGATCTATCTCTACTTTATTTCCAGAAACATCCACTTTTACAACACCAGCAAAAGTTAATTGGGCCCAGCCAAGTCTTTCTGCCAACATCGCGGGAATCACACTCATTCGCGCATCAGTTGATTCGGTACCACAGAAAACTAAATCGTAACCACCAGACTTAATTGTTTCGGCTAATACTTTTGAGGTAGCGAGCGCATCCGAACCTGCCAGTGCGCTATCCGAAATTAAAGTGGCATCATGTGCGCCCATTGATAAACCTTTGCGAATTGCTTCAGTCGCGCGATCAGGTCCCATAGAAATTAAAGTTATAGTGTGAGTCGGCGTTTCGCTGCCTTCGTTTAGTGGCTCAACAATTCTTAGCGCCTCTTCAATGGCATATTCATCAAGGTCGTTCAGTACCGCATCGACGCCGGCGCGATCTAAGAGCCCGTTTACCAACTTTTTTTCAGCCCACGAATCCGGGACTTGCTTAACGCATACGGCAATCTTCATTCCGCCATATTACTTATTGGTACACCCTGTTAATCACCGAAATACCCATGATTCATTGATAGTTAGGCGACATTTAACCTAAACCTTAGGCTTACAGTTCAAAGGTCATTCATCATCATGGTGTGAAAGTAGCCATTGTCACAGAGTCGTTTCTGCCAGATGTTAATGGCGTCACAAACTCAGTACTTCGAGTCCTTGATTTTCTACACGAAAACGGCCACCAAGCTATTGTGATCGCTCCCGAGAATAATAAAGGGATTAAAGAATATCTGGGATTTAAAATTATAAGAACTACAAGTTTGCGGATTAACCAGATGATTCCGATAGCCATTCCAGAGCGAACAATAGAACCATTACTTGAAGGGTTCTCGCCTGATGTTATTCACTTGGCCTCACCAATAATCTTAGGAAGTTATGTAACTAAGATTGCGAAAAAGATGGGAATTCCTACCGTCTCCATCTACCAAACCGACATTGCCGGCTTTGCAAAACAATACAAACTTTCAATTGCGCATAATTCGCTCCGCAAGTGGGTTGCAAATATTCATGCCCAGACTGATCGCACTTTGGTGCCTTCTACATGGTCACTTAAGCAACTGGAGGCTGAAGGTGTAAGCAATGCCAGAATTTGGCAGCGCGGTGTTAATTTGGAGAAATTTAATCCAGCACACCGAAGTGAAACACTCCGACATCAACTCGGTGGTAGTCATAAAAGTTTAGTTGGTTACATTGGAAGAATTGCACCTGAAAAAGGTCTAGAAAACTTAATAGCGCTTAACAATCGAAAAGATATCCAACTTGTAATTGTCGGTGATGGTCCATCACGAGAGAAATATGTTAAATATTTAAATAACGCCATTTTCTTAGGTTTCAAAGAGAATCAAGAACTTTCTAGTATTTACGCTTCGCTAGATCTATTTATCCACACTGGTAGGTATGAAACGTTTTGCCAATCAGTACAGGAAGCGCTTTCAAGTGGCATCCCGGTAATTGCGCCTGAATCCGGTGGCCCTTTAGATCTAATAACACATTTGGTTTCTGGATATCTAATAGATACTGAAGATGGCAACACTTTAAATTATGCAGTAGACCATTTCTTACATGAATCAGATCGAAAAAGTATGGCCAATATCGCTAGAACTTCCGTATTAGGGCGAAGTTGGAGCGCGATAAATAACCAACTTATTTCTCATTATAAAGATGTCCAATTAATCGCTAAAAACGTAAGGGGTGCGGCATGAATATCGTGCATATTGCGAACTTTTATGGTCCAAAATCCGGTGGCATCAGAACCACGCTCCATCATTTAGGCAAGGAATACAGCAAGAACGGCCATTCCTTCACCTATATAGTCCCGGGAATCTCGCTATTCAGCGAAGTAACCCCTTTTGGTTTGAGGATTACAGTGCCTAGTTTGCCATTACCATTTTCTGGCGGATATAGAATTATCAAAAGCAATAAACAGATTAAAAAATATTTAACTCTTCTTAAACCCGACAGAATTGAAATCTCAGATCGATTCACTTTGCTTAGCATCGGCAAGTGGGCAAAGAATCGAAAAATTCCCTCACTTGTTTTTAGTCATGAAACATTAGAAGGACTGAGCGGAGCTTTAATCCCAAGACTTCCTTTTAGATCGAAACTGGTAAATTGGCATAATACTAGGTTGGCTTCTAGTTTTGACAATGTGGTTGCCACAACAGATTTTGCAGCAACAGAATTCATAAAATTGGATACTAAAAATTTAGCAAAAATCGCACTTGGAGTGGACCTAGAAAATTTTCATCCCCTTAAGCGAAGTACTGAAATCCATAATAAATATGGAAAGGGTTCAAAGTACTTAATTGTGCATTGTGGTCGACTTTCTCCAGAAAAGAACCCTGAATTATCGCTAGCTGCGCTAAAAGAATTGGTTTCGCGCAATGTTGATGCACGACTAGTTTTCATAGGAATGGGTCCACAATGGAAGAAATTGAAAACTTTAGCAGAGGGCTATCCCGTAGATTTTCTTGGTTTCATTGCCAATCCAGAGTTAATCGCAGAAATTCTAGCTTCGGCAGATGTAACGCTCGCACCGGGTCCAATTGAAACTTTTTGTTTAGCTGCTTTGGAATCAATCTCAGCCGGTACACCAGTTGTAGCATCAAATACCAGCGCGGTGGGTGAAGTACTTAATGCTAGCGGTGTAGAACCTGCAGGATTTGTAGCGAGAAATAGCGCAGTTGATTTTGCGGATGCAATTCTTAGAGTTTTATCACATGAGCAGATGCGCATCTTTGCTAGAACTCAAGCAGAGAATTTCTCCTGGGAAACTACCGTTAAAAAAATCCTAGAGTTGCAATCCGATTCAAAATTTGGAGATTTTGAAAAGAATGAGCGGTCTATCGCTTGAAAACCGCTACTCAAGAACTCCGTTTCGCAGTATTAGGAGATAGCGCTGCATTCGGAATTGGTGATTACGATGTCAATGGAAACCCACGCGGGTGGGCTCATTATTTATCTAACGCATTTGCTAGCCCAATACAATATTTGAATGTTTCTCGACCAGGGGCTAAATCATTGGAAGTTCGCGATATTCAGTTTCCAAAAATTAGAGATTTCAAACCAAATATTTGTGGATTAATTGTCGGCGGAAACGACATTTTACGGAATGATTTCAACCCAAATAGAATTTACGCGAATTTAAAATCTACAATTATTGAGCTGCAAAAAATCAATAGTGAAATTTTAATGCTTGAGCTACACGACCCAACCAAATTGTTAAAGTTGCCAAAAATTCTTGAACATATTCTAACTAAGAGGATAAATAACCTTAACGAAGTTATTTATCAATTGAACGAGGAGTTCAATATAGTGCTTTTAAAAACTCGAAGTTTACCTGATATTTACAGTAAATCACTTTGGCATATCGATCGCATGCATCCTGGAACTAAAGGGCACCAAGTTTTGGCTTTAAGTTTTCGAGATCTGCTTCTTTTAAATGGCTGGAAATTTAGGGAGATTGAATTTGACCAACCAATTCAAATGTCATCATCCGAGAAAAGAAATTGGATGCTCCGGAATGGTTTACCTTGGTTCTTTAAGAGAAGTTTCGATTTATTCCCAGCAATAGCATTTCTAATCTCAATGGAGTTGATTGGAAATCTATTAAGTAGCATGAAATCTTTAATCTCACGCTCATAATTGACGGCAGATACTCGTAAGTAATCGGTTCGTTACCCTAAACTCACGCCCGTGCTAGCAATCGTGGCTCCAGGTCAAGGAGCGCAAACTCCAGGTTTTCTCAACCCTTGGGTAGAGAGCGCTCGAGTTCGCGACCTCTTGGAATGGTGGTCTGCAGTAGCGCAAGTTGATCTAATTCGATTAGGCACGGTTGCGGAAGCGGATGAAATTAAAGATACCGCTAACGCGCAACCGCTAATTGTTGCAGCTGGATTAGTCGGGGCGCTTTCACTTTTCCCCCACCCCTCTGATGCCTTTAATAAAGTAGGAGTAACGGCCGGACATTCAGTTGGAGAATTAACTGCCGCTGCTGGAGCTAGAGCGATTACTGCAGAGAGCGCCATGGTTTTAGTACGTGAGCGCGGCAAAGAGATGGCAAAAGCTTCGGCGATTACTCCGACTGGGATGTCGGCAATTTTAGGTGGCGAGCGCGCAGCAGTACTTTCCGCAATATCAACGCTAGGACTTACCGCCGCTAACGATAACGGTGCTGGCCAAATTGTTGCGGCTGGTGACTTATCAGCGTTAGCCAAATTAGCTGAAAACCCACCTGAAGGTGCCCGGGTTCGTGCGCTCTCTGTTGCTGGTGCATTCCATACCTCTTATATGCAGCCGGCGCTAGATCGCTTAACCATGCTTTCGCGCTCAGTCACAGTTCGAGATCCTCGAACTAAATTACTTTCAAATAAAGATGGCGCAGTTATTCACCACGGTCGCGAAGTTCTAGATCGAATCGTTGGTCAAATCTCTAACCCAGTTCGTTGGGATCTTTGCATGAACACCATGGTGGACTTAGGCGTTACTGCGGTAATTGAAGTTCCACCTGCAGGAACTTTAGTTGGACTAATTAAGCGCGCAATGCCGGGTGTTGAAACTTTGGCGCTAAAAACTCCAGAAGATATCCCAGCCGCGATGGATTTAATTGCACGCCATGGAAAACCAAGTTCGATTGATGATCAACCAACTTGGCGATTAATTATTGCGCCATTTAGTGGAACTTTTAAAGTAACTGATGTGGAACTTGGTGGAAACCTAAAAGCAGGAACTGTTGTGGGTTATGTCGAGAATCGTCGTGAAAAAGTAGATTTAATCGCAGAACATGGCGGCACCATTATTGAATTCTTAGCCGAAGATGGCGATCCAGTTTCACCTGGACAGCCGCTAGTTAGATTACATCCGAGTGGGCAGAACTAATGGCGCTAAATTTCACTCCAAAAAATCGTAACTCACGAATTCTTGCCGTTGGCGCGTATCGGCCATCGCGAATAATTCCAAACTCTGACATTGTAGATCGAATTGAATCATCAGATGAATGGATTAGAGAGCGCTCTGGTATTGAATCTCGCCGATTTGCTGGGCCGGATGAATCTGTTATCTCGATGTCGGAAGCTGCATGTAGACAAGCGCTAGAGCGTTCTGGAATTTCTATGGCAGATGTAGATGCGGTAATCGTGGCAACTATTACTTATCCATTTCAAACTCCAAGTGCTGCAACAGAATTAATCGCTTTATTAGGAAATCCAAAAGCCGCAGCCTTTGATATCTCAGCTGCATGTGCTGGTTTTTGTTATGGCGTTGGCATGGCAAGTGATTTGATTCGAAGCGGTTCAGCAAATTATGTTTTAGTTGTTGGCGTAGAAAAATTATCAGACTTTACTGATCCAGAAGATCGTGGCACTGCATTTATTTTTGCGGATGGCGCTGGCGCAGTGATTATCGGTCCATCGGAAAGTGCCGGAATTGGTCCAACTATTTGGGGATCTGATGCAACTAACCGAGATGCAATCTTGATGACACCTTCATGGATAGATTTAAAGAACCCTGAATCTTTAGGTTGGCCTGATATTTCTATGCAAGGTCAGACGGTATTTCGTTGGGCGGTTTATCAAATGGCGCCAATTGGCTTGCAAGCTCTGGCAGCCGCTGGGTTAACGCCAGAAACGCTCGATGCATTTATTCCGCATCAAGCCAATATGCGAATCATTGATTCGATGGCGAAATCTATGAAGCTGCCAGATACCGTGGCGATAGCGCGCGATGTTAGGGTTTCAGGGAATACTTCAGCCGCATCAGTACCAATTGCAATGGATTCATTACTAGCCGAACGCCCAGATTTACATGGCAAAACTGCACTAATAATCGGATTTGGAGCAGGATTGGTCTATGCCGCCCAGGCAATAGAACTTCCGGCTGCAAGTAGTAATAAGTAATTACTAATAAATAAGGAGAATGTAAAATGTCACTATCACCAGATGCAGTACTAGCAGGACTTAAAGAGATTGTTGAAGAGGTCGCAGGTATTCCTGCAGCATCAATCGAACTTGGTAAGAACTTTACCGACGATCTTGATGTCGACTCCCTCAGCATGGTTGAAGTTGTAGTCGCTGCTGAAGAGCGTTTTGGCGTAAAGATTCCAGATGACAAAGTTACTGAACTTGCAACAGTTGGCGATGCCGTTAACTTTATTGTTAACGCAGCAAAGTAACGCTCTATTTACTAGGTTTTAGATAACCGAGATGAATAAACGTCGTGTAGTAGTCACCGGTCTTGGTGCTACTACTCCCCTTGGCGGAGATGTCGAATCTACTTGGGCTGCGCTAATTGCGGGCAAAAGTGGCGTGCGCACATTGCAAGGTGAATGGGTTTCTTCAATTCCAGTTTCGATAGGCGCACCAATCGCGGTTGAACCAATTGAAGTTATGGATCGCGTAGAAACGCGGCGGTTAGATCGCTCAGAACAATTTGCGCTGATTGCTTCGCGCGAAGCTTGGCAAGATGCTGGTAAACCTGAAATTGATAAAGAGCGGCTTGGTGTAGTGATTGCATCTGGAATAGGTGGCGTAATCACTCTTCTTGATGCGTACGATGTATTGAAAACTAAAGGCGCACGATTGGTAAGTCCACATACGGTTCCAATGTTGATGCCAAATGGACCTGCGGCAAATGTTGGTCTTGAACTCGGTGCTAAAGCTGGCGTACACACTCCGGTCAGCGCATGTGCATCCGGTGCAGAAGCAATCGGTTACGCGTTAGAAATGATTCGAAATAATCGAGCTGATGTAGTTCTTGCTGGTGGCGTTGAAGCAGCAATACATGCGCTCCCAATGGCTGGTTTTGCTTCCATGAAAGCACTTTCGACTCGCAATGATGAACCCGAAAAAGCTTCGCGGCCATACGATATTAATCGTGATGGCTTTGTACTTGGTGAAGGTGGCGGCATATTAGTTCTAGAAGAGTATGAACATGCAATTGCACGCGGTGCAAAAATTTATGCTGAGATTGCGGGACAAGGTTTAACTTCAGATGGTTATCACATAGCCGCACCAGATCCTGAAGGCAGCGGCGTTAAACGCGCTATTGAAATTGCACTTGCCGATGCCGGCCTAACTACCAAAGATATTGTGCACTTAAATGCGCACGCTACTTCAACACCTGCTGGTGATGTCGCTGAAGCTTCGGCGTTAGTTGGCGCATTCGGTGATGAGATTTCACATGTAACAGTTTCTGCAACAAAATCAATGACTGGACACTTGCTTGGTGGCGCTGGCGCAATTGAAGCGATATTTGTGGTCCTCGCACTGCATCATCGCCTAGCTCCCCCAACAATAAATGTTGATGAGTTAGATCCCGCTGTAAAGCTAGATGTTGTAATGAATGTTGCTAGACCATTGCCAGCCGGACCGATTGCAGCGCTTAATGATTCATTTGGTTTCGGTGGGCATAACGTTGTGCTCGCTGTTAAATCTTATGAAGGCAAGTAAATGAGCGAAGCGGCGATCGATTCACGCGATCCGCAATTAAGAATTGAACGAATTTTAGATAGCGGAACCATTAAATTACTTTCAGAGCGAGATAAATCTGGAATGTTGGCAGCTCACGGCAGCGTTAATGGTGTTGCAGTAACGGTTTTTGCCTGCGATGCCACAATTCAAGGTGGCGCCATGGGAAATGATGGCGCGAAAGTAATTTGTGCAGCTTATGAATACGCTCGTAAAAATAACACGCCAATTGTTGGAATATGGCACTCGGGCGGCGCGCGATTACGTGAGGGCGTGCTTTCATTAGATGCATTTGGTCGAGTTTTTCAAGCGATGATTCAAGCTAGCGGAAAGATTCCACAATTTTCATTAGTAGTAGGACCAGCTGCTGGTGGCGGCGCGTATGGCCCATCACTTACCGATGTGGTTGTGCTCGCACCTGATGGCAGAATATTTGTAACTGGCCCAGATGTAGTGCGTAGCGTTACTGGTGAGAATGTGGATATGGCTCGCCTTGGCGGTCCAGAACCTCATGGTCGCAGAAGCGGTGTTGTACATATAGTCGCTGAAACTGAAATTGAATCTTACGAAGCGATCCGAAAATTAACTTCACTTTTCGGAAATCAAGGCAAAATTGCAACCGAAATTCCAGAACTTGATTTAGCTAAATTATTACCAGAATCTGGAAAGCGTGCCTATGACGTGCATCCGCTGATTGCAGGCTTATTAGATAAAGATTCAGAATCTCAAGAGCTTTTCCCAAAATGGGCGCCAAATATCACTATTGCGCTTGGTCGATTAGGTGGTCGAACCGTTGGTGTTGTCGCAAATAATCCACTTCGACTTGGTGGTTGTTTAGATTCATCATCTGCAGAAAAGGCTGCTCGCTTTGTCAGACTCTGCGATTCATTTGGAATTCCACTTGTTGTATTGGTTGATGTACCTGGTTACTTACCTGGCGTCGGCCAAGAATGGGACGGCGTTGTACGCCGCGGCGCAAAGTTGCTCCACGCATTTGGTGAAGCCGTGGTCCCTCGCGTAACTCTAGTTACGCGCAAAGCATATGGCGGCGCATATATTGCTATGAATTCCAGATCACTTGGCGCAACTAAAGTATTTGCTTGGCCGACTGCAGAAGTTGCAGTTATGGGTGCAGTAGCTGCAATCCGAGTATTACATAGAAGAATTTTGGCTGATGTTCCTGATGATCAACGCGACGCGATGGAACTTGAGTTAGCTGCAGAACACGAAAAAATTTCTGGCGGCGTGGAACGTGCCATTGAAATTGGCGTAGTTGATGAAATAATTCAACCTAATTTAACTCGTAGCGCAATCGCCCAAGCAATTGCAAAAGCCCCACAGTTACGCGGGGCTCATGGCAATATTCCGTTATAAGTTACTTTGTTTTAAAAGCCACCGTTACCGTAATTGAAATAGTTTTTTCGATAGTTGAAGTGTCGTAGTAACCACCAGCTGCAGTATCGGTTGAATCAGGCGAGGTAACTTGAGTCGGACCGCTCTTCACGGCAATTACCGAACCAACTTTTCCGCCGGTTGCAGCCATGAT
>Ga0208960_1000717_pt1 | contig 18303 bp, 13 predicted proteins | sample GreLakmeON33MSRF_FD_187703 | JGI IMG/M metagenome (GOLD analysis project Ga0208960, IMG submission 187703) | Freshwater lentic microbial communities from great Laurentian Lakes, MI, USA - Great Lakes metaG ON33MSRF (SPAdes) | ecosystem: Environmental > Aquatic > Freshwater > Lake | place: Great...
TGAACGTTTTTTTTTGGCGGCCGATCGAAAGTTGCGGCGTGCCGATGAGATGCACGCCCTCCGGATCGAGGGGAAAAGGCTTCGCTATGCGATGGAGCTTTTTGCAGGTGTATTTGCTCCACGCATACGGGCGCGCTGCTACGACTCGCTGGAGCAACTTCAGGAAATGCTCGGGAGCTTCACCGATCACTCAGCGGCAGCAGACCGATTTAGTCGCTGGGCCGAGGACAGGGGTGCGCTGCAGCTCCGCGACATCCTTCTCGAAATGCATCGGGAAGAGTTGGCGATGGCCAACGAGTCACAAATGCTATTTGTAAGGTGGTGGCGACCCTCGCGCCGCCGCACACTCCGCAAGCGATTTGATCTCGCGATCGAGGAACCGTCTTTTTCACGTTCGGCATAATGCCCATGCCAATCGACTCACTCCCGTGTCACTCCCATGAACCTGCCTTTTTTCCGTTCCACGCCGTGGATCATCGTATTCGGGCTTGGATCGGCTGCCTGTATCTGGGGTCTGTGTCGGCTGGCGATTGAGCCGCTGCCGAAAGTCTCGGATTCGCCACCGGCGACGCAGGAGGCCGCTCCTCTTTTCCAACCAACGACCACGAGCGTCGATCCACCGCCTAGCGAATCGCCATACGGCATGGCGTGGATTCCAGGAGGTGATTTCTCAATGGGCTGCGCAGATCCTCGTGGTATTCCTTACGGTGGCCCAGACGCCATGAACGATGCACGTCCTATCCACCGCGTTCGTGTCGACAGCTTTTGGATGGACCGCACAGAAGTCACAAATCGGCAGTTCGCGTCGTTTGTGAACGCCACTGGGCATATCACCGTCGCGGAGCGAACTCCGCAGGCCGAACAGTTTCCTGGTGCTCCTCCGGAGAATCTGGTGGCTGGGTCAATTGTTTTTGCGCCACCAGTTGAGCGAGTGCCGCTCCGCGATCCGACTGGCATGGCGCACCTGCGATGGTGGAGTTACGTCAAGGGGGCACAGTGGCGACACCCCACAGGCGATGGCAGCACCGTCGATGGGCGAGACGATGAGCCTGTGGTTCACATCGCCTTTGAAGATGCCCAAGCGTATGCTGCCTGGGCAGGAAAGCGGTTGCCGACCGAGGCAGAATGGGAATACGCTGCACGGGGTGCCCTCACCGGAAATAGGTACCCGTGGGGCAACAACTTTTTGCCGGATGGCCGATGGATGGCCAACACGTGGCAAGGGGTATTCCCGGCCAATAATTCCGCCGACGATGGCTATGCAGCTGTAGCGCCCGTTGCACAGTTTCCTGCGAATCCTTACGGCCTCCATGATATGTCTGGGAACGTCTGGGAGTGGTGTTCCGACTGGTACCGCCCCGATACGTACGCCACCACGCTCGCCACACACGGCGGCAAGGAAAAATGCATCGACAATCCAACGGGACCGCCGGAGAGCTTTGATCCGCAGGAACCCGGACAACTCAAGCGTGTGATGCGTGGTGGATCTTTTCTCTGCTCAGAGCAGTATTGCGCTAGGTATATCCTAGGCACCCGTAGCAAAGGGGAAATCTCCAGCAGCACCAACCACATTGGGTTTCGCTGCGTCAAGCCCGTGGCAAACCTACCTGCTAGCACCACCGGGCTTCTTCGCACGATGCAAGGCGATGAGCGTTTGTGTGTTGACAATGTCGCGTGCCTCCAGACCAGCGCGACGTGCCTGCACAATACCGCATCGCATCATGTCCAACCCACTTGTGGCGTGAGCATCGGTCGAGATGACGAGCTTGACGCCCGCCTTTTTTGCAGCAGCCGCATGGTGCTCGTTGAGATCGAGCCGCCACGGATTGGCGTTGATCTCGAGGAATGTGCCGGTGCGTGCGGCAGCGGCGATCACTGCTTCGATATCTACATCATAGGCCTGTCGGCGATTGAGAAGCCGACCGGTAGGATGACCAATCACACTTACATGCGGATTTTCGATCGCTTCAATGATTCTTTCCGTAATTCGCGCACGGGACTGGCTCTGACCGTAGTGCAAACTCGCCACAACCCAGTCGGCCTGCTCTAAAATATCGTCTGGCAAATCGAGGCCTCCCTTTTCCAGCATGTCGACCTCGATCCCCTTGAGCACCACAAGCGGCGGTGCGCCGTCCTCGGCGAGCGATGCGTTGAGCCTGTCTATTTCTGCCCACTGCTTGAGAAGACGCTCTCCATCCAGACCACGGGCCATGGTCACCCGCTTTCCGTGATCGGTGATTGCGATGTACTCCAAGCCTCGTTCGATCGCCGCGCGGGTCATTTCGCCAAGTGTTGCCGTACCATCGGTGGCCGTGGTGTGCATGTGAAGATCGCCGCGGATGTCCGCGAGCGTGACGAGCACCGGCAGTTTTCCACACTCGGCCAGCAACAATTCATCGCCGCCTTCGCGGAGTTCTGGTGGGATCCATGGAAGGCCCACCGCCCTGTACACATCTGCTTCCGTCGTTCCGGCAAGGCTTTCACCGACTTTTCCACCCAGTTCCGAGTCACCAGCCTCGCCAGGATCGGCCAGCCGATACACGCCGTATTCATTGATCGTCAGGCCGCGATCCCGCGCCCGCGATCGTAGGCGTATGTTGTGCTCTTTTGAACCTGTAAAATACTGCCAAGCGGCCCCAAAGGAGGCGTGCTCGACGACACGCAGGTCGATCTGGATTTCTTGAGGCCCGCGCACGCTCGTCTTTGTATCACCGCTGAGAAGCACCGCGGTTGTCTCGGGCCACGCATGCAGGTGATTCATGACCGCCTGTGCGGTTTCTCTTGTGCCGTCGCATTCCACAAGCAGATCGATATCGCCGACCGTGTCCCGGCCACGTCGCCAACTGCCAGCCGCCTCGATCTGACGCACCTGCGGGCAGGTTTGCATCCACGCCAGCAGGATCTGCACGGTGGAGTCCGCATCGTTCCACAAAAGCCTGGAATGCTCCGGGCTCTTGGCAAACGGGATAGCGGCGAGAATCGCGGCCTGTGTTTTCTCGCCGAATCCCTTCAAGTCCTGCACCTGCCCCGCGAGGCAGGCAGCCTCGAGTCCCTCCAGCGAGTCAATGCCGAGTTGATCAACGAGCAGTTTGACTTTCTTTGGACCCAAACCTGGCACTCGCATCATCGCGAATACACCTGAGGGGACTGCTTTTTCCAGTTCGTCTAGCAATGGCAACCGGCCAGTGTCGAGCAAGATCTGTATCTTGGAAGCAAGATCGGCTCCGATTCCATCTATATCCGTGAGCGACCGGCCCGAATGTTCGTTGATACTGGCAAAGTTGATACTCGCGAGTGACTCAACCATGCTGCCAATCGTGTGCGCAGCGTTGCGGTAGGCTCGCACGCGAAAAGCATTTTCTGCGTTAAATTCCAACAAGTCGGCCACCCGGCCAAAGATGGTGGCGATATCGACATTTGTCACAGAAATCTCTCAGCCAAGAACGGCGAAAAGGGGGTTGAATGAATCAACCCAGTTTATCGCGTTTGTGCTGATCGCGTTACTGCTGCCATCGCACAGGCAAAGCCGCGGTCGGATAGACGGACGAGTGAGCCACCGTTGCAGGCTGCCATACCGAAACGGGCTGCCATGATGTGGTGTGGCTCGTGGGTTCCAAAAGCCGCGGAAACGCGCCGGTGGCAGCCCCTGGACCTGCTCCTGGCACAATCGGCATGCCGATACCGGTTTCATAAGTGCTTTGGTTGCCTGGGCCACTTCCGCCCGGCACTCCTGCCGGAGCGTGGATGGGCTTGAGTGCTGGAGATGGCTGAGCCAACGGGGTTGGGCTCGCAGCCCCTGCGTTCCCAGTCTGGCCCGGCATTGTGCGAGGCAGTTCGGGAATTGGCTTGAGTGACGGGGTGGGCGCGAGCGTGGGCGGCAGGCTGGGCTGCGGCTGCACAGGCGATGGAGCAGCGTAGGTTCCGCTCTGTGGAACGATCTGCTGCTGAAACGGAGGTTGCTGCATCATCGGCTGGCCAACGGCTCCTTGCGGCAGCGTCGGTGCCGCAATGCTTTGCTGGCCCTGAATGACTTGCTGCGGAATATCGCTTCCCGCTGAGCCCCATGCCTGTGGAGTCGTCTGCATTGGAGCGGCAAACGGACTGGTCGCCATGCCAGCGGGTCCTGGCACTGCACCCGGCACAACCGCGCCGCCTGGAGCTCCGGAGTAGCCGGGCTGCATCTGAACATATTTGGTCGAGTAGACGGCACGGTACTGCGTTACAGGTACATTCACGGTGCGCTGCTCATAATTGGTTACCTGCTCCATGCAGTCTCGCGGACAGCCCGTGCATGGGTCGATTTCACAGGACGGCTTATACGAAGTAACCGGCACGCACTGATACTGCGCGCGGTAGGTTGTCTCAGGCACGTAGCTCACTTGCTGCACCGGCACCACGACTGGCATAGGAGGAGCTGCAGCGATCGGTGCCATGATGGGGACAGGTGCAACGGCATATGCTGGCGGCGCTTTACGAAAGCAGCTGCCGCAGCCTGTGAATAAATTGCTGAGGCAACATTGCGATTGCGCATCGCAGACCTGCGACCACGTGGAGGCGGCACTGCCAGCCAGCAACACAACGGCCATCATCTTTCGCGTCTTCATCACTCGCTCCTCGACTGGTGCTGATCGACGTAGCGGGATGCCCGATACGTTCAACAACACTCCAGCCTAGGTTGCACTTGGGTACCTCGGCGCGAAAAAAATGCCGAATGGTTTCATGAATTTCATGCTTCGCAACGGCACGATCGACACCGCAGGCATCACCGGCATATCCGGAACTTCTCGTCCGTGACGTTCAAACCGGTCGTACAAGTGGTAGAGCGATTCCCGCATATTCCCGCCACACTGCTCAAACGCCTCTTCCACGTCTGCTGCGGCAATGCGTTGGCCATGCCATATTTCATGGGATGGCAACTGTCGCACAATGGCCACCAAGAGCGGGTGAGATGTCTGACAATCGATCAGCAAAGGCAGGCCGGTGACACGGTGCGATGTGACGAGCACATGACAGCCACGCACCCATGCCAGCCCCCTGGCCAGTGAGCTCAACAAGCGGCCCATTTGCTCCCAACTGTCGATGCACACCATGCCGCCTGGCGGGCTTTGTGCGATGGCTAGGAGTGCTTTCAGGGCATCTGACATGCCCCGCAGGCGTACGCGGACGACGCACACGCCTCGGTGTTGCAGTGCACAGGCCAGATGCTCGAGTAGCGTTGTTTTGCCGCTGCCGTGCGGCCCCTGAATGGCAGCCGTTCCTCCTAGCTCCGCAAGCGAGGCAAGGATCCCGTGCAGATTCAGTGGACGGCCAAAGCGGTCCATGGGCGTAATGCGGCCGGGCTGTGTGTAACGCGTTGAAAATGGGTTGCCACAAAACTCGCTGCTCCCATCATTGATCGGTCGCTGGGCAGTCATGCCAAGGGCTCCCGTCGATTGCGGGCGGGCGGGATCTGTCCGACCTCAAACACATGCTCTGAGACAAAATCTTTGCCTCCCTCAAAAAAGATTCGCACACGCACGCACCACCGCACCTTAACAATCACCCCCTCATAAGAAAGTGGGCTCGTGGGAAGGACGATCGCAAATGAGCCGTCCGGCACAGCCGTCGCGACTGCGTCCTGTCCAAAAAGACGCTCAAAAAAATGCGCTTCCAGATCTTCCTCCCCTTTCCCCTCGGTATACCAGACTGCAGATCGCTCGACGGCCCTTACTTTTTCATCGTCGATCCCCTCAATACGATAGCGCACACCAAGGCTTTCGTGTGGCTGATAGATGCGACTGGTGTGGTCAAACTGCAATACAACTCGCGGAGACGCCGTTGCTCCTGCCAACGCAGGGGACGCAGCAGCAATCGCACGCGAGACTCGGGCAAGACCCTTCATATCACCGTTGGTCGTGGCCGCAGCGTCGTTCATTGGGATACCTGCCAGGCCGAGTGGACCGGAGGCCGCACGCTGGCTACCGACAGCGGGAAAACGACCAGCGGAAAAATCCGTGTAAACGCTGGACGGCTCTCGGAGAGCCCTCGCAAAACGATTCGCCAGTGCACGGAATTGTGCTTTGAAACGAACGAGTGCATGGCATCGGCTGGAATATCGATCATAAAATGCGACTCAAAGCGGCCACCGGGTGCCAGTTCTACATCGTGCCACTCCTTCACTCGCTCTCGCCAAACGACGAGACGTTCAGTACGAGTGTCTGTGCCCTGACGGAATGTCGCGAGTTCCTCGACTTCTAAAAATACTTCCAGCGTCCGAAAACGGCCCGTACCGGCCTGCCCAAGCAGCACATCGTAACTGCCTCCAGGAACCAAGGGATGATCTGAGATTTCTAACTGCGTCGGCCCCACGGCTGTGGCCAGCACAAACGTCCATACAAAAACAACGATGCCTCCAATGCCAACGGCAACAAATGGCACAAGCACCATAAAGAGGATCCAGTCTGTCTTGCCACTGAGCAGATCAAGACCGGCACCCACGGCCAGCACAAGCACGAAGGCATTCCAGAGCAACGCAAAAAGCCCAAAACCAATGAGCGTCCAATTCTCAGCACTCTCCAGAGGCAACCTGTATCGCAGGATCGTACCGGGAGAATTCACAAGATTTTCGCACGTGGGGACGCCCGGATGGCCGGGGGCGTCTTGGGCAGCCTGCCCCATGGTGTCGAGGAGTTCGGACAACCCCATCGAAGCAGCGCGATGTTCCTCTGATTTGCCCCAGACGCGAATGACTCGCATCACACCTGAGCCACCAAAGGCCACGAGTGCTCCTGGGAGGAGCAGCGTGAGCAACCACATCCACCAATCGTATCCGTGCTGTAACACAACGGTATCGGGATCGGTTGGGGAGTAGGCCACCGTGCCTGACAGAACCAACCCGCCAAACACGAAGCCCGACACCAGCAGCACGGCGTAGAAAAGCCCTTCACCAAAGGAACCCCACGCCTGCGAGCCGGTGCGACGATGGCCGCGCTTTTTGCCGAAGAACCGCGGCAATTTCACGGCGAATCTCCTTCAGTCTTCGTGCGCGGGCAATCCCATCTAGAGTCGCAGCGATGCTTCCACCGAGGATTGACCGCTTTGTTGCAGAGTCCGGAAGAATCCTATCTTCTCCAAAGAGCGATACACTTCTTCCAGCGTCTTCTCACCAAAGTTAGAGATGGAGAGCAGGTCAGACCGGGTGCAGTTAAGCAAATCATGCACCGTAAAAATTCCCTTCTCTTCCAAGCAGTTCGTGGTGCGAACAGAAAGGCCTATTTCAGCCGTACTCATTTCGAGCTTTTCGGCCATCTCATCTGACTGTGTGAGGTTCTTGTAAGGAATGCGAGGCATGGGTTCCCTCCCGTGCAGGTATTTGAAAACGGATTTTGACGATTCTCTGTCCGTGTTTGTTGTGTGACCTTCGGGCCACAACCGCCCGCGTGGCGACGCTCCTGAATATAATCTAAACAGTTGCCATTCGCCTACCTGTGTCTGTGCAGGCCTGCCCGGAAGCCTTGCGCCGCCCCCCACGATTGCCTCCTTTGAAGGCCGTTCAAACCCAGTGCCACAATACTCCCTCGACGCTCTCAACGAATCTCAGCGACAGGCCGCCACCCACGTGGCAGGGCCGCTTTTAGTGCTCGCTGGGCCAGGGAGCGGCAAAACTCGGGTGGTCACACACCGGATTGCTCACCTTATCTCACAAGGGGTACCGGCCAGACAGATCGTGGCACTTTCATTCACCAACAAGGCCGCCAACGAGATGCGACGCCGGGTAGCCCAGCTCGTTGGCCCACAGCCTGTCGAAATGAGTACGTTCCACCGATTTGCTGCAAGGCTTCTACGGGCACACGCACGGCTCGCTGGGCTCACAAGTGACTATTCAATTCTGGATTCGAGCGATGCGATTTCACTCCTGAAGCGTGCCGCCAAAAAGCTCTGCTTGGCACTGTCGCACACGCCCATCGATCGACTCGCTGGCATCATCAGCCGCGCTAAAAATGATTGCCTGACACCGGATAGCTTCGAGCCTCGCTGGGGCCGGCCCGCCGATGAAGTCGCCAAAAAGCTTTGGCCTGTGTATCAAGAAATGTTGCTGGCAATCAATGCAGTCGATTTTGACGATCTGCTTGTGCACGTCGCCAGCCTCCTCGCCGACAACCCCGACCTGCGATCCATGCTTGACGCCAAACACCGCTGGATCCTCGTGGACGAATATCAAGATACCAATGCCGTGCAATACAGCATCCTGCGAGGGCTTGCGATCGACCATCCAAACTTAGCCGTAACGGGCGATCCAGACCAAGCAATCTACGGCTGGCGAGGCGCGAGCATCCGTAATATCTTGGAGTTTCAACGCGATTATCCAACCGCTGCGGTTGTCACGCTCGAGTACAATTACCGAAGCACCGCCAATATTTTGGGCACAGCCGACAGGCTCATTGCCAACAATACACGCCGCATGCCGAAACGGTTCATCACGGCAGCCAAGCCAGGCGAGCCGGTACGAATCGTACTCGATGCCACGAGCCACGATGAGGCTGATCGCATTGCCGGTGAGATCGCCCATGCGTTAAGCACAGGAAAGCGATCGCCTCGCGACTTTGCTATTCTCTTTCGGACAAACGCACTATCGCGATCGCTCGAGGTTGGACTGCGGAGCAGGGCCGTGCCTTACCAGCTTGTGCGAGGGCTCGAATTTTTCAAGCGACGGGAAATCCGCGACATCGTGGCCTGGCTGCGATTACTCAAAAATCCTCGCGATGACGAAGCACTCCTGCGGGTTGTCAACGTACCGCCCCGAGGCATTGGCAAACAGTCGCTTGATCACTTGGCCGAGTGGGCCGACGGTCGTCATGCGAGCCGCTTGGAGGCGGCAACGCAGGCCGGGATAATCCCAGCGATTTCGAAACGCGCGGCCGGTGCGTTTGCGGCATTCAGCCGGCTGCACAGCGAATTAAGCCAGTGTGCTAGGGCTGAAACAGGCGTGGCACCACTTTTAGAAGCCGTTCTGGATCAAACAGGCTATCGACGCATGCTCGAAGAAGAGGAAAACGAGGAGGGCGACGACCGATTGGCGAACATCGAAGAGCTTCTGACAGCCGCCCTGCAGCACGACGAAAGCTATGCGACAGGCGGCGGGGCCGACGCGACAACGGGCGAGCCTCGTGCCGCAGAGAACGACTCTCTGGGGTCCTTTCTGGAGACCACCGCTCTTGTTTCCGACACAGACGCTTGGGATGCCACCACCGAGCGGGTGTCGCTCATGACATTCCATGCCGCCAAGGGACTGGAATTCCCTGTGGTCTATCTGGTGGCAATGGAGGACGGCATCCTACCGCACGAGCGGAGCCTCGATCAGCCAGAACAGTTAGAGGAGGAGCGACGTCTTTTATTTGTTGGGATCACGCGAGGCATGCAGGAGGTTCACGCCAGTTGCGCACATATGCGAGACTACAGAGGCACGCGACGCATCTCGGCGCCGAGTTTATTTTTAACCGAGATGACTGGCACTGAAACCGTGCTCACTGGCGCCATGGCCCCAGGAAGTGGCACCCAACCCATGGGCTGTGCTCTCGATGGCGATGGATACTTCAACAACGAAGATCCCTACGCCGACAGCGACGCGACACCGTCTCCCATGCCTTCAGCACTTCCACGGCCCGATGGACTTGTGCTTGAACTGGATGGTACCGAGGTGGCTGCCGAGCAACCACGCCCTCGTAAAGACCGCACGCTTGCGTTTGAAACTGCTCGAGACCTCGCCAATCGGCTGGCCATGCAAAGCCGTGCACCACAGCCATTCGAAAAAGGCCAGCGCGTACGACATGCTCTCTACGGCGTAGGGTTGATTACGCGATTGAGCGGTAGCGGACCCCGCTGCGTGGGCACAGTCGCATTCGAGGATCCCATTGGCACTCGCACGTTCATGCTCTTCCACGGGGCAATTGAACCTCTGGAGTGATCACACGTTGAGGGAATCGAGTGCCCACTCGCGTCGTTCGTTCGGCTTACCGCTAGGACTTCTCGACAGAACACGCGCCTCAGAAAGGGAACCCTTTCAGCCGTTCCCCTGGGGAACTGTCCGTCCAAGGGGAAGCAGCCACTGCATGAGCGGGCCAGCGGCCAGCGATGTGACCAACGAGAGCACAACGAGTGCCACATACACGCTTTGGTCGATGATACCATTTTCCAGCCCGATTCCGGCCAACAACACTCCCATTGCCCCACGCGCATTCATGCCGCAGCCCACGGCCAGCGATGTGCGGCGATCCAGTCCGCTGAGTCGAGCGGCTCCGCTGCACGCAACGATCTTGCTCAAGGAGGCCGTGGCTAGAATCGCGATCACAATCGGTGTTTGAAAGTGCGTTGCAAAGTTGGTTACGAGCCCCATAGACACAAAATAGATCGGCACAAAGAAGCTCAACGCAAACTGCTCGAGCACGGCATGAGCTTCGCGTTGCTCTGGCACTGATGGCGAGATGGCAATGCCGAGCATGAGTGGTCCAAAAAACGCATGGATGCCACTGCATTCTGCAGATGCTGCAGCCAGAAGCATGGCAATCACTATCAGGCTGAGGTATCCAGTTGGCCATGGCAGAAATTGCCTAGCCACCCGCAAGAGAGGCGACACAATACATCGCGTTATCAGCAATGTGATCGTAATAAAGACAATCACTACGGCAATCTGCGATGTTACTGCGGTGGCCACCGATGCCGCTGTGGGCTGAAATCCCGTCATGACAATCGCGAGCAATGACCACCCGATGATATCGTCGACGATCGCCGCGGCCATCACGAGCCCACCGAGTCGCTCCTTGAACAGCCCCACATCAGTAAGAATACGTGCCAGCACAGGGTTGGCTGTGTTGGCCATGCAGACGCCGATAAACAGTGCGTATGACTCGCGAGATACCTTCGGTGGAATCGCCCACAACCCTGGAAGGAGATACACGATTCCCATTCCAGCTGCCAGCGGCACAAGCGATCCAGTCACGCCGATGGCCAGGGCTGCGAGGCCCGATCGCCTCAACTCCTTGAGGTCGATCTCAAGACCGACTCCGAGCAGAAAGAAAAGCATTCCCAACTGAACAACAACACCGCGAACGACGGCCAACCGATCGCCGTCCACAAACGTCTCCGCGTAGCCAGCAGGCCATAGCCAGCCAAAGACAGTCGGGCCCAACACGATGCCGCCCAGCATTTCTCCGAGCACTGCCGGTTGGTGAAGGCGACGCATGCACGCGCCGCCAAGGACGCCGCAGGCAAGCATAATCGCTAACTGCAAGGCCAATTGCGCGAAGTCTTGGCCAGTCATGGCCTGACACTTTTCTCGTGGTTGCTCATGCGGGCGTTCCTACCTGTGGATTGAAGCCGCTTCTGATGACGCATTGCTCTGCATCGCCTCCTGCCGCTCAATACGAAATGCATCCATGGGGGCAATCACGTCATCAACGGCGTCGGTAAACAGATCGCCGATCAACAGATCGGTGAGGTGCCCCTTCAAGTGAGGGTGTTTTTTGACAAAGCCGCCAAAGTTGAACCCGTCGTAGAATTCGCATACCAATCGCCGCATGCGATCCATGCCCTTGTTGAAGCCTGGCCCCCACGAGCCTAATTGTCGAGCAGAGGTGTCGCCCTTTGCCAAACCTTCGCACACACAATCGGCTGCCATGGCTCCGGAGCGCAGCGCAAGCAAGACTCCAGAAGAGTAGAGCGGATCTAGAAATCCATACGCGTCACCCACCAACACCCAGCCATCGCCTGCCACTTCCCTGGCGCGGTAAGAATATTCCTTTGCCGCGCGGAATGGTGCTGCGCGAGTGGCGTTCGCAATGCGTGGCTGGAGCCCCGGGCAGCGAGCCACCTCCTCGTAATAGATTCTCTCATGATCCTTGGTTGCTCGATTCCCAAAGAGGTATTCGTGGGGCGCAACAACGCCAACGCTGAGCACATCGTCGTGCAGTGGGATATACCAAAACCACCCCTGTTTTTCGTCGAGTTGCATCACGATAGTTGCCCCCTCATCTTTGCCCCCATCCCGATAGGCGCCCTTCCAATACGTCCAGAGAGCCGCCTTCTTGAGCACGGGATCCCATTCACGAAGGCCGAGACGATCCTGCAGGATACCACTCTGGCCGGCGGCATCGATCACGACATCTGCAAAAATCTCGCGTGAACCGCCCGCTGGTTGAGCCAGTTTCACGCCCACGGCACGGTCTTTGTCAAAGATCACATCCAGCACCCGAGCCCCCTCGTGCACATCGACTCCATGGTCGCTGGCATTTCTGAGCATCATCAGATCAAACTCACTGCGGACCACCTGCCATGTTTGGGACGACTCGTGCGGCTTATTATCGGCGAAATAAAACGGTTCTGATAGTTTGCCGGTACCGGTGACAAACTGCACGCTGTGCTTTTTTACGAAATGGGAGGTCCGCAGTTTTGGCAACACATGAAGGCGATCGAGCACATCGAACGTCTCTGGGATCATCGATTCGCCGATGTGATACCGGGGAAACGTTTCTCGCTCAAAGAGCGAGACCGAATAGCCCTTCTGCGCAATCAAAGTAGAAACAGTCGCCCCCGCAGGGCCACCTCCAATGACAATGACGTTCGGATGATTCGCCGTGGAAGATGAAACCATGGGGGATCCTTTTGGGTTTAACGCAAGGCAGTTGGACTGGGAGTTTTGGACGTTTTGGAAGACTGAATCAATGGCGTGCGCACAACCGTTTCGTGGGGGGCCCGCGACTCCTTGAGCAAAGCAATGAGGGCAACAAGATCTGGGTTGGCGAGATGGCCGAGCTGCCTTTGACCGCATCGTCGAACGTCTGCCGACATTGCCTGCAGGAGCGATTTGCCTGCTGGGGTAATGCCCACTTGCACCACTCGGCGATTGTCGGCACGCCGTTCGCGCTGCACGAGCCCTCTGGCTTCGAGGCGATCCAACAGGCGGGTAATATCTGGGGCTCGCGAGACGAGTTTTGCGGCAATCGCAAGCGTGGGCAACACCCCAGAGGCTGCCTGCAACAACCGAAGGGCGTTGTATTGCTGGGCCGACAGGCCGTACCTGGCAAATACTTCTTCCTCGATCGCCTTCAGGCAATCGTACGTTCGCCAAAGATTCAGGTATGCCTCCTGTTCGAGCGAATCGAACGAACGGGCGGCTCGATTGAAAGCTGTCTGTTTCACAAGTGGCGTCCTCATCGGAATTCTATCGGCATTATATTTGTCCAAACATCAGTTGTCAAGACAACTGTTTGACGGACATCGGTTCTGGCACTGGAATGGACGCGCGCATCAACTCGACACGTGCGAACGCTCAAGCGCATTCGACTTTGGTGGAGCACCCGTTCTAGGGGGAGGAGTGCTCTCGCCACCAACGAATACTGGCGGCGAGGCCCGTGTTAAAATCTTGTTTTGGCTCCCAGCCCAGCAGCGTGCGGGCGCGGCTGATATCGAGGGACCGGCGAGGCTGACCGTCAGGTTTTGAAGGATCCCAGACGATCTGGCCGCCGTATCCGCAAACCCCCGCAATCTTGTTCACGAGATCCCGAATCGATATCTCGATGCCGCCGCCCAGATTGATCGGCACTGGCTGCTCCATGATCTCGGCAGCCCGTACGATCGCTTCGGCGGCATCGTCCACATATAAAAATTCCCTCGTAGCTGTTCCGCTGCCCCAGCAAACGACCTCGGGTGCCTTGGAAAGCCTCGCCTCTTCGCACTTGCGAATCAACGCCGGAATCACGTGGCTTGAATGAGGATCGAAGTTATCCCACGGACCATAGAGGTTGACGGGCACCACCACGGCACTCTTCAATCCATATTGCCGATGGTAGCCGTCGAGCATCACAAAAATAGCTTTCTTAGCAACTCCGTAGGGAGCGTTTGTCTCTTCCGGGTAGCCATTCCAGATGTCTTCCTCGCGAAACGGGGTCGGGCAGCACTTCGGATACGCACAGACCGTACCTGTGTGAACAAACTTTTCTAAACCGTTTCGGCGGGCATGCTCCACGAGATGAAGCCCCATCGCCATATTGGCAAAGAAAAATCTGCCAGGCTGCGCCATGTTCGCACCGATGCCCCCCACCTCGGCTGCCAAATGGATCACAACATCTGGCCTCGCTGTGTCGTAGAGCCGTTCGACATCCGTCTCGCGTGTCAGGTCGTAGTCACGACGACGAGGTACGAAAAGCATGTCGTCCGGCACGCCTCTCTCTCGCAAAACTCGGCACACGGCTCGGCCCAGAAACCCGGCACCTCCCGTCACCACGATGCGCTTCCGTGAAAGTTCTGTCATGGCCTGCGCTCCACAGATGCGCACCACTCGTGCTTAAGATATTTTTTTCGAATCGATTCTGCCTGAATCATTCATTCTCCTAGGGATGCGGCATGCTGGCATCATGTCCGGCGGCCAAGAGCACCTGTTCTTTTCTCGCCAACTCAAGGTCGGCATCGACCATCCGCGTCACAAGCTCTCCAAACGGCACCCGAGGCTGCCAGCCGAGCTGCCTTCGGGCCTTCTGAGAAGACCCCAGCAGGAGCTCCACTTCCGCTGGCCTGAAGTACCGCGGGTCGACCTCAACAAAATCGGTGTACTCCAAACCAAGCCGGCCAAACACCTGCTCGCAAAACTCTCGTACCGAGTGAGTTTCGTCTGTAGAAATCACGTAGTCATCAGGACTGTCTTGCTGGAGCATGAGCCACATCGCCTCCACATAGTCGCCCGCAAAGCCCCAATCGCGCTGGGCATCGAGATTGCCCAAGTAGAGTTTTTTCTGCAGCCCAAGCTTAATGCGGGTGGCCGCGCGAGTGATCTTGCGGGTTACAAACGTTTCGCCACGGCGAGGGCTCTCGTGATTAAAGAGGATGCCGCAAGAACCGTGCAGCCCGTAACTCTCTCGGTAGTTAATCGTGATCCAGTGTGCATAGAGCTTCGCTACACCGTAGGGGCTGCGGGGATAAAAAGGCGTGGTCTCCTGCTGGGGTGTCTCGACCACTTTGCCGTACATCTCCGAACTGGACGCTTGGTAAAACCGAATCTGGTACCCCACGGCATCTTGAAAATCGCGAATAGCCTCAAGGAGCCGCAGCGTGCCCACTGCCGTCACGTCGGCGGTGTAGGTGGGCTGATCAAAACTCACTCGCACATGGCTCTGCGCGGCAAGGTTGTAAACCTCGGTCGGACGAATTTCTCGAATGAGCCTTGCCAGTCCATTCCCGTCAGCCATGTCGCCGTGGTGCAACAGCAACGGCCGATCCATATCGTGGGCGTCACGATAGAGGTGCTCGATGCGCTGTGTACCAAACGTGCTGGAGCGACGCACTAAGCCGTGCACCTCGTAACCTTTTTCGAGAAGCAATTCCGCCAAATACGAACCATCCTGGCCAGTGATCCCTGTCACAAACGCTCGCTTGGAAGAAACTGACACAGTACAACGCTCCTTTTGAAACAGACCGCACCTCTTGCCCGATGCACGCACAACAATACTCGAGCAGGAGGCGTTGGTCAGCCCCGATTCTGGATTGGGCCAGCTTTTTTCGCAGGCGGAGGCATCCCGATCGCCTCTCGCAGTTGGGGCACAGCCGGCAGCGGTTCGCTCGACAACTCGCCTAGGGCAAACGTTTTCCCTAAGACTGCCTCATCGAATGCCGGCAGAAGCGACGAGAGGAAGTCGGCACACACAAGCGACGACCGCCCCCCCGGTAGACTCGTTTCATCGATGATGACATAGAGTTTATAGACGGCCGTCGTGCCGGCCAGTTCAATGCGTGCAATCTGCGGTGCGATCCACCGCCCGTCCAAACCGTACGTCCAGAACACCCGTAGTGTCTGTCCAGTTTTGCTAAACGTTCCGGTAAATGTCTCGGCCGTGCGGCCGTCTGCCAAGGGAATGCTCTGCCTGTGTTCAGTTTCCGCGATCTCGAAGCCCGCGCCTGGATAGCAGCGATCCGGCGTGTGGCCTGAGGCATTGTGCGGAGTGGCGCAGACAACAAACGCCGACACCTTTGCGCCGGTTTCTTTATTTGCGTAGAGCCTCGAAATGTGCCCCACAGCGCCGGCACGCTCTAATTGCTTCGGGTCGGAAGGCAACTCCTGCGAGAGTTCCCAAGCCCCAAATCGCTTTGGAAATCGCGTCTGGAGCAGATCAGCTTTCTGCTGCAGATCCGCCGCAACGTTTTGGCTGCTCCAGCGATCGGTCCATACGCCCTGAACGGCCGTCACGCCAAGAACCATAAAACCTGCCAGCAGCACAGACAGCAATCCCACAATCGACTTTTTTTGTGTCGGGCGGATGTCTGTTTGAGCCATGAAGCCTTCTCCTTATCTTTCGCTGCCTAGTTTGGGAGCGGGGAGGCATACAGGTGGCGGTGCCCGGAATCATTCTCGCCATTCATTACTGTACCGACCACTCGGATGCCCACCGACCGCAGTCGGTCGATCGCGGCAATCACCAGCGGCACTCGGCTCACATCTCGCATGGTGGCGACGATTGCCACATCACTCTGCTGCCCGAGCAACAACGCGTCGGCAAAGGCCAGAACGGGTCCAGCATCAATCACAATATGATCAAACGACTCCCGAAAACGACCAATCACGCGCCCCAGTTCAGGGCGTGAAAGCGCCATAACGGCTGCATAGTCGCAACTGCCTCCGGTCACTGCAAAAAGTCCGTCGATGCTTGTTGGCTGAACGGCCTCGTCGTTGGTGATCTCAGCTCGCAGGAGTTCTGCCAGCCCCACGCCCAGATCGATTTCCAGCGTGAGATGAGCATTTGGATGCCGCAGATCACCATCGATCAGGAGAGTTCGCTTGTCGGACCTGGCAAGGCTGGCCGCAAGCTGCGAAGAAAATGTTGTCTTGCCTTCGTGTTCGACGGCGCTGGTTACAAGGATCACCTTCGGCGCTTCGCGGCCAGTCTGCGCGATCATCGTACGAATGCTGTCCACGCACTCCGCCATCAAGCCATCGTTGATTCGCTTTTTTCGACGATTCGTGCGAGGCAGAGTGCCGAGCACCCGAATGCCTGCGCGCTGAGGCAACTCCTCAGAAACGCTCAGCCTATCGCGAAGATATTCAAAAAGAACCACAGACCCACCCCCGAGGACAAGCCCAGCACACCCGGCCAGCACGGCCAGCATCCGACGGAAGATCTCGTCGCTGCCCTCGGGCACACTGGCCTCTTCGATGAGCGTTACACGATTCGGCATCGATAGGTCGATGGCGGAGCTTTCCAACTGCATGCCGATCTGATCGGTCACGCGTTGCAGTTGTTCGATCTCTCCCTTCCGTGCCTCGAGATCAGCATTGGCCTGCCCAAGCGACGCAGCTTCCTTGGCCACTTTGTCGAACTCTTTCGACGTTTCTCCTAATCCATCGGCCAGCATCTCTCGCCGCATTTTTAATACAACAGGGCTCTCTGTGGCCTGCCCAGGCCTCCGGCTGGCTCCTTCCAGCGAAAGTTGCGACACGACCTGCGGCCGCAATTCAGCACGGCGTTCTTGGATGCGGCGGGCAATCTGATCCCGCTGAATTCGCAAACGCTTGACAGACGGCTCATTTGCCCCACGAGCACTGCGATGCTGCTGGAAGAGGATTGTTTCTTCGAGACTCGAGAGCCTGTTGCCTAACTCCAGCGACTGCTGATCCCGAGCCAGAACCGCCTCCACCATCTCCTCGGGCACGGAGTCTTCGCTGGTAATATCGCCGCGTGCCTTGGCATCCATGACGGCCAATTCAGCATCGATCACCGATAAGTCTCGTTGGGTCTGCGAGAGCTGCGATCGCAGCGTCCCGAGATGATCTAGGAGCAGGCTCCGCTGCGTAGCTACCTCCGAACTATCTCGCGTGCCCAGTGTGCGAGCGAGCGTATTGAATGTTTCTAAGCGGCTCCTCACTTCCGCCATATTTTCCTTGTACTTCTTTTCCAATACATCGCGTCGACCCAACCGCTCGGCCCGATCCTTGTTGACAATGTCTTCCAGATAGGCCGCTGTCACGGCATTTACAATCTTCGTCACTTCCGGGGCGTTTTCACCGCGCAACCGCACCTGCACAACCTCCGACTCCATCGGGGCCGTGACTTGAATAAACCGTGTCAACCAGCCAACGGGATCTTGCTCGTCTTCAAATATCTGGAGTTCTGAGATGCCGATGCGGCGAAGGGCCGAAGTGAGGACAAACGGAGACTTAATCAGAGACACCTGCGTTTTGCGATACGATTCATATTCCGCACTGTCACGACCTCCCGCCGCGAGCATGCCCGATTTATCCCGAACCCGGAGCCAGGCAACGGCCTCGTAGCCTCGGGGCAGAAA
>Ga0208960_1000718_pt1 | contig 18285 bp, 18 predicted proteins | sample GreLakmeON33MSRF_FD_187703 | JGI IMG/M metagenome (GOLD analysis project Ga0208960, IMG submission 187703) | Freshwater lentic microbial communities from great Laurentian Lakes, MI, USA - Great Lakes metaG ON33MSRF (SPAdes) | ecosystem: Environmental > Aquatic > Freshwater > Lake | place: Great...
GCCAGCCCGCCTGAGCCATTTTCCGGCAGTTTGAACGCCTGTTGGCGCAGCTTTGCTGCCAGTCAGTCCGCGTTTAATCAGCCCCTCGCGGCCAGTCTTTGCGTAGAGGTGCGAGTCTTCCCGACGGGCGAAGACCTTTGATGGATGCAACTCCACGTCGGTTCGGCCGACGGGGCGATAGACCTTCCCTGACCTAACCAACCGACCGATCTTGACTCCGCGTTCCAAGGTGGCCTTGGTCAGAATGCCGCGTTTGTTGAACTCAAGTTTCTTGTCCAAGTCATCAAGCACGGAGGCCAAAGCCCTATCGTGCTTCGCGTAGATTTTCATCTGATAATTGCGTGGCTGAAACTTCGCTTCCGTCAGGTCCCAAGTAGGGCCGCGAGCATTCTTGTTCAAAACCATCCCGCGGGCGCGAGCCTCGGCCAGTTCTGCCACTTTTCCATGGAATGGCTTTCGCAGCTGTTCGGGCAGTTTACCGACTTTCTCAGCAAGCGATACTTTGCCGCTGGATTCCAACAAAAGTGCATGAGCGTAATCGGTGGTGGCCCGCAGTTCCTGCTGAGACAAAAAGTTGCCACGCATGGCAGACCGGAGCTGTAGATTCCGCAACGCAGCCTCAGAAACGGGGCGGCGTAGCGATTGAGCATCCATCCCTGAATTAGCCCGGCGGATTGTTTTGTCCAAATCCGACAGAAACCGGTTACGGGAAGTCGTTGTGCCTTCGCCAGCCATCCCAGCCCCTAGGAGCATCGAACTCTGTTCACGGGCGGTCAGCAGGCCAGACGACGAGGCAGCCTGTGAATTGTCAGCGGAAAACCACGCTAGAGCTGTAAAGCTGAAGATGAAGCAGGCAAGAGAGTTCTGGCGCATAATAGTTAGGGTTTCCGCTTTGAAACTACCGCTTCCTGCTCTGCAACTCTGGTTTGCAGGTATTTCTCATCCTTGCCATCAAGAAGCTTCCACCCTTTCTCGAAGGCCTCATTGTAAAGGCGAGACACTGCCGGGTCGAGGTGAGGAACGGAAATGGGCACCAGAAACTGAATCATGTCGTTCATGATTGCACGATAATCGGGCGAGTTTCTGAACGTGCCTTTAATGGCAATCTCATGCCCGGAAACTGCCCTGTTACACTCTCGGATTTGCGAGAGTGCCCACCTCTGATACTCGCGTAGCTTTTTGTCCTGCTCCGCAGCCTGGGCTTTGCCATCTTCTTCGATTGCGTGCTCAATACGCATGGCTTGCTCGGAAAGGCTGTCGCTCAAGCTCTTGGCGGCGTCTTGGTTTTCGAGCAGAGTTTGTCGCTGAGAAAGCACGCTGCCCAAAAGCCCGCTTAGCGAGATTTGACGAATTGTTCGGTTCGGCTCCTTGCGCGCTCGCTGCAAAGTCGCTTCCACCGATGTGATGAACCTGCTTGTGTCATCCGCAAGAACGCGCGCGCGTAGTTCGCGCTGTAGTTTTTGAACCCGCTCCTTGAACTCTGGGACGCCAGCCCACTCCGACAATAGCTCCAGAACGTCGGAGAATTCAGCGTGTGTTGCACCATCCGTTATGAACCGTTCAGCATCGGCAATCGCGGTATTACGCCTCGCCATATCGAACTTCTCCTTAAGTGTGGATTGGAGTTCAATCAGTCGTTTGAGGACCAGTGCCGAAGCCCCATCGGGTTTCGCCTCAATAGCGGTATCAACGTCGTCGAGAAAATCTCCGAGCGCGTCACTAGCAACGGGTTGATCCTTCCTCACAAGTGTGAGTGCGGATGCTCCCCAGCGGACAGCGTTCAACCGTGGCAGCAAATCTTCCTCTGCCCACGGTGGAATCTGACGCGTCAAGTCACGCAACTCCGAGACCATCTTGTCGACTCCCGCTCCATCCTTTGGCCAAGATTTCTCGTCGGTGATGCTACCTTCCAGTGCGGCCAATTTCTTGGTCAACGATTCTGGAAGTTCCACAGGGATGACTTTGCCGAGAGCACGATGCAGCACAGCGGTTTGCTGCTGAATCGCGTTCATGGCGTGGCCAAATTTCTCCTTCGATTGCTGCTCACCCTGCGCCAACCGCGATTCCAGAATTGTGCCCATGGCGGTCACTTGGCCAGAAAGCTTTGAAAGCGCATCGCGCGACTCCCGCTGCCGTTGCTCCGTGGCAGATGCGAAGGCCTCGATTCGCTCTTTCGCTTGTTGCTCACTTTGGCTCAATCGCGATTCCAGATTCGTGCGCAAGTCTGTCACCTGGCTGGCGAGATTCGCAATTGCATCACGCGATTCCCGCTGCCGTTGCTCTGTGGCGGACGCGACAGATTCAAGCTGTTCCTTTGCTTGTTGGCCACCTTGGGTCAGCCGTGATTCCAGATTCGTGCGGAGCGTCGTGACGTTATCCGTGAGATTTGAGACTGCGTCGAGTGCTTCTCGCTGCCGCTGGTCTGTGGCAGCCACGAAGGACTCGTGGCCTTGTCGTAGCGATTCGAGTTCGCCCTTCTGTTTCGATTGAAGGACGAGCACAACAATAAGAAGCCCCGCGCAGAGCGCGGAAAGCCAGTTGGTCAGATTTGATTTGTTCATAGCGCTAGTTTTTGACCTGAAGTCTGCCATCCCCGGTAGGACATCTACGGGGTGACCCTAAAACGGTTTTCCTTCTACCAACAAACGGAAAAAGCGCAGTTTTCATCGCCGTCACTTCTTCTCAATCAACTCCTCCAGCCGCGCCCAGAGCACCTGCTCCAGATGCTCGCGCACGGGCTCGACGGTGATGCGATTCACGATTTCGCTGGCGAAGGCGTGGGTGAGCAGGCGGCGCGCGTTCACCTCGGCGATGCCGCGCGTGCGGCAGTAGAAGAGCGCCTCGTCGTTGAGCTGGCCCACGGTCGCGCCGTGCGTGCATTTCACGTCGTCGGCGAGAATTTCGAGCTGGGGCTTGGCGTTCACCGTCGCGGTGTCGGTGAGCAGGAAGTTGCGGCTGGTCTGCTTGGCGTCGGTCTTCTGCGCGTCTTTGCGGACGTAGATTTTCCCGTTGAACACGCCCCGTGAACTCCCGCCGAGGATGCCGTGGTAGAATTCGTGGCTGTTGCAGTGGGGCACCGTGTGGTCGGCGACGGTGTGGTGGTCCACGAGCTGTTTCCCGCCGACGGCGTAGAGGCCGTTCATTACGCAATCCACGCCCTGGCCGGTCATGACGAGGTGGATGTTGTGCCGCGCCAGCCGCGCGCCGGTGCTGATGCTGTGCGAGAGGAACCGGCTGTCGCGCGCGAGCGTGGCCTGCACGGTGGCGATGTGGAACGCCTCCAGATTTTCCTCCTGAAACTTCGCGTGCTCGATGTGCGCGCCCTCGCCCACGATGATTTCCGTGATGGCGTTGGTGAAGTGCGCCGCACCGCCGAGGCTGACGTAGTGCTCGACGACTTTCGCCGAACTGTTCGCACCGGCGACGATGAGGTTGCGCGGCTGCGCGGTGTTCGCCGTGTCGCCGGGCGCGCTGATGAAAAGCAGGTGAACCGGCTCGGCAGCGACGGCATTCGGCGCGAGGGCGATGAACGCGCCATCAGCGATGAACGCGGTGTTCAGCGCGGAGAAGCCGCTCCCGTCCACGCTGGCGTGGTGAGCGAGTTGGGCTTCGACGAGCTTGTCACCGCTGGCGAGGGCGGCGGCGAGGCTCGTGATGGTCACGCCTTTCTGCGGCGCGGGCAGCGTCGAGAGCGCGGGGGCGAAGTGGCCGTTCACGAAGACGAGCCGCGAGCCAGTCCAACCGGGGAAGGCGAAGGGAGCGAGTTGCTCCGCGGTCACGCCAGCGTCAGCAGAGGTGGCGGGCTTGAAGGCGAGCTTCGTGAGGGGCGCGACGTTGCAGTAAATCCAGTCCTCGAACTTCGTGGTGGGGAAGCCGAGTTCCGTGAAGTGCGTTACGCCATTACGCCGCAGCGTGCGGAGCCATTCGGGGCCGGTTGCGGACGCTGCGAAGGCCTCGCAAGCGGCGAGGTGTGTTGCCGATTCTTCAGCAAGTTTTGATTTCGTCGTGGTCATCGTGCGCTCCGGTTACTTGGCGTGCTTGCCGATGAGCCAGTCGTAGCCCTTTTCCTCCAGCTCCAGCGCGAGTTCTTTGCCGCCGGACTTGATGAGGCGGCCGTCGAAGAGCACATGCACGAAGTCGGGCACGATGTAGTTCAGCAGGCGCTGGTAGTGGGTGATGACGATGGCGGCGTTGTCGGGGCGTTTCAGCTTGTTCACGCCCTCGGCGACGATGCGCAGCGCGTCGATGTCGAGGCCGGAATCGGTCTCGTCGAGGACGGCGAGCTTCGGGTCGAGCACGGCCATCTGGAAGATTTCGTTGCGTTTCTTCTCGCCGCCGGAGAAGCCCTCGTTGACGGCGCGCTTCATCATGGAGTCGGGGAGTTCGAGCAGCTTCATCTTCTCCTTCACGATGGCGAGGAAGTCCACGGCGTCCACTTCCTCCTGCTTCCGATGCTTGCGCAGCTCGTTGTAGGCGGCGCGGAGGAAGTAGGTGTTGTTCACACCGGGAATCTCGACGGGATATTGGAACGCGAGGAACAGGCCTTCGCGCGCGCGGTCCTCGGGCGGCAGCGCAATCAAGTCCTTGCCGTCGTAGGTCACGGAGCCGCCGGTGACATCGTAGCCTTTGCGGCCCGCGAGCACGTAGCCGAGCGTGCTCTTGCCGGAGCCGTTCGGTCCCATGATGGCGTGGACCTCGCCGGGGCGCACGGTGAGGTTGATGCCCTTGAGGATTTGCTTGCCGTTGATGCCGGCGGAGAGGTCTTTGATTTCGATTAGTGGTTGGCTCATTTGGAATTTTTTTTTAGCCACGGATTGAACACGGAACAAACACGGATGAAGCCAGGGAGAAATCCCTGCCGCCGCCGCTGGTTTTATCTGTGTTTAATCCGTGTTTCATCCGTGGCTAAGAATTCTGTGGTTAAAATACCCGACGCTGAAATTCGACTTTGGTGCGGCCAAAGTTAATGAGGAGGCCGACTTTGACTCCGGTGGCTTTTAACTCGTTGAGGAGCTGCGGCTCATCCTCTGGGTTGTATTCCTTCGCCACCTTCAACTCCGCCATCACGACTTCATTCACGAACAAGTCAGCGCGGAACTCACCAACAACGACGCCCTTGTAGAGCACCTTGATGGGGGCCTCGATTTCAGCCTTAAGCCGCTGCCGCTGAAGCTCGGCTTGCATCGCCCGCTGATAAACGGACTCCAGAAATCCATACCCCAACACGCGATAAACCTCGAAGGCTGCCGCGATGATCTTCTCGGTCACATCCGCATGGAGCAGTTCCGTCTTCATCCGTGTTTCTTCCGTGTTCAATCCGTGGCTAAAAATCAGCCCACGCTGCCATCGAGGCTCACGCCCAGCAGCTTCTGCGCTTCCACCGCGAACTCCATCGGCAACTCGCGGAAGACCTCCTTGCAGAAGCCGTTCACAATCATGTTCACCGCGTCTTGCGTCTCGAGGCCGCGCTGGTTCAGGTAGAAAATCTGATCCTCGCCAATCTTCGACGTGCTGGCCTCGTGCTCGACCTGCGCGGTCGGGTTCTGCACGTCGATGTAGGGGAAGGTGTGCGCGCCGCATTGGTCGCCGAGCAGCAGGGAATCACACTGCGAGAAGTTGCGGGCGTTGGTCGCGCCTTTCATCACTTTCACTTGGCCGCGGTAGCTGTTCTGGCCGCGCCCGGCGCTGATGCCCTTGCTGATGATGGTGCTGCGGGTGTTCTTGCCGATGTGAATCATCTTGGTGCCGGTGTCGGCCTGCTGGCAGTTGTTCGTCAGCGCGACGGAGTAAAATTCGCCCTGTGAGTTGTCGCCGAGCAAAATGCAGCTCGGATATTTCCACGTGATGGCGGAGCCGGTCTCGACCTGCGTCCAGGAAATCTTCGAGTTCGCGCCTTTGCAGAGGCCGCGCTTGGTGACGAAGTTGAAGATGCCGCCCTTGCCGTCCTTGTCGCCGGGATACCAGTTCTGGACGGTGCTGTATTTGATTTGCGCGCTCTCCATCGCGATGAGTTCCACGACGGCGGCGTGGAGCTGGTTTTCATCGCGCATCGGGGCGGTGCAGCCTTCGAGGTAGCTCACGTAAGCGCCCTCGTCCGCGACGATGAGCGTGCGCTCGAACTGGCCGGTGTTCGCGGCCTCGATGCGGAAGTAGGTGGACAGCTCCATCGGGCAGCGGACGCCCTTGGGGATGTAGCAGAAGGAACCGTCGGTGAAGACGGCGGCGTTCAGGGCGGCGTAGAAGTTGTCCGTGTGCGGCACGACGGAGCCGAGATATTTCTGGATGAGGTCGGGGTGATGCGCGACGGCTTCTGAGAACGAGCTGAAGATGATGCCTTGCTTGGCCAGTTCGGTCTTGAACGTGGTCGCGACGGAAACGCTGTCCACGACGGCGTCCACGGCCACGCCGGAGAGACGCTTCTGCTCGTTGAGCGAGATGCCGAGCTTGTCGAAGGTCTTGCGCAACTCGGGGTCCACCTCATCGAGCGAGTTGAGCGTCTTCTTCTGCTTGGGCGCGGAGTAGTAGCTTATGGCTTGGTAATCCGTCTGCGTGTAAGTCACGTTCGGCCACTTCGGCTCGGTGAGCGTTTGCCAGTAGCGAAAGGCTTTCAACCGCCACTCGGTGAGCCACGCCGGCTCGCTCTTCTTGGCCGAGATGAAGCGGATGGTGTCCTCGCTCAAGCCCGGCGGGACGGTGTCGGACTCGATGTTCGTGACGAAACCGTATTTGTAGTCGGAGGCGACGAACTGCTCGATGGTGTTGAGGGATTCGCTCATGGGAAATGGGGTTTAGGCACAGATGGGCAGAGATGAAACACAGATTGGTCGCTGGTTACTTCGCCTTCGCCACGCAGTCGGGACAGAGGCCGTGGAGGTTGGTTTCAATTAGCTTCAGCCGAAAGCCGCGCGGGAGTTTGATGTCGGCGTCCTCGATCGAGATGGTCTGGAGGATGTCGTAAACGCTGCCGCACTCGTCGCAGTAAAAGTGCGAGTGGTCCTGCATGTTCGGGCAAAAGCGCGTCGCGCCGCGGTCGAGCGTGACTTGGCGGACCATGCCGCACTGCACAAGGGCATCGAGGCAGTTGTAAACCGTCGCCATGGAAATCTCCGGCATCTTGGACTTCGCCCGCATGAAGACCTGGTCGGCCGTCGGGTGGTCCATCTTCTCACGGAGCACCTCGTGGACTTGCTGGCGCTGGGGCGTGAGTCGCAACCCGCTATGGGCGAGGCGCTCGTTCAGGCTGTTTTCCCGCGGGGGTTTGGTCGCAACCGCATTCATGGGGCGCACGATAGCGTGGCGACCTCCTTCGTCAAGATTTAGAATTATTCTAAATCGAGTGCGATGTCATCAATCGATGTGGCAGGTGCTGTGCTCAACCGTTCGGACCTTCATGGACACTCTCAAAAATGCACGGAAGGCTCGCCAGCGATTTCCCCGTCTGTTACTGATAGTTGGGTAGCATGATCGAAGTTCCGACAAATGTGATTCAACGTGTGCTGACCGGTCTCGGGCGCTTCAGCCTGATGGTTGCGGAGGTGCTGCGCTCACTCACGACGCAGCGGTTGTCCGGGCGCGACCTGGTGGACCAACTCCACTTCATCGGCGTGAAATCGCAGATGGTGGTGCTCGTGACCGGCGCGTTCACCGGGATGGTCTTGTGCGCGCAGACTTACTTCCAGTTTCACAAGGTGAAGATGGACACGGCCACGCTGGCCGTGGTGAGCGTCTCGATGTGTGGCGAGCTGGGCCCGGTGCTGACGGCACTGATGGTCGCGGGTCGCGTGGGGGCCTCGATGGCGGCGCAACTCGGGACGATGCGCGTGACGGAGCAGATTGACGCGCTGCGCACGCTGGCGACGCACCCGATTGATTACCTCGTCGTGCCGCGCGTGGTGGCGACGATGATTGCCGTGCCGTTGCTCACGGCGGAGAGCATTGCCGTCGGCATTCTCGCGGCGTATCTCGTGGGCGTGCATCTGCTGCAAATTGACCCCGGCTATTCCCTCGTGAACATGCAGCGCTTCACCGACCATCGCGATGTGCTCATGGGCTTCATCAAGTCATTCATCTTCGGCGGCATCATCGCGACCACGGGCTGTTACAAGGGGATTCATTGCGGGCAGGGCGCGGAAGGCGTCGGCCATGCGACCACGGAGGCGGTGGTCTATGCGTCCATCGCGATCCTGATCTCGAACTTCTTCCTGACGCTGCTGCTCACGCGGCTGCTGGCGCTGATATGATCAAGGTCCGCCAGCTTCGCAAACGCTTCGGCGACCAGCAGGTGCTGGACGGTGTGGACCTCACCATCGAGAAAGGCGAGTCGCTGGTCATCATCGGGCGCAGCGGCGGCGGCAAGAGCGTGCTGTTGAAACACATCGTCGGCCTCACGCCTCCGGATTCTGGCCAGGTGCTCGTGGACGGGCAGGACATCGCGCATTTGAACGAGCGCGCGCTGCTCGCAGTGCGGCGGAAGTTTGGGATGCTTTTCCAAAGCGCGGCGCTCTTCGACTCGCTGACCGTTGAGGAGAACATCGCGTTCGTCCTCTCCCGCGAGCGTAATCACACTCCAGAGGAAATCTCGCGCCGCGTGGCCGAGGCGTTGGAAATGGTCGAGATGCCCGGCGTCCAGAAGAAGAAGCCTGCCGAGTTGTCCGGCGGGATGCGCAAACGCGTCGGCCTCGCCCGCGCCATCATTTACCGGCCCGAGGTCGTCTTCTACGACGAGCCGACGACCGGCCTAGACCCGGTGGTATCCGACAGCATTGACAAGCTCATCGTCCGAGTCTGCGAGCGGCTGAAGGTCACGACCGTCGTCATCACGCACGACATGAGAAGCATGCAGGCAGTGGGTCGGCGCGTGGCGATGCTGCATCACGGCCGCATCTATACGAGTGGCACGCCGGTGGAGCTGATGGCTTCAGCGGACCCGGTGGTGAGCCGGTTCGTGCGGGGGATTTCAGATGAGAAGGAACACACGTTTTGATATGAGCCAGTCACACAAAGAATGGAAAGTCGGCGGGTTTGTTGCCATCAGCCTCGTGCTGCTGGTGATGCTTGTCCTGAACTTCTCGAAGGGCCTGTCGTTGCTCAGGCCGAGCTACGTCGTGCGCCTCAAGACCACCAACGTCGGGGGCATCAAGGACAAGGCCGCCGTGCTGCTCGCCGGCGTCACGGTCGGCAACGTCAGCCATGTCCTGCTCGCGCCGGACAGCAAGTCGGTCGTCATCGTCCTCCACGTTTACGCGAAGCACGACATCCCCGGTGACGCGCACTTCAACATCGAGGCGCAGGGCTTCCTCGGCGACCAGTTCGTCTCCATCGCGCCGACGCAGAACGCGCTGCCGCCGTTGCCCAAGGACGGTTCCGCCGAGCGCGAGTGCCGGGCGCCCTTCAACATCCAAGACGCCGCCCGCGACGCGCTGGGCTTGATTCAGCGCCTCGACCAAGCCGCGCAGAAGATTGATATCGCAGCCGAGCGCGTGAACAAGACGGTGTTGTCCGAGCAGACGCTGACGAACTTCGCCGCGATCATGGCGAACCTCCGCGTCGTGTCCGAGCAGGCCCGCACCGTGACCGAGCGGGCGATTGCCGTGACCGATCAGGCGGTGGCGCTGGAGAAGAAGGCCATCACCACGCTGGACCGGGTGGACGTGCTGTTCGCGACCAACACCGCGCCGATACAGGCGGCGGTGAGCAATGTCTTGAGGTTCTCCGAACAGCTCAATAAGGTCGGTGCAGACCTTCAGGACACCGTGGGAAGCAACCGCCCAGCCATCCAGTCCGCCGTGCGTAATCTCGAAACCGCTTCTGCGCAGGTCACGAATCTTCTCGCCGAAGTGCAGTCCGGACGCGGTCTGGCCGGTGCGCTTTTCAAGGACGAGGCTCTCGCCCGCAACTTCAAGCAACTCTCCGCCGACCTGCCTGCCATCAGCGGCCAGGTCACCAGCGCCGTCTCGAACATCAACTCTCTCACGCTGGACGTGCATGGGGTGATGACGAACCTCAACAGTTTCCTTGGCGATGGCCGACTGCTCGTCGGCGATAGTCGGTTGCTGGCCAACAACGGCGCGTTGCTGATGAGCAATTTGAACGCCCACGGCCTCTTCTACAAACCCAAGCCGCCCAAGCCGACGAATAGCCCGTCATCCGCCCCGCTGCTCTCCCCGCGCCAGAAGTCCAACTTGAATTGACCGCTGTGACGCCGCCACCGCCGAATCCAGAACCCGTAAATTTTAACTCGCTCTAGCATGTCACTCTGGATCGTCCGCATCGCCTTCCTGATAGTCTGCACGCTCGGCGGCTTTGCCGTGAGTCAGGTGAGGCCCGAGTGGCTGGAGGCAGGCCGGTTTTGGACACTGATTGGGCTCGGCCTCGGCGGCATTCTCATCGCCCTCGACGAAATGCTGAAGGGCTTTTCCCTCCGCGCGTTCTCGGCGGCCACGTTCGGGCTGCTGCTGGGCTTCGCCGTCGGCTGGATGTTCGACAACTCCGGCCTCTTCATCGGCATGGACAAGGACGACGAAGTCACCCGCGGCCTGATCCGCCTCGGCATCTTCATCAGCTTCGGCTACATCGGCATGATCATGGCGATGCGTAGCAACAAGGAGGACTTCTCCCTCATCATACCCTACGTGCGCTTTTCCAAGGAGAACAAGCCTGAGAACATTCTGCTGCTCGACACCAGCGTCATCATTGATGGCCGCATCGCCGACCTGATAGAGGCGCGCTTTCTGGAAGGAATCGTCGTCGTGCCGAGCTTCATCCTCAAAGAGCTTCAGCTCATCGCCGATTCCGCCGACCCGTTGCGCCGCGCGCGGGGCCGACGCGGACTCGATATGCTTGCCCGCCTCCAGCGCAACAAGGCCAACGAGGTGAAAATCCACGACGCCGAGGTGCCCGAGGAAACGGAAACCGACGCCAAGCTCATCCGCCTCGCCAAGTCCCTTCACGCCTGCCTTTACACCAACGACCACAACCTCGGAAAAGTCGCCGAGCTGCAGTCCGTCAAGCACGTCAACCTCAACGAACTCGCCGCCGCCTTGAAGCCGGTGATACTACCCGGCGAAGTCTTGACGCTCAAAATCGTCCGCGAGGGCAAGGACAAGGGCCAGGGCGTGGGCTACCTCAGCGACGGAACGCTCGTCGTCGTGAACAACGCGCAGAAGTTCATCGGCCACTCAATCGAGGTGCAAGTCATGAGCCTGCTCCAAAGCGCCACCGGGACGATGGCTTTCGCGGATGCGAAGGTCACACCGAGCACCGCCAACGTCCACGCTCCCTGACGCCATGCAACTCGTCACAATCTTCACCGCCTTCAACCCCGGCGAGGCGCAACTCATCCGGTCCCGCCTCGAAGCAGCCGGCCTGCACGTCTTCGTCGCCGGCGAGCTCGCAGCCCTGAGCGTGGACGGCTACGCGCTCGCCATCGGCGGCATCCGCGTGCAAGTGCCGGAAGTGGACGTGGAGGCGGCGCTGGAACTCGTGCGGGATGATGGGAGTGGAGCGGGGCCGGAGGAGAAGGATTAGGATTAAGGTTGCGAGCCGCCAGCCGCTGCGCCCCTCTTGCGCTTAATCATAATCCTACGCTTAATCCTCCCCGCGTGAACGACCGCCTAGTTCTTCCCCAACTCCGCCGCGCCCTCGCCGCTGACGAGCTCCGTGTGGACGATGCCGCCCGCGCCGCCCACGCCGGCGACAAGTGGTTCGCCTCGCACCTGCCCGACATCGTCGCCCTGCCGAAGACGGCCGAGGCGGTCGCCGCCGTGCTGCGCATCGCCCACGAGCACCGCGTCCCCGTGACGCCGCGCGGCGCGGGCTACGGCTATGTCGGCGGTTGCGTGCCGGTGCGCGGCGGCATCGCTCTCTCCGTCGCGCGGATGAATCGCATCCGGGAAATCAACCCCCGTGACTTCGTCGCTGTGGTCCAGCCCGGCGTCGTCACCGCCAAGCTCCAGGCCGCCGTCGAGAAGCGCGGTCTCTACTACCCGCCCGACCCCGCCAGCCGGGCCGACTGCTCGCTCGGCGGCAACATCGCCACCAATGCCGGGGGCCCGCGCTGCTTGAAATACGGCGTCACCCGCGACTACGTCCTCGGCCTGCAAGTCGCGCTGGCCGACGGCCGCCTCGTGCGGCTCGGCAGCCGTTGCCACAAGAACAAGACCGGCTTTGACCTGCACCGTCTGTTCGTCGGCTCCGAGGGTTTGCTCGGCGTCGTGACCGAGGCCACGCTGAAGCTCCTCCCGCTCCCGCCCTCCCGCGCGCTGCTCGGCGTCGGCTTCGACACCACGCGCGCGGCTACGCGTTCCCTCGCCGCCATTTTCAAGGCCGGCTTTCTGCCCTGCGCGCTGGAAATCGCCGACGAGTTCACCCTCGCCGCCGCCTACCAGCGCACGAAGAGCGAGCAGCTCGCTGGCTGCCGCGCGATGCTCTTCGTGGAGTTGGATGGCCAAACACATTCCGTCCGCTCCGAGATGGATGACCTGGAGGCACTCGTCGCCGTGCAGAAGCCGATCTTCGTCAACCACGCTTTCGGCGCGGAATCCGTCGAGCAGCTCTGGGGCCTGCGCCGCGAATTCAGCTACAGCCTCCGTGACACCGGCCTGACGAAGCTGAACGAAGACATCGTCGTCCCACGCGGGCGGTTGGAGGAACTGTTTCGCTTCGCCGCGCGGCTGCAAAAAAAGCATGGCCTCCCCATCGCGTGCTTTGGCCACGCGGGCGATGGCAACATCCACGTCAACGTGATGGTGGACTACACCCAGCCCGGCAGCCGCGCCCGCGCCGACGCCGCGCTCGACGATCTCTTCCGGCAAGTTCTCGCCTGGGGGGGCGTCATCACTGGCGAGCATGGCATCGGCCTGGCGAAGAAAGCGTGGTGGCCGCTCGCCGCGAACCAGGACGTGCGCGACTTGCACCGTGTCGTGAAGCGCGCCCTCGACCCACGCGGCATCCTGAATCCCGGTAAGTTTGCCTGAGCACCACTGCTGATCTGCACTGATGGGAATGGGAGAAGGCATCTCGTTTTTGCTTTAATTGAGGCATTGCCAGCCTTGCTCCTGCCCCCAGTTGCACTACTGTCCTGTCGGCTTCGGAAGGGCGGAGGATCGCTCCCGGCTCGCGCTGGGGGAGGAAAGTCCGAACACCACAGGGCGCGATGCCGCGTAACTCCGGTTCAGCCGGAGATACACGCGGGCGGTTCGCCGAGAGGCGGACCGACGGACAGTGCCACAGAAAATTAGACCGCCACGCCGGGCAACCGGCGGGGCAAGGGTGAAAAGGTGCGGTAAGAGCGCACCGCCCCAAGCGCAAGCGCGGGGGCATGGAAAACCCCATCGGGTGCAAGGCCAAATAGGGAACCAACGGAGCGGCTCGCTCCAGTTTCCGCGCAAGCGGGATGGGTTCCGGGTATTGGCTGCTGAGACAAATGATCCTCTCCGTCCGCAAGGGCGAAGACAGAAATCGGCTTACAGCCCTTCCGAAGCCACTTCAGATGGGCCGCACCGACAGCGTTCCGCATGAACGAGCTGCTACCGGGCGGCGAGGATGCGCTTCAGAGCATCCTCGGGAGTCAGCGCGGCTTCCTCGCGGGACTTCATGTGCTTCAGTTTCACCAGGAGGTTGCCATCCGCTTGTTTCTCCAGACGGACCGTGTGGGCGGAGTTCAGATCGAGGGCGCGCTTGAATTGCTTGTCGCCTTTCGCGGGCGTGAGGCTGAACTCGATGGCCAGCCCGGCCTCGCGAAGTTGCTGGACGAGACGCAGCGAATCCCCACGGAGCGTTTCGTCCTCGATGAGCACGTAGGCGGCGAGGCCAGCGGTGAACTGCGGCAGCAGCCCGCGCGACTTGAGCAACTCGAAGAGGACGACATCGCCCATGCCAAAGCCGAGCGCGGGCAGGTCCACCTTGCCTCCGCTGACTTGCTTGATGAGCTGGTCGTAGCGTCCGCCGCCGCAGATGGCGCGGAACTCGCCCTTGATGTCGAAGGCTTCAAAGACGGGGCCGGTGTAGTAGGCGAGGCCGCGGATGACGCCGTAGTCCACCTTCACAAAGTCCGCGAGGCCGCGCGCGGCGAGTTGGTCGAGGATGAGTTGAAGTTCCGCGTTGGGCTGGCCGCTGGTGATGAAGGCTTGGACTTCCTCCAACTTGAAGCCGAGCGGGGCGAGCTGTTCGGTGCTCACCTCGGGACGCGTGCGATCGAGTTTGTCCACCACTTGGAAGAAGTCGTAGGCCTTCGTGGCGTCAGGGCAACGGCTGGCGAAGAAGTCGGCCCACGCGCCGCGGCTGCTGAGGCGCACGACGAAGTCCGCGCGGGTCAGCCCGAGCGCGCGCAGCGTGTCGATGAGCAGCGCGATGAGTTCCGCGTCGGCGGCGCGGTCGGTCTCGCCGAGGATGTCGCAGTTGAGCTGGAAGTGTTCGCGCTTGCGGCCCTTCTGCTGCTTCTCGTAGCGGAAGAGCTGCGGAATGGAGAACCACTTGAAGGGCTTCTTGTAGGCGCGCTCGTGCGCGGCGGCCATGCGCGCAAGGGTCGGCGTCATCTCGGGACGCATGGCCACGGCGCGCTCGCCCTTGTCTAGGAAGTTGAAGAGCTGGCCGACGATTTCCTCGCCCGACTTGTTGGTGTAAAGCTCCAGCGGCTCCAGCGGGGGACCGTCGTATTCGCGAAAGCCGTAGCGGCGGGCGACCGCGCGCCACGTGTCGAAGATGTGGTTGCGGGCGTCCATGCTCCACAGCTCGTCCTTCGTCGGAGGCAGCGGTTCGGGATAGAAGTCCCGGAAGCCAGGCAGTCGTTCCATAGAGCCACGAATCATGCGGAACAGGAAAGAGACATAAAGGAGAAAAGCGGAAAGCCACCGCGAAGCGCAGGCCTCCGATCCGAGTGAGTTCGCAACAACCTCTACGCGGCCAATTGCACACCGCACCACTACAGATTGGTTCCGGTGCCACTTCGAGTCGAATGGAGGCTTCCACGCTCCGGCAGAATCCGGGCTTGACTCTTAAACTCTGCAATACAAAGTAAACGCCATGCAACCGAACTGGGCCGAGGAAAACCTCCAAGTCATCCGCACGCTCATGGAGCGGGCGGGGCTGTATCGGCGGGCAATGGCCCCGGTGATGACCTTCACCGGGGTAGTTGGCCTGACGGCCGGAGCAGCCGGCCGGCTCGCAAGTGTGGAGTCGCTTGCTGGATTCTTGGGCATCTGGCTTTCTGCCGCCTTGATCGCAGGAGGCGGGTCTTTCTTGATTATTCGCAGACAGGCTTTGACTGCCGGGGAAGCCTTTTGGACACCGCCAACCCGGCGCGTTGTCTTCGCACTCCTACAACCATTTGCAGCCGCAGCACTCTTCACACTTCCATTTCTCTGCTTACTTGTAGGAAAGGGTGGGGAACTACTCAGCGTGCCGACTGCGGCTTCTCTTTGGCTTGGATTTTACGGATGTGGGCTTAACTCCGCAGGGCAGTTCATTTCACATGGTGTCCGTCTGCTTGGCTGGGTTTTTGTCATCGCTGGCGCGGCCAACTTGTATCTCTGGCAGACATTGACGATACTTCATTTGGGTCCTTTGCCACTGCATCTGGACCCTCATGTTTTGATGGGGGCAACGTTCGGCGGCCTGCATCTCCTGGCTGGATTCTATCTTTATCTCACCGAAAAAAGCCCCGCCACGCCGTGAACGCCGAACCCTTCCTCCAACTCGACCGCGTGATCCACGAAAAGGGACGCCTCGGCATCATGTCTGCGCTGGCCGCCGCGCCGGAGATGGCCTTCACCGAGCTGCGCGACCTGCTCAAAATGACCGACGGCAACCTCACCTCGCACATGAAGACGCTTCAGGAGGCTGGCTACGTCGCCGTCGCCAAGTCTTTTCAGAACAACCGCCCACTCACCACGCTTGCGCTCACGGCGGGTGGCGAGAAAGCCTTCCGCAACTACGTCGCGCTGCTGGCCGAGATTGTGGAAATCACCCGGCAGTTCGGCATCGAGCCGGCCAAGGTTCCCGTCACGAAATGAACACCTCGTTTGAACGAACCTCGCCGACGCCGGTCATTAACTCTGCAATGCAAACCACAAGCCAGTGCAGAGCAGGCAGCGGAGCGTTGGAGTGCTGGAGCGTTGGAGTGCTGGGATTCCGGCCCCTTCCACCCATTAATCCACAACTCCATCACTCTACCACTCCCCTCCACCTATGAAACTCCTCCGCGCCACCCACCTCGGCATGTGCTTCGGCGTCCGTGACGCCATCGCGCTCGCGCAATCCGAAGCTGCTCGCCAGCCGCTGACCATCCTCGGCGAACTGGTCCACAACGAAACCGTCCTCGCCGACCTTCGCGCGCGCGGCATCGCCATCGCCCCGCACCATCCCGACGCCGCCACGCCCACCGTGATGGTCACGGCCCACGGCGCTTCCGACACCGCCATCGCCGCCGCCCGCGCCCGTGGGCACCACGTCCTCGAAGCCACGTGCCCGCTTGTCCGCGTCGCTCACCGCGCCGTGCAAGCCCTCGTCCGCGACGGCTTCCATCCCATCATCATCGGCCAGCGCGGCCACGTGGAAGTGCGCGGCCTCACCGAAGACCTTGCCGAGTGCGACATCGTGCTGACCGAGGCAGACGTGGTCGTGCTGCGCGAGCGCCCGCGCTTCGGAATCGCGTCGCAGACCACGCAGCCCATCGAGCGAGTGCGCCAACTCGTCGCGGTCATCCGCGCGCGTTTTCCACAGTCGGAAGTCCGTTTCGTGGACACCGTCTGCCAGCCCACGAAGCAGCGGCAGACCGCCGCCGAGGAACTCGCGCGCCAGTGCGACGTGGTCGTCGTCATCGGCGGCGCGCACAGCAACAACACCCGCGAACTCGTCGCCACCTGCGCCCGCCACTGCTCGCGCGTGCATCACGTGCAAGGCCCGGACGACTTGCGCCCCGAGTGGTTCATCGACGTGGAAACCGTCGGCCTCACCGCTGGCACCAGCACGCCGGATGCGACGATTGTCGCGGTGGAGCAGGCGCTGTGGCAAATCGCGGGTCAACTACCGACGAAACAACTCACATGTCTCTCACCCTTGGCCGCCTAACTGGACTCTCCTATGAAAACCCTCGCCCGCGCTGGTGCAGTCCTCTCCTTCGCCTTCTTCTCCCTCCCCGGCTTGGCGCTGATGGCGCATACCGGCGGCTACGCTGAAACAGGACAAATCATCTTCGGCTCCCTCTTCATCGGCATCGGTTGCTTCGCGGGCACGTTGCTCTGGCTGATGGGCGAGCAATCTGGCTCAAAGCCGGGTGCAAATTGATTTGCGGAACACTCAACCACCACCGCCATGAACCACGCCAAATGGATTGCTCACTTCCACCGCAACCGTGAGCAACGCCCCGAACCAGACTGGGCCGCGCCGTTCGCTCTGCCGGAATCCGTCCTCAAGCCGCTGCGCCCCTCGCTGGCCGAGTATCAGCTCGGCGATGGCGGCGGGCCGGCGTGCCTGATCGCAGGCGACGCGGAGCAGTTCCGCGGCAGTAGTAATGCCATGCGGCAGATTGTGGACCTGTGGTTCGCCGAGGAGCGCGAGCACTCGCGGCTGCTGGGCCGGGCCGTGGACCGCATCGGCGCAAGGCGCGTTCATGAACACTGGAGCTTCAGCGCGTTCTTGACGTGCCGCCGTGCGATGGGCGTGCGCGCCGAGCTGCAAGTCCTCCTGCTAGTCGAGATTGTCAGCACGGTTTACTACCGGCTCATCCGCCGGCACTGCACAGACCAGCCGCTGCGCGACATGTGCTCGCTCATCTTGCGCGATGAGGCGGGCCATGTGGCGTTCCATCGCGACCGGCTGGCGTCGGCTGGCGTGTCGAACTGGGGCCTCGGCGGCACGCTGTGGGAGCTGCAATTCCGCCTCTTCGGCCTCGCGGCGGCGGCGATGCTCTGGCTCACCCACGGTCGCTGCCTGCGGGCGCTCGGCGCAAGGCCGATGGAATTCTGTCGGGAAATCCACCGCGAACTCTCGCGCTTCGTCTGGCGGCTGGGGCGGACGGCCCAGGTCCGGGCGCATCAACCGGTGCGTCCTCCCGAACTCGTCGGGCAGGCCGCATGACAACGAGGAATTTCTCTGAACGCTGCCGCCAGCACCTCTGAAACCGTTCCCTTCGCCCGCAAGGTGTCTCACTTTTCGAGCGCCACCCGTCTCACTTTTCAACCGGCGTTTACAACTGCTGGACGGCTTGCCCCCCCCCTCTTTTCTCCCTCTCCCCCGAGAGAGGGGGAGAGGGAGAAAAGAGGGGGCACACCCATTCGTCCAGGTTCG
>Ga0208960_1000721_pt1 | contig 18255 bp, 16 predicted proteins | sample GreLakmeON33MSRF_FD_187703 | JGI IMG/M metagenome (GOLD analysis project Ga0208960, IMG submission 187703) | Freshwater lentic microbial communities from great Laurentian Lakes, MI, USA - Great Lakes metaG ON33MSRF (SPAdes) | ecosystem: Environmental > Aquatic > Freshwater > Lake | place: Great...
GCTGATTGCGATTAATGATTTGCGAATAGCACTTGCCGTTAGGTTAGATATTGGTCAGGATGGATTTGAGAAGTATGAATTAATGAAGGACTCTGATCCACAAAAGCATCTACATGCGGTTTATTACTGGCTGGGTGGGATTCAAGAGAGCCTAATTAGCCACCTTTAGAATAAAAAAAGCGGGGCCAATTTCTTGGCCCCGCTTCTAAATTAGATCAACTAATTAGTGATCTTCCTTCATTCCCTCTGCTACGGATTTCATCCTTGCAATCTTTAGGATTGTTAGACCAAATACGCACTTCGCCAAAACGTCAGCAATCGTGTAACCGATTTGACGATTAACAAATGCAGCTGGGTCCAAAGCGTCTTGTCCCAAGATTGGAAGCAAGTATGCGATTGGATAAACGCCCCAAGTTGCGATCAAAAGCAAGCGCAAGCGACCAACGGTTGCTGCAACTCCTGCTGGTTGACGATCTAGAGACTTTGAAAGCTCTACGAACAATACATACAAGATGTATAGGAAAGGTATTGTTGAAAGAACACCCCAAAGAACTTTGGTGTTGTTGTCAGTTGAAATCTCACCTGGATATCCAAGTGCGATCATTGCAGCTGATGCTGGAACTAAGCGGTTAATCAATGAAGAAGCCGCTGCCTTAGCAAGAGCTAGAACTGCTACTACCTCAACTAGTAGTAGAGGTACGGTAAGGATCCAGTCAACATAACGATATCCCTCGTTAAAATCTCCTGCTCCTGTTCCTACCTTGACTGCGCCATCAACAAATGAATCTTCAAATGAGTTGAAAATTCTCATGTAGTGGTATGCCGCAATGAATGTAACCATTGATGACATAACAAGGGCTGTGCGGTACTTAGGTAGTACACGTGATTGTGAAACTAATGTGTAGATCGTGCAGGCAAGCATTGATACAAGTCCAAATGAAAGGATGTTGTATACAATCCCGAACTGATCTGCAGATAGTGCGATTGAATTCATCTAAATAAGCCTCCATAGGCATTTAGGTTGCTCATGACCTTTTGGCCACAAGCCAGCACGCATTTGTAGCCTCATATGCAGGCGGCAATTGTGCGCTTAGGTATAAGGGTGGTGGTTACTGACCAGTGGAGCAAGTGATTTCACCCTAGTTTCTCCTAAAATCTTAAGTAATTCTTATACTAAATATGTATAAATCGGACATTTATTGAGGGTTTAGCCAGGGCGACCCACACCTACACATGGCCATTTACACTTACACAAATGATCACCCCCACTCAAACAAATAAGAGCGCACCAATTGGCATCTTTGATTCCGGGGTTGGTGGGTTGACGGTTGCTAGGGCGATTATCGACCAGCTTCCAGGTGAATCAATTCTTTATTTAGGTGATACCGCCCGAGGTCCTTATGGCAGCCGATCATTAGCTCAGGTTCGAAGCTACGCCTTGGAGATTATGGATCAATTAGTTGACGCTGGGGTTAAGGCAATTGTGATTGCTTGCAACACTGCAAGTGCTGCGATGCTGCGAGATGCTAGAGAGCGTTATCAAATCCCAGTGATTGAGGTTATTCAACCTGCGGTAAGACGAGCAGTCTCTGCAACCCGCAGTGGAAAAATCGGCGTGATTGGCACCAGCGCAACTATCGAATCCAAAGCTTACTTAGATGCCTTCGCAGCTGCGCCACAATTATCAATTACCTCAAAAGCCTGCCCATTATTTGTGGAGTTTGTTGAATCTGGAAAAACTTCAGGGGATGAGATAACTAAAATTGCCCAAGATTATTTAAGTTCGATGAAGCAGGCACAGATTGATACCCTGGTTTTAGGCTGTACTCATTACCCACTACTTACCGGTGTCATCTCTTATGTAATGGGAAATGATGTAACGCTAGTTTCTAGTGCGGAGGAGACCGCTAAAGATCTCTATCGCACCTTGGTGGAGGCAGGATTGTTAAATGATCAGGTGAGGCCAGTTAGCCATAGATTTGTGGCTACCGCAGATCCCGATAAGTTTGCCACCTTGGCTAAAAGATTTTTAGGTCCTGAGGTTTTAGCGGTTTCTAATAAGATCTAGTTAAGATCAAATTGATATCAAGAAAGAGAATAGTGAATAAAGGAGAAGTAAGTGAGTAGAGCCGATGGTAGGAGCAATGATCAATTGCGCTCTATTAAATTTACCCGCAACTGGCTTAATAATGCTGAAGGATCGGTATTAGTTGAGTATGGCAATACCCGCGTGCTTTGTGTTGCATCCTTTACTTCAGGTGTGCCACGGTGGTTGGTAGGAAAGGGTGAAGGTTGGGTAACAAGTGAGTATGCAATGTTGCCAAGAGCCACCCACACTAGATCAGAGCGGGAGAGTGTTAAAGGAAAATTAGGGGGCAGGACGCAGGAGATCTCAAGATTAGTTGGCAGATCACTGCGCGGAGTCGTTGATATGAAAGCTTTAGGTGAGAACACGATTGTGATTGATTGCGATGTGTTGCAGGCAGATGGTGGCACTCGCACCGCAGCAATTACTGGCGCTTATGTGGCGCTAGCAGATGCCATTAATTGGGCCAAGACTAATAACCATATTAGTAGCGGGGTTAACCCAATTATCCAGTCAGTAGCAGCCGTATCAGTTGGTGTCATCAATGGTGTGGCTGTTTTAGATCTTTGTTATGAAGAGGATGTAAGTGCGCAAACTGACATGAATATTGTCTGCACCGGTGATGGTAATTTTATTGAGGTTCAAGGAACTGCTGAGGGCAAACCATTTGATCGCACCATGCTTGATCAATTACTAGATTTAGGTGCTAAAGGATGCGCACAACTAACAAAATTACAAGCACAAGCCTTAAGCCAGTAATTTTTCTAGCCGCTGATGCGTAAGATAGTTTTGGCAACAAAAAATACCGGCAAGATCACTGAATTCAAGCGGCTACTAGATGAGCACGCAAAAGATATTGCAGTCTTAGGCTTAAATAATTTTCCCGATATGCCAGATGTAGTCGAAAGTGGGAAAAGTTTAAGTGAGAATGCCAGATTAAAGGCAAAGGAAATCTCAGATTTCACCCACCTGCCAGCCCTTGCTGATGACAGCGGCCTATTTATCGATGCGTTAAATGGTGACCCAGGTATTTATTCAGCCCGTTGGGGTGGTTATTTGGGTGAAGATAGTAGCCAACGTGATTTGGTCAATATAAATAAAGTTTTAGGCCAACTTAAAACAGTTTCTAAAGACCAGCGAGGTGCCCAATTCAAAGCTGTAGTCGCTTTATATAAGCCAAATTCCACCGGGCCAGCCACGCAAAAAGAGTTTGAAGGGATTTTGCCTGGTGAGATTGTTTTTGAGCCAATAGGAAATAGTGGATTTGGTTATGATCCAATTTTTATGCCCAGCGGTTTTAATCAGAGTTTGGCAGAACTTTCACCTAGGGTGAAGGATGAGATTAGTCATCGGGGCATTGCACTACGCATGATGGCGCCTTTTTTGCTGGCAAATCTGTAATAGAACTGCATATTCACTTAGGCGAAATTAGATATTTACTGTTGTATCCTTATCTCTTCCTCCCCTAAGGAAAGTTCAACTATTCTTACCCTGCTGGTAAATTTTTTTATCAGTACTGATCAATAAGGAGTTTTAAGTGGCCGCAAAGAAAAAGGCAGCGAAGAAGTCTGTTGCAAAGAGAAGTTCACCAAAACGCGCTGTGAAAAAAAGTGCTAAGCGCACGACCACAAAGCGTAAGGTCAAAAAGAGTGCTACAAAATCTAGTAAATCTGCGGTCCGCTACTCCATTCCAGCGGTTCCGATAAGTGGATCATCTAGATCATCTATCTCAAGTGCACCAAAGTCTTCATCAGGAGTTTCTTACAAGCCTAAATCAACTGCAAGTAATGACTCTTCTTCATCTAGAGGCATTGTTATTGCTGTTGTTGTGGGTATTTTAATTTTGGCAGTGGCAGTGATTTCAAAGAATTCATCCTCTGATACTGCAACTGTTACACCAACTCCAGCAGCTTCAGAATCTGCTGAACCAACAACTGAGCCAAGTTCAGCGCCAATTGGTGCGTATGAAGCACCAGTCGGAATCGTTTCTATATACAACGATGGCGGTGCAACTGTTAATTGGAAGACTCCTACAGCATCTGAAGGAATCACTGGTTACAACGTTGAGCTGCGCACAAATGGTGTTGGTGAGTGGAAATTAGTTGCCACCGTTCCAGCAACACAACTAAAGCAACAAATTACCAAAAATGATGGAACTGGTTGGGCTCAAGTAAGAGTATCCACAGTTTATTCAGATGGTGAAGTAGTTGCCGGAAAAGTTCACGGATTGCCAGGTAGCTGGTCTTAATCTAAATACTAAAATGGCCCTTAAGAAAATTAAGGGCCATTTTTATTTTTTAAATCTTATGCTGGTGTTTTAGTAAAGAGACTCAAAACTAAATCAACATATACGTCAGAGCCAGTTGGGCTTAAGTGAACACCATCAGGAGCAAATAATTCTGGTCGACCTTTAGAGATTCGATCCCAATCTACCAATTTTACATTTGGATATCGCGCAGAGACTTTCGAGATTATCTCGTTGTTTGCATCTTTCCATGCCCTGGGAACTGCGGTGTTAACCACGATAATTTGTGGTTGATTTTTTATAGTCTCAAAAATATCAATTACGGTTTGTTCAGACAAAGCGTTGTTGTTACCCAAATTAAATATCACAGGTGAAGATGGAACTGAGGTTTGATCTACTCGCATCACTGCTAGCAATTCAGGTGCTTGCCTGCCAACCCTGGCGTTAATTAATGAGATATGTTCCTTGCTCTCTAGCTTGCTTCTAATTCCCAAAATAACACTGTCACCAGTCACCCAAAGCCCAGTCGTACTACCCAAATCCTGCTGATTTGGTTCAATCGGGATTATCTCCTCAAGAACTTTATTTGAAATTTGGTCAGCTTGATTTATTGCTTGAACTGAAATTACAGAGGTAATAGCAAGTACTGTGATTATGGAGGTTAGTAGTGATAATTGTTGACGTAGCTTTACCTTTGCAGAGCGGTATTTCATTCCACGAAACCAGTTTTGTACTGCACCTTGTCTAAATGGAATCTCAACCCAACGCAGTGAAATATCGGCAAGGGCTAGCACCAATAAAACTCGTGCCAGATAAAGCGCCCAGGTTTGACCAGATAAATCAACTGAAGGTCTGGTCACTTGAAATATTACCCAGTGCCAAATATAGATTCCATAGCTACGTTGGCCCACCCAGCGAAAGGGGGCAGTACTAATTATTGGTGCAAATCTTGATGCTGGATGAACGAGTGAAATAATTACTAGGCAACCAAATATGCCAGCTAATGGGAAAGCGATTCGGTAAAGATTTGCATTTGATTGATCAATAAATAAAAAGACTGAAATCAATCCCAGCAAGCCAACTACTCCGATGCCATCAATGACATCTTGAGCACGTTTTGTTATAGCTGCGCTAAGATTTTGTGGAATCCAAGAAACAGCTAGCGCTGAACCAAGAAATAACCCTAGTGAGTGAGTGTCAGTGCCAAAGTAAATATGACTAATTTGCTTAGCGTTTGCTTGATCAAGGCTGAGGGAGACAATAAATAGAGTTACACCTGAGATTATTGCAATTGCCAATGCAATTCTTGCAACATTTTTCTTTCCAAAGTACTTCAAGACAGTTAATAAAATAATTGGCCAGATCAAATAAAACTGTAATTCAACTGCCAAGGACCAAGTGTGTTGCAGCAGGGGTGGGCGGCCTATTGTTTCAAAGTAATCCTGATTTCTTGCAACTAGATACCAATTTATGCTGCCAGTGAGTGCGTATGGCAAATCGGTTAAGAAACGTTTAATTGCCTCCGGTGCCCAAACGCCAATAAAGATAATGGTACAAATCACCATAAAAATAAAACCAGGATAAATTCGCCGCAACCTTGCTGCGTAGAAGGCTCTGAGGTCTAACGCACTTGATTGATTAATTGAATCAAGAATTAGTCTGGTAATCACATAGCCAGAGATAACAAAGAATAAATCAACACCTAAAAAACCACCTGGAATCCAAGAGATTCCCAAGTGATATAAAACGACAGCAGCAACAGCAATAGCACGTAAACCATCGATTGATGAGATATGGCGAACGCCAACCTTGCCACTCACCGGTTTTGTGTCCACTTAATCATCCAATGCTAATAAGTTAAGCATGGCTAACTCCAACTTTAAGAGTTATTTCTTTTTCTTTTTGCCAGCACTATTTTTAGTATTTATTGCTTTTTGTTTTTTAGCAGCGGCAGCGGCAGCTTTCTTTCCCGCTCCTGCAACAAAAGTCTTGTTTGTTGGTCTATTCTCAGAATCCAAATTCGCGTAAATATCATCTTGCAATTGTGATAGTCGATCAAAGGCATGCTTCAACTTCTGTCTTGATTCCTGGATTGCATTTTCAGCAGCATTTAAAGATGCATTCTGAGTTCGGTGAAGGCGCTCTGCTTCAGATATCGCTGAAGATAACCAAGAGCGGAAATCAATAATGCTCTTACCGGCATCTGCAATTAGCTTTTGTGCATCGCGCTTTCCTGCAGCAGTTAGCGCATTTGCTTCACGTGTTGACTTATTAAGGATTTGATCTGCTTCACCTTCAGCAGCAATTACTAGATCAGCAGCGTCACCCTCAGCAGCAGCAATATATCTACGGCCGCGAGATTCTGCTGATGAAAGAATGCTTTTAGCTTTAGAATCAGCGGCTTCAAGTTTTTCTTTAGTACTCCGATTTGTTTCGCTAACTATTTTTTGTGCCGCAGCATTAGCTCTTGCTTCTCGTTGTTGCGCAGATTTGACCATTGCCATAGCAGTTTCAGTTGCCAGAATTTCAAACTCTTCACGACTTAATCCAGTGATATCACGGCGTGAGCGCAGATCATTTAATTGGCTTTCAAGTTCACGAATACGCTCTAACGCATTTTGAGCGGGCGCAGACTTGCCTTCTTCCTCACTCTTAAATCCAACCCAACTAAGTAGTTTCTTTTCAGCCATGACCTTAGCCTTCCCTACCATTAATTTAATTACAACTGGTGCGGGAGGTGGGACTTGAACCCACACGCCGAAGCACAGGTTCCTAAGACCTGCGTGTCTGCCATTTCACCACTCCCGCAATTATTTCTTGAGTGCAGGGGAAAGATTACGGTGTAAATGGCGGCATCACCAAAATCCAACGACCTTTAGCATGCTCAAGCGGGTAACCTTGCTCAAATGAGTGCAGATTCAGTGCAAAATAAGGTTACGCAAGCAATCCTTAAAGCGCTGGCACTGGCCAAAGGCAACGGGGAGTTAGATTGTGAATTGCCCCAGAAATTAATCCTTGATCGTCCTAAAAATCGCGAACATGGTGACTATGCAACCTCGATTGCATTAGCTCTGGCTAAAGTTGCAAATAAGCAAGCAAGGGTGATTGCTGAGGTGATTGCTAAAACCCTTACTGAGAATAATTTATTAACGCCTAATGGAATTAGCAAAATTGAAATTGCTGGTCCAGGTTTCATAAACATCACTCTAGAAAGTGCGAGCCAAGCAAGTGTTGTGATGGAAATTCTTACCTTAGGTAAGAAATACGGAACTTCAAACTCACTTGTTGGGAAGAAAATCAATCTTGAATTTGTTAGCGCAAATCCAACTGGGCCTTTGCACCTGGGGCACACCAGGTGGGCAGCGGTTGGTGACTCCTTAGGCCGGGTATTAACAGCTGCTGGGGCACAGGTGTCAAGAGAGTTTTATGTTAATGACCGTGGTAATCAGATGGATTTGTTTGGCCAATCATTACGCGCTGCTGCATTAAAAATTGATATCCCTGAAAACGGATATCACGGTGAGTACATAGTTGATTTAGCTAGTCAGATAACCAAAGCCAACCCTACTTTTACTAAACTGGCAGAGGCAGAGTCGGTTGCAGCATTTAGAGATACTGGTTATCTGTTGCAGTTAGCTGAGCAGCAAAAAGTTTTAGAAAATTTTGGCACTCATTTTGATACTTGGTTTTCTGAGCGAACCCTCTATGAAAATAACTTCTTTGATCATATATTGGAAAAATTGAAATCTTTAGGCCATGTATATGTAGAAGATGGTGCAACTTGGCTACGTACAACTGATTTTGGTGATGACAAAGATCGAGTAATGATTAAGTCAGATGGATCTTTTGCATATTTTGCATCTGACTCTGCTTATTACATCAGCAAGCGAGAGCGCGGATTTGATCTTTGTATTTATATGCTGGGTGCTGACCATCATGGCTATGTTGGTCGGATAAAGGCAATGGCCGCATGTGCGGGTGATAACCCAGAAGATGATGTTGAAATACTAATTGGTCAAATGGTAAAAATCATTGAAGGTGGCCAGGAATTAAAACTTTCTAAACGAGCTGGAATCATCATTACCTTGGAGGAGTTAGTAGAAAAAGTTGGCAAAGACGCAGCCCGATATACACTCATTCGATATCCAACTGACACACCAATGGTGATGGATGTTGATTTGTTAAAGAAAAATACAAATGAAAATCCAGTTTATTATGTGCAGTATGCGCACGCTCGAATTTGTGCCGTTCTTCGTAATGCTAAAGATCTTGGAATAAAATTTGGTTTAGACGCTTATTCACCAGAATTACTTGTGCATGAAAGAGAGCGAGAGTTAATTGGTCTAATTGCTCAGTATCCAAAAATTGTTGCATCTGCTGCTCTAATGCGCCAACCTCATAGAGTTGCAAGATATATTGAAGAGGTTGCTGGCCAGTTTCACCGTTTTTATAATGATTGCCGAGTACTGCCACTTGGTGAGGAAAAACCTAGCTCATTGAACTCAGCCCGTGCTGGACTTTCAATGGCAACTGCGCAAGTAATCAATAATGGTTTAGATTTACTAGGTGTTAGTGCCCCGGAGAAGATGTAATGACAAATAGTAAGTATCCGACTGCTTTGTTTTCTACAAATCTAAAGTTTGTGGATGAAAATCAATATGGTGGGCAGCTGTCGATAGCTGGTTGCTCGGCAATTAATCTAGTGAAAGAGTTTGGCTCTCCAATATTTGTTTTAGACCAAGATGACTTTTTTATGCGAACTAATGCTTGGCGCACTGCACTTGATACTTCATTTGGTTCAGGTCAGCTTTATTACGCAGCAAAATCCTTTATTTGTGTTGAAGTAGCAAGGTGGCTAAAACAATTAAAAGTGGGATTAGATGTTTGTAGTGGTGGTGAATTAGCAGTTGCACTAGCTGCTGATTTTCCTGCCAGTGATATTGAGTTTCATGGCAATAATAAGTCAGCGGATGAAATAACCACTGCAATTAAATGTGCAGTAGGCACAATTGTGATTGATTCATTTGATGAACTAGAGCGAGTGGCTTTGATTGCAAAGAGTCTTGGCAAGATTCAAAAAGTTTATTTGAGATTGACTCCTGGGATTGACGCTCACACACATGAATTTATTTCAACCGCTCACGAGGATGTGAAGTTTGGTTTTTCGATTGCATCTGGTGCTGCTAGTGAGGCACTTGATAAGTGCATGTCCTACGCATCATTGAATTTAGCTGGTGTGCATTGTCATATAGGTTCACAAATATTTGAGGTAAGTGGTTTTGAGGTGGCAGCAGAGCGGCTAGTGGATGTGCTGGCAAAGTTTCGTGATAAATATGCAAAAGAGTTACCAGAGTTAAATATCGGTGGAGGCTATGGAATTGCCTACACAAAAGCTGAGCAAGCAATTTCACCGCAGGATGTAATGCCAGCAATTGCTAAGGTAATTAAAAGTGAATGTGCAAAACTAAATCTTTCTGTTCCTAAGATTTCAATTGAGCCAGGCAGAGCAATTGTCGGTCCAACAACTACGACAATATATTTAGTAGGAACTACAAAATTAGTCACCCTCGATGATGGATCAATTCGTAGATATGTATCAGTTGATGGTGGAATGAGTGAGAATATTCGCCCAGCACTTTATGGCGCCACCTACTCAGCTTTTTTGGCAAATCGCACTTCTACTGCAAAAAGCATTTCAACCAGAGTTGTTGGTAAGCATTGCGAAACTGGGGACATTTTGATTTCAGATATCGAATTGCCCAGTGATATAAAGATTGGCGATTTATTGGCGATACCGGCCACCGGTGCTTATGGCCGTAGTATGGCCAGCAATTACAATCACATTCCAAGGCCTTCAGTGATTGCTGTTATAAATGGCAGTGCTCGAGAGATTTTACGCAGAGAAACTGAGGCTGATTTGCTAAATCTTGATGTAATTCAAGCGCCACGGCAGATGTCATAAGTTTGAGATACTTCTCCAGTGAAAACTCTTAAAGTAGGAATGCTAGGTGCTGGCACAGTCGGTTCTCAGATTGCCCGCCTATTAGTTGATAACAAAGCAGATTTAGCATCTCGCGCTGGTGCAGAGCTGGAATTAGTTAAGGTAGCAGTCAAAAATATCAGAACCAAACGAGTGGGCATTGCAAGCAGTTTATTAACTGATGATGCAGCCTCTGTTGTTAATGATCCAAACATAGATTTAATTATTGAGGTAATGGGTGGAATCTCACCCGCCAAAGAATTAATCCTTGCAGCTTTAAAGAACGGTAAATCAGTTGTAACTGCTAATAAAGCATTATTAGCTAAAGATGGCGCAACATTGTATGAAGCAGCAGCTAAGGCAAATGTTGATTTGTATTATGAAGCAGCTGTTGCTGGTGCAATTCCAATTTTACGGCCACTACGCGAATCTTTAGTGGGTGATCATGTGGTGCGAATTATGGGAATTGTAAATGGCACGACAAATTATATTTTGACCAAAATGGATGAAGAGGGAACCGCATTCAAGGATGCTTTAAAACAAGCACAAGAGCTTGGATTTGCAGAGGCAGATCCAACCGCTGATGTCGAAGGAATTGATGCTGCTGATAAAGCTGCAATTTTAGCTGGACTGGCATTTCACTCCCGGGTCACAGACAAAGATGTATATCGCGAGGGAATAAGCAAAATTACTGCCGCAGATGTGAAGGTTGCTAAAACCATGGAGATGGTAATTAAATTGCTAGCAATAACAGAATTAACTGCCGAAGGTGAAATTTCAGTGCGAGTGCATCCTGCGTTGATATCACGCAATCATCCACTTGCTGCAGTCCGCGAATCATTCAACGCGGTATTCGTAGAGGCCAAATCTGCTGGCCAGATGATGTTTTATGGCAGAGGCGCCGGCGGTGAGCCAACTGCTAGTGCGGTTCTGGGAGATTTAGTAGCAGTTGCTCGTCATAAAGTTTCTGGTGGTGTTGGACCAAAAGAGAGTGATTACGCCTCACTTAAAATTGCACCAATCGGAGAGATCAAAACTAGATATTTGATTAGGCTAAATGTGGCGGATAAACCTGGTGTTTTAGAGTCAGTCGCACATGTCTTTGCATCCCACAGTGTTTCTATTCAAACAGTGAGGCAAAGTGGAGCAGGGGATAAGGCAGAGCTAATTGTTATGACTCACCACTCCTCTGAATCAGCACTGTCTGCCACAGTAAAAGATTTATCAAAGCTCTCAGCGGTGAGTGATGTGGCAAGTGTGTTACGCGTAGAAGGTGTTATTTAATGGCGTTGTTTGGGAAAAAAGGTGCCCACCAGTGGCGTGGAGTAATTAATGAGTACCGAAAATGGTTACCCGTAACTGATCAAACTCCAGTAATTACTTTAGGCGAGGGTGGCACACCACTTGTTTATGCATGTGTTTTATCTGAAATGTTAGGAAATGAAATATGGTTGAAGGTAGAAGGAAATAATCCAACTGGATCCTTTAAGGATCGTGGTATGACTATGGCAATCTCAAAAGCAGCTGAAGCAGGTGCCAAAACAGTTATCTGCGCATCAACTGGTAATACCAGTGCTAGTGCTGCTGCTTATGCAAGTAAAGCTGGAATGAAACCAGTTGTACTTGTGCCAGCAGGAAAAATTGCAATGGGTAAATTGGCACAAGCAATTGCCCATGGCGCAGTGCTGGTGCAGGTAAAAGGTAATTTTGATAGTTGTTTGACCTTGGCTAGGCAGTTATCTGAAAATTATCCAGTCGCACTCGTAAATTCAGTTAACCCTTATCGAATTGAGGGACAAAAGACAGCAGCCTTTGAAGTTACAGATATGTTAGGAGCACCACCAGATATTCATTGCTTACCAGTGGGAAATGCTGGAAATATCACCGCTTACTGGCAGGGGTATCAAGAGTATAAAAAGGCAGGGATGTCTAAAAGTTTGCCAATGATGTGGGGCTTTCAAGCAGCAGGTGCTGCTCCTATAGTTAAGAACAAGATCATTAAAAATCCTGAAACTATTGCAACTGCAATTCGAATTGGAAATCCAGCCTCCTGGGACCAAGCAGTAGCAGCAATGATTGGATCAAAAGGCTTAATTGATTCAGTTACTGATAAAGAAATTTTGAGCGCTTACCGTTTAGTTGCAGCAAAAGAGGGTGTATTTGTTGAGCCATCTAGCGCAGCGGGTATTGCTGGACTGATCAAGATGAAAGCTGCAAAAAAGCTACCTAAGGGTAAAACTATTGTGGTAACTGTGACTGGAAATGGATTAAAAGATGTGCAGTGGGTGTTAAATAGATCAAGTAAACCAATTATTATTCCAGCAGATTTAAAGCGAGCAGCAAAGGCTATAGGTCTTAAGTAATGGCATCAAAGCGAAGTAATTCAGGTCTAACTTTTAAAGCCACCCTGGCACAAATTAGTGTGCCAGCAAGTAGTGCCAATATTGGCCCAGGATTTGATTGTTTTGGAATTGCCCTAGAGCTTCGAGATCGGTACGCAGCCCAAGTATTAGATGATGAAACATTTGATGTTGATGTGACTGGTGAGGGAGCTGATGAGGTTAAGAAAGATGCAAAAAATTTAGTAATTAAATCTATGCTGCGCGGCTTTGAACATATGGGTGCTAAGCCCAGAGGCATCGCCTTAAGAGCGTTAAATGTAATTCCACATGGCAGAGGGCTTGGTTCATCTGCCAGTGCCATAGTAGGTGGGCTCGCTCTTGCCCGTTCGCTAGTTTTAACAGGTGAGCAATACATGAGTGATGAGGAGTTAATTACCTTAGCAACTGAGTTAGAGGGACATCCAGATAATGTGGCTGCAGCATTTTATGGCGGCGCCACACTTGCTTGGTCAGAGTCTAAAACTTCATCAGTTGGGGATACAAAAAATATTGGCAGGGCAGTCAGTTTAAGAGTTGATGATCGAATCAAGGCTTTGCTGCTTGTACCAAATAATCAATTAGCAACTGCAAAGGCTCGAAAGCTATTACCAGAAATCATTCCACACCAAGATGCCGTCCTAAATTCATCCCGTACCGCACTGCTTGTGCACGCACTTGCTGAGCGGCCAGATTTATTATTTATCGCAACTGAAGATTTATTGCATCAGAAGTATCGCGCGCAAGCGATGCCAAAGACGATTGCATTGGTAGAAAAGTTAAGGGGAGCTGGTTTAGCTGCAGTTGTCTCTGGCGCAGGCCCTTCCGTTATGGTGCTTTATTCAGGGGCTGAGGATGAGATTGATCAATTGGAATCTGTGTCCCCAGGATTCACCGCAATGAAGTTGGCTATTGCAAAAACAGGGGCGCAATAGCGGATTTTTCACATCACCCATTGATGTGCTATCTTTATCCCTGTCGGAAAGTACGACAGGTAAAGTAACCAAAAATCCCTAAAAATAAAACGACTTTTTGCGGGATCACCCTTATACGGGTAATAAAAATACAAAGAAAGAATGGCAATAAATAGATGGTAGAAAAAAAATCAACCAATCGCACAGACGCGGTTGAGTTAGTGGATATGGCAGTTGGGGATCTAAAAAAGACCGCCGCCGCATTAGGTATTGAAAATGCCACCACACTTAAAAAAGCAGAGTTAGTCCAATCTATTGGCGATCTGCAGGCCGCGAATCGCGAAGCCGCTAAAAATGAACGAGAGGCTCGTCGTATGGAACGACAGAACAATCGAAATAACAGAAACAATAATGCTGACAGCGCAGAAGATAATGCTGGCGTTGATAACGCACCAAATAATTCAAGTGATAACTCAGCAAGTGGATACAGTAATTCAGATCGTGGTGATAACAATCGCCGCTTCGGAAATCGTGACAATAACCGCAGGGATCGTGGTCGGGATAGAAACCGTGATCGCAATCGTGACCGTGGTCATCGCGAAGAGCGCGAGATCGTAATTGGTCCAGATGATGTTCTGCTTCCAGTTGGCGGTTTGCTAGATATTTTAGATAGCTTTGCATTTATCAGAACTGGTGGATATTTACCTACCCCAAATGATGTTTACGTTTCACTGCAACAAGTAAGAAAATATAGTTTGCGTAAAGGTGATGTAATCACTGGATCTGTTCGTGAACCTCGTGAGGGTGAGCAGCGTGCAAAATTTAATGCCCTCGTCAGAGTTGAAACTATTAATGGCACAGAGCCAGAAAATACCAAAGAGCGCGTGGAATTCTCTAAGTTAGTACCGCTATACCCACAAGAGCGACTACGCCTTGAAACTGAGCCAAATGTTTTGACCACCAGAATTATTGATTTAATTTCACCAATTGGTAAGGGACAGCGTGGATTAATTGTTTCCCCACCTAAAGCTGGTAAAACTATGGTGTTACAAGCAATTGCAAATGCAATCACGACCAATAACCCAGAGTGTCACTTAATGGTGGTTCTAGTTGATGAACGTCCTGAAGAGGTTACTGATATGCAACGATCGGTAAAGGGTGAGGTAATTGCTTCTACCTTTGATCGACCAGCTGATGATCACACCACAGTTGCAGAGCTTGCAATAGAGCGCGCAAAAAGATTAGTTGAGTTAGGTCATGACGTAGTTGTATTGCTTGATTCAATTACTCGTCTTGGTCGTGCTTACAACATCGCTGCCCCAGCTTCGGGTCGAATTCTCTCTGGCGGCGTTGATTCAGCAGCTCTTTATCCACCAAAGAAATTCTTTGGTGCAGCTCGAAATATTGAAAACGGTGGTTCACTAACTATTTTGGCTACCGCATTAATTGATACTGGATCAAAAATGGATGAGGTTATTTTTGAAGAGTTCAAAGGCACTGGAAATATGGAGCTTATCCTCAACCGTAAGTTTGCAGATAAGCGTATTTTCCCAGCAGTTGATGTGGTTGCATCTGGTACCCGTAAAGAAGAGATTCTGATGGGAACTGAGGAGTTAGGCATTGTTTGGCGTTTGCGTAGAGTGCTACATGCACTTGAGCCGCAGCAAGCACTTGAATTGTTGCTAGAGAAGATGAAGGGAACTAAATCTAATGTTGAGTTCCTACTGCAAATTCAAAAGACAACAACTGGTGGCGATACGCCAGGAGCTAACGGCTCGGCTGCTCGCGAGAGTGCTGACGCTTAATTAACGCTTAAATTTTGACCCAGTCAAATCAAAGGTTATTCTTATCCCCTCTAGTACTTCACTAGTCCTACTGGTTCACAAGTTCTCTCATCAGAGTGAATTTGATCCAGTAAAAATCAAGGAGAAATATGAAGAAAGAGATTCATCCAGAGTATGGTCCGGTTGCTTTTAGAGATTACAGCACCGGCGACATTTTTTTAACTAAATCAACTTTAGTTAATAAGCCAGGTTTAAAAACTGTTGAAATTCAAGGACAGACTGTGCCAGTTATTGAGGTTGAAGTAAGTAGCTATAGCCATCCCTTCTATACAGGCACTCAAAGAATTCTTGATACTGGCGGGCGAATTGCCAAGTTCCAGGAGCGAGCAGCAAAGGCGAATAAGTCCAACCCTAAGTAGTTTTACTTTAGAGAGTACATCGACATCGAAAGATGTGATGTGCTCTCTTTTTTTATTAGAACAAAGAAAATATTAATGAAAGGAGGATGCAATGGAACGGTTTGCAAAAGTTAATGAACTATTAGCTGAGTATGAATCTTTAGAGGCGCAAATGGCAGACCCTGCAATTCACGCTGATCAAAATAAGGCTAGATCTCTGGGTAAACGCTACGCTCAACTTGGTCCAGTGATTGCCGGCTATCGGGCATACAAACTTGCCGAAGATGATTTGAATGCTGGTAAAGAGCTGGCAGAAGTCGACTCTGCTTTTGCATCTGAACTTGCTGGCCTAGAAAGCACTAAGGATGCCGCTGCTGCAACTTTAGAGGAGCTGCTATTACCTCGAGATGCTAATGATGATCGTGATGTGATTATGGAGATCAAAGCTGGCGCCGGCGGTGATGAGTCTGCGATTTTTGCTGGTGATTTATTTCGAATGTATTCACGCTTTGCTGAAAAGCAGGGTTGGAAGGTAGAGGTTATCGATACCACTCCAAGTGATATGGGTGGCTATAAAGATATGTCTATTGCGATTAAATCTAAAGGAGTTGCTAAGCCTGGACAGACTCCATACGCAAAATTAAAGTTTGAAGGTGGTGTACATCGAGTACAACGAGTGCCAGAGACAGAATCACAGGGGAGAATCCACACCTCAGCAGCTGGAGTTTTAATACTTCCAGAGGCTGAAGAAATTGATGTGGATATTAATACGAATGATTTACGAATTGATGTTTATCGCTCATCTGGTCCAGGGGGTCAAAGCGTTAACACCACAGACTCTGCGGTGAGAATTACCCATATTCCAACTGGAATCGTAGTTTCCTGCCAAAACGAAAAAAGCCAACTACAAAATAAGGAATCAGCCCTTCGCATTTTAAGAGCACGTATGCTGGCAGCAGCCCAGGAAGAGGCAGATCGAATTGCATCGGTAGAACGTAAGAATCAAGTGAGAACTGTTGATCGAAGTGAACGAATTAGAACCTATAACTTTCCTGAGAACCGTCTAAGTGATCACAGAGTGAATTACAAGGCAAATAATTTAAATTCAGTTATGGATGGAGATTTGGAAGCGGTAATTCAATCATTAATTGACGCAGATAGAACTGCAAGATTATCAGCAGGTAACTCTTGAAAGAGCTCCTAAGAGCGGCATTTTCACAATTTGAAAAGAATCAAATTGCACTAGTAGATGCTGAGTTATTGCTCGCACACTTACTTGGGGTTTCTAGAAAACAAATTCATAGTCAACTTATAGAGCTACCTGAGGATGAGCGAGAAAAAATATCTGCAGAATACAATGAATTAATTCAACAGCGCTTGTTAGGCAGACCTGTTCAATACATAACTGCAAGTGCCCCATTTAGATACTTAGATTTAGCGGTAGGTGAGGGAGTTTTAATTCCAAGACCCGAAACTGAACTAATTGTTGATCGGGTAATTGGTGTTCTCAATTCATCAAGTGATAAGGATCTGCCAAAGAGTGTGATCGATTTAGGTGCTGGAAGTGGTGCGATAAGTATTGCGATTGCATCCGAGGCCTTATTGAAAGGCTTAAAAGTTACGGTGGTTGCAGTAGAAAAATCACCAGAAGCTGCACTCTGGTTAAATAAAAATATCGCAAAATATGATTTACCAATCAGGGTGGTAATTGATGATGTCACCACTGCACTCCCTGAGGTAAAAGCTGATTTAGTTGTTGCTAATCCACCATACATACCTGATCATGAAAAGTTGCCGCTGGAGGTGGAGAGATATGAACCAGCGATTGCTTTGCGTGGTGGTCCAGTAGATGGAATGCAGATTCCACAGCAATTTATCCAAGCAGCACAGCGATTATTAAAATCTGGTGGCTTTTTCATAATTGAACATCATGAAAAGCAGGGTGAACTAATTAGAAAAATCTTGGCTCAAGATTTCTTACCTGCTCAAACTCACGCTGACCTCAATGGTCGCGATAGATTTACCAGCGCAATCAGGCGATAGGAACGAAATGGCTGAGCGGTTTAACTTAAAAAATCCAAGTGATGTTGAATTTAATGATGCAGTTGAGGCCGCCCTTCGTTATCTAAGAGCTGGTGAGGTCATAGTTGCAGCTGCTGAACATGGTTATGTCTATCTTGCAAATGCCTTTGATAAAGAGGCAGTTACTGCTATTCACATTTTAAGAGGAAATCCCGGTGGTGTGGCTCTGCAAGTTTTTATTGCAGAAAGCAAAGTTGCGTTGGGAATTACTCCCACATTAACTATTCAACAACAGGAGATATTAGATAAATTTTGGCCAGGATTGCTTTCAGTTACGGTCAGAGCACAACCTGGCTTAACTTGGAATCTAGGGGATGAAAGACGATTAGGAAAAGTAAATATCCGTGTCCCCAATCGAAAATTCATAAATGCTATTTTGCAGCAGTCA
>Ga0208960_1000723_pt1 | contig 18240 bp, 19 predicted proteins | sample GreLakmeON33MSRF_FD_187703 | JGI IMG/M metagenome (GOLD analysis project Ga0208960, IMG submission 187703) | Freshwater lentic microbial communities from great Laurentian Lakes, MI, USA - Great Lakes metaG ON33MSRF (SPAdes) | ecosystem: Environmental > Aquatic > Freshwater > Lake | place: Great...
AACCATCGTTGCAACGACAACGTGTTCGCTGTCGGCATGTGCTCCCCCACCCACTGCCCCCAATCCGTCCAGAGTTTGCACGCCCACGGCAGCCGTGAAATTGCCATCTGAGCCTCCGCCAACTTCGACCCCGACGATGTCGGGCATCTGCATCTCGTGAGCAACTTGTTGCGCAATCACAAAAAGATCGGTTGCTGACGACGAATGCATCGGTGGGCGATTCATTCCGCCCGTGACAAGCAAAGTGGCTCCCTTGTAATTCGAGGTCAGTTCGCGCATCTCTGTTTCGACACGTACTTTTTCTGCAGGAGTCTTGACACGCACATCAAGCATGCATGTTGCAGATGCCGGAACAACGTTGTCTGCAGTGCCAGCAGATGCGATTGTCGGTGTCACTGTGGTTCCGGCTTCTGGGCGCGCGATTGCAACTACTCGCGGCAACAACTCAGACAATGCCAAGAGCGCATTCACGCCTTTTTCTGGCTCAAGTCCAGCGTGTGACGCTTTGCCTTGTAACGAAAGTTCAAAGTTTCCGGTTCCTTTGCGTCCGATTTTTAGTGCACCACCGTCAGCACTGGGCTCAAGCACCAAAACAGCGCCCGCGTGTAACGCACGTTGTTGTAAAAGTTCTCGCGAATGACGTGACCCGATTTCTTCGTCCGCCGTAATGAGCATCTCGACTGCGCTGATGTCTGCAAGAGAGCCCAATGCATGAATTGCCTGAACGATGCCGGCCTTCATATCAAAAACTCCAGGTCCAGTCGCGTGACCATCGCTCACCTTAAAAGGTCGTTGCGTTGTTGTGCCAGCGGGATGCACGGTGTCGTGATGTCCCAAAATTAAAACTCGTGCATTTGGTCCGCCTACCCAATGAAGATGTGGACCGACATCAGATTCGACAATTGTGGGGGCAATACCTGTCACGCGCGTCATGATTGACGCCAACAACGCTGCATGAATATTGAGTCGATCAATGTCACGAGATGGTGATTCGGTGTTGACCAACACTTCGAGATCAGCAAGCATCTGTTCGGCAGAAATTGTTTGTGCGATCTTGTCCATTGCCTATACACCGTAGTAGTGGCGCCTTGCGATTGCTCGTACAGATAAAGCAATTGTCAACCGTTGTGCCCGGAGTGGGAATTGAACCCACAAGAAGTTGCCTTCCGGGGGGTTTAAGCCCCCTGCGTCTGCCAGTTCCGCCATCCGGGCAAAGAACATGAAGTGTCAGGCTACGCGCGAGACCGTGCGCTCACCTACATCGCCAGCCTGAGAAGTTGTCTGGGTCTGAACGGTAAAACTGAGCATCACACGCCACAGTTCGGCGCGAAGTCGGTCTGCCTCAGGGGCGACAAGTGCATTCAGCACAATGACACCCTCGATCATGTCGGCGATAGACGCCGTAAAGGGCCTGCCAGCGACCCGCACCGCCACAATGCCACCCGTGCCATCTGTTGTGCGTCGGATTGCACGGTCAAGCCCAATGGTGCGTGGAGGACTGCGAAAGCCTGGCGTGACCAAGCCCTGCGATGCAAGATGCTGTGACAACACTCGTGCTGCTGAAGCAAATTTGGCTGTCAGCGGCGTTGTCATGTGACCATACTGTCAAAGGGGTGTGCCAATCTCAGAGTTGCTGGCGTGGGCTCGTGCAACACATATCTCGTAGTCTGCGGAGATGTCTGAGGACCCGCTTAATCCACTTCAGCAAGAGGTCATGGACTCGCTCAAAATCCCTGACGACTGGATGCCACTTCCGGCGACAGTTGTGACTGACGTAGAAGCACAATTACTTGACGAACTTGCAGATCTCTCGGATTGGTTCACTGCAGAACAACCATTGCGAGTGAGTAAACATTTGCTGACAACTATTCACGGGTGTGAGGCGCACCACATGGCTCAACGCGCCGAAGCCTTTTCTTGGAACATCAATACCGTTCGCGGAACCATGGTGCACAAAGCTGTCGAATTATTGCTCAACTGGAAATCAGAGCAACTCCCGAGTCACATTGTTGATGCGGCAATTACTAGTGTCATCAATAATCCACGCGAGAGTGCTTCTGACTTCGTTGCCAGTCTCTCCGAACCAGAACTCGCCGAGTTGCGTGGTGCTGTCGTCGGGTCGCTCACTAATTTTCTTGAATGTTTTCCGCCACTCAAACCGCAATGGCGACCAGTTGTCGAACACTCCGCTCGCTATGCCATTCATCACGATTCCATCGTGTTTACCGCACGCATGGATCTCGTTATCGGCCTTCCTGGGCGCAAAGTCATCATCGATCTCAAGACTGGGCGCATTACTGCGACACACCGTGATGATTTACGTTTCTATGCACTCTTGGATACGCTTCGTTCGCGTCAACCACCACGACGTTTGGCCACATACTCGCTTGATGCTGCGCGTCTTGACACCGAAGACGTTTCAGAAGGAGCGCTACAGGCCGCAGTACGTCGCACATCACACGGCGTGCGGGCAATGGCAGAACTAGTCACAAAAAAGCGAGAGCCATTAAAGCGCACCGGAATGCAATGTAAGTGGTGTCCGCTATTGGACACCTGTGAAGAAGGCGCTCAGTTTGTTCGGCAACTCAGTGGTATTGACGATGATGATCTGTAACAAAACATCACTTGTTGTGCGGAGTCATCATTGCAAGCGGTACACCAATTCCTGCTGCGCTACGAATAGTTGAAATAAATCTTCCTTTTTGAGTTGCAGCCTTTGGTGGTGAAGCAAGGTCCCCCAGATCGGCAGCCAGTCCGTAGAGATCCTCGATACTTATTGCGATTCCCCATAGTTGGGCAGTCTCTGAAGAAATATGTGGACCAGACACAACCTCAATGATCGTGTTTTCAAGACGGTGAAATGCTTGCATGACTCCGTTGCCAGCGTCACGCACACGGCGCACTTGGGCGCCACACGCATCTTCGATGGCCTTGCTCGTGCGTTCAATGTCTGATGTGTTCACCACAATGTGATCAAGCAATACGACTTCGGTGTCGCCAATCGCTGAACGCATTGGTGACTGCGGCGCTTGTGCAACGAAAGTGGTGACGATGCCATCGATGCTGCCTTGAATTGTTGGCGTGTCGGGATCGTCAAGCGCAATTGTCCAACTGTGGATTCCGAGCGCGCCGTTATTGCAACGGATCTTTACATTCGAAAGTGCGAATGATTCGTGGTCAGTGTCAATACCGAGGTTCTGCCACGGTTGCGTGGTTCCGCCAATAACGAGTTCGACGAGACGAGCCACGACGAAAAGAGGGTCTATCGACTAGCCGCGACCCATGTTTGGTCGTTTGCCATGATTTGCTTTGGAACGACGCATCCGCGCCTTTTTCTTCTTCGTCTTCTTCGACATAAGTCCCTGAGGCTATCGGCTGAGATCGCCTTTCGCCCAAGGCGCAGAGGGCTTTGTCAATCCTGGCCCCTAGCCCAGTCTCCAGCGGGCTCGGTTGTCCTTGTAGCGAACGCCCTTGGCGCTTAATCGTGAGCACGTATAGGAGCGGCCGTTTTTGATACCGCGCAAACCTGCTGGGGAACAAAAGTCTCCAACTTTGACCACCACCAGAGGGGTGTTTCGAATTTTTAGCGTTGTTGTGGTCGGGGCTTGTTTCGTCGGTGTCACTAACGGGGTATTTCGAATTTTCAGCGTCGTTGTCGGCGCGACTGTGGTTGTTGTAGTTGTTGAAGTTGTTGTTGTTGGTGTCGTGATACTGAAGCCCATGATCCCCCCGGGGGCAACTGGCCATGCCGCGACACGCAGACCCGCACATGATGCAGCCAACAAATTGCGCACCCGACCAGCTTCGCTTTGATCCATGCTCAAACCCCACCTGGCCTTAATCGAAATCCAATCCCCGAGATACGTGCAGAGATACGACTCGAGTGGCGGCAACCAATTGGATGGGTCTCTGTCTCCCTTGGATTGGTTGACATTGTCTGTCACCGCCAACAGCGTGCGTGAGTCAGATGTGTCATTGGCATACAACTGACGTTGCGCAGTGGTCCAGTTCCATGCTCCACTGTCCCATGTTTCTTTTAATGCAACGACATGATCAATGTCGAGGTCGAGTGGATCAGTCCATTGCCCGCCGTCATATGGCGACACCCAGTCACCCTCGATGACTTTGCATTTATACGGATCTACTTGGGGTAAAGAAACGCTGTCGCGTTTGAGAACTTGCTGTCGTGAGTCACATCTGTCACCATCAATATCTTTCCAGTGCGGAAATAAATCGCGGTCGTATCCATTTGGATATTCATTTTGCACAGCAATAGCCCGCACTACATCGATTGCGTCGAATGTGCTGTCGGCTTGCACACTTGTTCCGGCTGAAGCACACACAACTATCCCAGCAAGAGGAAGAATCAATAGTGCGACTCGTCCCGAAAATCCCGAGAATTTACTCACGTTGGTGACCTTATCGCTATTTTTCTGGTGATCCGTTCGTCGGGTCCATCAGTTTTTCATGAGAGGAATCCCATCCGGTGTGACCGCCCCAACGTGGACCTCGCCCTAACGACAAGTCGTCGATTCCGGTTACTGACTCATTACAGTGCTGACACGCCATCACTGGAACAAAGACCTCTCCACAACTACCGTGAGTCAGAGAGACTGCTTGGCCATGATCCATGAGCCACTTGTCTCCCCATTTTTTGATCATGCTCATCATGGCAAAAAGATCTTCACCTTTTTCAGTGAGATGGTATTCAAAGCGTTCTGGTTTTTGGTTATAGACGATTTTTTCAAGCACATCTGCCTCGATCAATGTTGACAGCCTGTCGGTCAAAATATTTCGCGCAATACCAAGGTCGGACTGCAAACCTTCAAATCTGGTGACCCCCATGAAGACTGCACGAATGATTAAAAGATTCCAGAACTCGCCAACAACATCGATGGCCTTTGCCGAGCCGCTGTTGAGATGAGCGACGCTCGTACGTTTCATTCTTTGCAACCCTATTGCATTTGATTCACGCGGAGTGACCTCTCGCCCTACCGAATTATTGTTGAGTCAAGTAATCGCTGGGGAGGCACCCCTATTTCGGCATCAATCTCAACAAAAATGCACTCCCCAGGGCACATCTCCGCCGCCTGCACCACGGCGTTCATGAGGTTCCATGGCACCTCCGCCAATGATCCGGAGCCACCTGGGTCATTGAGGCTTTTCCCGACATTGGCCACATACGCAATCCCATCTTCGAGTTGCACAAAGACATCGGGGCAATGGTCAACACATAATCCATCTCCGGTGCAGAGATCTTGGTCAATCCACACGCGCACGATTTATACGATACTTGCGAAGGCAAGATTCTGTCTCCTTGTGCGAGCAACTACAGGTCATAGCCTGCAGATATGACTACGCCTCCCGTTGCCCCTCGTCGGCCACATCAGCATGCTCGTATCTCTGGCGATGTCAGCGATCCATATGCATGGCTCGTCAATAAAGACGACCCCGCAACAATTTCATATTTAGAGCAGGAGAATACATTTGCTGACGCGTGGTTTGCCCCACACCATGCGACAATCGATGCAATCTTTGCCGAGATCAAAGCTCGCACAAAAGAGGACGACTCCGCTCCCCCTGTGCAAAAAGGAAAGTACTGGTACACCACCAGAACTGTCGCCGGAAGCGCATATGCCATTCATTCACGAGGACTCACGAGAGATACCGCCGAAGCAATACTTTTACTCGATGAAAACGTAGAAGCAAATGGACACGACTATTTCTCTTTGAATGCATTTGACATCAGCGCGGACGAGAAATCGCTGGCGTGGTCAAGCGATACTGATGGTAGCGAACGCTATACGCTTCGCTTTCGCGACATTTCATCACAGACAGATCTTCCGGACGTCTTGACTGACACCACATGGGGCGGAACTGCTTGGTCAAGTGACTCCCAACATTTGTTTTACGTCACCCCTGACGAGGCAATGCGCCCACACCAGGTGTGGCGACATGCAATTGGCACGAATCAGTCGGCAGATGTTTTGGTATTTACAGAACCAGACGAAAGATTTTTTGTTGGCATAGAGTTGTCGCGTTCTGAGCAGTGGATCATCATCGAAAGTGCCAGCAAGACATCTAGCGAATCCTGGCTTATTGACGCCAGTGAACCAACATCAAAAATGCAACTTGTTGCTGAGCGTCAAGATGATGTGGAATACACAGTCGACCATTGGGGGGACAGTTTTGCCATAGTTACTAACCTTGATGCCCACGATTTTCAGGTCTGTACAGCCCCGACTAAAGATCCTTCGGCGTGGACGACATTTATTTCACACACAGCCGGAAATCGCATCGTACATTTCGATTGTTTTGCTGATTTTGGAGTGATGCAACGTTGGGTAGACGGCCAGCAACAACTTTATATCGTGCAGCGCAGCGGTGACGTAAAAAATATCGTTATTGCATCGGAGCCACACGAAGTTGAAATGGACTCCAACCCAGAGTTCAAATGTTCAACTGTTCGCATCAACATGCAGTCGCTTGTGACGCCACCCACAATTCTTGATTACACGGTGGCAGATTCCAGCACGGTCGTGCTCAAGCGCGTCGAGGTTCCAGATGTGGATCTCAGCAACTATGTTGCCACTCGGTCTTGGGCTATTGCCTCTGACGGCACTCGTATTCCCCTTGACATCGTGCGACACCGAGACACCCCTGCCGATGGCACTGCTCCGGCATTGCTCTACGCATACGGGTCATACGAGTTGTCAACGCCACCTTGGTTTTCGACAGCGCGATTGTCGCTCCTTGATCGCGGGTGGGTGTGGGCCCTCGCTCATCCTCGCGGCGGCGGCGAGATGGGCCGAGGTTGGTATTTAGACGGCAAGCTCCTCAACAAGCGCAACACATTTACTGACACGATCGCATGCGCGCGTTCACTTGTTGCAACCAAGATCTGTGGTGAAAAAATTGTTCTGCGTGGCGGAAGTGCCGGCGGATTACTCGTAGGCGCGTGTATCAACTTTGAACCGACGCTGTTTCACGCAGCCGTCGCCGAAGTTCCCTTCGTCGATGTCGTATCTTCGATGAGTGACCCTGATCTGCCGCTGACAATTACTGAGTGGGAAGAATGGGGAGACCCGCGTGTTGAACCGTGGGCAAGTTACATGCTGTCGTATTCGCCGTATGACAATGTTCAGCCCGTCAAATATCCAGCGCTCTATGTCACTGCCGGACTCAACGACCCGCGAGTGAGTTATCACGAACCAGCAAAATGGGTGGCACGACTGCGACATGATTCACCAACAACACTTGTCGTTATGAAATGTGAAATGGGCGCAGGACACGGTGGTCCAACTGGTCGATACGAGCGCTGGCGTGACGAAGCGCGCACACTGACTTTTATCCTTGTTGCAACTAGCCAATAACTGCGGCAGCAGCCAACAAACCCATCAGCACAATATTTCGCCCTAGATCTTTTACCGATGGCGGACGACGCGCACGCGAACCAAAGCAAGCACATGGCTGCTGACTTCCGCTAAGAATGCTGACTCCCAAAAATACTGTAAACACCATTAGTAACGCTGTTGAGATGCCCAGCACCAGACTGGAGAGTCCAAAGGTGGTGAGCAAGATCCCAAGCGCAAGTTCAAGAATTGGTATTCCTGCAGCCAAAAAGCGTCTTACTCCCTGCGCACGAGCATCAGCAATCCATTGATCCCAACCCAAGATTTTTTGAGCACCTGCGACCGCGAATACTACGCCAACGACTGCTGCAAATATTCTGCCCATGCGTGCGCTTATTCGGATCGACCGACGCTGGTGACTTTGCCACCAAAAAAAACCATCGCATCTGCTGTGGGGTCGGTGCTGGTGAGATGTTCAACACGACCCACCACAAAATAATGATCACCAACTTCGGTAACAGAATGGATCGTGCAGTCAATCCACGCTAGACAGCCATCAAGAATGGGAGATCCGCTCGGAGCCGCACTCCAATCGATCCCGGCAAAGCGATCATCTGCTTCTTTGGCAAATTTCCAGCACAACTCAGATTGCGCACTTGACAAAACATTGACACAAAATGAACCACCGGCCTCGATGAGTGGCCACGATTGCGAATTTAGTCCCGGGAAAAAGCCAACAAGAGGCGGGTCAAGCGAGACAGAAGTAAACGAGCCAATCGTGATGCCGTGTGGCTCTGAGTGGGCATCTAATCCTGTGACCACTACGACAGATGTCGGCACATGGGCAAGCACGGCGCGAAAGTGGGCGCTATCAAATGAACTCACCTTGCCACAATAGACAAACGCATCGCGTTCGTGCTGAATCCGACCCACATCACTGCAAAGTCAGCGTCATTCCCTCGGCAGCCACAATGATTTCAAGACCCCCAGAAACTGAGGTTTTGGCAAGTGCATCAAGCGCAGAGTCGTGACGCAACGGATCATGATGAAACATCGCTAGTCGTTTGGCACGACATTCTGTTGCCACCGTTATCGCAAAATCCGGTGTGCAGTGACCCCAATTGAACTTGCGCTGAAACTCCTCAGGGCTGTACTGAGAGTCGTGGATCAAAAGATCGCAATCGTCAACGAGTTCATGTACTGCTTTGATGACGGTGTGCGAACCATCGTACGGTTGCTGATGATCTGACAGATAAGCGACACTGATGCCACCGATCTCTACTCGAAAACCAAGCGTGTTTCCGACGTGAGGAATTTGTCGTGAGCGAATCTTGAACTCCCCGATCGAAAAATCATTGTCAGCAAGATCGATGAATCGAAATGTTCCCGGAAAATTCATGATGCTCAGCGGAAACATCGGTGGTCGTATCATTTCGCCAATCGCAGTGTGCAGAGGAACGCCATCTTCTTGCGCGGGTCCATACACATCCAAGATGGCATCATCGCGCATCATCGGCGCAAAAAATGGCAAGCCCTGCACATGGTCCCAGTGCAGATGCGACAACAGCGCAGTTCCGTGAAATGGCGCTTGGCCCTGACTGATCTCTTGACCAAGATATTGCAAGCCAGTTCCGAGATCAAGAATCAGAGGTTGCTGACCGGCCACGTGTAGTGAAACACATGATGTATTTCCGCCATAACGGGCTGTCTCTGGACAATGACATGGCGTTGAACCACGAACGCCACGAAACGTCACATCCATGCTCATTGCCCCCATAGGACCCCACGCTAGACGGAGATCTCCTGTTATTGCTAGTGGATCATGGCGTGACGTGCGTCGCACTGATTGAGATGCTCGGAGCCTGAAGTACTCTTGCTCCATGAACACAATCAAGACAGGAATCGTCTCAACTCGAGGTGTGGACTTTAGTTATCTCGAGTGCGGCAATGGCCCGCTTGCCTTGTGCCTTCATGGATTCCCCGATAGCGCCCACACCTGGAGGTACCTGTTGCCAGAGCTCGCTGCCGCAGGGTTTCGTGCCGTTGCGCCGTTTACTCGCGGTTACGCCCCAACGAGTATTCCTGCCGATGGTTATTACCAAACAGGTGCTCTCTCTGCCGATGCAAATGCTCTTCACGAAGCACTCGGCGCAAACTCAGATGCGGTCATCATCGGACATGACTGGGGTGCAATGACCGTCTTTGGTGCTGCCGTGCACGAACCACAACGCTGGCGCAGTGTCGTCGGAATGGCAGTGCCGCCAGGACCAACCGTCGGAGTTGCATTCATGAACAATCTTGCTCAAGTGAAACGCAGTTGGTACATGTTCTTTTTTCAACACGCTCTTTCAGACATTGTTGTCACGGCAAACGACTCAGCATTTATTGACATGCTGTGGGAGGACTGGTCACCAGGATTTGATGGCAGTGCTGATATCGCCCATGTCAAAGATTGTTTGCGCGATCCGGCCAATCTCTCAGCAGCACTTGGGTATTACCGCGCCACACTTGGCGACGCAAAACACGATCCAGCACTCGAGGACATCCAAAATGCAACATCACAAGTTCCTACACAACCGACGCTCTATCTGCACGGAGTAAACGACGGATGCATGGGTGCAGAAGTTGCTGAATCAACACGATTGTTCTGTCCTACTGTTACCACTCACCTCGTCGAAGATGCTGGCCACTTCTTGCAACTCGAACAACCTGTCGTTGTCAACAAGTTAATTATTGATTGGGTTACGGCAAAGTAAATAACCCTTTGTCATGACTCAGTAAACCATCCGAAAGAAGAGACTCGATCAACCGCTGAGCACGCGCAGGGTCGTGTTCGAGTTGCATTGCCTCAACGACATCTGCATGTGATAGTTCGTTCTTAATCGCGGCCTTCATTGCTCGTCCGCGCGCTTGTCGATCTGATCCTTCGAATCGCGACTGAGGTTTCGAGGTGCCTGCAGTTGCGGGCGCAGGGTCCGGAGAGTCTGGCCCTCCGCGCCACACGCAAATATCTTGCACCACACACTGCGAACACTTTGGCGAACGGGCTACACAAATGCGCGCACCAAAATCCATCATCACTTGGTTCCACTCCCACGACAATCCCATTGGCAGAAGTTCATCAGCGCGTTCTTGCAACTCACGTGCTTTTAATGGCGCGCCTGTCATGCGAGCGATAATGCGAGCAACATTGGTATCAACGACGGCTACATCTTGACGATAGGCAAACGACAACACTGCCCGCGCTGTATATGCACCAACTCCGGGTAACGCCAACATTGCCTCAAGCGTGTCGGGTACTTCGCCGCCATGATGTGCATGAATCATTTGCGCAGATGCTTGCAAATTGCGACAACGCCGCGGATACCCCAACCCGTGCCATAGTGCGAGTGCGTCGCCTAACGATGCCTCTGCCAGCGATTGTGGCGTTGGAAAGCGTTCGATAAATGCTTCATACTTGGGTAAGACGCGTGCTACTGAAGTCTGTTGCAACATCACTTCACTCACAAATACACACCACGCATTATTTGTTCTGCGCCACGGTAGATCGCGCAGTTCGCTACTTCCCCACCGCAAAAGAGCAGTAGTGATTTGGTCGTTTAGAGACTCGTTCGACACATGTCTAAGAAGACCACACGTCTTGGCCGTCATGAGGCCGACGACGCTGCGGGGCAAACTCTCGTTTCCAGACCATCACACGACGACGGAAATAACAGACTTCCTTGCCTTCTTGGTTGAAACCTTTTGTTTCGACAGTCACGACTCCGCGATCGTTTTTTGATTTGCTTTCTTGAACCTCAAGTACTCGCGTTTCTGCATGAATAGTGTCGCCATGAAAAGTTGGGAACTTGTGCTGCAAGGTCTCTACTTCAAGATTGGCAATTGCTGCACCGCTGACATCAGGAACGCTCATCCCTAAAACAAGTGAATACACTAAATTTCCGACAACCACGTTTCGGCCCTGCACGCTTTGAGCAGCGAACCAATCATTGGTGTGCAGCGGATGATGATTCATTGTGATCATGCAAAAGAGATGATCGTCATATTCCGTAATGGTCTTGCCTGGCCAGTGTCGATACACATCACCGACGACAAAGTCTTCTAGGCATCGACCAAAGGGGCGCTCGTATGTTGTCACGACTCTGACGATAGTTCAGGAGACTCGAGACCCCCTGAGTCATCCCCCGAATACTCCAACTCGTCCCTGCTCACAGTTGGTCGCACGAACTGCCCTGTGCGATCTTTGGGCGCAAAACGCTCAACCCAGTCAACATTGCTCACCCCTCGGGCGACCTCACGCTTGAGCAGCGCGGGCATAGGTCCGAGCTTTTTCATTCGCTCAATAGAAAATGGCCCAACTCGGAGCGACAAATAGCAAAGCCATCCCACAAGAATGGGCAACCAGAACTGCGCCACTCGATATGACAAGACGCTCACGGTGGCAATGGTTCTCGTGAGCCCGAAGCCCACCAATGTAGGAATGTAAATACCTTCCACGATTCCAAGACCACCTGGTGTTATCGGAATCACTGCCATCACATTTGCCAAACCAAAAGCCACGATGAGACCATCGAAGCGAAGCGAACCACCAAACGCATTAATCATCACCCACAGCGATGCACCATCAAGAATCCAATTGACTGTCGCCCAACCAACAACTCGAATCAACAATTTGCGATCAGCAGCAAGAAGTTCAATACGCATCCCAAGATGTTGCAAAACATCAGCGATACGCTCTTCGTCGTAACGCACTCTGCGCGCCATTTTGCGAACCATTCGCTCAGAGCGACCTTGTCCTTCGACTAAACCAAATACCAAGAAGGCAGCAAACGCCATCAACAAAACACCGATAATTGCCGCGGTGCCATAGATCGGGTTTACTCCTCGGCCAGGAATTGAAATGATGAGTCCTAGCCACAAGATGACATTGAGCATTAGCGCAGAACCAATACCCGCCGTCGCTAGAGCAAATCCGGCATCTGGTCCTGTGACTCCGCACGTTGTGAGCAAGCGATATCCCAGAGCAGAACTCGCAGCGCTCCCACCAGGCATGATGTTGCCGAGTGCTTTTGTACTGAGTTGAATTCGAAATAAACGAGTTGTGCTTATTTTTGATGATTCATGGCCTAAGGCAGCGCGAGTAAGAAGTGTGTACGCCAACAGTGAAAAACCCTGTAATCCAATGCCAACGAACAACATTCCTGGATCAACTTCGGACAACTGATTGATTGCCGCACGAAAACCTGGAACGAGTGGCAACACAAAGAAATAGATCACCGCAAAGAGTGAGACCATCTTGGCCGTGCGTAGATATTTCAGTCTTTGCTTAGGCACTCTCACCACTTTTACCCACGCGGGGTGTCGAAATAGGGAATGCACCAATAACAGAGAGTAAATGTTGCGTCAGCGCATCGCGTTTCGCTGCATCTGTTTTGCCGAGGCGCACCAATACAAGGTCTCGGTGTGGAATCACCCATGTGTATTGTCCTTCATACCCCAGCGCAACAAGGCTGTCTGGCTCACTTGGCCATGTCCACCAATGTGATCCGTAACAAAAACCATTGTCTGGATCATAGGCGCTGAAGTTTCTTGCGTGATTCACCCAATTGGTGGGCAAGATGCGTTTGTCGTCGACTATTCCGTCATTGAGATACAAGTACCCAAATTTGGCAAAATCTCGCGCAGTGGCAAAGACATACGAAGAGCCGACAAACGTTCCGGCCGAATCAAACCTCGCTGTCGCAGTACTCATTCCCAAAACATCAAAGAGTCTTTGTTGCAAGAGTTTCATCATTCGATCGGTGCTGCCAGTAGTTTCACCAATTGCAAGTGCCACTATGTGTGTGACGATATTTGTTGTTCCAGAGGAGTACAGCCAGTGTGATCCTGGTTCATGCTCGAGCAACTTTGCTATTGCGAATGCCGCATTATTGTCACTGCCGCTACCAAACAACATGTCAATGACATCAGACGATGTGTCGTCAACGTAATCTTCAATCCACGACAAGCCCGAGCGCATTTCTAAGAGATGCTGTGTTGTGATTCGGCACCGGTCATCACGTGACCACTCTGGTAATGCAGTTGGCGCATCGACATCAAGCAGACCGTCACCCACTGTTATGCCCACGAGTGCATGAGTGATGCTCTTGGCCATTGACCACGAGATGAGGGTGCTGTCAGCATCGACTCCCGGCCCATACGCCTCTGCCACGACCTTGCCCCGATGCACTGCGACGATGGCCTGCGTTTCGCCGAGGGCTTCTGGCTGACTCATGAGGTGCGCTATTTGGGCATCAAGTATTCGTCGATCGACGTCGGCGTCGGGCGCACTTGTGGCCCACTCAACCCATGTTGCGTCACCATTGAACGATTCAGGCATGCTTTCAGACTAGGCGCGACGATCGTCACGCCTTTTCATCAGAGAAAATCCGATGAGAGTGCTAGTTCTCGTGCGTCTCCTCACTAGCGTTTAGTGCCATGACAACTGTGCAACCTCCCGACCTACAAGGTGCCGCTCAGGCAATTGCTATCGCGAAAGAAATGGTCGCAACTGCAATCACCACGCTCTCTTTGGCGGGCGGCCCAGACAAGAATCAAACACTTGCCTACGAACTTGCCCACACAGCAGCGGCAGTTGAAACTGCGCGGTCAATGCTTGACTACGGCGCAAAAGGAGACCTCGAAGGTCGCATCACATGTGCGTTCACCGCCGACATGGTGCATGAACTTGTGTCTCGACTCATTGGTCGCGAAAAAATGTGGGGCGTCGACCCTGCTGCTATTGCTAGTACTCATGATTTTGTCGCCACATATCGTGCACCAGAGTTCTTAGCGACTCTTGCAGACACACCAGGACCTCGCCATCTTGATAGTGATTTCGAAATGGTGCAAGACACTTTTCGGCTATTTGCTAACAAAGTAATTGCCCCAGAAGCAGAGCATGTACACCGATTCAACGGTGATGTTCCAGAACACATCATCTCTGGACTTGCAGATATCGGAGCCTTCGGATTGAGCGTGCCATCTGAATACGGTGGCTTTAGCGAAGGTGGCGAAGGCGAATACATGGCATCAGTGATTGCAACAGAAGAACTCTCACGGGCATCATTAGGAATTGGTGGTTCGCTCATCACGCGACCAGAAATTCTGACGCGAGCCCTTGTCAAAGGCGGAACAGAAGAACAAAAACACGAGTGGTTACCAAAGTTGGCAACTGCAGAAGTCATGGCGGCAGTCGCAGTGACCGAACCCGACTACGGAAGCGATGTCGCCGGAATCAAAACCACTGGCACTCCTGCAAAGAACTCTGCTGGTGAAGACGGCTGGGTGATTAATGGCGTTAAGACATGGTGCACATTCGCGGCGCGTGCAAACGTGCTGATGCTCCTTGCGCGTACGAACCCCGATCGATCACTCACCCATCGCGGCCTCAGTCTGTTTATTGTTCCAAAGCCACAAGGCGATTCGCACGGTTTTGTCTTTAATCAAGATGGTGGTGGACGCATGGAGGGTCGCCCGATTGACACCATCGGATACCGCGGCATGCATTCATATGAAATTGCAATTGAAAATTGGTGGGTTCCTGCTGACAATTTAATCGGTGGCGAAGCAGGGCTTGGCAAAGGGTTTTACTTGCAAATGGAAGGTTTCGAAAACGGTCGACTTCAAACAGCAGCGCGCGCTGTTGGTGTTATGCAAGCCGCATACGAAGCCGCACTTGATTATGCAAATAACCGCACCGTATTTGGTGAGAACATCTTTAACTACGAACTCACAAAAGTAAAACTTGGACGCATGGCAATGGTGATCCAAGGATCACGTCAATTTTCTTACTCTGTTGCCAGCCTCATGGGTAAAGGCGAAGGCGCAATGGAGGCCAGCATGGTCAAGGCCTACGTATGTAAAGCAGCCGAATGGGTGACGCGCGAAGCGCTACAGATCCACGGTGGCTATGGCTATGCAGAGGAATACTCCGTGAGTCGTCTTTATGTAGACGCTCGGGTGTTGTCGATCTTTGAAGGCGCTGACGAAACACTGTGTCTGAAAGTTATTGCACGACGTTTAATCGAGTCACAAAACAAGTAACTCATTAAGCGAGCCAATCACTGTGGCATTGCACGCAGGAGAGTCACCGTGTGGGTCTACTAAAAACGGCGTGAGTCCTGCTGCTAGAGAGCCCTCAACGTCCATCATCACGGAGTCACCCACATAGGCGATATTTGCTCGTTCAATTCCTGGAAAAAATGGCAACGCGAAATCAAATATTTTGGGATCTGGTTTTGCAACGCCAACAATATGACTATCAATAATGCACCGCATTGGAGCACCAGGACCTGCGCCAACTTGACACATGCCACTTCGCAATAATATTTCCTCGATCTGTCCACTCGCATTGCTCACCACGCCAATGGGCATTCCGGCATCGTGCAATGCCATCAACGCCGACGCACTGTCAGCAACCGGAAAGCGCCACAAATGTGCACTTCTGGTTCGAGCAAGAACAGCACTCGCGACCGCACAATCTGCTTCGGGTACTCCGACGTGTCGAACATAGGCCTCGTTATACGCCGACCAATCAGACTCAAGGGATCGTGAACGGGATTTGGCAGCCATGCCCAAGTAGTGCGCCCTCACATACTGCTCAATGGGCGCTGTCGCGCCATAAAACTCAAGGAGCGGAGCCAGTACGGTCGGGTCTGGCAGCACAAGCACGCCTCCGGCATCAAACAAAATTGCCTCAATTTGCGATCTCATCTGCATCAGGATAGGTCCACTGCCTCGCAAAGACCGCTGATTCCTCCTACGCTCTAGGTGTGCGCCCTCCCCGTGATTTCTTTAAACCCCTTGCCGCTGGAGCTCCAGCACCCCTTCACGAGATTCCGGTACGCCCCAGTCGAGTAATTCATTTCTTCCCGCCACAACTTGAAAAAGTTGTTGCCAAATTGCCAGAGGTCGTGTCGACCGTTGACATCTTGCTCGGCAATCTTGAAGACGCTATTCCGATGGCAGACAAAGAAGCGGCGCGACAAGGATTCATCAATGTTGCAAAGAATCTCACAATGGGCGACACACAATTGTGGACTCGGGTGAACAGTTTGGATTCTCCATGGTTCCTTGAAGACGTCACGCGAATTGTTTCTGAAGTTGGTGACAAAGTCGATGTCATCATGATTCCAAAAGTAGAGGGCCCAGAAGACATTCATTATGTTGATCGTCTTCTGGCTCAACTCGAAGCGCGCGCGAATATTAAGCGCCCTATCCTTGTTCATGCACTATTAGAAACCGCGCGCGGAGTCGCCAGCGTCGAAGAAATCTGCGGTGCATCTCCACGCATGCAGGGTCTCTCGCTTGGACCAGCAGACCTTGCAGCCAACCGACGCATGAAGACCACTCGCGTCGGAGGTGGGCACCCTGACTACATCGTGCGCCAAGACCCTGATTCAAATAATCCTGACGCACCACGCTCGGTGTTCCAGCAAGATCTGTGGCATTACACACTCGCCCGAATGGTGGACGCGTGCGTGATGCATGGCATCTTGCCTTTTTACGGACCTTTCGGTGATATTAAAGATGTCATTGCCTGCGAAGACCAATTCCGCAATGCATATCTATTGGGTTGTGTTGGGGCATGGAGCCTGCACCCCGTACAAATCGAAATCGCCAAGCGTGTCTTTAGTCCTCGTGCTCAAGATGTCGCTCAGGCGCAACGAGTAATTGATGCAATGGGTAACGGAACCGGCGCAATCATGCTGGATGGCAAAATGGAAGACGATGCATCAGTGAAGCAGTGTCATGTTGTGGTGCAACTTGCTCGTCAGCTTGCTGCGCGTGATCCACAACTAGCGTCGTTATACGGATTCTAAAACATCTGCAATATTTGTAACAGGAGACAGCCATGACAGATTTACGCCCGCGTCGCTCAGTGTTGTATATGCCTGCTGCCAATCAACGAGCACTCGAAAAAGCCAAAAGCATTGCCTGTGACGCACTTATCTTTGATCTTGAAGATGCTGTTGCCCCTGATGCCAAAGATGCAGCCAGAGTCAATGCTTGTGCTGCTGCTTCATCTGGAGACTACGGCAACCGCGAAATCACAATCCGATGCAATTCACTTTCTACGCCGTGGGGAGCAGCAGATATCGCTGCAGCAGCAAAAAGTTGTGTGTCATCAGTGGTGATTCCAAAAATCAATAATGTCAACGAAGTCCAAGCAATCTCTGATGCCCTTGACGCAGCAGGGGCGCCTGCTGGCATGAACATTTGGGCAATGATCGAAACCCCAGAGGCGATCTTTAATGTGCGCTCAATTGCAGCGCATCCACGCGTAGTGGTTTTGGTCATGGGCACAAATGATCTCACTAAAGAATTGCGAGCAAAGCAAGTTGCAGGTCGTGCACCTTTGTTGTCTCATCTGGGAACCGCTCTTCTGGCGGCACGTGAAGCAGACAAGGTCATCTTGGACGGTGTATATAACGACATCAAGAACACTGGCGGATTCTTGGCTGAGTGTGGACAGGGTGCCGACATGGGCTTTGATGGCAAGACACTGATACATCCGGATCAAGTTGAAGGCGCCAACGATACGTGGGCCCCAAGTGAGTCAGAGGTTGAACATGCGCGACGTGTCATCGTTGCCTTTGACGAAGCACTCGCCGCTGGAGTTGGTGTTGTGCAACTAGACGGACGCATGATCGAGAACTTGCACGTTGACAATGCTCGCCGCAGTATCGCTATTGCCGAGGCAATTGCTGCTTTACAAAACTAGATGTAGCAGAGTTACAGATTGGCAGCAAATAATGCCAACGTGCGATCCCATGCTGTTTGTGCTGCATTGACGTTATACACATCTGGTCGTGAGTCATTAAAAAAAGCGTGCTCCGTGTCGTCA
>Ga0208960_1000726_pt1 | contig 18205 bp, 15 predicted proteins | sample GreLakmeON33MSRF_FD_187703 | JGI IMG/M metagenome (GOLD analysis project Ga0208960, IMG submission 187703) | Freshwater lentic microbial communities from great Laurentian Lakes, MI, USA - Great Lakes metaG ON33MSRF (SPAdes) | ecosystem: Environmental > Aquatic > Freshwater > Lake | place: Great...
TTCAAGACCATGGAGAGTCGGCAATGCCCTGGATTGTATTTCGCGGGCGAAGTCCTCGATATCGACGGCGTTACGGGTGGCTTTAATTTTCAAAATGCCTGGACGACTGGCTACCTCGCTGGAACAGCAGCGGCTCAACCTTGCGCCTAAACTGCCCACTCCTTTCCCGTTGCCACCTTCGTCCGCGTAATCATCTTTCCTTCACGATGACCCAACCCTCCGAACCGACCGACGGCCCGCAGATCGGCGATACGCTCGAGGGGCAGATTCTGGTCGCCGTCGGCATGGCCTTCACTTTCACCGAGGCGCATCAAGCCCATCAGGCGACTTTTGAAAAACTGAATGCATGGCTCAATGGCATTCGCCTTTATGAGTTAGAAGACGATTTTGAGTGTGATGCGAACTTCTGGGACGAACTGCAGGACGCCGGTTACGAAGTAGGCGAAGGCGAAGTCGACGGCGAAAAGCCCGGCGAAGTTATTACGGTCTTTGACGTCTGGGTAAATATCGACGAACCCACCGCCGCCCTCACCCAGCTTCAAAACCGCTTGCTAGAATTAAAGGAAATGGCGACCGAACTTCTGCCGCTGGGACTCCGGGCCACCGTCGCCAGCCATAAGACGCCGCTCGAGACGCTTAAGCTAATCGCCCAATTGGCAGAGTAAGCCGGAAGCGCCGGACGCTGATCTAACGTCCTTTTATAAAATCCGATGCCGTCTTGATTATCATAGGCATCGTAATCCTTCCCCCTAGGTGGGGCCACTCTGCTCCCCGCATGCCCAAGGTGATTTTCTCTATCAAAGGACCACGGCGGGCCCACTTCGTCGGCGAAAGCGACCGGGGTTAAATTGACTAAAGCAACCTTGGCCAGAATAAGTAAAACTCTGATTTTCATACGGGGGGTGATTACTTCTATATCCCGCCAGAACCTGAGGGTTGCATAAAATTACCGATTTTACGTCCAGCATTAGCGATTAACGCAATCAGAGCCAATGTCATCATCCCTATCTTGTTTGCCACCACCCCACCCATACCCTAACCCCTATACTTAATCCCCCTTCTTTAAGACCTATGCCCTCCTCGTCTGGCCAATCATTCCTCGGCTTTTCTCGCAGCCAATCGACGGGGCCAGCCCAACGCTGCGTCAACCCGGCGACCGCCACTGTGCTTCCGGGTGATTTCTTCCAAGCCACCGAGACCGATGTCCAGAAGGCCGCCACCCTCGCAGCGACGGCGGCGCCCAGTCTTTCCGCGCTCAGTGGTAAATCAAAAGCCCAATTCCTGCGCGATATAGCCACCCGCATCGAGACCGCAATCCCCACACTCGTCGCCCGCGCCACCCAAGAGACCGGCCTCCCTGAAGCGCGTTGCCATGGCGAGATTGGGCGCACCATCAGCCAACTCCGACTTTTCGCCGATCTTGTAGACAAAGGAGACTGGACCGATGCCCGCATCGAAACCGCGAATGCCGAGCGTAAACCTCTCCCAAAGCCAGACCACCGTTCGATGCTCCGTCCCCTCGGGCCGGTTGCGGTCTTCTGTGCGAGTAATTTCCCCTTTGCATACTCGGTAGCAGGCGGAGACACCGCCTCTGCTTTCGCGGCCGGCTGTCCAGTTATCGTGATGGCGCATCATGCCCACTGCGGCACCGCAGAAATCGTGGGCGGGCTCATCGTGGACGCGGTCCGCGCCTGCAACCTTCCCGAAGGCACCTTCTCCCTGCTGATCGGCCAAGGACGCGTCGTCGGTCAACAGCTTGCCAAGCACCCCGCACTCCGCGCCATCGGCTTCACCGGTTCTCGCCTCGGTGGGAGAGCGTTGATGGATACCGCCGCGGCCCGTCCCTCGCCCATTCCCGTCTACGCCGAGATGAGTAGCGTCAACCCGGTGGTACTATTACAAGGCGCCCTCGCCTCGCGCGGTGAAGCCCTTGCCAGCGGCCTGCTGGGTTCATGTACCTTAGGCGTCGGTCAGTTCTGCACTCAGCCAGGCTTGTTAATCTTAGAACGCTCCGCCGAAGCCGAAACTTTCGTCGCACGGCTTTCCACTTTGTTCGCCGAAGCTGCCGAAGGCGTGATGCTTACTTCGGGCATTCACCATGCCTACGTCAACGGACTCGTGGCACGCGCCGCCCAGAAAAACGTCAGAGTCCTCGCCCAAACCAAAACCAGCGGTGAACCTAATCGTGCGACCCCGACACTCTTCGCCACTGAAGCGGCCGTCTTCTTGGCCAACGATTCCCTGCAGGAAGAGATTTTTGGCCCGAGTTCCCTGGTCGTCTGGTGCGCCCACCGTGAAGAACGTAATCGCGTCGTGACGGCCTTGCACGGCAGCCTCAGCGCGACCATCCATGGCACGGACGAAGATCTTAATAAAAATAAGGAACTCGTTGCCCAACTCGAGGCCATTGCCGGCCGCTTGGTGATCAACGGTTTCCCGACCGGGGTGGAAGTTTCGCACGCCATCGTGCACGGCGGCCCCTACCCTTCGCTCTCCGACGGTCGTTCGACCTCGGTGGGTTCCAATGCGATTTATCGCTTCACGCGTCTGGTCTGTTTCCAAAACTTCCCCGACGCGCATCTACCTGCGGAACTGCAGAACGCCAACCCGCTCGGCCTCTCTCGCCTTGTTAATGGCAGCCGCTCCGACGCCGCCCTCTGACCCCTTCGCTCCTCTCATGTCTCCCAACGAATTAAAAGCCGTCCTTTCGTCAGGCTTACTTTCCTTTCCCATCACCGACTTTAAGACGAACGGCGACTTCGATGCCGCGGGTTACGCCAAGCGGTTGCAATGGCTGGCTCCTTACGGTGCGACCGCGCTCTTCGCCGCAGGCGGTACGGGTGAATTTTTCTCCCTCGAACCCCTGGAATATTCTTCAGTAATCAAGACTGCCGTCGATACCTGTGATGGCCTCGTGCCGATCCTCGCCGGCGCTGGTGGCCCCACCCGTGTGGCCATTCAATACGCCCAAGAAGCCGAACGTCTTGGCGCCAAGGGCCTCCTGCTCCTGCCTCACTACTTGACCGAGACCAACCAGGACGGCGTCGCCGAGCATGTGGAGCAAGTCTGCAAGTCGGTCAAAATAGGCGTCATCGTCTACAATCGTAACGTCTGCCGTCTCCTGCCGCATCATCTCGAAAAACTCGCGGTGAATAATCCTAACCTCATCGGCTACAAAGACGGCTTCGGGGATATCGAACTCATGGTCTCGATTCGCCGCCGCATGGGTGACCGCTTCAGCTACCTCGGTGGCCTGCCGACCGCCGAAGTCTACGCCGCCGCTTACAAAGCCATGGGCGTACCGGTCTATTCTTCCGCCGTCTTCAATTTCATCCCGCAGACCGCGATGGATTTCTACCACGCCGTCGCGAAGGACGACCACGCGACGCAGAACCGCCTGCTCGACAGCTTCTTCCTGCCCTACCTCGAGCTCCGCAACAAGAGTGCCGGCTACGCCGTCAGCATCATCAAGGCAGGCGCTACGATCGTCGGCCACGGCGCAGGCCCAGTGCGTGCCCCGCTGACCGACCTGAAGCCTGCCGAGATCGAGCAGCTCGCCGCCCTCATCTCCAAAGCCGGGGTAAAGTAAGCCGCCGTGAGCGAGTTCACCGCCTACCATGCAGGATACCTGAGCGACGCCGTCGCCAAGGTGAAACGGCGCATCTTGCCGTTGTTCATCGTGATGTTCATCGTGAACTACCTGGATCGGGTGAACGTCGGCTTCATCCAACAGAATCTTAAAACTGACCTCGGGCTCGATAGCGCCGCCTATGGCTTGGGTGCCGGTCTGTTCTTTATTGGCTACGCGATCTTCGAGGTTCCGTCGAACATGCTGCTGCAGAAGTTTGGGGCCCGCGTGTGGTTAACGCGTATCACCATCTCCTGGGGGGTCGTGGCTTCACTGATGGCCTTTGCCCGGAACGAGAATGAATTCTACTTCCTCCGCTTCGCCCTCGGTGCGGCCGAAGCCGGCTTCTTCCCGGGAGTCATCTATTACTTCACCCGCTGGCTCCCGTCCGCGGAACGCGGCAAGGCCATCGCCCTATTCCTGAGCGGATCGGCGATCGCCTCGATCCTCTCCGGACCGCTGGCCGGGGCCCTCATGCAGACCTCGCTCCTGGGTCTCAAGGGCTGGCAGAGCATGTTGTTCATCGAAGGACTCTTCTCCGTCATCATCGGCATCATCGCCTGGTTCTGGCTGGACTCGCTCCCCCGCGACGCCCGCTGGCTTTCAGAACAGGAAAAGCAGGCCCTAGAATCAACCATCGACGCCGAGCAACGTGAGCGCGAGGCCAACCAGACTGAACGGCCCGGCATCTCCCGCCTGCTCCGCGACCCGCAGATCATCCTTTTCTGTATCGTCTACTTCGCCATCCAGCTGACGATCTACGCCGCGACCTTCTGGCTGCCCAACATCATTCGGAAAATGGGCGACCTCACCGATCTCCAAGTCGGTTTCCTTAATTCGGTACCATGGACAATCTCCATCCTCGGCATGTATCTCGCGGCCGCCGGTGCGGCCCGCTGGAAGCGCCCGCAACTCTGGGTGACCGGCGCGCTCATCGTCGCCGCGACGGGAATGTTCATGTCGACCACCGGCGGACCGGTCTTCGCCTTTGTGGCCATCTGTTTCGCGGCGCTGGGCTTCAAGTCCGCCTCGTCGCTCTTCTGGCCCATTCCGCAAGGCTACCTCGATGCGCGCATCGCCGCCGTGGTCATCGCGCTCATCAACTCGCTCGGTAATCTCGGAGGCTTCGTCGCCCCGACGGTCTTTGGGTACCTCGAGAAGACCACCGGCTCCGTCCAATACGGACTTTACGGCCTCGCCATCAGTTCCCTCCTTGCCGCCGGCCTAGTCTTCCTCATCCGCACCAAGCCCAAGGCTTAAACCCTACCCCCTATCCCTTCCCCTTTCGTAATGTCCTCTCCGCTGATTCAATCCATTCGTGTCGTGCCGGTCGCCGGCCATGACAGTATGCTGCTCAACCTCAGCGGCGCGCACGGACCATTCTTCACCCGCAATATCGTCCTGATTACGGATAACTCCGGCCACACGGGTCTCGGCGAAGTCCCCGGCGGGGAGAAGATCCGCCAGACGGTCGAAGACGCGGCACCTTTACTCATCGGCAAGGAAATCGCGGATTATAAAAAGCTCCTCGCTACGGTCAGCGCCGCCTTCTCCGACCGCGACGCCGGTGGCCGCGGCCTCCAGACGTTCGACCTCCGTGTGACCATCCACGCTGTCACGGCAATCGAATCCGCCCTGCTCGACCTGCTCGGTCAGTTCCAGTCGAAGCCCGTCGCAGCGCTCCTCGGCAAAGGCCAGCAGCGCACCGAAGTCCAGATGCTCGGCTACCTCTTCTTTATCGGTGAGCGCCGCAAGACTACCCTCGGCTACCGCGACGAATCCAGCTCCGCGCACGCTTGGCACCGCCTCCGCAACGAGGAAGCCCTCACCCCGGAAAGCATCGTCCGTCAGGCCGAAGCCGCCCAAGAACGCTTTGGTTTCCAGGATTTCAAACTCAAAGGTGGCGTACTCAGCGCCGCCCGCGAGATCGAAGCCGTCCGCGCTTTAGCCGCCCGCTTTCCAAAGGCCCGCATCACGCTCGACCCTAACGGCGCTTGGTTGCTCAAGGAAGCCATCGAGGTCTGCCAGAACCTGAAGGGCGTACTCGCCTATGCCGAGGACCCTTGCGGTGCCGAAGCCGGTTTCTCGGGTCGCGAGATCATGGCTGAATTCAAGAAGGCCACCGGCCTCCGCACCGCCACCAACATGGTCGCCACCGATTGGCGCCAGCTCGACCACGCTCTCAAGCTGCAGGCGGTCGACATCCCGCTCGCCGATCCGCACTTCTGGACGATGCAAGGCTCGGTCGAAGTCGCGCAGGTCTGCCAGGAACGCGGCCTCACCTGGGGCTCCCATTCCAACAACCATTTCGACATCTCCTTGGCAATGTTCACGCACGTCGGCGCCGCCGCCCCCGGTGATGTCACCGCCATGGACACGCACTGGATTTGGCAGGAAGGCCAACGCCTCACCAAGGAGCCATTGCTCATCAAGGGCGGTAAGATTTCGGTCCCACAGAAGCCTGGCCTCGGCATCGAGATTGACCTGGCCCAGCTCGAAGCCGCTCATCAGCTCTATCTGAAACTCCCTTCGGGCTCACGCGATGACGCCGCGGCGATGCAGTACCTCATTCCGGGCTGGAAGTTCGACCCCAAGAAACCCTGCTTGGTCAGATAGTCATTTCGGCATGGCTGGAGGATGGCGACTTTGGGCGCGTACCCAAGCGAGGCGATGAGCGGTTGCAGAGCGTGAGAGGGCTGATATTCATTTTCTCACTACCCCATGCCGCGCTTTCCTCTACTTTTGTCATTATCGCTCGGCTTACTCTGCGCTACCCCCAATCGCATCCCCGCCGCCGAGAAACCCCAAGCAGCGATTAATATTGGCAGCAAAGCCCAACTCTTTGTCGATCAGATGCTCGTGAAGTCGTCAGAAGAAATCACGTTTCAGCTACACCCTGGAAAAAAACATCCGGCTAATCCATTACTCAAAGCCGATCAACCCTGGGAAGGTTGGCGGATATCCATCTACGGGAATGTGATCTATGATGCGGCCGTGAGTAAATTCCGCCTCTGGTATACCACGGACGTTACCAAGGATTTTCCAAACTTTTCCGTCTGTTATGCCGAAAGCGAAGACGGGATTCGCTGGAATAAGCCACTGATCGGGACGATCGATTCCGCCCGCGGCGGCCGACAGCACAACGCAGTGCTCAATGAAGCGTTGCTTCCCAGCGTCATCAAGGACGACCACGACCCAGATCCCCAACGCCGCTACAAGATGGTCGCGTACGTCCATAAAGATAAACCCGAAGGCGGCCCGCATACCTTCACTTCTCCCGATGGACTTCAATGGACTCGCCTGAGCCATGAACCGATCTGTCGCTCCAACGATGTCATCACGGTCTATTTCGATGAAGAACGCCGGCTCTACGTCGCTTTCCCGAAACATAACACCGACGTCCGCGGCCAAGTCAGGCGATGCTTCGCGCTCTCTACCAGTAAGGATTTCGTTACCTGGACTTCGCCCCGTTATGTCTTCAAGCCTGACCTAATCGATGACGCCGGCTCTTTGGCACGCATCGAACAAGTCCGTTCCCAACTTAACGTACCTGACGATCCGAAGCTCATGCGCACGGAGTTTTATGGCATCGGGGTCTACCCCACTGAAAGCTGCACCTTGGCTTTCCCTTGGGTTTTCACGATCAATAATAACGGACGGTACGGCAACCATGAGGGGCCCAGCGAAATCCAACTGGCGTCCTCTCGCGACCTTAAGACATGGGAGCGCCCCTTCCGCACGCCGGTCATTCCTCATGGTTTACCCGGAGAATGGGATTGCGGCTTTCTTGCCACTCAGTCCCGCGCCTTACGCGTAAAGGATGAAATCTGGCTTTATTATGCGGGTGCCAATTACACCCACGGCTCGCCATGTCTTTACAAGGACATCGATCGCGGGACTAAATTCACTGGTAGCATCGGGCTGGCCACCTGGAAACTTGACCGCTTTGTTTCGGCAGATGCCTCGGCCCATGGCGGCACAATCACCACAGTGCCGTTCATCTTCAGTGGCCAACGCCTGGAACTTAATGCGGTGGCGACGCAACCCGGGGCCGGCATCACCGTCGAATTCATCGATGCCGACGGCCAACCGAACTCGGTCTGGGGGACCAGCGAACGGATGACTGGCGACGCGTTACGTCATACGGTGGTTTGGAAAAATCAGCCGGACCTTAAGTCTTTTGCCGGCAAACCGGTGTCGCTTCGTTTCAAATTAAAGGACGCTTCGCTCTTTTCCTTCGCTTTTCGAAGTTTTTAGTCATTTCGGAGAGCGGATTTACTGGATTTAGAGTAACTAATACAGACCCAACCCCAGGCGACTTCTTGGTGGCAACGGCTTGCATCCTGCGCCCATTTAATGGCAATTTCATAGGCACCCCGACTAACCCCATCCTGCCCCTCTACGGCACTGCCCTGCTTGCCGGCATCCTCCTCGGTGAATTACTTGGCCGCCCCTTGGGCGTCCAAGCCAACGTCGGAAGCTTGGGTATCGCTGATCGGCTAGGCGTTCGACGACGACTCTAATACCAATCGGCCGCAGCATGTCGCGGTTGGCCGACGTAAAAGACGCCCGCCTTGTCCTTGGCCTGAGCGTTAAACTCCCGAAGTTTGCGCTGCTTCCCGTTAGGTAGCTTGGCGTGGTGGGGTTTGCACCTCCCCCCAATTGCCTTTGGCCGGGAAAGAGTGGGAAAAACCCCTGTTTCAGAGTTTTATTTAAACTCCAAACGACCAAATTAACCCCCAGGCTTGACAGTGAACAAGTTTTCATAGAACATCCGTTCACTATGGAAGAACTGACCAAGAAACAAGCCGCCATCCTTGAATACATGAAAGGCCATGTGGCGGAGCACTCCTACTGGCCGAGCATCCGGGACATCCAGGCGAAGTTCCGCTTTGCGAGCACCAACGCCGTCTTCGGGCATCTCCAAGCCCTAGAGCGCAAAGGCGTCCTCCAACGCATCCCTGGCGCCGCACGGGCCTATAAGGTAGCCCCGGTCGCCTTGGTCGAAGACCTCTCCGAAACCATCATCCGTTACGAAGGACCCGACGAGAACGCTATCCAGCTGGGCAGCATCCCCTTCATGGGTTCAATTGCGGCCGGCTTGCCAGATTACACCGAATCCTCGGGAGTGGTCGCAAGCATGCAGGCCCCGTTGACAGAAGGCTCCCGCCGACGCGCTCCCCAGTCCTTTGCGCTACGCGTCCGCGGAGATTCGATGATCGATGCCGACATCCATGATGGCGACACGGTCATCATCGAACCCGGCCACCCCAAGCATGGCGATATCGTCGCCGCCTTGATTGACGGACAAACCACTCTAAAGCGATTGGTCAAACAAGGGTCCAAGACATTCTTAAAAGCCGAGAATGTGAACTATCCTGACTTAGTTCCGGTCACCGAGTTGGTCATTCAAGGGATTGCGAAATCGGTCGTGAAGCCGATTTAATTAGGAAAACAGGCCAGCAAGGTGTCAAAGGCCCCAGGCCTTCAGCTGCGCGTCGATCGCCGCACCCATGATTTCATAGCCCTTATCCGTTGGGTGAAGAAAATCGCCCATGATATCTTTGGAGATCCGCCCATCGCTCACGAGATACTTACTGGAAAGATCGATGAATTTATCGGCGCACTTCGTCGCCCGCTCCTTCAGCGAGCTATTGGCATCAATCGCTTTCTGACGCATCGCATCAGGCCTTTCGGAACGCGGAAGAATGCCCAATAAGAGGATTTTGGCTTGGGGGAATTGCTTGCGGATTTCGAGACAGACTTCCTCCACTCCTTCGACGGTCTCCGGCACAGAATTAACGGAAAAGTTATTTGTACCGATGAGCACCACGAACGCTTTAGCTTTTAGTCCGGCAATCTCCCCATGCCGGAGTCGCCAGAGCACGTTCTCGGTTCGATCCCAACCAAAGCCCAGATTAATGGCCTGGTGGGGTGCGATATACTTCTCCCAAGAAAGTGGCCCAGCGATACGCGTGGCCTTAGGTTCACCACTCCAAAAATGCATGATAGAATCTCCGATGAGTACGACCTTGGCGGACGAGGCTCCAGGCTTGTTTAAGGCCAAGATCCCCTGATGGCGTTGCACCCAATCATAGGTGCGGTGATCGCGATTTTGGGTAAGCGGAAGTTCAGCCGAATTAAAGAACTCGGCCGAAGGGACGACGAGAGATCGCGTGGCGACCTTGCCGACCAACTTGGTGCCTTCAAACGCCGCCGCCTTCACGGTGGCACCCAGAGGGGCGATAATCGGGGCCAAGTAAACGCCTGAGGTGAAATCAGGGTCCTTGCCATTCAACGTATAGCGAACAACGTCGGTCGCCTTATCCGGCAAAACGGCAAAGGTCTTGGAAGGCTTATCTAATTCGATATCGAGCGCGAAAACCGGCGCGATAATTAGGGCTAAAACCGCCACCCTTAAGCTTAGACGGTAAGGAACGAATAAGGCAGATAGCGACATGGAGGAAGGCATGACTCATGCTGGCCGAAGAAACAAGAATAAGCAAAGCACCGCCCGCCGGCGCAGCCCCGACTATGGCTAGGCCTGTTAATCCTGACTTTTACGCAGGACGAGGATGATATCCGAATACTCCAAATCAAGTTTACGCGTAGACTTTAGGTCGTAGTGGAAATCATGCATCGCAATGAGTTTAAGCGAAGAAACTTTGGCCAGTAGCGTGCGGACCTCGGCTGGAGAATACGTGCGGAAATCCCAGCAAGTTTCCTCGACACGCATTTCACCCTGTTCGGTGATTCGCATCAGGGTACGCATGGCTTCGGTGCGACTCTTCTGGTTCGCTGGTTCAGACCAAGTGTCACTGACGACCCGGACCCCAGGCTTGCGCCCGATCGAGCGCTCATGGTCGGGCGGGCTCTTTTTATAGTCCGTCAGATGAATGCCGATCAGCAGTAACCCACCCGGACGGAGTGCCGCGGCCATGCGACGCAACGAACTAAGCGCACCGGCTTCGGTGTCGACATACTTAAAGGTACTGACGAAACAGTGAGCCACATCGTAGACGGCGCCTTTCGGTACGGAAAAAACCTGTAGCCGATCCTGCCACACCCGGCCCTTCAGCTTTTTCTCCTTCAGACGATGCTTGGCGAATGCGATCTGGTGCTTGTTCAAATCAAAACCATGGACCACGTGGCCGCGGGCAGATAAGGATTCGAGCAGCCGACCCGAGCCACAGGCTGGCTCGAGCACGCGCATCGGTCCCGTCAGCTTCGGGCCGTGACGTTGCATGATTCCTTCGATAAAACGCGTCTCCTTGGGCGTATAATCGGCATAAACCATGTCATAATATAACGGCGAATCATACCAGGCAGTGGCAGATTTCTTGGCGGGTGCGGAATTCATCGATGAGAAAAATCAAAGAGCAAACCAGTAGGCTGGCCTACGTAAACGCAGGTCACCAGGCCAGCCGCTCTTCGCGCTGATTACAGGTAGATTTCTCCGCCTTTTTCGCGGAACTCTTTCGACTTTTCCTCCATCCCCTTGGCGAGAGCTTCGTCCGCGGTGACCCCTTGGGCATCAGCGAATTTACGGATGTCATCGGAGATGCGCATCGAACAGAAATTAGGGCCGCACATCGAACAGAAGTGAGCCGTCTTGGCCGACTCCTGGGGCAACGTCTCGTCATGGTATTCTTGCGCGCGCTCCGGATCCAAAGCTAAGGCGAACTGGTCGGCCCAACGGAATTCGAAGCGAGCCTTCGAAAGGGCGTTATCCCGGATCTGCGCAGCGGGATGCCCCTTGGCCAAGTCGGCGGCGTGGGCGGCAATCTTGTAGGCAATCACGCCCTCACGGACGTCGTTCTTATTCGGGAGCCCTAAGTGTTCCTTGGGCGTCACGTAACAAAGCATGGCCGTACCGAACCAACCAATCATCGCGGCGCCGATCGCGGAAGTGATATGATCGTAGCCCGGAGCCACGTCGGTCGTGAGCGGACCGAGCGTGTAGAACGGCGCCTCATGGCACCATTCCAGCTGCTTATCCATATTCTCCTTAATCATATGCATCGGCACGTGGCCGGGGCCTTCGCACATGACTTGGACGCCGCGTTCCCAGGCACGCTTCGTGAGGTCCCCCTGAGTCTTGAGTTCGGCAAACTGAGCTTCGTCATTGGCGTCCGCGATGGAACCGGGACGAAGCCCGTCGCCGATGGAGAAGCTGACGTCATAGGCCGCCATGATGTCACAGATGTCATCCCAATGGGTATAGAGGAAATTCTCCTTATGATGCGAAAGGCACCACTTGGCCAAGATCGAGCCGCCGCGGGAAACGATTCCCGTGACGCGCCGTGCGGTCATCGGGATGAAAGCGAGCCGGACGCCGGCGTGAATTGTAAAATAATCGACGCCCTGCTCGGCCTGCTCGATGAGCGTGTCGCGGAAAATTTCCCAGGTCAGATCTTCGGCGCGCCCGTTGACTTTTTCGAGCGCCTGATAAATCGGCACCGTTCCCACTGGGACGGGACAGTTGCGCAAGATCCATTCGCGGGTTTGGTGGATGTTCTTACCCGTCGAAAGATCCATCAGCGTATCGCCCCCCCACTTGATGGACCAGCGCATCTTCTCGACTTCTTCCTCGATGGAAGAAGCCACAGCGGAATTACCGATGTTCGTATTAATCTTCACGAGGAAATTTCGCCCGATGATCATCGGCTCCAATTCCGGATGATTGATGTTGGCCGGAATGATGGCGCGGCCGCGGGCGACCTCTTCGCGGACGAATTCAGGCGTGATTTCCTTAGGCAGAGCCGCGCCGAAAGAGTGGCCCGCATGCTGAAAATTCAGGTCGTGACGACGCGGCACGGCTTCGGAACGGGCGGCCTGCAGCCGGAGGTTCTCCCGAATCGCGATATATTCCATCTCCGGGGTGATGATCCCCTTCTTGGCATAGGCTAACTGGGTAGGACGTTCACCGGGCTTGGCCTTATAAATCTTCCGGTCGCCGCGGGCGAATTGAACCAAACGGCTGCGGGAAGTGGCACGCTGAGCTGTCTCAGCATGTTTCCAAGATAAGTAGCCATCGTCTTCAGGCTTCAGTTCGCGACCGTCGACGACTTCGACATCGCCACGTTCGACGATCCAAGGCGTCCGGATGCCGGGAAGACCCAGCTCGACATCGCCATGGAAGGCGGGGTCGCCCCAGGGGCCGGAAGTATCGTAAATCCGAATGGACTCATTCGGAGTCGAAGCGCCGCCGGGCCGGGAAGTATCGGCGAGTTTCACCTCGCGCATCGGCACCAGGAGGTCGGGCCGGGAGCCCGGCACGTAAATGCGTGTCGAGTTCGGGAAAGTGGAAGGTTTGTTGTCGGAGACCATGGAAGCGTGGAGGAAAGGTTGGGTGGGTGGGCCCGAAGCTAGGGCATAAGACTGTCGGCGCGGACCTGAGAGGTTTGCGGAAACGGGGATGTTATGACTGAACAATCCGCTTCCTACGGCGCCGAGGCGCATCAGGTACGAGGGTTCGAGGCCAAGCCTCATCTCAGTCCGGTCGCGGACTCCCCTGGGAAAGACTATAAAGGAACTTCCTTATGAAGACCGACCTACCGATGGAAGCAAGTCCATGCTCAAGTTTGCCAGAAAGACTCGCCCAACCATCGCCTGGAGACTTTAAATGACCCATGGAAGCCCCATCTCTCCCCGCCGACCTCATCCCCACCCAGGACGAGAAGAACCTTGGTATCATCATGCATGTGCTGAGCCTCTGCGGCTTCTCGCTCATCGGCCCCCTGATCGTCTGGTTGGTAAAGAAAGACGAAAGTGCCTTTATTGACGCCCAAGGGCGTGAACTGCTGAATTTCCAGCTCAGTTTTGTCATCTATGCAATAGTTTCGGGCATCCTTTGCTTGATCCTAATCGGCTTTGTGCTGCTGGCGGTCCTGGCGGTACTCTGGTTCATCTTCACCATCATCGGCCTGGTCAAAGCCACCGAAGGAAAGGTTTATAAATTCCCCCTCACCTTTCGGATGCTCTGACCCCAGTGGGCCTGAACACAAAAAAGCCCGAGAGAACATCGGGCTTTTTTGGTCTGGAAAGACAGCTTAGCGATTCATCGACAACTGAGCCCGCAGATACTCGACCGTGCGGCGCACGTTGGCGTCGACTTCCATCTGATTCACCACCGTCTTACGGGCGTGAATGACGGTACCGTGGTCGCGACCACCGAAAACTTGGCCAATCGATACAAGGGACATGCCCGTAAGCTGCGTCGAGAGGTACATGGCGACCTGACGGGGGAAAGCGATGTTCTGCATCCGGCGCTTCGAAGTCATGTCCGACATCTGGATGCGGTAGTGCTCGGCGACCTTACGCTGGATCACTTCGGCGGTAAGCGTATGGCTGGCTTCTTCGACCAGAATATCGTGCAGTAACTTTTCGACCTGGGCGATTTCGAGCGGCTTACGGGTCATGCCCATCAGACCGACAATACGCGTGACGGCACCTTCGAGGTTACGAACGTTGCGGGAAACGCGAGAAGCGATGAACTCAGCGATTTCAGGCTGAAGCTCGAGGCCGCGGGCGGCGGCTTTCTTGCGCAGGATGGCGATACGGGTTTCGAGGCCAGGGGCCTGAATGGAAGCCACCATACCCCACTGGAAACGAGAAACCAGACGTTCCTGAAGTTTGGCGATTTCCGAAGCTGGGCGATCGCTCGTGAGTACTACCTGCTTATGGTTGTTATGCAGCTCGTTGAAAGTATGGAAGAACTCGTCCTGCGTCGATTCCTTGCCGGCGAGGAAATGAATGTCGTCGATGAGCAGTAGGTCCAATTCGCGATAACGGCGGCGGAACGGAGCCACGCTGCCGGACTGCAAGGCCGTGATAAAATCGTTGGTGAAAGTTTCGGAAGAAATATAAGCGATGCGGGCCTGCGGATTGGCAGCATAGACCGAATGCGCAATCGCGTGCATCAGGTGCGTCTTACCCAGACCGGTCGGACCGTGGATGAACAGTGGGTTGTAATAATGACCAGGCTCTTTGGCGACCGCGAGCGAAGCGCCATGGGCCATTTCATTTTCCGGACCAACGATGAAATTCTCGAAAGTATTATTGGCCTTGATAGCTGGGGGCGGAGAAACCGAAGTTTGGCGCGAAGCCCGAGTAACTGGTGCGGCCACCGACGGTAGTTGACGCGAAGCATCGATCGATGCCGTCAAGCGGTAGTCCATGTTACGGCCGGCGACGAGCGTCAGCTGACGACGGAGTACTTCGCCGTAGTTGCTATTCACCCAAGCCTCCGTGAGGACGGAAGGAGCTTCGAGCACCAGCACATTGCCTTCGGCGATCTCGAGCGGCTGTAAGGTAGAAATCCACGTATCGTAGTCGGCACGGGAAAAAGTGTTACGAAGTTCGGATTTAGCGGTCTCCCAAAGGGAAAGATGACTGTCAGGGCTGGCCATAGGAAAGGGGGAAGGTTGAGGAAGGTTGTTCACAGGCGATTTGGAAGCCTGAAAGTGGTTTAATTTCGTAAAAGGGAAGTTAAAGAGGGTGAAGGGCCGAAGCTACAGGTCTTGGACCGGCCAAAGCGCCCGGTAGAATCAATCTGTAAATCGTTGTTATCAATAAAGTTAGGTAGTTCGTTTAAGTATTTAAAATAAATGACGGTCGCCGGCGGCTTTTTTCGATCTGTGGGGAGACAAATCTGACCCCATTGATGAAGGCGCGCCGGACCCGCACAAGTTCAAGCCCTGCACAGGTTATTAACACTTAGCCTGTAGATAAGAAACCGAAGTTTTTGTTGCACAGCCGTCACACAATTACCGATGCCCTATGGATAGGGTGATTCCTTCATGCAATGGATTCAGAAAGATGTGTGTCCCGAAGGCGACGTAAGTCGTCAAGCGTTAAACAGTGGCGAAGTTGATCCCGTAATTTACGCGAACCAGGCAGGCCATGCGTCAAAGGATGCAACCGATCGAGCATCCATCGCACATCGCGCGAGCCGAGTCGCGAGGCGTGCACGTCGATGGTTAATTCCGCCAAGCGGAGCATACAATCCCAGCGCTGGGCGGTACCGATCACGGGCAAGTCGTCGGCCGAACCGGCGAGGGCGGCTTTGATTTGCCCGAAAATCCAAGGATTACCTAAGGCGGCCCGTCCGATCATCAACCCAGACACGCCAGTCTCGCTCTGGCGAAGAAGCGCCGAAACGCCGTCTTTAATATCCCCGTTGCCGATTACGGGAATACTTACGGCCGCGGCGACCTGCGCGATCCAACCCCAATGGGCTGTGCCGGAATACCCCTGCTCTTTGGTCCGGCCGTGGACCGCGATCGCCTCAACGCCCAGCTCCTCCAACCGGCCGGCCACATCGACAGCGACGATAGTCGAATAATCCCAACCAATCCGCATCTTGGCGGTAAGCGGCACATCTGGAATCGAATCCTTAACCGCTTTTACCAAATCGTAGAGCAACGGCGGGCAGCGTAAAAGCCCTGAGCCCGCATTCTGTTCGATGACCTTATGGGCGGGACAGCCAAAGTTCAGATCGAGGAAATCCGGCTTCATCCGATCGCAGACCAGCCGGGCCGCCTTGGCCATGGAAGCCGGCGTCGCTCCGAAGATTTGTACGCCCATCGGCCGTTGGGTTTCGGTAAAATCAACCATATCCCAAGCTTTCGCATTATCTCGGATGAGCGCCTCCGATTGGACGAACTCGGTCACCATCACGTCGGCCCCTTGCTCCTTACAAAGCTGGCGAAAAGCCACATCGGTATGCCGCGCCATCGGCGCGAGATAGAGCGGGAATTTGCCTGGGCCAAACCAAGGCAATCGGGGGGCGACCTTACTCACGGACGACCATCTTTCTTCTTAAGGCCTACCTTGAGCTCGCGCCAGCGAGCCAGGCGTTCAGCGATCTGCGGCTCAGCGCCAGCGTCGCCGGGATGATAAAGCGAAAGCGGACGGGTGAGGTATTCCTGTCCGCTGATAGCTTCCGGATAATCGTGGCTGTAACGATAGGTGCCACCGTTCCCGAGGCTCTTGTTCACGCTGTTGTGCGCATCCTTGAGGTGCAGGGGGACTTCCTGACGGGGCATAGTGCGCACGGCGTCCTTGGCCTCGGAAATTGCGACGGTGGTGCTATTACTCTTCGGCGAAAGCGCCAAAAACAGCGTCGCATGGGCGAGCGCGTACTCGCACTCAGGCATGCCAACCATCTCGCAGGCCTGGAAGGCCGCGGTGGCCACGCCCAAGGCACGGGAATCCGCCAAACCGACATCTTCGGAGGCGCAGATGACGAGACGCCGAGCGATGAAGCGGGGCTCCTCCCCTCCTTCGAGCATCACGAACAGCCAGTAGAGCGCGGCATCCGGATCGCCGCCGCGGACGGATTTAATGAAGGCCGAAGCGGTGTCGTAATGGTCGTCTCCACCATCGTCGTATCGAATCCGACGCTCGCGGGCGAAAGAAGCCACGGCGTCGTCGGTGACGCTGCCGAGCGCAGGCGCGGAAAGGACGAGAGTCTCGAGACAGTTCAACGCGCGACGCAGGTCGCCCGAAGCCATCTCGGCCACTTGCTGCAGCACTTTCTCCGAAGCCTTAATGCCAAGAGAGCCCAGTCCTCTTTCCTTATCTGCGAGCGCCGTGCCAAGGAAGGTGGCTATTTCCGGCGGAGACAACGGGTCGAGTCGGAAAAGATGACTGCGGCTCAGGAGGGCCGGGACGACGTACAGGCCCGGATTATGGGTCGTGCAGCCGATGAGTCGCACCACGCCCGCTTCGACATCCGGTAACAGCAAATCTTGCTGGGCTTTATTGAAGCGATGGATCTCGTCGACGACCAAGACGGTTTTGCGCGAAGGCTGGCGGCGCGCGTCGGCCAGGATCTCGCGTAGCTCCGGCGTACCGGAGAGCACGGCATTGACGCGGACGACGAAGGACTGCGTCTCGGTGGCGATGACCTCTGCCAAAGTGGTCTTCCCGCAACCGGGCGGGCCGTAGAAAAGCAGCGAGCCAAAGTTATCGGCTCTAATCAGGCGCGGCAGCAAGGCCTCGGGCCCAAGCAAGCCGGCATGGCCGACGACCTCCGCGAGATTGCGGGGACGCATGCGCGAAGCCAGCGGGCGACGGCGCTCCGGGATGGCGTCAGGCACCCCCTGACCCAAGCCAGGCAGAGCGTCATCCGACCGAAGGCGCCGTTCAGCCACGAATTACTTCTCTACCGCGAAGGGCACCAGGTGACAATAGGGCTTCTTACCCCGCAGCTGGTAATACTTCTGGTGATATTCTTCCGCGCGCCAGAATTTCGGGGCCGACTCAATCTGGGTGGCAATCGGACGGCTAAAGGCCTTGGCGAGCGTCAGGCCGATCTTCACCTCGTCGGCGACCTTCTGTTGCTCGGGAGAGTGCGTGAAGATGGCGGAGCGATACTGATCGCCGACATCCGGCCCCTGGCGGTTTACCTGCGTCGGGTCGTGCATCTTGAAAAAATACTCGACGAGCGTGCGATAACTCACCTTGGCCGGGTCGAAGGTCACCTCGATGACTTCCGCGTGCCCGGTACCCTTGTTGCAGATATCCTCATAGGTCGGATTCAAGGTCTTGCCGCCCGCATAGCCGCTCTCG
>Ga0208960_1000728_pt1 | contig 18170 bp, 16 predicted proteins | sample GreLakmeON33MSRF_FD_187703 | JGI IMG/M metagenome (GOLD analysis project Ga0208960, IMG submission 187703) | Freshwater lentic microbial communities from great Laurentian Lakes, MI, USA - Great Lakes metaG ON33MSRF (SPAdes) | ecosystem: Environmental > Aquatic > Freshwater > Lake | place: Great...
CCCGATGTTGCCAAAGCAAAATCGCTATTTAAATTTTTTAGCGCGCCTAAGGCCATTTGCTCTACAACTGCCTTACTAACTGCTCCTTCACTTTGTAAAACTAAATTTTCTACACCCAACTGATTCACCTTTATTTCATTGGCATACGAAACAACGGCGCCTTTAAAATAGGCCGAGCTACCTGCAACAGAAGAAATCAAATGACTGATATATCCTCCGGTACAACTTTCGGCAACAGCCAATGTTTTTCCTTTTTCTTTTAATATTCTACCCAGCACAACAGGTAAAGTATCGGTGTCGAATCCGTATACATAATCACCAACGCGCTCTACAATTTTATTCAGAAAAGTATTCAATTCACTTTCTTTCGCTTCGCCATAAGCCGATAAGCGCAAACGCACTTGAGCTGGTGCGGGTAAATATGCTAGTTTAATGTATGATGGCAATTCGTTCTCAATATCTTCAATTTTTTCGGCCAACCACGATTCACCAATACCTTGTGTGCATATGGTTTTATGGTAAATAGTTATATTGTTTTCTTGTTGAATAGAAGGCAGAATTTCATCGCTCATCATGCCCTTCATTTCATAAGGAACACCTGGCATAGAAATAACCGATTTTCCATTTTGGTGAAACCACATACCTGCAGCGGTTCCATTTTTATTCACTACAATTCTAGCTTTAGAAGGCAACATAGCTTGCTCAATGTTCACAGGATTTACGGTTCTGCCGTAAGACTTAAACATTCGTTCGATATTGTTTAAAGAAGGTTGATGATTTACCAATACGTCATCGAAGTATGCAGTAAGAGTATGTTTGGTGATATCATCTTTTGTGGGACCTAAGCCACCAGTAATAAAAATGTAATCTACTTTTTGCAACAATCTATCTAAAGCAGAACGAATGGCCGCAACATCATCGGCAACACTAACGCGCTCCTCTACTTTAATTCCAATGAAATTAAGTTGTTGTGCGATCCACGAAGAATTGGTATCGATGACTTGTCCGATGAGGAGTTCATCACCAATAGTAACTATAGCAGAAATCATACTGCAAGATTAGGGAATTGCAGTATGATTTGAAACAAGGATTGGTGTTTTATTTTGCTTCTTCCTTTCTTTTGCTGTCTGCCAATACTTTAATTGCGTTAGATAAGGCGAACACAGAAAGAATCAAAACAAAGGCAGCAATACCTAAAATGTAATATGTAGCCGTCATAACAATTCTAAACGTTACTGCGATTACAAATAATGCAATCACTGTAGCTATAACTGAATTTTTATTCATTGTGAATTATTTTACCCAAAATTGAGATATTTGGCTCTAAATAGAAATGAGATGGGTCATAGTAAAACCTGATTTTCATCAAATCGCAAAATTTGAAGTTGAATAAAAATGCTAGTTTAGCACTATGCCCACTTTCACCGCCATAGATTTTGAAACTGCGAACCAAAAAGGATCAAGTATTTGCCAAGTTGGATTGGTGCGTTATGAAGGTGGTGAGATAGTAAAAACAATAAATCAACTGGTTCGTCCGCCCGATAATTTTTATTCGTACCACAACATTCGCGTACACGGCATAACACCCGAAGACACTGCTAATGCGCCAACTTTCGAAGAAGTATGGGGCAAAATAAAACCATTTATTGAAGGGGAAATTTTAGTAGCACACAATGCTTCTTTCGATTGCGGATGCTTGAAAAAAACTTTAGAATTTTACTATTTAGCAGAAGTAAAATATAGAAAAGAATGCACTTACAAAATCTACAAAAAAGGCTTGGCAAAAATGTGCGAGGAAGAAAACATAAAACTTAAACATCATGATGCCCTAAGCGACGCCATGGCTTGTGCAGAATTGTTTAGAAGACACTTGGTGAAAGGCAAATTGTTTTAAGATTTCATTTACCCAGTTCGTCCTTGCTTCAATTTTGAGTACAAAATTCTCGCAAGGACGCACTGAGTATAAAAAAACAGTCAATAAATCACTCCTATTTTCCTTACCTTTCCATCATGAGTTTCAATCCTCAAATATTACTCGACATCATTAAAACACCCATGCCATATGGCAAATACAAAAACCGTAAAATTTGCGATTTACCCATTCATTATTTAGAGTGGTTTGCGCGGCAAGGATTCCCCAAAAACAAATTGGGTGTGATGCTAGAAACCATTTATGAAATTAAGTTGAATGGTTTGGAAGATTTGTTGAAGCCGTTGAAATAACTACACAGCTTTACTAAACGTATTTTTCTCGGAAATTTTTCGCTAATATCTTAAATCCATCGCCAAACAAATATTGCGTAAAAATATTTTTCCTTTTGAGGGCACCGATAATCGATAATGATTTAATTCGATTAATCCATCGTGCTCCAAATCATGTAAACGTTTTATTATTCCGTATTCGCGCATCATCAACTTTAGCTTTTCTATCATAAACAGCATGTAAAGCAAAGGTATCAGAGCAAATGCAGAAAACAACAGCGTTAATATTACCAGCGCTATTATTTACAATGAGCTACCGGAAGAAAACCTAATACTCCTTCACCGCATCAATAAAACATCTCACTGCATCTGGATTGGTATCGGGATATAATCCGTGACCCAAGTTTGCAATATGACGAGTGCCTTTAAATTGATCCAACATTTGATGTGTTTGCTTTTTAATCTCGGCGAACGTGCCGTATAAAGCACAAGGATCTAAATTGCCTTGCAAGGTTTTGTTGGCGCCAATCAATTTGCGTGATTCGGCAATGTCCATATTCCAATCTAAACCTATGGTGTTGCAATTTAGTTTACCCATTTCTTCGCGGGCAAAGAAAGCGCCTTTAGCGAAAACGGTAACAGGAACTTCGGTAATGGCATCGCAAATTTTAGAGATGTATTTTAAAGAGAATTCGCGGTATTGCGCAGGCGATAAAATACCAGCCCAGCTATCAAAAATCTGCACCATATCTGCACCTGCAGCAATTTGAGCTTTAAGATATAAGATGGTTGATTGTGTAATTTTTTCTAAAAGATTGTGAGATAAAACAGCATCGGTGTACAACATTTTTTTTGCCTTCGAAAAAGTTTTGCTTCCACTACCTTCAATCATGTAGGAGAAGATAGTCCACGGTGCTCCTGCAAATCCGATTACTGGCACTCTACCATTCAATTCTTTTTTGGTGATTTTTATAGCATCTATGGTGTATGCTAATTTCTCATAAGGATTGGGAATGATTAGCGCATCAACATCTTTTTGGGTAGCGATGGTTTTTTCGAACCACGGACCTTTTTTCTCTATCATTTGATATTCTAAGCCCATTGCTTCGGGAATCACCAAAATATCTGAAAAGATAATAGCTGCATCAACACCTAACAAATCAACAGGCTGAATGGTCACTTCGGCAGCGCGCTCGGGAGTTTCCACCAACTCTTTAAAGCCCGATAGTTTTTCGCGAACATCGCGGTATTCTTTAAGAATTCTACCAGCTTGGCGCATTAACCATACGGGAGTTCTATCAACAGCTTCGCCATTTGCGGCCTTAAGTATTAAATCGTTTTGAAGTGTCATGCATTTGAATTTAGCACGGCAAAAATGAAGAAATAAATCGGCTTATTCGTCAGGATTGAGTAAAATCACATTCTATCAAAAAAGATAGTCGCTTTTACTTTACATGAATCGGTGTATTGGTAGCTCCACACCATTTGATTGTTTTCCATTTGTTCAACATCAAAAACGATAGTTGAATCGGCATATGAACCAGATAATTTTAATTTTTTACAGTCGGTAAACTCCCATTTATCAAGAACAGAAAGTTTTTCATCCATTCGCAATTGAAGCGTACCATCTTTAAAAACCACCATATTGTCTTGAAAAAGAGTATTGGTAAAAAAAGCTGGGGTGCAAGCATGTTCGTATTGAATTCTTTGCAAACGCCAGTTTTCTAAAACGTTGCAATTGTTGTATTTAACACAATCAGAATCTTTATTTATTTTCTCGCAAGCGTCAGGTTCGGCGCAAGCAGCTAAGAAAATTACATTAAGAAGTAGTATATAAAAAAATATCTTTTGCATAACATGTTAAGAGGGCATTAAAATATGAAAAATATGTAAAAATTTCATGCATCGATTAAAATTTGCGTGTTTTACCGCATAATGTTCATGAACTCACCAATTTATTTTCCTGCAGCACCTCCGGGCTTTCTTAAATTTTCGGCTATTTCTTTAGGGTCAGTCATTTGTCAGTGCTTTATCTTTCCTCTCAGATAAAAAAGGATTAATATTGCACATATAGTTTTATAAAAACTTTTTTTATGGCGAAGCTTACTACCCTTTCATCTTGGAAAAATTTACAAACGCATTTTGGTGCTATTGAGAAAACTCAAATGCGCGATTTGTTTAAGGCAGATGAGAAAAGATTTGAAAAATTCTCACTTCAGTTTAACGATATTTTGGTTGATTATTCTAAAAACAGAATAACAGAAGAGACACTTTCATTGCTATTGAACTTAGCCAAAGAGCGCGGCTTAAAAGAAGCAATAGAGGCAATGTTCTCGGGAGAAAAAATAAACAACACCGAAAAGAGAGCGGTTTTACATACCGCTTTAAGAAACCGAAGCAACAAACCTGTTTTGGTTGATGGCGAAGATGTAATGCCTGGCATTAATTCCGTGCTAGAAAAGATGAAAGGTTTTTGCGAAAAAGTGCGTTCGGGTGCTTGGAAAGGCTACACCGGAAAAGCCGTTACAGATGTTGTAAACATTGGTATTGGCGGATCAGATTTGGGTCCGTACATGGTTACAGAAGCCTTAAAACCATACGCACAAAAAGGATTGAATATTCACTTTGTTTCTAATGTTGATGGCACGCACATCGCCGAAACATTGAAAAAAATCAATGCCGAAACAACACTATTTATCGTTGCATCAAAAACATTTACTACTCAAGAAACATTGACCAATGCCGAATCGGCAAAAAGATGGTTTTTAGAATCGGCCAAAGATGAAGCAGCAGTTGCCAAACATTTCGTGGCCCTTTCTACCAATGCAAAAGCGGTAAGTGCTTTTGGCATCGACACCAACAACATGTTTGAATTTTGGGATTGGGTGGGCGGAAGATATTCATTGTGTTCGGCCATAGGTTTGCCTATTGCGGTGTACATTGGATTCGATAATTTCGAACAATTGTTGCAAGGTGCGCACGATATGGATGAGCATTTCCGCACTGCCGATTTCGATAAAAATATTCCAGCTATTTTAGCTTTGTTGGGTGTATGGTACAACAATTTCTTTGGTGCCGATTCTCATGCTATTTTACCTTACGACCAGTACATGCATCGCTTTGCGGCCTACTTCCAACAAGGAGACATGGAAAGCAACGGAAAGGGCGTTACCAAAGCTGGTGAAACAATTGATTATTCAACAGGTCCGATTATTTGGGGCGAACCAGGCACTAACGGACAACATGCATTCTACCAACTCATTCACCAAGGCACCAAACTAATTCCGTGCGATTTCTTGGCGCCAGTTCAAACACAAAATCCTATTGGCGATCACCACGAAAAATTACTGGCAAATTTCTTCGCACAAACAGAAGCCTTGATGAAAGGTAAAACGGCTATTGAGGCACAATCAGAACTGATAGCAGCAAAATTACCCGACGCAGAAATAGAAAGCTTAACGCCACATAAAGTATTTAGTGGTAACCGACCAACAAATTCTATATTCTTCAAAAAATTAACTCCTGCTACTTTAGGCTCTCTATTGGCTATGTACGAGCACAAAATTTATGTACAAAGCGTTATTTGGGATGTAAATGCTTTCGATCAATGGGGTGTTGAATTGGGAAAACAATTGGCGAACAAAATTTTACCTGAGTTGAAATCGGGGGATAAAATTACGAGTCATGATGCAAGTACAAATGGATTGATTGAATTTTATAAGAGGAATAAATAGCGAAAATAAATTAGTTGAGAGAGTCCGAAAATTAAAATTTTCGGACTTTTTTAATGTACATTATCTTAATTAACGCAAGTCTGCGTAATGTAAAAATAGAACGATAAATTTTTCGTTCAGAGGAACTTCTGTTTTTGAGATATATTAATAAAATCATTGCTTAATCCATTCTGATAAGTCATGGATAAGGTAATAAGGTATATTTGAAGGAATGTAATATTCATCTGGAACGGAAGGTCGATTACCTTCTAGAAACATATGATTTAATTTTGGATAAGATTTTAACGTTGCATATGGATTACTAAGTACAAGATTTTTTATTGCATCAAAATCACTCATAGTTACCTGATAATCTCTTTCTCCTTGAATAATAAATAAAGGCTTCTGAATGCATTGAATGGCCTTTTCAAAATTATATTGCTTTAATGAATACCAATATGAAGCCGGAATGCCCATTGGAAGTTCAGAAGATGGAGATTCTATGGTCAAACTATCCTGTAAATAATTTATTTGCCCAGTTAAATGTCTTATCTGATCTTTTTCAGATGAACTAATAATGCTGTCGATACGCGCTAAATAGGTTACTTGATCTAGCATGACCATTTCCAGCGATCGTGGGCTAGCAGCCATGCAAATAACACCTGCTCTTTTTTCTTGTGAGGCAAAAATGCAAAGCCTAATATTTTGTTTCCTTCACTGAAAGGGATTTTCATGTCTATTTTATTCTGAGAAAACTCACAATAGATAATAATAACATATGGGTTCACTTCATCATTTTGGAGACTCAATGAATATCGTTCCAATACGCCCATTTTTTGAATAATGGAATTCCAAGTGCCTTCAAATAAGGATTTACTTATTTGATTTTTAGCTTTTGTATCAAAAAAATCGTATGCACTGTCGAGTTTATTTTGTTTTAGATATGAACAAAACAATAAAGCTGAATTTTGATTTGACGGAAGTGATTGAGCAGTTAAAGAAGAAAAGCAACAGCAGAGTAAAATCGAAACAAAAACTTTCATTCAGCCAATTTTTTAAGTTTTCTTTCAACAATAAACAAAGTTATTAATAATGACAAGACCCACATTAACACGGTAATGAATATGGAACTGCGGTAATTAAAAATGATAAGAGGGACTTGTATGGATACTATTAAAATTGAAAAAAAAGAAATGTATTTTCGTGATAACTTCTGAGCTATTTCCCATGTTCGTTGATTTTGCATTGCAGATTGAGTTCTATAACCATACCACGGATTTATTTTTTTAGGAGGGAAAAGAAAAAATAATAATGGAAGAGTTAAGATTAATAAATCAATGATAATGAGATAGAGGTAAAATTCACTTTCCATTTTTTATCAATTTAATTAAGTTTAATTATTAATAGTTGCAATTAGGATGCAACTTACCCAGTGCAATAATAGAAAAATAATTATTCAAATCGTTTCCTGATGATAGCTATTTTTTCAAAAGAGTTTTCCTAAGCGAATGTATATTAAGGCAACAAACAGGTGAAAAAATCTCCAAAAAAAAAGGCAGAATTAAGCCAAATCAGATAGAAATGGAATGGCAGTAGAACTTTTGTTTATTTTCGCTGTGCGAAAGTTTGCAACAGACGGGGTACTTTAACGAAAATTTTGTGCCCAAAATTAAAACAATCTTATTTTACATAGCACTTCAGTCAATTGCCGTTTGGATTCAACCAACAGTAAAAAAAAGGTAAAAATATTTATGATGAGATTGCTTTATCCGTCGGCTAACGGATTTTCGCAAAGACCAACTAAGTAATCTCATCTCTTTCCTTATATTTACTCCCACAAAATTTACCTCATGAAAAATATTCTTCGTCTATCTTTTATATTCCTTCTCGCTGTTTCTTGCTACAACAAAGTGCCGCAACAAACCGCCATCACTCAAAAAAAAGAAAAACAATTCGCATACGAAACCGTTGAAGGCGATCCGCTAAAAACAAGAATTTACACTTTGGATAATGGCTTTAAAGTGTACATGAGTGTGAGTAAAGAAAAACCGAGAATTCAAACCTACATCTCGGTAAATGCAGGAAGTAAAAACGACCCTGCCGATGCTACTGGATTGGCTCATTATTTAGAGCACATGCTGTTTAAAGGCAGCACACACATGGGAACCATCAACTATGAAAAAGAAAAAGTATTGCTAGATCAAATTGAAAATCAGTACGAAGTTTACCGCTCAACTACCGACTCTCTAAAAAGAAAAAACATTTACCACATCATCGATAGTTTGTCGTTCGAAGCATCGAAATATGCTATTCCAAATGAATACGACAGATTGATTTCTCAAATGGGCGCAACAGGTACCAATGCTTTTACCATGACCGACCAAACGAGCTACGTAAACAACATTCCTAGCAATCAATTGAACAACTGGTTGAAGTTAGAATATGAAAGATTTGAGTATCCGGTATTTCGATTATTTCACACCGAGTTGGAAGCAGTGTACGAAGAAAAAAATATTGGTTTAGACAGCGACGACCGCCAAGCTTACGAAGCGCTATTAAAAAACTTATTTCTTAAACATCCTTACGGAACACAAACTGCTATTGGTACGATAGAGCATTTAAAAAATCCGTCACTCAAAAAAATCAAAGAATTTTACGACACTTATTATGTGCCCAACAACATGGCTTTGGTGATGGTAGGTGATTTCAACATGGATGAAGCCATTAAAGAGGTGAATAAAACGTTGGGCAAACTGGCATCGAAAGAAGTACCTGCATTTAATTACCAAGCAGAAGATGCCATTGCCACTGCCCGCAAAGTAGAAGTGCTGGGTGCCGATGGAGAATACATGATGATGGGTTACCCTTTTCACACCCAACCTTTTACAAAAGACGCTTACATTTTAACCTTAATCGATAGAATATTAAACAATGCTTATGCGGGTTTAATCGACATCAATTTAAATCAGTCGCAAAAAGTTTCTCAAGCTGGTACTTACTTGCTCAATTACAACGATTATGTAGCACATGTTTTATATGCTGTACCAACCCAAAACCAAAGTTTAGAGCAAGCTCAAGAATTACTTTTTGAACAATTAGAAAAACTTAAAAAAGGTGACTTTGCCGATTGGTTGATTCCAGCCATTGTAAAAAATTTAAGATACGAAAACATTCAGTCTGCCGAATCGATAGATGGAAGAGCTCGCTTACTTTTGCAAGCTTTCAACAAAAAAGCAGATTACAAAAAGATTGCATTTGAAGTTGACGAGATAGCTAAAATCACCAAAGAAGACATCACTGAATTTTGCAATAGAAACTATTCGAAAAGCGGAGCGGTGTTGGTGTACAAAAAAACATCTACCGAAAAAAACAGTGCCAAAGTGCAAAAACCAATCATCACACCTATTCAGCTTAACAGAGAAAACACGAGCGAATTCGCCAAAGAACTTTCTGCATTGGCACCAGCAGCCATTGCACCAGTTTTTGTAGATTTTAGCAAAGAAATACAAATCAGCAAAAATGCAAACGGAGGTGAAATGTGGTATGTAAAAAACAACGACAATCAACTATTCAGCATCAACATTCACTACAATTTTGGTAGTTATGAAAATCCGCTATTGGAAAGCGCTATAGAATATTTAGAAAACTTAGGCACATCAAAAAAATCGAATGGCGAATTACACGAAGCTTTCTACAAAATCGCATGTGAATATAGCTTTGGAGTATCGGCACATGAAACCAACATCAACCTATCGGGTTTAGCCGAAAGTATGCCCGAAGCATTGGCCATGATTCAATCTATTTTCACCGATGCTGTGGCCGATGAAAACGCTTTACAAGGTTTGAAAATGAAAATGCTAAAGCAACGTAGCGATGAGAAACTAAACAAAGAAACCATTTTGTGGAAGGCCATGTCGGGATATGTATTATATGGCCAAAATTCACCTTGGTTAAACCGCGCAAAACCAAAAGATATAGAAGCATTTTCGTCGCCACAACTTCTAGCAGAAATCAAAAAACTATGGAACACCAAAAATGAAATTTGTTATTACGGTCCGGAAATAACTTCTTCTCAAAACGAAAGTCTCACCAAACTATTCCCTTCTGCTTTAAGAGAAGCCCCTGCCGCAAAAATATTCAACAAAAAAGAAATGCAAGCCAACGAATATTATGTGGTAGATTACAACATGCAACAGGCTATCATTGGCATTTACACCAAAGGAAAAACTTTCGATCAAAAATTAACACCTTCCATATCCATCTTCAACGAATATTTTGGTGGCGATATGTCGAGCATCACTTTTCAAGAAATTCGCGAAGCTAAAGCTTTAGCCTATGGAGTTGGTGGCTCTATCAACGAACCATTCTATAAAGAAGAACCATTTACCTTTTGGGGAATGCTGGGCACACAGGCCGATAAAATGCCAGAGGCTCTCTTGTCGATGGATACCATCATTAGAAAACTACCGTATTCACCCAAAGTGTGGGAAACAGCAACTACCTCATTGCGCCAAAACATTGAAACAGGAAGAATTATTAAAACGGGTTTCTTTAGCAGCTATAGAAACAACCTTCGTTTGGACTACAATTACGACAGAAGAAAAGATTTGTACAATGCGTTAAACACCCTCACTTTTAAAGATATTGAAGCTTTTCAAATGGCCAATTTGCAAAACCAAAAATTTGCCTATTTGATTTTAGGAAACACCAAGACCCTCAATATAAAATGGCTGCAAAAACAAGGCACAGTAAAAGTGCTGAGTTTAGAAGAGATTTTCGGCTACTAAAATGGGTTGGGCTTTTCAAATATTTTCAGCATCTTTGCCAGCGTGAAAGCCAAAATTCTAAATATTATTAAATACACGTTGTTTCTAGGTATCGGACTAGGCTTGATGTGGTATTTATATGAAAACAATAAGGACGGAAAAAACTTCAAAGAAATCCAATTCAAACAAGAAGTAAATAATTTTGGCAAAACCATGCTCGTTTGGAGCGACACCGCGAAATTAAACAACGAGTTTTATACCATCGAAAGATCGGAAGATGGTAAATATTTTGAATTTATTGATACCGTGAAAGTAGTAGGGACTCAAATTTCTTACACCCATTTTGATGAAGTAGCCTATACAACCGACGCCAAAAATTTGCAGTTTAAAATTAAAGGATGGAGCCCTATCGACCTTTGGAAAGAAATAGGCAACATGAACATGAAATGGTACATTATTGCTTTTCTGCTTTCATTGATTAGCAATTATTCTAGAGCCATTCGCTGGCAAACCATTATTGAACCAATGGGCTATAAACCCAACACCATCAATACTTTTTTAAGTGTTAACATCATGTACCTTTCCAACTCAGTAATTCCTCGTTCAGGAGAGTTGTCTCGTTGCTCCATTTTGTATCGATACGAAAAAATACCTTTAACCAAATTGTTTGGAACAGTAGTAGTAGAACGAATTGTAGACATGCTTTGCTTTGGCTTAATGCTGGGTATTTTATTTATTAGTCAGTTCGATTTGGTAAAAAGCTACTTGCTGCGACCAGATGTTAAACAAAGCTTGGAAGACAAAGCTGGCTTGTGGCCTATATTAATTGCCATTGGTGTGATTGGATTAGTTTCAATCATTGTGCTTTACAAAATGCGCGAACGAATTTTAAATACCGCTATCGGAAGGAAAATTGGTAAAATTCTATTCGACTTATGGCAAGGTGTTAAAAGCACTAAGGATATCAAAAGAAAATGGGCTTTCTTCTTTCACACCCTATTAATTTGGACCATGTATTTTGGTGTATTGTATGTTTCTTTTAAATCTTATGAAAGTACTGCAGAACTAGGATTTACTGTTGCCTTCGCCGCATTAATCATGGGAAGTTTAGGTATGATTATTCCTACAGCTGGAGGTATTGGAACATGGAATTTAATGGTAACCTTAACCCTTGTATTGTACGGAGTAAGTGAGCCCAATGCCTTTATTTATTCATTTATTGCTTTGTTTATGATGACCATTACAAGTGTTATTGCCGGTGGATTATCTTTTATCTATTTGCCTATTTACAACAGAAAAAGTAAATTAGTTCAAACAGAAAACAAATAACTATGCAGTGGATAAAAGTTAGTGAAAAGCTTCCTCAAAATGGGCAACTTGTGCTGGCTTATATTCCAAATAACTGGGTTTCTGTGCCAGGCGACCCAACAGAAAAAATACATCAACCTATAAAAATGCTGCGCTTTGAAGAAAACTTTTATGGAGCGCATAAACCCCGACATAAAAACAGTGAGAGCGATCATTTTTGGGGCGGCGAAGGATTGAGCAATCATTTCTTTCAGGAAATAACACATTGGATGACACTACCGCAAAATCCCGCCAATCAATAAAAATGAAACTTAAGTATTTCATTTTCGCATTTATTTTTAGTCTTCTTTTTAATCAGAATAGCGAAGCACAAATTAACATTATCGGTAAAATTCTTGATTCTGCAGGCAGAACAGCACTTCCCTACGCCAACTTGTATTTAGTGAAAAACAAGTTTGGATCGGCCAGCAATGCCGAAGGTAAATTCTTTTTGCAATTAAGTTCAGCGGACACGCTTATTGTTTCTATGGTAGGCTACCACCCCAGCAAAGTAGTATGTAATTCTTCGCGAAGCGATATCGAAATCGTTTTAATCAGAAAACCTCAAGTTACTGCGGCAGTAAGAATTGTGGCCAAAAAAACCAAAAGAAAAAAGAACGACCCTGCCGAAGCTATAATGAAGCTAGTTGTTGATCACAAAGACCATAACAATTACAAGAATCTAAAAGCTTACGAATGCACCAACTACACTAAAATTCAGTTCAACCTTAACAATGCAGATACCAACCTTGCCAATGTGGCGCTATTAAAGCCCATAGGATTTCTGTTTAGAAACATCGATTCTACAACGTTTAAGAAGCCCAGTATTCCTATCATGATTTCCGAATCGTCTACCAAATATTTTTATAAGACGAGTCCGAATTTAGAAAACGAAGTAGTTGAAGCCAGCAAAGTATCGGGCATCAACCGCAACACAATAGCCGAATTCACATCCAACTTTTACATGGAATACAATATTTACGACGATTATATTTTCAACTTCAACAGAAATTTTGTTGGCCCCTTGGCCACTTTAGGCACTTTATCTTACGACTATATTTTGGTGGACACCATACATACAGACACCAACTCGATGTACCATTTGTTTTATGTGCCATTGAGAAAACAAGAACTTACTTTTCGCGGACACCTTTATATTGATAGCGCAACTTACGGCGTATGTAAAGCGCACATGGAAATGAGCAAAGATGCCAACATCAACTTTGTGAAAAGCATGGAAATGGATAAGTTTTTTCAGCGCGTTGATGGCCAATGGGTACCGGCAAAAGAAACCATATTTTTAGATGTTAATTTGGCTGATAAACAATATGGAATGTACGGACTCAAACAAACGTTCAGCAGCAAGTACACCATCAATCAACCTAAAGACAATAGCTTCTTCAATCAAACCACAAAAGTGCTAGTAAAAGACACGCTTCAAGCCAACACTATTGCCTATTGGCAAACTCAGCGCCCACAGCCGCTAAACGATAATGAACTGGCTGCCTATTCAAAAATTGATAGCGCATTACATTCACGATATTTCGTGATTATGAAACGATTATCGATGATGTTTGCAAGTGGCTATTATCCTTTAGGAAAATGGGAGTACGGACCCTATTTCACATCCTACAGCTTCAACAACATCGAAGGAAATCGTTTTAAATTCACTGGTAGAACAACAGCTAAATTCAGCAAAAAATGGCGATTTTTAGGGCACGTTGCTTACGGCACCACCGATAAGCGTGTGAAGTACAAATTCACTCCTCAATATTATTTTAAAATGAGTCCGCGCTCATACATGGGATTTGATTTAAGCAACGACTTAGAAGTGATGAATACTAGTCCGGATGCCTTTCAAAACGACAACATCATGGCCTCTCTTTCGCGCAAAGATTCGGTGAAATTTCTATTTATTGAAAAATACACGGGTTACTACGAAAGAGAATGGGCAAAAGGCAGTCACAACAGAATTACTTTTGCTTATCAAAACATTAAACCTGTTGCGCCCTTGTATTTCGAACAACCCAATGGCAATCATATAAACTCTATAAAAATTGCAAGCGTAATACTATCGGGGCGAATTGCCTACAAAGAAAAAATATTGGAAGACGATTACAGAAGAGTTAGTTTGAAAACAAAATACCCCATTTTCACTTACTCTTATGAATTTGCTGCCAAAGGAATTTTAGGTTCTCAATATGCTTTTCACCGTGCTAAGATTAAGATGGTCGACAAATGGTATATTGGTAATGCCGGGCACATTCAAGTGGTTGCCGAAGCAGGTAAAATATGGGGAACCGTTCCGTATCCTTTGCTTACGACACACGTTGGAAACAACTCTTATTATTTTGATGCCGAAGCCTTTAACCTCATGAAAATATTCGAGTTTGTAAGTGATGAGTATGTTCAAGTAATGGCTACTTACCATTTAGAAGGACTTATCTTCAACAAATTACCTTTATTTAGAAAATTACAATGGAGAGAATTGGCCTTTGCCAGAGGTTTGGCAGGTAGATTATCAAACACTCATGCTCAAGAAATAAAACTTCCTGCTGGCATGTCGGCGTTGCAAGAACCCTACTTAGAAGCTGGTGTTGGCATTGAAAATATCTTTAAAGTATTAAGAGTTGATGCGCTTTGGAGATTTACCAATTTAAACGGAAAAACCACTCCTACTTTTGGAATAACGGCGGTTTTAAAAGTGTATTTCTAAAAGCATAACCTCACTCAAAAAACTTCTCGCTAAAATTCACGAAATACAATTTCTTCGATGCTCGTGTAATAGCAGTATACAGCCATCGTAAATATTCTACATCCACCATTTCATCGTTAAGATATCCTTGAACCACAAAGGCGTAATCCCATTGTCCGCCTTGCGATTTGTGACAAGTAACGGCATAGCCAAATTTCACTTGTAAAGCATTGTAATAAGGATCTTTTTTTACCGCTTCTTTTATTTTTTGCTTGGTATTGGTTTGGGTCATGTAATGTCCGTAAACCGCTTCTGAAAAAGCTTTCGATTGCTCCTTGGTAAGCGCTGGTGCATCAGTCATCAAAGTATCTAACATTACTTTCACTTCCAATTCTGGTTCATCAGGATAATCGACCAATCGCACTTGCAGATTCACGAAACGGAGTCCGAATCTCTCTTCCATTTTCAACACACGTTCTATATAAACCATATCACCATTAGCGATAAATCCGGCTTTCGAATCGTCACCCAACCAAAAATAATTGTTCTTCACCACCATTAAATAATCGCCTGCCGAAATTTCATCTTCTTGTCCGCGAATTTTATAGCGTATCTGCTGATTAAACTGATTGGCCATCTTGTTGGAACGTGTAATCACAATAGCTTTTTCTACACCCGATGCGCGATAAGCATCATCTAGCAGTTCTTCTACCTCATAACTATTAATCACTTTAACATCGGGAAAATCATTCAATTCAATATGAGGATAACCGGGTACTTTTTCTTTCAATTGTTCACGAATTTTGGTGGCGTTGTATAGAATTCCCGATTGGGCAGTTTGTCGCACCACCTCAGTCATTTCAAATCCGAAAACATTTAATCCCCAATGAGTTTTTAAATATTCTACATCTAAAGCAACACTCAAAGTCATACCTACCGGGGGCAACTGAGCGGTATCGCCAATGAAAACCAAGCGACAATTTTCGCCTGTAAAAACATATTCTAATAAATCATCTAACAAACTTCTTCCTTTACTTACAAACGAGCCGCCTAGTCCGCCCGAATTGGCTATCATCGATGCCTCATCTACAAAGAAAATAGTGTTTTTGTGTAAATTCTTCTGCAAGGAAAATTGCGGATTTCCATCTTTAAACTCGTTGTGGTAAATCTTCTTGTGAATGGTGTAAGCAGAACGTTTAGAGTAAGTGCCAAATACTTTCGCGGCTCTACCTGTTGGCGCCAATAGCACCGATGACGAGGGTGGCATAGCCTTTATAAAAGAACTCACCAACGATGTTTTACCAGTACCAGCATAACCGCGCATCACAAAAACAGGGCGCGATAAAGGAATGGTGAAAAACTCGATCAATAGCGCAATCAACTTGGCTTGGCCGGCAGTAGGCTCATGCCCCAAATACGATATAACCTGGTCTTTCAAATTTAAATTGGAGTTAACACTAAATTAACCAACTTTTGATTTCATTTGCTTAAATTAGCTCGGCTCTAAATTATAAATTAAATGGAAGCAGGGGTTATCAATTCTGAAAAGGAAATTCAAATCGTTGACAAACGCTTGGCAAACTATGCCACAGAAAGTTTGCAATTGCATTTTGAAGTGGAGAACAATTTAATGAAAGTGCATATTTTCGAGCCAAAAGAGAAGGAAATACTGGCCTTTGAATTGGTAGATTTAAGCACCGATTATTTTGAATTCGACGCACAAAAACTCAGCAATTTTTTTAAAACATCTCCATTAAAATTAGAGAGTACTTTTCAAAAAGTATCTTTGTCGTTAGTTACTTCTCAGTTTACCTTGGTGCCTAGTACTTTATTCATCAAAGAAAAATCGACCGATTATCTTTTAGCGGCCAGCAGTATTAGCGAAGGAAGTGTTATTTTAACCAAAGAGATTAATTTCTTGAATGCTTTCGCTGTATTCGCCATGCCAAGCGCGTTGAAAGAAATTTTCGACAAACAATTTTCTGCAATCGACTATTTTCCGCACTCAGCGCCTACTTATCTCTCTTTGTACAATCTTTTCAAAACAGAAAAAGAACCTACTATTTTTGTGAATATTCATTCACAACATTACGATATCATTGTGTTTGAGAATAGTCAATTGAAATTATTTACAGTACACCCTATCCTTACCACCGAAGATTTCTTATACTACTCTTTCTATACTCTTGAACAACTCAAAATAAACGCAGGAATAGCCGCAGTTTATTTGATGGGAGAAGTAGAAAAGAATTCGGCCATTCACGAAATATTAATCAAGTACTTCAAAAAGAGTTCATGGATACTGAAAAGTAGTCAGTACAAATTAGGATATGAATTAAACGACATAAATCCTTATTTTTACTTCTCACATTTCAGTCAGTATCTATGCGTATAATAAGTGGTCAGTTTGGTGGAAGAAGATTCAGTCCGCCCAAAAATTTACCTGTTCGTCCAACTACCGATCAAGCCAAAGAAGCTTTATTCAATATTTTCAACAACAATTTCGATTTCGAAAACATTAAGGTTCTCGATTTATTTGCAGGCACTGGCAGCATCTCTTTTGAGTTCGCATCGCGCGGCGTGAGTAGCATTACCAGCGTAGATCAAAACTACAACTGCTGCGCTTTCATCAAAGCTACTGCTGAACAGTTAGGCGTTTCTTTGCACGTACAAAAAGGCGATGTTTTCAAATGGGTAGAAAACAACAAAGGCAGAAAATTCGATTTAATTTTCGCCGATCCTCCTTATGATTTGAAGAACTTAAAAGATATTCCCGAGTTGATTTTCAGCAATGAAGTGTTGAGTGAAAATGGTTGGTTTGTTTTGGAACATCCTAGAGAATATAAGTTTGGTGAGCATCCTAATTTTAAAGAGCATAGGAATTATGGGAATGTGAATTTTAGTGTGTTTGGGGTTTAAATCAGCCCTTTATTCAATTCTTAGTATATTTATTCCATGAAAAAACTACACATTATCATTTGGCTATTAGCATTGATTTTCCTGAGCTGCGACAACAAAAAAGACCATATAGTAAAAAACGATTTGTATTTAGCGAATTTAAAAGGCAAAATCAAAAGTGTTTTATTAGAAGATTTTTTTCTTGGCGATAGCACACAATTAAGATATTCTCTATTTACTAAATATGATTCACTTGGGAATCGTATTTATTATAAATTCGGGGGTGCGATTGTTGGGGAGAGTATAATAAATAATCAATACGACAAAGATGAAAAATTAATGAAAAAGGAAGAAGTTAGCCTAAGTGATCAAAGTCTCAATACAACCTCGATATACTCTTATGAAAACAACCTACTGAAAGAAATAACCGATATGGATGTGACGAGTAAAATAATAGCAAAATACTTTTTTGATGATAGTGAGAACGAAGTAAAATCAGAAAAATATAGAAATGGAGGCGTCTATCAAACCACATTAAAAACCTACAAC
>Ga0208960_1000729_pt1 | contig 18157 bp, 11 predicted proteins | sample GreLakmeON33MSRF_FD_187703 | JGI IMG/M metagenome (GOLD analysis project Ga0208960, IMG submission 187703) | Freshwater lentic microbial communities from great Laurentian Lakes, MI, USA - Great Lakes metaG ON33MSRF (SPAdes) | ecosystem: Environmental > Aquatic > Freshwater > Lake | place: Great...
CTGAAGATAATTTGCCGTATTACTTTCGCGACATAGATCAGTTGTTCGGCAATGACGGCGCTTATGGCGAGTGGGGTCGCAACTGGACTGCCGAGGAGGGCCGTCACTCAATTGTGATTCGCGATTATCTCACAGTGACGCGAGCGATTGACCCGGTGACTTTAGAGCGTGCACGAATGCAACAAGTGCGTAGTGGGCAAGTGCCAGCACCTCTCGATCTTTATGAAGCACTCGCATATTTGAGTATGCAAGAACTCGCAACCCGAATTGCACACCGCAACACTGGCAAAGCAATGGCCGACGAAGTTGGTCAAGCGATAATGTCTCGCGTCGGCAACGACGAGAACTTGCACTATTTGTTTTATCGCGATCTTGCAACTGCTGCGATTGCGGTAGATCCTTCGAACATGGTTATCGGCATCGAGCGTGCGGTGCGAACATTTGCGATGCCTGGCACTGGCATTACCGATTTTGATCGTCTGTCTCGAGAGATCGCGCGCGTCGGCATTTATGATTTGGCGATTCACCATGAGCAGATTTTGGTGCCAGTTGTATTGCGCCACTGGAAGCTGGCTGATTTGACTGGTCTAAATAGCGAGGCCGAAAAAGCACGCGAGGCGTTAATCACGCGAATTGACCGAATCGGCAAGGTTGCGTCAAAACTGGCTGGAGATCGAATAACCGTCAAATAACGGCTTTAGTGCTTTAGTGCAACAAGTTGATGAAATCGCCTTGTTGGTCTTGCTAATGCTGTGGCATTTGGCATATAGTTACGGGTCGGCGTGGTGGGCCGAGCAATAACTATTTACGCCATTCAAATATCCAACATTAACGAGGGGTCATAATGTCAACAATTGAACAAACAACAACTGAAGTTTCGACAAGTGGTTTGTCGCGACGTCATTTTATTCAAGCAGCAGCAGCAACTGGTATAGCAATCCCATTTGCTCAAATGATCGGTGGATCATCTGTTGGCGCTGCGGGCAAAGTTTTTAGATACGCGTCGCAAGCGCAAGAAGGTCCAGCAGCCCCATGGATGACCAAGGGTGGTTCGCTCGGTATTCTCAATGCAGTTGGCTCATGGCTTATCGATGTTTCACCATCGGGTGAACTTAAGCCAAGCGTGGCGACAGCTTGGAAGGGTACAAACGGCGGTACGACTTGGACATTCACAATTCGCACAGATGTGAAGTTCCATGATGGTTCGGCACTTACATCAGACGATGTTGTTTACACAGTCAATTCACACCTTGATTCAAAAAACAAATCGCAATCAGCGGCAAAACTTGGCGGAGGCGTAACCTGCGTCAAGGTTGATGCGAAGACAGTTCGCTTTGACCTGCAAAAACCGAACGCCAACTTCCCATTTAACGTGTCGAGCTCGAACTATGGACTTTTGATAATGAAGAACGGTGCGAAGGGTGACGAATCATGGATTGCCACGATGAATGGCACCGGAAAATGGATCATGGTTTCGCACAAGGTCAACGAAAAGACCGTGTTCAAGCGCAACATGAACTATTTCGATAAGGCTCAGATTCCGTCATTCGAAACAATGGAGCAGATCCAATACGTCTCTCAGAGCGCGGCAATCCCAGCTCTTAAGACGGGCAAGATTGACTCGATCCACTTGCTTTACGGCACTGAGGCAGACACACTTCCGAAGGCAAAGTTCTACAAGACTTTGGTTCCAACCTGCGGAGGTCTCCACATGCACATGCGCGCCGACATCGGTCAATTGACTGACAAGCGCGTTCGTGAAGCAATCGCTTTGACACTTGATCGCACCGCCTACATCAAGGGTGTTTTGGGTGGATACGCATTGCTTGCAAACGACTCGGTGATGGACTCGTTCCCAACTGCAGACAAGTCGGTGCCACAACGCAAAAAAGACATCGCTCGTGCGAAGGCTCTGCTTGCAGAGGCTGGTGTGAAAAACGGCTTTAAGTTGACTCTTCAAAGTTGGAAGCGAGATGACATTGACAAGTTCACAGCATTTGTCAAGTCGTCATGCAAAGAGATCGGCATCGACGTAACAGTTGATCTCGACGGTTCAGACGGCGGTGGCGCAAGATGGTATGCCTATTCGGTATACCCGTCGGTCAAGGGTTCAAAGGTTGCAAACAAGGGTGAATGGCTTGCTAGCGAATTCGGTATCGCTGAATGGGCTGGTCGTCCAACACCTGACGAGTACCTCAATCGCGAATGGAAGTCAACTGGAGACTGGAACCCTCATTACCTTGACGCTCCAGATCTGGACGCTGCAGTTGATGCTTGGTTAACGGCTCTTACACCAGCCAAGAAGAAGGCTGCAAGTTCGGCAATTCAAAAGGCATCACTCAAGTACACACCGATCATCGTTGTCTACAACGAAACCCGCGTTACGGTAACTTCGAACAAGGTGAAGGGTGTTGAATTCAACCAGCAAGGTGCGAACTGGACTTCTGGCACAAACGCTTAATAGCGAATCTGATATCCAGAATTAATTTAAAAAGAGACCGGCCTAGAAAACTAGGTCGGTCTCTTTTTGTTTGCCCAAGCTTTAAGGGTATTGAGACTGAGTTGCTAAACTTGAAACTTCTATGTTGAGATTTATCGTTAAGCGAATTGGGCTTTCGATTTTGACTCTCACCATAGTTTCATTGATTGTATTTTTGATGACTTCGATTATGCCGGGTGACATCGCCAAACAGATTCTTGGCAGAGATGCAACACCTGAAGCATTCGAGATTTGGAACAAAGAAAAAGGTTTTGATAAACCTCTCGTGGTGCAATACGGCCGATGGATGGGCGGAGTTTTGACGGGAGACCTCGGTACCTCTTTGCAGTATGAAATGCCGGTTGGCGAAATTCTGGGGCCGGCAGCCAGCAAATCTGCGCAGTTGGCGATTGTTGCATTGATTTTGATTGCCCCGATCAGTATTTTGGGTGGCATCGTAGCGGCGATGAATAGGGGTAAAAAAGTAGACCGCGCTCTGACAGTTGGTGGATTGTCAGCGGCGGTAATTCCAGAATTCGTGTGGGCGGTCGTTTTGATTCTTGTATTCGGTGTAGCGATTCGGGCGTTTCCTGTGTCAGCGTTTCCGGATGAAGAAAACCCCAATATTTTTAGCAGTGTTTACCACTTGATTTTGCCGTCGATTGCATTGTTGTTTGTGTTGTTCGGCTACATCTCGCGAATCACTCGAGCAGGTGTAATTGAAGCTCTTGATTCTGACTACATGCGTACGGCAGTGTTAAAGGGTCTCTCAAGAAAAACTGCTGTGTTTCGCCACGTGTTGCGCAACGCTTTGTTGCCAACCATCGCAGTTATCGCCACTCAGGTGCCGTATCTTGCGGGTGGATTAATCGCTATTGAACGAGTCTTCAATTACCCAGGTTTCGGCAATATTTTATTGGACGCTGTTATCGCAAGAGACTTTCCGTTGCTGCAGACCGCAGTGTTTCTAACTGGTGTCGTGATTATTGTGTTCCAGTTGTTTGCCGACATATTGTTTGCAGTTCTAAACCCACGCATTAGACAAAAGGTGACAGAGTGACAGACGAAACTGCAAAACAAACCAAACAGACCGAACTAAGTGAACGTCTCGCAGTTCTCAAAAGGAATAAGGCGTTTATTGTTGGCGCAGCGATTTTATGTTTCTGGGCGCTTAGTGCGATATTCGGCAAATTGATCGCTCGATATGACCAAGATTTCATGGACTATGAATACATCAACTCTGCACCTTCGGGTAAATACTGGTTTGGCACAGACAGTAATGGGCGGGATGTTTACTCACGAGTAATCATCGGTTCACGAATTATTCTCGTGATTTCATTTCTCGCGACACTCTTGGGTGCGTTTCTCGGTGCCTCGCTCGGCTTGGCTGCGGGCTATCTGAAGGGCAAGTTCGACATGATTTTGATGCGAATTCTCGAAGCGATTTCGGCTATTCCAGTGATCATTATCGCGCTGTTGGCGGTTGCTGCGATCGGCAGATCATCTTCGATTATTACAGTTTTAATTATTGGTTTCATTTTTACGCCGAATGTGGCGCGAACTGTGCGTGCAGCAGTGTTGGGTGAATCAGAACTTGAGTATGTCGCAGCCGCAAAGTTGCGCACCGAAAAAACTGCGCATATTTTGTTCAGAGAAATCTTGCCGAATGTCTTACCGACCTTGATTGTTGAATTCACAGTGCGACTTGGATACGCAATTTTCGCAGTTGCGACGCTTTCTTTCTTGGGTGCAGGTCTTGAAGCCGGTTCGCCCGACTGGGGAACCCAAGTTGCCGACACATGGTCATTGATTTTTACAGACGTATGGTGGCCGACTCTGTTTCCGTCGTTGGCAATTGCTTCGGTTGCAGTCAGCATTAACCTGATCTCAGATGCGCTGCTCGAGGTGTTTGAATTATGAACACCACGCCAACGCTTGAACTGCGCAACCTTGAAGTTGCATATACGGTGCGCGGTATCGACCGTCAGGTATTGCGCGATGTTTCGTTTTCAATTGCTCCTGGTGAGGCATATGGCCTTGTAGGTGAGTCTGGCTGCGGAAAGTCGACGGCAGCGTTCGCCGCGATGCGCTATTTGCCACGCAACGGCAAAATCACCAAGGGCTCGATTCTGTTTGAAGGCAAAGACATCGTCGACATCAATGAAAATGAGGTGGCGGCGCTTCGCCGATCAGCGATTTCGATGGTTTATCAAAATCCGGCGACAGCATTGAACCCGACGATTCGAATTGGCAAGCAAATTGCCGAAGTATTTATATTAAGCGGTGCGTCAAAATCTGATGCGATGGCAATGGCGCAAGCCGCGTTGACGAAAGTTCAAATTTCAGACCCGGCACAAGTTATGCGACGTTATGCACACCAATTGTCAGGCGGCATGGCTCAGCGTGTAGTTATCGCAATGGCGTTGGCATCTAATCCACGGTTACTAGTAATGGATGAACCTACGACTGGTCTTGACGCGACGGTCGAGGCTGAAGTTCTCGATTTGGTACGTGAGTTGCGTCGCGATACAGGCACAGCGGTTTTGTTCATCAGCCATAATTTGGGCGTGATTCGAAACATGTGCGATCGCGTTGGGGTTCTTTACGCAGGTGCACTTGTCGAGCAAGGGGCAACTGCTGATCTGTTTAATAATCCGAGTCACCCATACACGGTTGGTTTGTTGCGCTGCATACCCCGTGGAGGTTTGCATAAGAGCGCCGATCGTCTAGACACGATCCCCGGCACGCCACCTGCACTAGGCACACACTTTGATGGTTGTGTGTTTTCGGCACGTTGTGCGCTCGTTGAAGACAAGTGTCGCACCGTTCAACCGCAGATGGTTAATGTTTCAGACTCGCATGTAGCCAGATGCTTTCACAGTGACAAGGCGAGTGCGATGCCGCGCTCAATTGAGAAGATTGAAATTAAATCAACTTCAAAGCGTCATTCGGCGATTGTCGGTGAGAGTTTGCTGAATGTCAGCCACTTGTCAAAAGTCTTTACACAAGACGGACATCGAGTTCGAGTGATCAATGATGTCTCGCTGACTTTGGGTGTTGGTGAGACTCTTGGTTTGGTTGGTGAGTCAGGTTCAGGAAAGACAACAATTGCGAAACTTGTTTTAGGTTTGGTTGCGCCTGAAGATGGTGGCATCATCACGCTTGATGGCAAAGGCTTGGCAAAAACTTTAAATCGTCGCGATGTGCAAGATGTTGGTGCGATGCAGATCGTCTTTCAGAACCCAGATCAAGCATTAAATCGTCGTCATAGCGTGACTCGAATTGTGAGTCGAGCAGTTGAGCGTTTGCGTGGTTTTAACGTAAGTGATGCACTTGACCGAGCACACGAATTATTGCTGGGAATGCGGGTAGAGGCAACACTTCATAGTGCGCGGCCCGTACAACTTTCGGGCGGTCTTAAGCAACGCGTGGCAATTGCCCGAGCATTTGCGGGAGCGCCACAAATCGTTCTTTGTGATGAACCAACTTCGGCACTTGATGTTTCGGTTCAAGCGGCGATTCTGAATCTTCTAGTCGACTTGCAGAAACAAGACCAAACAAGTTTTATTTTTATTTCGCATGACCTTGGCGTTGTGCGTTATATTTCTGATCGCATCGCCGTGCTTTACTTGGGCCGTGTGGTTGAATTCGGCACATCGCAGCGCGTGTTCAACGGGCCATTTCATCCATATACAGAGGCTCTACTTTCGTCAGTGCCAAATGTAGATGGCACAATTCGCAAGCGCATTCCATTGACTGGTGTTGTGCCGAGTCCGAGTAATCCGCCAAGTGGCTGTGTGTTGAACCCACGTTGTCCACGCAAAGTCGGTTCTGGATACGAGAGTTTGTGTGAGTCTGAAGAGCCAGACCTTAGCGAAGTTGAGCCAGGTCACTTTATGCGTTGCCATATACCAGTAGCAAAACTTAAGCAACTGCAGAGTTAGTTTTTTAACTAAGAGTTACGCGCGCATGCGTGACCCTGATGGGTCAAGCACTGGTTCAAGTTGCAAAGTTGCTGGTCGCATCTTGCCGATGATTTCGATTTCGAAGCCCGTTGTACCAGCCTTGGCGAGTTCGGCCGGAATGTAACCCATTGCGAGTGACACGCCTGAGTAGTGCGCATAGCCACCGCTGGTGATCCATCCGACGACTTTGCCGTCATGAAACACTGGCTCATCGCCAATCACGTCGGCTGGTCGAGTTTTGTCGACATCAACTTTGAACATCACGAGTTTGCGTGCTGGGCCAGTTTTCATTTCGGCTTCAACTGCAGATCGACCAGTGAACTCATGGTCGAATTTCATCGCACGCTCCATGCCTGCTTCAAGCGGTGTATAGATCGGTCGATATTCTCTGAACCAAGTGCCAAAGTTTTTTTCTAGTCGCATCGTGATTAATGCTCTGAACCCGAATAGTCGCATATCAAACTCTTTGCCAGCATCCCAAATTAGGTCGAACAAATAGCGTTGATACTCAGGGGCAATCCAAATTTCGTAGCCCAAGTCGCCCGTATACGTCATTCGTGATAGCCAAACTGGCGCATTGCCGATGTTGGCACGGCGAAAACTCATAAACGAAAAATCTTTTGTTGCTAGCGAAGTGCTAGTGAGTTTTTGCAACACATCTCGCGAGCGCGGGCCAGCAACTGTTAGACCAACCATCGAAAGTGCGAGTGTCTCAAAACGAATCTGGCTGTTTGCGGGCAGATGTGCCAAGAACCAGCGCGGATGATGAACTTCGGCGGCTTGAGATCCGAATAAAAAGAATTCTTCATCGCCAATGCGAGATACAGAAAACTCGCCAACGATTTTGCCTTCAGGGTTGAGCATCGCAGTTAATGCTGTGCGACCAATTTTTGGCAAAGAATTAGTAAATAAACTTTGCAACCATGCTGATGAACCAGCGCCACTGACTTTGTATTTTGCAAAGTTTGAGGCTTCTGAGAATCCGACACGCTCGCGCACGGCGCGCGATTCTTCGCCAACATTGTTGAACGCGTTAGATCGATAGAAAGTAACATCTTCAATTGGATCTTTGCCCTTATCTTGAAACCACAAAGGGTGTTCAAGGCCAAAACCTGCACCCATCACTGCATTATGCGAAAGCAAGCGATCGTAAATCGGTGTCGTGTGCAGTGGTCGTGCAGCGGTTAGTTCTTCGTTAGGGAAGGTAATGCGAAAGCGACGTGAATAGTTTTCGCGAACTTTTGCATTTGTGAACTCGAGTGTTGCAAAGTCGCCATAACGCGCGACATCCATTCCCCAGATGTCAGCGCCCGGGTCGCCGTGCACCATCCAATTGGCAAGCGATAGCCCCACGCCGCCGCCTTGTGACAGGCCCGCCATAACTGCACATGCTGACCACATGCCTGGCATTCCCTTGATCGGGCCGACCAACGGATTGCCGTCTGGTGAAAATGTGAATGGCCCGTTGACGAATTTTTTGATGCCCGCGCGACCCACAGCAGGAAAGTGTGCAAAGCCTCGCTCAAGTTCTGGGGCAATGCGCTCGAGATCGTGTGGCAACAATTGAAATACGAAATCCCATGGTGTTTCTTTTGGCGACCATGGACGATTGTTTTGTTCGTATGTGCCGAGCAAAATGCTTTGACCTTCTTGTCGGGCATAAATTTCGCCAGCGAAGTCGATCATGTGTGGCAATTCTTTGCCATTGACGCGATTGAACTCGATTACTTCTTCCATTGGTTCGGTCATCAAGTAGTGATGCTCCATTGCCAAGACAGGCAGTTCAAGACCGCACATTCTGCCAACTTCGCGAGCCCATAAACCGCCTGCGTTAACAACATGTTCGGCGTGAATTGTGTGATCTTTATCGGTAATTACATCCCATGTGCCGTCTGGGCGGTGATTGAGCGCCGTCACCCAAGTATTTGTATAAACCTCAGCGCCTCGGTTTTTTGCACAAATTGCATAGGCATGTGTCACGCCGTATGGGTCGACGCTGCCTTCGTCTTCGTCAAATAGCGCGCCGACGAAATATTTTTCTTCAAGCAATGGGTTCAAAACTTTTGCTTCTTTGATTGAGATTATTTCCATCTTCATGCCCAAATAGCGACCACGAGCCTGAGCCATTTTTAGCCAGTCAAGGCGCTCAGGAGTGTCAGCCAACTGAATGCCACCAGGCAAATGGATGCTGCAGTTTTGTCCAGACTCTTTTTCGATTTCTTTATAAAGATTTACGGTGTACTGCTGCAACCGAGCAACATTCGGATCACCGTTAAGAGTGTGCATGCCACCAGCGGCGTGCCAAGTTGAACCAGCAGTTAATTCTTTGCGTTCGACGAGCACGACATCTGTCCAGCCGGCTTTAGTCAGGTGATAAAGCACCGAAGCGCCAACAACGCCACCGCCGATTACTACAACTCTTGCTGATGATTTCATTTCAAATACCTTTCGTAATTATTAATAATCGGTAGCAACGCCACCTTCGGCCAGACGTCTCGCCCTAAATTCTTGAAGTTCTTCAAGCGCTGCTGCTTCAATAGTTGGAGTCTCATATGAGTCGAGCCATTTATGTGCGAGCTCAGTTGTCTTGGTGACAGCAGTCGGGCTTCCGCCTTCTTGCCAACTTTCATAATTTCGCCAGTCAGAGATCATTGGTTTATGGAAAGCATCTCGAAAACGATCTTGTGTGTGTTGTACCCCGAAATAGTGACCACCAGGCCCGACCTCACCGATTGCTTCGTAGGCCAGGGTGGCTTCGTCGACAACTATTGGATCTAGATATGCAGAGACCATGCCAAGCAGATCAGCATCAAGCACAAACTTTTCGAGCGAAGAATGCAGTCCACCTTCCATCCATCCAGCACCGTGCATCAAAAAGTTCACACCACCTTGGATTGCTCCCCACAATGAGAACACACTCTCGTAAGCAGCCTGCGCATCAAGAGCATTGGCGGCACAAACATTGCTTGAGCGGTAGGGAACTTTGTATCGGCGGGCGAGTTGTCCACCTGCCATTGCTGTGCGCATATATTCAGGTGTGCCGAATGCTGGAGCACCAGATTGCATGTCAACATTGCTTGTGAACCCACCGTAGGCAACCGGTGCGCCAGGCCGTACTAATTGCGTGAACGTCATACCAGCCAATGCCTCGGCATTTTGTTGCGACAGCGCACCAGCCAAAGTAATTGGTGCCATTGCACCAGCCAAAGTAAATGGCGTCATCACGATTAGTTGATTGCGCGATGAGAACTCCATGATCCCTTGCAACATTGGCGTGTCGAGACGAAGTGGCGATGATGAGTTGATCACACTAAAAACTGACGGCTCATTTTCTAGAGTCTCGTGAGATACCTGGCGCGCAATTCGTGTCATCTCGAGAACATCTTGGTTGCGCTGGCGACCAAGGCTGTAGCAATGCAAAACTTTGTCGGTCATTGTTAGCGCATCAAAAGAAGTTTCAATGTGACGAATTGATGCATGCAAATCGATCGGCTCAACTGGATAGCCGCCGAGAAAGTGAATTACGTTAAAAACTTGAGTCAGTTTCAATAAGTCTTGATAATCTTTTCGTGTTCCTGGGTGACGCACACCGTCAAAGCCAATAAAGTTTGGAGTGCTGCCGACTGAACCAAAAGCCATCCAGTCTCCGCCGATGTTGAGTGTGTGATCAGGGTTTCGTGAGTGCAATTTAAATTCACTCGGACAGGTTTTAATTGTTTCTAAAACCATTTCAGGGTCAAAGCGCACGCGATTGTCAGTAATCTTCGCACCAGCTTTTTGCAACAAATTGCGAGCATCGGCGTCTAAGAAATCCATGCCGTAGTCAGAAAGAATTCGCAGACTTGCCAAGTGAATTGATTCGATTTCGTCGTCGCTGAGAACCTTCGTTGGCGCGTATTTCATTCGCGGTTGTTTGAACGGTCTTTGTTCTGGCAACTTAGTTTCTGAACCACTTGTGCGAGCCCGTCCACGGCGTCGATTTGGTTCAATATTCTCTGTCGTCACGGGTAAAACTCTAGTTTTAAGTGACGGCTATCAGGGTATTTCGGGCCAGAAGATTGCCAGATGGCTTGCCAGAAACTCTATTTATTTTGGCGTTTGCGAATTTCCGCCGAAATGGCTGGCACCACAACATGCAGATCGCCGATTACTGCGTATCCAGCCTTTGTGACAATGTTCGCTTGTGCATCAATATTGATCGCCAAAATATTCTTTGAGGCCATTGCCCCGACCCAATGCTGAATCGCTCCTGAGATGCCACAAGCGATGTAAATATCTGGAGCAATGCGGGTGCCAGTTTGACCGACTTGGTCGGTGTGATTGCGCCAGCCGTTATTGGTTACTGCACGAGAGCAACCCACAACACCGTTCAATAGACCAGCGAGTTCTTCTAGTGGGGCAAATGCTTCGGCCGAACCAACACCACGACCACCGCTAACCACGACTGGTGAAGTCGCAAGAGTCACTCCGGCGACACGCTCAACTCGGTCTTGTACGAATGTTTGTTTAACTGAATCATCTAGTTCGACTTCAATCACTGCAATTTGAGAATTCGTCGGATCTTGGGTGCCCTCAACAATGTGGTTTGCAAGCGTTACTAATTTGATCGATGCGTCAAGTTCTGATTCTTCCATCAGCGATCCGCCCCAACGTGCACGCACAACTTTTAATGGTTGCGCGCCGGTGAATTCTTTATCGAATTCAAGGCAATTCATTGCCGCAGGAAGATCAAGTCGTGCCGCTGCTTGGGCAATAATTTCATGACCTCGCTCGGTTCCAGAGCAGATAACAACTTGTGGAGAAGTTTTATTGACGACTTGAGCGATTGACTCACCCCATGCTTCTGGTCCAAAATCTGTGAGTGCCGAGTTGTGTGCTTGATGAATTGTCGTCGCGCCGTACTTTGAAATAACTTCACTGAGTGCATCAGCATTAGCGCCAATCGTCAGTGCCTCAAACTTTGTGTTCATTTGTTTTGCAAGGTTTCGCGCTGCAGTAAGGACGCCAAGCGACGCAGTTGAGATCGTGCCACGATCATGTTCAACAACAGCGAGAACCGTCATTTGAAAACACCAAGTTCTTCAAGCAGATCTACAACCGCGGATGCAGCCTCTGGGCCCGTGCCAAGTATTTTAGTGTTGCTTGCACGCTCAGGCGGGCGACGCAATGTAATTAGTTTCAATCCACCGACATCACCCAAAGGTGTGCTTTGCGTAATCTCAACTTTTTTGGATGCAAGGCGACCCTTCATTGTCGGGTATCGCGGCAAGTTGATTCCTTCTTTTACGCCAACACAAGCGGGGGTTTTTAATTTATAAATCTCTACACCTGCATCACTTTCGCGTCGCACTGTTGCGACACCATTCTCTATTTCTAAACCTTTAGCACCATTAACAATTGGGCGGTCAAGTTTTAATGCTGTGCGAATGCCAACTTGATAGCCGCAAGAATCGGCAGATTCGTTGCCGAATAGAATTAAGTCGTATTTTCCGTTTGCTAGTTCTAGACCCGAAATTACCGTGGCGATTGCCTGTGCGGTGCGTTGTGGATCCCAGTCGTCAACATCAATCGGCACCAACACTGCTTTGACTGCGCCAGTGCTTACAGCTGTGCGCAACTGTTCTTGGGCTTCTGCGGGGCCAAGTGTAAGCACGGTTACTTCTCCACCGTGCTTTTCAACAAGTTGCACTGCTTGTTCGACGGCGCACTCTTCGTGCGGGCTAACAGTGAAACCCAAAAATGCAGTATCTACTTGTTGCCCATCTGCGGTGATATTTATACGCGCACCAGGTGCTGGCACGCGCTTTACACAGACGAGAATTTTCATCGGCAGTTACGAGTCTTGCTGGTTAGCTCTTCATGCGCGAATCGGTTGGGTCAAACACTGGTTGACTACCAACTCGGGCAACACGCACTGGGTATAACTCGTTCATGTACATCACACGCAACTCATTGCCTTCAACGGCATGTTCTGGGGTGAGATAGGCGAGCAGTAAATATTTGCCAAGCGATGGTGCCGCACCTGCTGTTGTTACGCGCGAGACACGACCTTTTGTGTCGACGATTCGTTCGCCAGTTTTTGTCAAGATCGGTTCGTTGCCACCTGTTGGGAAGCGTTTGATCCCTGACTTGCTCGTATTGTCGATCATTTCAAGTGTGCACATAACTGCACATGGCTTTTCTTCGCGTGCTTTAAGGTATTCAGCTTTGCCAATGAAGTCGGCTGACTTAACTTTTGCGCGAGCCAAACCTGCCTCAACGGGGTTGTATTCGCTTTCAAGTTCTGCACCCATCAAGCGGTAACCCTTTTCGATTCGACCCGTCACTGCATATACACCCATGCCAACCGGAATGACTTCGAATTCTTTACCAGCCGCAGCAATTGAATCCCAAATACGCAGACCATGCTCCATTTTTGTGTAAATCTCCCAGCCATTTTCGCCGACATAAGAGATTCGAAACATCGTGCACGGAACGCCACCGATGAGCACATTGCGAACTGCACCGTAAGGGAAATTCTTTTGCGAAACATCAAACGGCTTGTGATCACCAGTGACTATCTTCGACATTGTTTTTTCTGCGTTCGGGCCCCAAACGCCAATCGTGCAAAGCGCAGAACTCATGTCGGTGAACACAACTGATCCGTCTGTTGGCATGTGACGATTAAACCAATAGTTGTCGCGTCCGCCGTCAAAGGCACCAGTGATAACTCTGAAGTGGTCGACAGCCAGTCGCATAATTGTTAGATCGCCTCTAAAACCACCACCAGGTGTAAGCAACGGTGTGTAAACCGAGCGACCAACCTCAACATCAACATTATTGACGCACATGTATTGCAAGAATTTCATCGCACCAGAACCAGTGAAGTCGAATTCATTAAACGCGGTGAGGTCGACCATGCCGACAGATTCACGCATTTGCAAGTGCTCAGCATTTGTTATTGGAGACCACCAACGAGCATCCCACTCATGTTCGCGTGGCTCGCAAGCAGCCGCAAATTTCTTCACTAGTTTCTCGTTTGAGGCAAACCACTGTGGGCGCTCCCAACCGCGCGCATCAAAAAATGTTGCACCGGCTGCTTCTTCGCGTGGATAGAACGGGCTACGACGCATATCGCGCTGCGATGCCCATTGTTCACGAGGGTGAACGATGCCATAAGTCTTGTTGAAGTGTTCGTCACATCGCGCATAAATATGGTGTTCTGTTTTTTCATGGGCATAAAAACGCGAAATATCAGACGAATGCGGATCACACAAATGTGGATATCCATATGTCATCCATTCGGCAACAAGTTGCGCAATGCCTGGACCTTCTTTTATCCATACTGCTGCTGCTGACCATAAGTTTCTAACTTCAACTGTTTCGCCAAGCACTGGCATCGCGTCTGGGGTTAGAGAAAGCAAACCATTGATTGCGTATTTGATTTCGGCATCACCGAGCATCTCCATTAATTCGATGGCTTGCTCCATTTGCGGATCAAAGTCATCTTGCGTAAGTGGCAACTCGGTAGGCGAGAGTGCTGATGCTTCATTTGAAGGAATCTCATTTGGGTGCATGAAGATTGCGCGGTGGGCATAACTTCCGACTTCCATTGAGCCTGCTGTTTGACGCTCATAGCAAAAAGTATCCATGTCGCGCACGATTGGGTAAGCAACTTCGGCATTTGACTTTTGCAAAATATCTATTGGTCCAACATCTGCCATTTGGTGCACTGCTGGCGTCAACGGAATATTTGCACCGGCCATTTGTGCAATTCTTGGACTCCACACACCACATGCGACGACAACGTATTCGGCTTCGATTCGACCCTTGTTGGTAATGACTGCTTTGATCGCGCCGTCCTCAACTTCAAGATCGAGCACTTCAGTATTTGCAAAAACATTTAAGTTGCCAGATTTCACAGCACCTTCACGCATCAGCGTGCCGGTTTGCAAAGAGTCGACACACGAAACACTCGGGGTATAGAAACCGCCAAGAATAATTTTTTCGTTGATAAATGGCACAAGTTCTTTCACCTGCGCAGGCGTAAGCAACTTGGAGTCAATGCCCCACGATTTTGCAGATGTCATGCGACGATTAAATTCTTCAAGACGTTCTGGTTTGCGTGCAACTTCAATTCCGCCGCAAGTGTTGTTCATCCCCATTTCGATGTATTGCTTTTGTGATGCAAGAGTCAGCAATGCCATTTCTTTGTTGTGATCAGTCGGAAAAATAAAATTTGAAGCGTGACCAGTCGAACCGCCAGGGTTCGGCAACGGGCCTTTATCGATCTGAACCATGTCGGTCCAGCCGAGTTTTGCAAGGTGGCCAACCAAACAGTTGCCGACAATTCCTGCACCGATTACAACGCACTTCGCCCTAGTTGGAAATTCGCTCATTTTCGTGACCCCGCTATTTGTGATTTTAGAAAACCCATTTGGTTATATATCAGAACGATATCACCAGAGTAGACTGTAATCAAATGGCTACAGAATCGCTTAGCGAGCAGGCGTACAGGCTGATTCGCCGAATGATCGTGCGTTTAGAACTAGCCCCTGGTGCAGTAATTCGCGAAGATGAATTGCAGCACCAACTCGGTATCGGACGTACACCGATTCGTGAAGCGTTGCAGCGTTTAGCGCGAGACCAATTTTTGGTTGTGATTCCTCGGCGCGGAATGATCGTTTCAAGTATTGATGTTGCCGAACTTTCGATGCTCTACGAAACTCGTGCGATCTTAGAACCCTACGCGGCACGCTTGGCATGTCAACGAGGACGCCCAGAACATTGGCAACGAATGCACGATGTCTTGACGGCAGCAAAGAAACCTAAAATTACAGCGCAAGACCAAATTCATTTTGACGCCGAGTGTCACGAAATAGTTTGGCAGGCTGCCGGAAACCGATTCTTGACAGACACTCTTGATGTTTTATATGCGCAGAGCGATCGACTTTGGCATATTTATTTATCTGATGTTGCTGACATGGGACATGCGCTTGACGAACACGTAGAAATTTTGCATGCACTTGAATCTGGCAATTCTGATCTTGCCTACAAACTTTCTGAAACTCACGTACAAAGTTTTGATGCCCAGGTTCGTGATGCCGTTCGCAAACGACTCGGGTCGTCTAGTTCTTAAAAACTATTGCGTGCTGAGGCTGGCGCGAAATTCACCTTCACGCATTTTCTGGCGAATCTGTGGTGGCGGTTCGTCGAGTCGTTCAATAGTCACGGCAATAATTTGGTCTGTGAAATTGAAGCCATGTGGGTATGGACCAACGGCTGACCCAGTATCAACGCCAACATCAAAAGTTTCACCACTCATTGAATAAACAAGTGGCACTGTTTTTTCGATTCGTCCTGAGTTGACTTCTAGATCATCGACTAAAAGCACTGCGTTTCCGCCTGCACCAAACCCGCCATCGTAAGCAAAACTAACTTCAACTATGTGCTTGCCGGTTGTGAGTTTCGTGTTGCTGGCGATTGAAGTGTGTTCGTGGCCAAACCAGTTGTAGTGAAACACGGGTTGAGATTCTGTATTTAGATATAACGACCAGCCGGCCATGTTTCCGCCTTGGCAAACGATCACTCCATGAGGATGCAGTCCTTGAATTTCGATATCTGCAGTTATTCGAAATGAACAGTTCTTGATATTGATAACCGAACTTTCAGGCATTCGAAAGTGTGCTTTGTTGTATTTCATTTTAGAAATTCCATCCAGCGAATGTGGCACTGCGAAATCACCATGTCGCGGTGACCCTGGATCACGCAATGGATAGACGCCATATTGCTTGGCATGCACATCAAATAGCGCACGAAGCTCGACAAGTTTTGCTGGATGCAATTCTGCAAGATCAACTGCTTGCGAAAAATCTTTTGCGACGTTGTACAACTCCCAGCGTTCTTGTGGGCCGTCAAACTCAAAACCTTGCAGTCGAATCCATGGCAGGCGACCGTGAAAGCACGATGCAATCCAACCTTCGTGATACAAAGCGCGATTGCCGAGAATCTCGAAATATTGACTGGTGTGCGTGCTTGGCTGGGTTGCATCATCAAACGAATACTGCATTGATGTGCCGTGAATCGGCATTTGTTCAATGCCGTTGACGTGTGTCGGTGGGATGATGCCAGCGACTTCATAAATTGTTGGTGCGATATCAATTACATGATGAAACTGCGAACGCAAAGCGCCGACATCTTTTATATTTTTCGGCCACGAAATTGCGATCGCATTACGAGTGCCGCCAAAATGTGACGCAACTTGTTTCATCCATTGAAACGGCGAATCGAGTGCCCATGCCCAACCAACGTTGAAGTGATTTTCACACTTGGCTGTACCAAAGTCATCGATATGTTCGAGCAACCATTCTGGATCTTCAGGAACGCCGTTTTGAAACGAGGGCGCACTCCATGCGCCGTGAATTGTGCCCTCGGCTGATGCTCCGTTGTCACCAGTGATATAGATGACCAGAGTGTTGTCGGCAATCTCAAGATCATCAAGTGCATCAATCACCCGCGCGATTTGGGCGTCAGTGTGCGCAAGAAAACCTGCGAAAGTCTCCATCAACCGACTAGCAACTGGTCGATAGCGCTCGGGGTAGTCATCCCATGCCGGTATTTGCTCTGGGCGTTTTGTCAAGGCTGTATCTGCAGGAATAACACCGAGTTTTAGTTGTCGTTGATAAATCTCATCTCGCAGACTGTCCCATCCGCTATCAAATTTGCCTTTGTACTTTTCGATCCATTCGGGTGGCACATGATGTGGGGCGTGCACTGCAGGCGTCGAAAAATAACAGAAGAAAGGTTTGTTGGGCGACGAAGCTTTTTGTCGTTGCATCCAAGTAATTGTTTGATCTGCCAAGTCTTGCGTGAGGTGATAATCGGGTTTGCCGATGTGAGGAGAGATCGGTGTCGTCTGGTCATATACGGGTGGCTCATATTGCGAAGATTCGGCGCCCATGATTCCGTAGAAGCGATCAAAACCTAAACCCGTTGGCCAGCGATCAAACGGGCCTGCCGGGCTCTGCTCCCACGATGGGGCCAAGTGCCATTTGCCAAAACATGCAGTGCTGTAACCAGACATCCGAAGAACTTGGGCAACCGTTGCCGATTCAGGGGGGATTGCACTGTCGTATCCCGGAAACGAGTTGGCAATTTCGGTTATGCCGCCCATGTGCACTGTGTGGTGATTGCGACCGGTTAATAGTGCGGCGCGAGTCGGAGAGCAAAGTGCAGTGGTATGAAATTGGTTATAACGCAAACCTTGCTTGGCGATTTTGTCAAGACCTGGTGTCGTTACTGGTCCACCAAAATTGCCAAAAGACCCGAAGCCGACATCGTCGAGCATGATCAATAAAATATTTGGGGCGTCAGCCGGAGCCTTGGGCGCTAAGAGTTTCTCTGGCGTTGAATCTGTTATTACCTTCTTGATCTCTCCTGAAAACTTGGGTGTTGCACGGGGGAGACTCTGTTGGCTCACGAGCGCAGACCATCAATGTCAAACGCAGCGAGTGCACTTTTTGCAGTTGCGAGATTGCCATCAATTTTCAACGCACCCGAATTAATAGCCTCAGACAGAGTCGTCACACCGGTCAAAATATCTGCCCAGGTTTCAAGCGTGCAAGTGAGTTGTATTTTTGCATCTCGCCCGTCAGTTTGTTTAGCAATGCAGTTTCGAATGTGTAGACCAGTCTTTTCGTGGCCTACAAAATTGAAACAAATATCTGCATCAATA
>Ga0208960_1000732_pt1 | contig 18132 bp, 22 predicted proteins | sample GreLakmeON33MSRF_FD_187703 | JGI IMG/M metagenome (GOLD analysis project Ga0208960, IMG submission 187703) | Freshwater lentic microbial communities from great Laurentian Lakes, MI, USA - Great Lakes metaG ON33MSRF (SPAdes) | ecosystem: Environmental > Aquatic > Freshwater > Lake | place: Great...
GTTGTTGGCTTCGGTGCCCTTGCGACCTTGGCCGAGTTCAAACTCGACTTCTTGGCCTGCAACAAGGGTGCGACGCCCGGTGCCTTCAATGTTTGAGAAATGTACGAAAATATCTGGTTCTCCATCAGAGCGCGAGATAAATCCGTAACCCTTTTCGTCATTGAAAAATTTCACGGTACCGGTTGGCATAGCTGTACTTCTTTCTTGTTATTTGAATTGCACTTCCATGATCGAAAGCGCTTCGTCAAGGGTAGCAACTCAAAACGGGTATTCCTAATATTTTGGATATTCGTGATATTCGTGATCTTCGTGAATATCGCGTAGCAGAACTTTATGCGAGCCAAAATTCGCCATGATTATTCGAGACCCCAACGCTCTTGCCCTTTAACGGTATGGGTTTAAGAAGTGACGAGGGCCTGAAACTCGCGGATATTCATTTGGTGTGATGATGATGTGGTCACATTTGGCAATGTTCCTGTCGCGCCGGTGCTTGAGCGCCAGGTGACTCGCCAAACTATTGAGACACTGGCCGAAAACAAACCGCTCGAATTCATAGCAGATGAGTGCCGATACGTATACATGCATGGCGACGGCAATTGGTCGCCGATTAATTCGGTCCATCGGACACCCGGACCGGTACACGTTTTGTTTCCAGAGCCGCGAAATGCGTCACCGGGATTAAATATAAGTTTTATTGGCGTCGCAGTTGTCGTAACAGTTATCGGTCCTTGAGGAGTTGGAATCCATGCTGTTACAGATTTTGATTGCCACACTGCTGGTTGTACCCAAAACCATGTACCAACATTTATTAATCCTTGACGAGCAGGTGGAGCAAAGTCACCGAACGGAGCAGGAATCGAATCGTAAACAACGCTCGCCGCAGAACGAGCGATTTGCTCGGACGAGACTTCTGGAATCCAGTAGTAATTCGTAATTTCACCAGCGCACGCGCGATCATAAAGTCGAAAACTTACCGATCCAATTTCTTTTGTGACTTCGGTGCCCGCACCTTGACCTTGGCCAGAATCACGCGGCACAGAGGCCGACCATTCGCAAGAGTTTGATTCGCTGTCGGTGTCATTTTGCTGAACAAATATTCCGGCGATAATTGTTCTGTCGACGACTGAACCAAATTCGTCAATTACGACGACCGGTCCATTTTGATCAGCATCGGCAGTTGAGTTGAAACTAAAAAATATTGCGGTTATCGCAAAGAAAACAATTCGAAATTTCATGGTAGGTACTGACAAATATTTGTGTTGTACTCACGGTGAAGAATTTGATAGTCAATCCATCGCCACCGTTCGTTGTCCCATTGCAATGTCCATTTGGTGTGAGCGGATGTTACGTAGTCGTTAAAAATAAAACCGTCCATATACATGATGACGGTGTCGTAAATACAGGCATCAACATGGGCAACTAAAGATGCATCATCGAGCGAAATTAATTCGATTTTTACTTCACGCTTGCCATTGCCTAGGCGACTATTAATATTGTTCTTGGCGAAGAGACTTATTTGCTCTGCTAATGCCTGATGATATTTTGTGCCGATAATCGTGAATTCTTCAACTCGGCAAATGCTTGGCTTTTGGTAGCACTTGTCTTGCCATTGCAATAATTCTTCAAATTGTTGCTTGACTAGTTGATCGCGGTTGACTTCTACCTGCGTCGTATTTGATGCAAGTGTTGATGAAGTAGCCGATGCAAGTGTCGTCGTGACACTCGGATAAGTAATAGCAGTAGCGACAACCAGGCTCAATTTTGGCGGTGAAGAACAACCAACCAGCAGCATTAATCCGCTTATGAGCAATAAATTCTTGAAACTTTGTGAGATTTTTTGGTCAAGATCAAGCATGAGCCCCCGAGAGTGCCAACAAGGCAGTGTGCCCGTGATGTGTGCGGCAAGGTGAAACCCTGCACCTAATTACAGCAATGTCATAAAAGTCATCAGCAATAAACCAGCATCAGGTCTGTAGAATTGATAAACCCTAATTTCTGAGACCTGCGGCCAAAACCATGACCAAACAACACCCCGAGTTTGACGACGAACAGAAGTTCATCGACCATGCCTATGAGTGTCTTGAAATAACAAAGACCGATGCCTGGAAGATTCGCGAAATGAACGAAGCGTCAATGGGTGGAACTTTTCAAGCGCGTTTTGAGCGCAATGCATTCGATGAAGTTCTCGTCGGTCGACTTACACAACTTGATCTTGGCGATTCAGCGTTAGTCTTCGGTCGAATCGATCGTCTGACCGAGTCGCCTGATGCGTTCGAGAGTTTTCATATTGGACGAATTGCCGTTGCCGACCCAACTCGAGAACCAGTCGTTGTAGATTGGCGAGCGCCAGTTGCTGAACCGTTTTATCGTGCTACTGGTCGTGAACCGATGGGGCTTGCCCGTCGTCGCCATTTCGAAGTTCAAGGTCGAGAATTGCTCGGCATTGAAGACGAACTTTTTGGTGCAGGCCATCTTGGTGTAGGTCACGACGAAGGTCTTGACGGCGAGCCTGTGTCAAGCACTCCGACTCTTCGCGGATACAGCACGTTGCTGAGTGTCTTGTCGCGTGGTCGTACTGGCCAACTCGGTGACATCGTGGCGACGATTCAAGCCGAGCAAGACGAAATTATTCGATCTCCACAACAAGGTGTGTTAGTTGTTGAAGGCGGACCAGGAACTGGCAAGACAGTGGTGGCGCTACACCGCGCTGCATATTTGCTTTACACATTTAGATTTCCATTAGAAGATCAAGGTGTACTTGTTGTCGGACCGAATCGCGTTTTCTTGCGTTACATCGAGCGTGTCTTACCTTCACTTGGTGAAGCCGGTGTTGAACAAGTTGTGATGGCCGATCTTGTGCGCGGACACAACTACACAGCAAAAGACAGCGAGCCAGTTTCGCGAATCAAGGGCGACCTAAGAATGTCGCAAATTATTGCAAATGCGATTCATGATCGACAACGACCAATTCGCAAAGATGTAGAAATTGCATTCGGCGCTGGGTATTTGCGACTAACTGTTAATCAGTCAAAGACACTTGTTAGCGAAGGACGTCGTCGTTTTCGTCGACACAATGCTGCGTATCATTGGGTCGAAACAGAAGTTGTCGCTGCATTGATCGCGTCAAGTCGAAATCCAGACGCCGATCTCGAAACAATGCGGGCTGCATTGCTCGATCTGTCAGAGTTTCGCGCAATAATCAACTACATGTGGCCAGTGCTTAGCGCCGCAGAATTGTTGCATGATCTTTATTCTTCAAAGGCTCTGTTGCGTCTCGCGGCTCAAAAGGTTTGCACGCCGACAGAATACGAGTCGCTGTATCGTCAACGCGCAGAATCTTTAGCTGAGGCAAAATTTAGTGATGCTGATGTCGCCGTACTTGATGAAGCGCTTTCGTTGCTCGGGCCAAAACCCCGAAGAAATGGTCGGATCAACGACGCTGACGAGGTTCGTACCTATGGTCACATTGTGATTGACGAAGTACAAGATCTCTCACCGATGCAACTGCGAATGATTTCGCGGCGATCACTTAATGGTGCAATGACGATAGTTGGCGATATTGCACAAGCGACTTCGGCACATGCTCCGGCATCTTGGAAGGAAGTCTTGGCACATTTGCCAAAAAAGAATCCATCACGAATTATTGGGCTAACTGTCGGATATCGAATTCCGCATCAAATAATGGAGCTCGCTACTCGAGTCTTGAAAGCTGCTGCGCCATCACAAACTTCGCCAGTTTCGGTTCGCGAAGGAGAAGAGACACCGAAAATAATCGCTACGACTACCCGTGGGCTATTTGAAGAACTGATAACAGAAACTAAACGGATGACCGCCGAATTAAGTAGCGGCAACGTCGCGATTGTTTGTCCAGATGCGATGTCTGAAGATATTTCAGTCGCACTCGACGCGGCGCAAATCGCTCATGGTCGCGCTGGGGTTTCTGGCATTGAAGCGGGGCTTACAGTTGTGCCAGTAAGCGTGGTTAAAGGTCTCGAACTTGACGGAGTGATCGTCGTTGAACCAGCCAAAATTGTTGCTGCACAGATGCACGGTTTGCGCGCGCTTTATGTTGCTCTCACGAGGTCTACGAAACAACTAAGTGTGATTCACAGTGAGCCATTGCCAAGCGCAATGCTGGATAAAACTAACTAGCTTTATTTCTGTTTAAAGTTTTGCGAGAGCATCAATAATTAATGGCAAGAATCTCAACGCCTTGTCAGCGTCGGCTGGGCGGTTGCGTTCAACAGAACTTTTCGCCAAGTTAATCACACGGTCAAAATCAACGGCGAGTTGATCACTCGTCGCCAATATTTTTGGTCGAATTGCATCGCTGAGCAAAACCACTTGCGCAAGTTGCTGGGTAACTTGTCGGCGTTCAGCTTTTTGCATTAATTTACTTAGGTCGTCGATGGCTAGCAATAATTCGCTAAGTAACTCATCAGTTGTCAGTTGACTATTTATTGTTGCTGGCGTTGTTGATTCTGAATCAGATGAAACGACAGTGACCACTGACTGATTAATCGTTGTAGCGCAACTACTTAAAAACGGCGCGCCGAAAATACAAATTGCTAAATAAAGACCAGTGTTTTTAATTAAAGAATTCATGTGATCTAACGAAACGCTATCTCTTGAGTTGCGCACAGAATTCTGCAGTGACTAAAGTCCACGTTCTCGCTCGTCGCGCACCGCAGCCTTGACTGAATATTGCACGAGGATTGCCGGCGCCAAAACAACACACCCCGCGATCAAGCCTGCAGATGCAATGCGGCTGACACCTGGCGTGAAGTCAACTGTCAATCCCCAAATAACTGCGACTATTGACACACCAAACAATGAGTAGCCCAATCGGCTAGCGCGCTTAGCCCAATTAGAAATCAACGCTCGTTTAACGAGAATGGGATCACTAATTATTTCGTTATCAATTTTGTTGTGTTGTGTGCGAGAATCCATACCGTTGTGTTTATGTTACGGGACGGTTATCAATGTCAGTGAAGCTGAGCTGGGGCGATTCGGTGCTGGTGGCGACAATTGATCGCCCTGAGCGCAGAAATGCGGTCGATCAACAGACTTTGTTCGAACTCGCAAGCGCACTAGACGAATCAAGTCGTCAAAAAATACGTGTGGTCGTGATAACTGGCTCAGCACCGGCGTTTTGTGCCGGAGCAGATCTTTCTGGAGTTCGCGAAACAGAGTTCACTGATGCGCTGCATAAATTTCTGATTCAACTTGCGACACTGCCGAGCGTAACGATTGCCGCAATTTCTGGCCCCGCACTTGGCGCAGGTGCACAAATTGCGATGTCATGTGACCTTCGAGTAGCAACTGCGCAAAGCATCATTGGTGTTCCCGCTGCTCGACTTGGACTAGTTGTAAATCATTGGACTGTTGAGCGTCTCGCACGCGAGTGTTCTTGGCCGGTTGCACGAGCGATGTTGCTTGCTGCAAGAAATTATTCTGGTGCCGAGTTGGCAAATCTTGGTTCAGTGCAGCGCATTGGCGAACTTGAAGACGCAATTAATTGGGCAAACGAAATTGCATTGCTTGCGCCATTGTCAATTGCCGGACACAAAGCAGCGCTCAACGCGTCATCACCTGCACCAGAAATCGATCAACTCGTGCAGTCGGCGCGTGACCGAGCGTGGGCAAGCAATGATGTTGAAGAGGGTCGCAGTGCGTTTATCGAAAAGCGTTCGGCAAAGTTTAAAGGCGAGTAGATGACCAGCGAAAAAGTAATTGACTTCAAAGATGTTGTAATTGTCTATGACAATTTTCCGGCTGTGGCTGGTGCAACATTTTCGGTTGACGCAGGAGAAATAGTTTTATTGCAGGGGCCCAATGGGGCAGGCAAAACAACTTTGTTGCGAGCATGCGCTGGTCTGTTGCCAATTGCTCGTGGCACTGCAAACGTTTTAGGTTGCGATTTAAGCACCAACCGATTGGCTGTTCGGTCAAGGGTTGGTTTGCTGGGTCATGCGAACGGATTATTTCAAGATCTCACAGTTTTAGAAAACATGTTGTTCTGGTCTCGTCTAGTTGGGGCTATGCGCCAAGACGTAGATCAAGCAATGATCGCAATGGGCATTTCTGGTCGTCTAGGTGAGACGCAGGTAGCGAAACTTTCTGCTGGTCAACGTCGTCGTTGTGCTCTTGCGTCATTGATTGTTCGTCGCGCGCAGTTGTGGTTATTAGATGAGCCGCATGCAGGGCTCGATGCGCAGGGTCGTGATGAGCTTGATCGAACACTTCGTGCAGCACGAGACGCAGGCGCAACGGTAATTTTTGCATCACACGAAATTGAACGCGCACGTTCATTGGCGACACGCAGTTTGATGGTTACAACCGGAACGGTAAAGCCAGCATGAGTCAAACCCCTAAAAGTCGTGTTGTTAGCGCTGTTCTGACCAAAGATCTACGAATCGAAGCTCGCAGTCGAGTCGTAACAAATCAAGTACTGCCATTTGCTGGCCTGATCATGATCATGTTTGCTTTTGCACTTGACAATGACGATGTCTTGCAACGAGTTGCTGGTGGTTTGATTTGGCTCGCAACAATTTTTTCGCTGTTCGTGATTGTGCAACGGTCGTTTGCGATTGATACATCTGATTCAGCACTCGATTCGTTGCGTGTTGCAGGCATTGATCTTTCGGCCGTATTTTTAGGTAAGGCAATCGCCTTAACTTTGCAATTGATCGCACTAGATGTGGTGCTTATCGCCGCCGCGTTTTTGCTCTATCAAGTACACGTTTCGGCTGGCGGTCTAGTGCTGTTAGTCACTTGTGTGATCTGCGCTACAACTGGATTGGGCTTCGTGGGTACGCTTTATGGCGGTCTCACTGCGGGCACAACTGGTCGCGAAACTTTGCTTCCATTGTTGTTGTTACCTGTTGTGGCACCAGTTCTTATTGCTGCCACACGAGCCACGGAAGCGGCTTTTGGTAGCGGTGGAGCAGCAACTTCTGAAGGTTGGGCATGGGTTGGTCTTTTAACAATTTTTGCTGCGGTGTTCGGTATCGGAGGCTCATTAGCTTTTGGACCGTTGATCGACGAATGAAAGCCAGCCAAGTAAAGCCAGCCAAGTAAATCTAGCCAAGTAAATACAGTCAAGTAAATACAGGAGCCAGTTTAAAAATGTCACAATCAACGCAGAAGTTTTCGAGCACCGGCACTCAGGCGAGTCGCGTGATCGGTGTTCTTGCGATTGTCGTTATGGCTTGGGTTGTAATCAGCGGGCTCGTATTTACTCCTGCCGATGTCGTGCAAGGTGAGTCAGTTCGAATTATGTACGTTCATGTGCCATCTGCATGGATTGCGTATCTTGCATTCATTGTCACTGCAATTGCATCTTCCTTTTATATTTTTGCCAAGCGTCACTCACTGGGTTTTGATCGGGTCGCCGGAGCGTCTGCAGAGGTTGGTGTGATGTTCATGGCGATCACTTTGATCACCGGAAGCCTGTGGGGTCGACTTACTTGGGGAGAGTTCTGGCAGTGGGATCCACGGCTGACGACGACTACGTTTTTATTTGTTACTTACATCGGTTATCTCGCCGTGCGTCGTCTTGATGGTTCAATTGAACAGCGTGCGCGACGTTCAGGTGTTATCGCTCTGCTTGCGGTGCTTGAGATTCCACTCGTACATTTCAGCGTTGTATTTTGGCGCAGTTTGCATCAGCGCGCAACAATTTTGGATCCGAATGGTGACGTAAAAATGGATGGCTTGATGTTGTTTACTTTGTTCAGTGGTGTGGTTGCATTCACTCTTGTGTTTGCATGGCTAGTTTTGCATCGTCAACGCACCATGTTGCTAAGTGATCTTTCCAACGAACGAGGCTTAGATAATGCGATTCTCGCACGTCAGAACGAAAGTGTGAGCAATTAGATGCAAAACGCAGGGTTTATTTTTGCTTCATACGGTTTAACTATCGGGGCTATTTTATTATTTGCAGTCGTTACTTTGCGTCGCGCTAAAGAATCAGCAAAACTTGTTGAAGATAAATATAAACCATGGATCTAACACCACGACCCGAAGCAGTTTCACCCAAGCGTCGTCGCTGGATGCCGATCATAGTTTTATCTCTTGTCGGCATTGGTGGCGTCATTGTTGTTACTCAGTTTTTGTCATCAGCAATTGATTATTACTGCAACGTCGATGAGGTCGGCGTACGTTCTGGTTGCGATACTGCAAATAGATTACGAGTGCAGGGCACGGTCGAACAAGGTTCATTAGCTAAAAGTGATAACACAATAGAATTCAAACTCGTATTTAATGGAAAATCTCTAGATGTTATTTATTCGGGCGACCCTGGTGGGGTTTTTCAAGAATGTATCTCAGTCGTTGCACACGGTCGTCTTGTGAATGGTGTGCTTCAATCAAACCGAATCGAAGTTAAACATTCAAACGAGTACGAAGCAAAAAATAAGGACCGACTAGAAAACTCTGGGAGCGCGGCATGCTCGCAAGTGCAGGGATAATCGGCACGATCGGTCGCGCTTTATTGCTGGTTGGTTTTGTCGGCTCTGTTTTCGGTGCATTCGCTGCGATAACCGGTGTACGAAATAACGAACCACGAGTGATCCGCTTAGTTTCGCGTTTCGCAGTGCTGGCGTTTGCTGCAGCACTCGGCGCATTTGCAGTCATGGAGTATGCGATGATCACGCGCGATTTCTCGCTGGCCTATGTGCAGAAAGTTGGTTCTTGGTCAACACCAGCGCTCTACAATTTCGCCGCTGTATGGAGCGCACTTGAAGGATCAATCTTGATGTGGGTATTGATTCTTTCTGGTTACACACTGGCAGTTTGTTTTTGGATGCGCAAGCGGATGAACGAATCACTTGCCGCATGGGCAATGGCGGTGATGATGATTGTGCTGGCGTTCTTTTTCTTGGTTTCTTTTTACCCGGCAAATCCATTTGCAAATGGTGCCCCCGGAGTTTTAGACGGGCCAGGACCTAATCCGTTACTGCAAAATCACATTCTCGTGATGTTTCATCCACCAATTTTGTATCTCGGTTATGTCGGCGTCACAGTGCCGTTTGCATTTGCGATCGCTGCGTTAGTCACGGGACGGGTAGGTGAGGGTTGGTTGTTAGCAACTCGTCGCTGGTCGTTGTTTGCGTGGGGTTTTTTAACATTTGGTATTGCACTCGGCAGTTGGTGGAGTTATGAAGTTCTTGGATGGAGTGGAGTTTGGGCATGGGATCCGGTTGAGAATGCGTCCTTGCTTCCGTGGATAACGGGCACGGCCTACATTCATTCGGTCTTGGTGCAAGAGCGCCGCGGAATGTTGCGGGTCTGGAACATTTCGTTATTAGTAGCCACATTTAGTTTGACAATTCTTGGAACGTTTTTAACACGCTCGGGAGTATTAAATAGTGTGCATGCTTTTAGTGAGAGCGGGATCGGTGCTTGGTTTCTTTCATTTTTCGCAGTCGTATTAGTAGTTTCAGTTTTTCTAATCGGATGGCGTGGTGACAAGTTGCGAAGTCCAGGAGTGATCGACTCGCCATTGTCGCGCGAAGCGGCGTTCTTGGCGAACAATGTTCTGTTCGCTGTGTTCGCGTTCGTAGTTCTGCTTGGCACAGTGTTTCCATTAATTATTGAAGCGTTACAAAATCGCCAGATCGCTGTTGGAGCACCGTTTTTTGATCGACTCACCGTGCCAATTGGTATCGCGTTACTCACATTGATGTCGATTGCACCAGTGTTGCCGTGGCGCAAAGCATCGGCTGAAACTTTGCAAACGAGATTATTTTGGCCGGCATGGTGTGGCATTGCGGCTCTCGTTGCGAGCCTTGCATCTGGCGCATATGGTTTGGCTCCGTTATTGACCTTCACGCTTGGAGGAGTTTCTTCTGGCGCCGCTTTGCGTCAAGTCGTGCTTGCCACCCGTCGTCAAGGATTTCGCGGTCTTGTTGGTCGAGCCAATGGCGGAATGATCGTGCATCTTGGCGTAATTCTGATTGCTGTCGCACTTGGCGCATCAAATAGTTATAGCAAGAGTCAAGAACTTTCATTAGTTGCTGGTGTGCCTGCAACTTTTGCTGGTCACAGTTTTGAATTAACCGACGTAATTGAAGTTCGTGACGACAGAAGCGTAAGTGTCAAAGCACTCGTAATCGTCGACGGCGGCAAAACTTATGAGCCAGCGATTACCAAATACACCCGCATTGGGATGAACGTTGGAACTCCTTCGGTTAAAACGTCTCTGACGAGTGATATTTATTTGACCCTTGAGCCACCCGTGCGTCAAGATTCAAATACGGCACAAATCAAAATATTTATCAAACCAATGATCTCATGGCTATGGATTGGTACTGGTTTGATGGCGGTCGGCACTTTTCTTGCAGCCTTTCCGGGTCGTCGCCGCCGACCGACAGACGCAACTAGTGCACCAGTTTTAGTTGCTGATAAGAGCGCTTGATAAATATGTTCTCTAAAAATCTTGTCAAAGTTGTTTCAGGTGTCGTTGCATTTGTTCTTGTGTTATTGCTTTGGGTTTTAATTATTTCTAAACCAAGTGATGGACAAGTTGCACGCTCGCCACTTCTTGGTCAGCCGGCGCCATCAATCGTTGCGTCAACAATTGATAATCAGCCGTTTGTTTTAGAGCGAAGAAAAGGTTCGTGGGTTGTTTTAAATTTCTTCAATTCAACTTGTGTTCCGTGTATCAATGAGCATCCGTTGTTGGTTGATTTTGCCAACCGCGAATTTGAAATTTCGAATGGTGCCGAGTTATACACAGTTGTGAATGACGATAGTGACATCGCAGTTCGTGAATTCTTTTCTAAAAATGGTGGATCTTGGACAAAGTTGAAAGACGATAATGGTGCGATCGCCGTGGCGTTTGGTGTTGCCCGCGTTCCAGAAACTTGGATCATCGACCCAAATGGATTAGTGCGACTCAGAGTTACGGGTGAGTTGAGTGAGGGTTTGCTCGAGGCACAACTTGATAAATTGCGCGAAGAGTTCACATCATGAAAACAAAAAAATCAATTTGGATCGCAATGCTGTTGTTGACTGGCGTGCTTATGGCGATTGGTGCTACGCGGTCTGGTTCTCCGCTGACTCAACAAGACCGCATTGACTCGCTTACGTCGTATCTTGCATGTCCAACTTGTTCGGGTGAGAGCGTTTTTGTTTCTCGGGCGCCAGCAGCGCAGGCAATTCGCACTGAGGTGGCTCGTCAAGTTGGTGCAGGTTTGCGCTCTGACGATGAGATTATTAGCTATATCGAACAACGATTTGGTGGACAGGTTTTATTAGTGCCACGCGCAACAGGTTTGGATTCACTGGTCTGGTCTCTTCCGGTTGCGGCTTTAATTATTGCAATCTCGTTATTAGTTGGCGCTTTTGCTCGCTGGAGTCGCAACAAGCCGGGTGCACCAAGTGCTCAAGACGAGAAACTTGTTGAACAAGCTCTCGCCGAAGTTTCTAATAAACAGAGTGAAGGTTAATTTTTGTGACTAGGTCTGACGAAGATCTTGAGAGTCTGGTTGAGCAGCGAAAGTTTTTATTGAATTCTCTGCGCGATCTCGATGCCGAGTTTGCAGTTGGAGATATAGATTCAGATGACTATCAGGCTTTGCGCTCAGATTATGTTGCCCGCACGGCAGAAATAATTAAACAAATCGAATTACCCCAATCGGCAGGCGTTGATAGTGAAATTGATAAGCAAGCAAGCAGGTTGCGTCGGACATGCTTCACAGTGCTGGTCGTTGTCGTAGTCGCAGCGGGCACAGGTTGGTTGGTGGCTCGTCAGTCTGGCCAACGTTTGTCAGGGCAATCACTTTCTGGTGGAATCGAAGATTCAACTGCTTCGATACTTTCTCGAGCCCGAGCCACAAATTTTATAGATCCACAAGCGGCAATTGAGTTGTACTCTCAAGTTTTGGGACTTGACCCAGACAATCTTGAAGCGCTCACTTATCGAGCGTGGTTGTTGGCGCTTATTGCTCGTAATGCTGGTGATGAAATTAAGCAACTTGCATTTCTTTCTGCATCAGGCGATCTCGAACGAGCGATATCTCTCGACGCAAGTTATCCAGATGCGCACTGCTTTCTCGGTATCGTTCGTTTTCGTCTAGCCGCTGATGCTGTTGGGGCTCGCGAGCAATTAACAATTTGTGAATCGCAAAATCCACCTGCTGAGGTTAAAAGTTTTGTTGATGCAATTATTGCTGAAGTCGATGCAGTAATCGCTGGCTGAGTTTTAATCTGCAATTTGCGGCGGCGATATTATTGCGGCGGCGCTATAACTGTGGCGGCGCCCAGGCAACTGCCGATTTGAATCCGCGATTTGTGCGCTCAACAACCCAGACCGAGGCTTTTCGCCAATCTGGCTTAGACCCGATTTCCATTCCGCGGCGCTCAAGTAATTTAATTACTTCAGGAATCATGTCACCATGACTTGAAATCACAGTTGAATCTTCGACTTCTTCGAGCACCTCTAGAGTTTTTGCAATATCACCATGTTCAAATAACCGCTGATCAGAAACAATTTTGATATTTATTGCTTTGCTGAGTGGCTCAAGAGTTTGCATACATCTTGTGGCTGGACTCGAAATTAAATTGGTTGGTGAAATTAACTTAAGTTTTTCTGCGAGTGCTTGTGCTTGCTCCCAACCTTTATCGCTAAGGGGCCGCATCTCATCTGGGCCCTCCCATTCGCTGCGCTTTCCTGCTTTGGCGTGGCGAACTATGTAAAGAGTCACGTGAAAAATGTAACCCGCAATTACTTGATTGATGCATTGGCGAGGTTTTTAAGGCACAATTGTGCTGTGGGATTCTTTGATCGAAATCGCGATGAATTAGCAGCCAAAGGATTTGACGAATCACGTTTGCCACCCGGACAATATCTGACCGATCGGTTTCCGGTGCTTCATGTTGGCGATGTGCCAACTTATAAACCAGGCGAGTGGAACCTAACTATTGATGGCTTGGTTGAAAAACCCTTCACATTGTCATTTGATGAGTTGCGAGCATTACCGGCGACGAAACTTAAAACAGATATTCACTGCGTGACCAAATGGTCAAAATTTGATACGACTTGGGCTGGTGTGCGTGTTCGTGATTTGTTTGAGAAGGCAAAAATTTCAAGCAATGCAACCCATGTGATGGGTCACGCCGAATATGGTTACACCGCAAACGTGCCGTTAGAAGACATCATGCGTGATGATTCGCTGGTTGTTTATGCATATGAAGGCGAAGATATTGAACCGATTCATGGCGGACCAGTGCGTCTGTTGATACCACGGTTATATTTTTGGAAATCACCAAAGTGGTTGCGACGATTAGAAGTTTGCGATGCTGATGCGCCAGGTTTTTGGGAGCAAAACGGATATCACATGTACGGTGATCCGTTTTTAGAACAACGATTCTGGGGTGACTAGTTTTAACTAATTAAATAGTTGTCGCGCAAAAAGTATCACCCATCGGCAATGAAGATGAGAGTTCGGGGTTTGTATCTCCGTAAAGCGCAGTCAACATTCCTTTTACCATTCCACGGTCAACAGCACAGATGACCGGATGTTCAATTGCGAGTTCGCCGAACGGGCAGTGATTGTTGACGATTCGAAGTTGATTATTGCGCTGATCGGTGTGAGCGGCGAAACCATGTGCGGTTAGTGCGTCCGCCACGGCTTGCAATGCAGAACGCAAAGATCTCTGTGTTGTATTCACGTCGTAGCCAGTCAAACTTGTCGCCATCGCACGACCATATTGTTGCCCGACTTCTTCGGCCATCACAGTTGCATCTTCTGGCGAAAGCAAAGTTAATGCTTTGCCGAGCAGCGACAGCACTAGATCATCGCTTCGAACTGGAAACTCTAAAGATTGGTTTGGGTTAGTGGCCCGATAGTGCTTTGAAGGTCGACCCGCACCGGCTCCATCGTTTCGTGATACCTCGACTTCGAGGTACCCGCCGGCAGCAAGTTTGTCTAGATGGTGTCGAGCAACATTTGAATGGAGCTCAAATTTCTCAGCAATTTCGCTTGCGGTTACACCATTTTTTGCTTCTCGGGTGAATAAATAGATCGCTCGTCGTGTTGGATCACCAAATGCCGATGTGATTGCTGACACTGTCGCCGTGAAATCGCCATTATTCAGTTCTTTAGTTCCGCTCGGCGGTTTTCGGTTCACAAAGGATATTCTACCTATGGCCGTAGTGTTAATTTTTAGCGCCATTTGATCGGAACCCAACCCACCATGTCTTTGCCAAGTATTGAACATCTAATTGATGCACTTCGACCAGTTCAAGACCCCGAGTTGCATCGCTCAATTGTCGACCTCGGAATGGTTCGCGATGTTGAAATTAATTCATCGGGCGCAGTTTCGCTGACGGTTGTATTGACAATTTCTGGTTGTCCGCTTCGAAACGAAATTCAACAGCGTGTCAACACTGCGTTGCGTGCTCTTGAGGGTGTAAAAGATGTAGCGCTCAACTTTGGTGTGATGACTGATGCTGAGCGAGCCAAAGTACGCGAACTTGTTCATGGTGACCCTGCATCAACTGCTGGCAGCACACCAGCGCAGGGGCATTCACAAGGTCGCACGATTTCATTTGCGCAACCTGGTTCTAAGACTCGACCAATTTTAATTTCATCGGGTAAGGGCGGCGTCGGAAAAAGTAGCGTGACAACAAATCTTGCAGTCGCACTTGCAACTGCCGGATACAAAGTAGGCGTTGTAGATGCCGACATCTATGGATATTCGATTCCAAGAATGCTCGGCACCGATCGTGACCCAGTTGTGATTGACAATATGTTGTTGCCGCCAGAAGCCTGGGGTGTGCGATGTATCTCAATTGGATATTTTGTTCCTGAAGGTCAGGCAGTTGTTTGGCGTGGGCCGATGTTGCATAAAGCACTTGAACAATTTCTTACAGATGTTTATTGGGATGAACCAGATTTCTTGCTGATCGACATGCCACCAGGTACGGGCGACATTGCATTGAGCCTCAGTCAATATTTGCCGCGTGCAGAAGTTCTTGTTGTGACTACACCGCAATTAGCAGCCCAAAAAGTTGCTCGATTGTCAGCGGCGATGGCGGTAAAAGTCAATCTTCCTGTGCGTGGAATTATTGAAAATATGTCTTGGTTTATCGGCGAAGACAAAAAACGATATGAACTATTTGGTTCAGGCGGTGGACAGTTATTGGCCGACGAATTGAAAGTGCCGTTGTTGGCTCAGATTCCGCTGATTGAGCAACTTCGCGAAGGTGGTGACACTGGTCGACCAATTTCGGCAATTGCCCCCGAGTCTGAAGTCGGGCTTATTTTTGCACAACTTGCTAAACGCATTGCAGAAGACATGAAGCCTAAGAAAGTGTTCAGCGCCGCGCTTAAGGTTAATTAACTAAAAACTTTCTGCTCTGCGCCTAGTGTGGTGGATGACGAAGTATTCAACTAAAGAAAGAAGCAACCAGTGGACATTCGAATTGGCGTACAACATGCACCGAGAGAAATTTCTCTTGAAATGCCCGACGACGAAAAATCACATACAAAAACTCGCGCGGCGGTTGAAGCAGCGCTTGAAGGCAAATCTGCCGTTCTCTGGTTGACCGATAAGCGTGGCAAAGAAACCGCGATTCCATCTGAGAAAATCGCATTTGTCGAATTCGGTGCGCCGAATGGTGATCGCAAGATGGGCTTCGGCAGCTAGTAACTCAGATAATTTATGCCAACGCTTGTCGAAATTGCTCATGAACATGGCAATACCGATGAGCGGACTATTGAACACCTAAGCGCACTTCTTTCTGAGTGGGGGATGCTCGCTGATTTTTGTTTCGCTGACATGCTTCTGTATTTGCCAACAGCCGACAAAAAATGGATTGTTGCTGCTCAGGTACGTGCCGCAACTGGTCAAACTCTTTACGACACCGACCTTGTTGGATTATCAGCCGATTTAGTTGAGCGCACGATGATCGATCAAGCGTTCACCTCGCAAAAAGTTGTGACTGGCGAAATTCAAGTTGATTCACAACCTGATGCTGTAAGTCTGATGGCGATTCCAGTGCGGTGTGATGATCGTGTAGTTGCTGTGTTGACTCGCGAATGGTCAACAAGAAGTGGTCGAAAGCCTGGGCAACTAGAACGAACCTATTTAGCAATTTTTGAAGATTTCACGAAAATGATTTCGACTGGTTTGTTTCCATTCGAAGGTCGTGTCGCCGATGCAACTGTTGCACCCAGAGTTGGTGATGGTGTAATTGTTTTAGATGCCGATGCTCGAGTTCGTTATGCATCACCAAATGCTGTTTCGGCGATGCACCGAGTTGGAGTAAGCACAAACGCAGTAGGGCAGAGTTTGGCTGAACTTGGTGTTGCTCAGACTGCCGCAAGAAATGCCTACGAGCGCCGCGAGCCAGTAGTCGAAGAGTTTGAGCAGACATCTGAAGTAACGCTGCTGACTCGCACTATTCCAACACTCAAGCGTGTTGGTCGGGATGTAGTTGTAACTGGCGGTGTGGTGTTAATGCGTGACGTTTCAGAGTTGCGACGGCGCGACCGGCTTTTGCTTACCAAAGATGCGACGATTCGCGAGATTCACCATCGTGTAAAAAATAACTTACAGACGATCTCTTCGCTGTTGCGTTTGCAAGCGCGTCGGCTCAAAAGCGAAGAAGCAATATCTGCGATTGCCGAATCAGTCAGGCGAATACGAACGATTGCGTTGGTGCATGAAACTCTTTCACATGAGGCAGGCGAAGACATTTCGTTTGTCGAAATTGTTCGTCCGCTATTGCGACTTGTCGAAGAAGGTCTTCAATCTGCTGACCGTCCGGTTAAGTTCAACGTGCTCGGCGATGGTGGTCGATTGCCTGCCACAATTGCTACGCCGTTGTCAGTTGTGATTCTTGAACTTTTACAAAATGCAGTGGATCACGGGTTTCCTGAAGGCAGTGCTGGTGGTGCTGTGCTTGTCACGTTGAGTCACGACGACAAGTCACTAAATATTCGAGTCACCGACAATGGTCGCGGACTAAACAGCGATTTCAATATCGGCATGGCCACTGGTTTGGGTTTGTCAATCGTGCGAACACTCGTGACTACCGAACTCGCTGGCACGATTCAGATGCGACCCGCGCTAGTTGGCGACTCGCATGGCGATCTTGTTGTAAATAGCAACGGTGCTGGAACTGTTGTTGACTTAAAGATTCCGTTTACTGGAGAATAAATTAATTTATTCTCGCTTTTTATTTAGGCGAGTAAACGCGAACTTCTGCGCTCGGCTGCTCGACGGCGGCGAATATCGCGGCGCTCATCTTCTGACATGCCTCCCCAGATTCCCCAATCTTGGTTTGTCTCAAGTGCAAAATTTAAACACTTTCCACGAACTAAACATTCATCGCATACAACTTTGGCTTCTGAAATCTGAACTAACGCTTGGCCAGTTGAGCCAACAGGAAAAAACAATTCTGGATCGGTGTCTTTACAAGAAGCTTCTTGCCTCCATGAATAGTCTGCGGATCCAAGGGCAAGGCTTGTTGCGAGAAAAGACATTAATCACTCCCTGTTTATGATGTTTACACTTCGGCGGTTGTCTGTCGCTCACACTAGAGAACAATTGTTCAGTTCACAATAGATAAAAGAAATTTTATTTTGTTTTTATTTCGTCGTTCTGGGAGTTTTATTCTTGTAGCCTGCGGGCGTGACCCAAGTTATGGCTCATCGCGGTGCTTCTAAGGTTGAAGTCGAAAATACAACGATGGCATTCAGCCGTGCTCTTGAAATGGGCGCCAATGCAGTCGAACTAGACGTTCGCCGTTGCGCCACAGGCGAATTAATCGTGCACCATGATGCAAAACTGAGCGACGGTCACGCAATTATTGAAGTCAGAAAAACAGATCTGCCAAGTTACATCCCAACGCTGGCCGAGGCTTTAGACGCCTGCGGTTCAATGTGGGTGAACATTGAGATCAAAAACGATTCTGGAGAACCAGATTTTGACGAAACTGAGCAGATAACGCGCGATGTAGTTGATTACTTAAAACAACGAGGATCCATTGAACGCTGGCTTATCTCTTCATTTCGACGTGAAACAGTAGATGCAGTGCGAGAAATTATGCCAGAACTGAAAACAGCATGGCTAGTAATGACCCTTGATAGTCACAATTTTGAGCAAATCGCCAAAGAA
>Ga0208960_1000733_pt1 | contig 18102 bp, 9 predicted proteins | sample GreLakmeON33MSRF_FD_187703 | JGI IMG/M metagenome (GOLD analysis project Ga0208960, IMG submission 187703) | Freshwater lentic microbial communities from great Laurentian Lakes, MI, USA - Great Lakes metaG ON33MSRF (SPAdes) | ecosystem: Environmental > Aquatic > Freshwater > Lake | place: Great...
ACGGAGTACAGAGTACGGAGTACAGATTACAGCGACCCACTATCCAAACTCCTTACTTTCATACTTCATCTCAGAACTCCTTACTCAGAACTCTGAACTCTCTTTGCACTCTCCTGTCTTTCCCTCCGTACTCTGTAATCCGTACTCTGCACTCTCATTTATCCCCCAACCCCTACCCCCAATCCCCTAACCCCGATTTACTCCATGGTCTTCCACTACGGCACATTTACCTTCAAGCAGGGCGTCACGCCGGCGACTATCGAACATTGCTTTGCCGAGATGCGTGGCATGGTCGGTAAGATCCCGGGGCTCCTCACGATGCAGCATGGCGTCTATCAGAGCGATGAAGGCTTGAATGACGGCTTTACGCATGGGTTTGTGATGACCTTTGATTCCCCTCAGAGCCGCGACACCTACCTCCCGCATCCCGAGCATGAGCGCGTAAAGTTGGTCGTCGTCCCGAACCTCGAACGCGTCATGGTGTTCGACTTCACGGTCTGAGGTTCTGTTTCGAAGAGTAACGGGGGTATATCCCCCTGGCGGGCCTGGACTCTGCTCGGGTCGCTTGACTTCTCCGGCGAGGCGGGAAATCTAGATGGAGTGTTCTTCGCCCGCTCCAGATTCTTCGCCTGCCTAGCTTTCTTGCTTTTGGCTTCGGTGAGCGTTTTGGCACATGACCATTGCCCCTGTGAAGATGTCGCGTCTGCTTGCGAGCATGCGGGTCAGGCCTGCGCAGAGCCTGCTGACTGCTCGGACTGCCTGGTTCCTAATCACGAGGTTGCGCTCGTCGAGGCCCCGTTGTTCTCCCTGCCTGCCGTCAAGGGGGCGGCCAGCTTGGTCCGTGTATCCGAGCCGCTTACCTTTGTTGAACGTTTGGCCGCCGTGCCCGACGCGTTATCTTTTAGTTTAGCCTTATCTGCCTATCGTCCGCCTGCCTTGAGGGCCGGGACGATGTCACTTCGGCTCTGAGCGGTTGACGGTTGGCGGCCCTGGCCGCCCGACCTTCTTGCATCCGCGACGGGTGCGGGTGGGTCGTACTCACTCTCGTCGTCCAAGGGGGCACCCTGGGCTACCGCCCGTATGCATTTATATCCATGACCCATTCCAGCATCCTTTTCTTATCGGTAATCTTACCCTTGGCCGGCCATATGGCCGCCAGCGACCAGACGGGCACCGTGCCGCCCGTCTCCTCCGATAGCGCCCCCCTTAGCCCTTTGGAAGCGCGCGCTCCGGCGTCGCTCAGCTTGGGCGATGTCCTCGCCCGGACCGCTGCGTTAAACCCTGAACTACTTACCCTTGGTCTTGGCAATCAGGCTGCCGATGGCCGCGTGGCGCAGGCCGGCATGGGCCCTAACCCTAACTTGTCGCTTTCGGTCGAGAATTTTGGCGGTACCAAGTTGGCCCGTGGAACTGAGGTGATGGAAGTGACGGTACAGGCGAGCCAGCTCATCGAGCGTGGTGACAAGTCCAGTCGCCGCGTGGCACTCGCGGAGTCTGATCGTGATGTCGCCGCCGCCTCGTTAGTCCTGCGTAGGTCCGATATCCTTGCAGCGTCCGCTAATGCCTTTGCCAAGGCCCTGGTGGAAAATAGCCGTCTCGCCCTGGCGGGTGAGCAGCTCAAGCTTGCCCAGGAGACCTTCGCCTCGGCGACTCGTCGCCTGCAGGCCGCGACCGCCTCGCCTTCCGAAGTTGCCCGCGCCCGCACTTCGCTGGCATCCGCCCAAGCTGAGTTGGGGCGTGCCCAATCTGCGGTCTCGTTGGCCCGGGCGACCCTCGCCGCTAGTTGGGGCGGTAACGCCGCAGAAATCGCTGAAATCAAAGGGGCGCTCCTCCTCCCGGTAGAGCCGCCTGCGCTTGCCCGTTTTGAGGCCGCCCTGACCGTATCGGGCAGTCCGCGTTTGGGCTTGGTCTCCTCGCTGGTTGCCGGCCAGCGTGCTGCGCTCGAATTAGAATCAGCCCGCGGTGTGGCTGATGTCACCCTAGGCGCGGGCGTTCGTCGTCTCAATGAAGGCGCCGCCACCTCCTTCGTTTTGGGCGCGTCGATCCCGCTGACTTTCCGCGATGATAATTCTGGTAACATCCGCGCGGCCCGTGCGATGGTCCGAGCGTCCGAGCAATCGCTGCGGGCAGCGGAATTGGAACAGCGCACGGCCCTCGCGCATGCTCACGCCGAGCTCCTCGCTGCCCATGCCCAGGCGACGACCCTGCGCCGTGAGGCCGTGCCTGCAGCCGAAGAGGCCTGTGCCTCCGTGCAGTCCGCCTACAGCGGCGGGTCGCTTGCCCTCATGGATGTGCTCGATGCCCGGCGGGCCCTGATCGCCCTACGCCGCGACTTGCTAGACGCCGAGCTCGCCTACGCGCTCGCCCTCGTCCGGGCCGAGGCCCTCGCGGGCGCATCTTTCGCTGAGACTAAGGCGCTCTTCGAACGCCCCTAATCATTCCCTCCGATCACTCCCTTTATCTAAAAATTATGAATTATAAGAAAATCATCCTCCCCGCGCTCATTCTCTTGGCGGGCCTGGCCGCTGCGGCCTGGCTCTTGCAAGGTCCGCATGCCCACCACGACCATGACCACGGTGCCCACGGACACGACGCAGAGGAAGTAGCGGAGGCCAAGGGCCCGCACCGTGGCCGGCTGCTCACCGATGGCGACTTCACGCTCGAGCTCGCGATCTTCGAAGCCGGCGTCCCCCCAGAGTTTCGCGCTTGGTTCACCAAGGCGGGTAAGCCCGTGGCGCCCGCCGACGTCAAATTATCCGTGACGCTCATCCGCCCTGGGAAAGTTGAGGACCGCTTCACCTTCGCGTCCGAGGCGGATTTTGCCCGCGGTGACCACGAGGTCGTTGAGCCCCATTCCTTCGACTACGTCATTGTCGCGGACCATGCCGGTACCGTGCATAAGTGGTCGTTCGCTGCGCCGGAGATGCAGACGGTAATCACGGCTGCGGCCGCCGCTAAAGCGGGCGTGCAGGTCACGCAGGCTGCTCCGGCGGAATTGGACGAGGTCCTTGAAGTCTATGGGCGAGTTAGCCTCGACTTGGACGGTGTCCGCCGAGCCACCGCGCGTTTTGCTGGGGTCGTCGTGGAGGCCCGTAAGTCTCTCGGCGATAAGGTTACCGCGGGCGAGGTCGTTGCCCGCGTGGAGAATAGCCAGACGCTCGTTTCCGCTGAGGTAAAGGCGCCCGGAGCTGGCGTGGTCATCGCGCGCACCGCCGCCGCGGGTGAGGTGGTCGCCGAGGGTGCGGCACTCTATACCATCGCTGGCCTAGATAAGGTCTGGGTCGAGCTAGAGATCCCGTCCAAAGACCTTGGTCGGGTGAAGGCTGGACAAGCTGTCGTGCTGCATGCCGATGATGGGCGTGAGGCGACCAAGGGCGTCATTACTTCCGTTTCGCCTCTGGTCTCCGCCGAGAACCAGACGGCTCTGGCCCGCGTGGTCGTCCTTAACCCCGAAGGTCGTTGGCGGCCCGGTGGCTTTGTTAAGGGGGCGGTCACGCTCAGCTCCGCGCGTGCCCCCGTCACGGTGAAAGCCTCGGCTCTCCAGACGCTCTTTAGTTTCACCGTCGTGTTCTCGCAGCATGGCGACGTTTACCAAGCCCGTCCCCTCGAGCTCGGCCGCCGGAGCGGCGATCGCGTGGAAGTGCTCAAGGGCCTAGCCGCTGGCGAGACTTATGTCTCCGAAGGCAGTTTCCTCATTAAGGCCGACATCGGCAAAACGGGTGCCTCCCATGACCACTGAACCTTTGTCATGGCTTGAGCGAGTTCTGCAGGGCTCGATCCGCCACCGGTGGCTCGTCATGCTGGCCGTGCTCATGATGGCGTTGGTGTGCGTTTATCATGCCCGCAACCTTCCGATTGATGCGGTCCCGGATATCACTAACGTCCAGGTACAGGTCAATACCGAGGCCCCGGGGTTCACGCCGCTTGAGGTCGAACAGCGGATTACTTTCCCCGTGGAGACTGCCTTGGCTGGCCTGCCTAAACTCAGCGGCACGCGCTCGATTTCCCGCTATGGGCTCTCGCAGGTTACGGTCGTCTTCGAGGATGGGACGGATATCTACTTTGCACGGCAGCTCGTCAATGAGCGCATTCAGCAGGTCCGCTCACAACTCCCCGCAAGCTTGCAGCCGGCGATGGGGCCGATTGCGACGGGTCTCGGCGAGATCTTCATGTATACGGTGGAGGCTAAACCTGGGGCACGGCGCCCTGACGGCAAGGAATGGACGCCGATGGACTTAAGGGAACTCCAGGACTGGGTGGTGCGCCCGCAGTTGCGTAACCTTCAAGGGGTGACGGAGGTGAATACGATTGGTGGGTTTGAGAAGCAATTCCACGTCACTCCCTCGCCGGACAAGTTGCGTGCCTACGGGATCACGCTGCAGGACATCATGAGCGCGCTCGCGCGGAATAATGAAAACGTCGGCGCCGGCTACATTGAGCGAAACGGAGAGCAGTACCTCATTCGCATCCCTGGACAGCTCGGGGGCATCGTGGATATTGGTCAGGTGGTCGTCGCCGAGCGCGGTGGCGTCCCGCTGCGTCTGAAGGAAATCGCCGAAGTCGGCTTGGGCCGCGAACTGCGTAATGGCGCCGCCACAGAAAACGGCCAAGAGGTCGTCCTTGGCACCGTTTTCATGCTCGTCGGCGAGAACTCCCGGGAGGTCTCCACCCGCGTGGCGGACCGCTTGGTGAAGGTGAATGAAAGCTTGCCCGCTGGGGTTGTCGCTCAGGCCGTTTACAATCGATCCACTCTGGTCGATAGCACTATCCGCACCGTCCAAGCCAACCTCGTCGAGGGGGCGCTATTGGTCATCTTCACGCTTTTCATCCTACTGGGCAACCTGCGGGCCGCCCTGATCACGGCGGCGGTCATCCCGCTTTCGATGCTCTTCACCATGACCGGCATGGCTACCAACAAGGTCTCGGGTAACCTGATGAGCCTGGGCGCGCTGGACTTCGGCCTGATCGTCGATGGCGCCGTCATCATCATCGAGAACTGCCTCCGGCGTTTCGCAAAGGAGCAGGGGAGGTTAGGCCGCCTCCTCACTCAGCCTGAGCGGTTGGCCCTGGCTTTCGAGGCCACCCGTGAGGTGCGCGGGGCGACCCTGTTCGGGGAGCTCATCATCGCGGTCGTCTATATCCCGATCTTTGCGTTGACGGGGGTCGAGGGGAAGATGTTCCACCCGATGGCCTTCACGGTCGTGGCCGCGTTACTCGGTGCCATGATTCTCTCCGTGACGTTTATCCCGGCGGCCGTGGCGATCTTCATTACGGGTAAGGTTTCGGAGCACGAGAACATCGCCGTGCGCGGGGCCAAAGCCGCTTACCTTCCGATTCTGCGCGTTTTGATGAAGGCGCGGCTCACCGTCGTTGCCGCCAGTGTGGCGGTCCTGGCGATAGCCCTCGCGGCAGCTACTCGACTGGGCAGTGAGTTCATGCCTAGTTTAGATGAGGGTGATATCGCCCTCCATGCTTTGCGGATTCCGGGGACTAGTCTCACGCAGGCTATTGCGATGCAGTCGGTCCTCGAGGCACGACTCAAGGCCTTCCCTGAGGTCGATAAAGTCGTCGGTAAGATTGGCACTGCTGAGATTGCCACCGACCCGATGCCTCCGAGCGTTGCGGATACCTATGTGATGCTGAAGCCGCGGGCGCAGTGGCCGGATCCTCGCAAGCCCAAGGCACAACTCGTGAGTGAGCTCGAGGTCGCTGCCAAGTCTATCCCGGGTAATAATTATGAGTTCACCCAGCCGATTCAGATGCGCTTCAACGAGCTTATCTCCGGCGTGCGGACGGACGTAGCCGTCAAAGTCTATGGTGACGACCTGGATGTCATGCTCGCCTCGGCGCAGCGGATTGAAGCCATCCTGACTGCGATTCCCGGCTCAGCGGACGTTAAGGTGGAGCAGGTCACCGGCCTGCCGTTACTCACTGTCCAGCTCAACCGCGAGGCCCTCGCTCGTTATGGCCTAGCGGTTGATGATGCTCAAAAGGTCGTGGCCACGGCCTTAGGCGGTACCGTGGCCGGTGAGATCTTTGAAGGCGATCGCCGCTTCGATGTCGTCGTGCGGCTGCCTGAGTCAGTGCGTACCGATATCGATGGCATGGGTAACCTGCCTGTGCCGCTACCGGCCCGCGGGGCAGGTTCGGTGCGGGCCTTCATCCCGTTGCGGGAAGTCGCCATAATCTCACTCGCCCAGGGCCCTAACCAGATTAGCAGAGAAAACGGTAAACGCCGGGTCGTCGTGACGGCTAATGTCCGTGGCCGCGACCTCGGTTCGTTTGTGGCTGAAGCGCAACGACGGGTGCAGGAGGCGGCGGTGGCTCCCGCGGGCTACTGGGTGGAATACGGTGGCACCTTTGAACAACTCATCTCGGCGAGTAACCGGCTTAAGCTAGTCGTTCCGGCCGCGCTGCTCCTCGTGTTCGGCCTGCTCTATGCCAGTTTCCGCAGCATCAAGGATGCCCTCCTCGTCTTCAGTGGGGTGCCGCTTGCGCTCACGGGCGGCGTGGCCGCGCTTATCTTACGCGACATCCCTTTCTCGATTAGCGCTGGGGTCGGCTTCATTGCGCTCTCGGGCGTCGCCGTGCTGAATGGACTAGTCATCATTAGCTTTATTCGTGCCTTGCGCGCCGAAGGACGTCCGCTGGAGATAGCGATTGAGGAGGGGTGCCTCACGCGGTTACGTCCGGTGCTCATGACTGCACTGGTGGCTGGCCTCGGTTTCATCCCGATGGCCTTAGCGACCGGGGCAGGCTCTGAAGTTCAGCGTCCGCTTGCGACGGTCGTCATCGGCGGGATCATCAGTTCGACTATCCTGACGCTCCTCACGCTGCCCGTGCTTTACCGCATGGTTCACGGCAAGGACCCATCGGCGGAGGAAGTGCCGAACGCTGTGGCCTGAGGGTGAATGCCTGTGAATAGTCGTCCCCAGCCTCGAACGCGTCATGGTGTTCGACTTCATGGTCTGAGAAGGGTCGAGCCAGGGAAGGTTCGCTGAGCCTACGCGCCTACTTCGCGATGACGGGTTTTAGTGACTTCATGACGGCTTTGCTCAGTACGACATAGCCTTCGTCCGTGTAGAATTCAAAGCCGACCATGTTGTGGGCATTCTGGAGTTTGGCGACTTGGGGTCCGGCTTCGGCGTGGAGGTCGTCGATGGCGATGCCGTTTTCTTTCATGACCTTGAGGGCAACCTGGTTGTAGGTGGCGACGTCTTCTTCGGCGGGGACGGCCGTCATGGTGGCAAAGATGAGCTTGGCGCCGGTCTTCTTGAGGGCAGCCACGCAAGCGCGGACGTCCTTCTCATAGTCGGCCAGCGTGATGATGGGTTGTAGCTGGACCTTGCCTTTTTCGGGAAGGTCTAGGATGTGCAGGCCACAGCCGAAGTGAATGACGTCGAACTTACCCAATTGGAACCAACGCTCACTGGGCGCCCAGTCGGTCAGGGTCTGGCGGCCGGAGAGCATCGTGCTGTGCACGTTAGCCTTGCCAGCAAGTTGCTGGCGGACGAGATCGCCGTAGCCGATGGTGACGAAATCACAGAGTAGCAATACGCGGGGCAGGCCGGTGACGTCTTTAGCTGGCCCCTGATTCCATCCTTCACCCTGTTCGCGGTCGAAGTTCGCGGTCTGCGTTTTGGTCGTGACCGCGGAATTCTTAGTGGGCGCGGCGGAGGATGCTGGCGCGGCGTAAAGGCAAAGGCTAGCCAAGACCAGCAATACGCGGAGGGACTTCATGGGGGTAAGTCCAATATGACTCACGTTTAGGTCGTAGCAAGGATGCTCGACCCCTGAGTAATACCACCTTTGCCTCGAACGCGTCATGGTGTTCGACTTCATGGTTTGAGGTTCCTAATGGTTCTGCATGGACCTCCATGCTGACCATTCTGAACGCGTTGTGGTGGACGCTACTGCGACCTTGCAAGGGCAGGGGGCGGTATCGCTGGAACGCCAAGGGCAGGGTGACCATGCGCAGATTAAGGTCGTGGCGCATCCCGCCGGGGACGCTTGGGCGCACCCGGGCGAGCAGCTTTGCGAGCTCCTGGTGCTCCAAGGCGCCCTCTTGATCGGCGAAGACAGCTTTGGGCCGCAGTCCTACGTCCGACTCCTCCCCGGCCAAGCCCTCGACCTTAAGACCCAGACGGGCTGTGTCCTTTACGAGAACCGCCGCGATTGGACGGAAGCCGAAGAAGGCTCCTTTGCCTTGGCCGGCGACCGGATGGATTGGCGGCAGGGCATGGTGCCTGGGCTTAAAGTCACCTCGCTCCATGAAGGCCTCACTAAGCACACCGCTCTCGTGCGTTGGGCGCCCGACACCCGGTTCAATCCGCACACCCACGTTGGTGGGGAGGAGATCCTCGTCCTCGCAGGCGTCTTCCGCGATGAGCATGGAGCCTATCCCGCCGGCACTTGGATTCGCAGCCCGCACATGAGTCACCACAGACCCTTCACCGAAGCCGAAGGCGCCACGATTCTGGTTAAGGTCGGCCACCTGCAGGTACCAGAGGTTTAATAGGCTAACCAGGGAAAAGGGGTTGGTTGAATGTCAAAACGGCCGTTAGTGGCTTAGACTGTTAGCTAGAACGGAGAAAGTCGGCCGATTAACTCACTGGTCCGCCGACTAATGTCCTGACCCTTTTGCGGGTGAGCAGGTCAACGGGGCCGCTGGCATGGTTGCCCTCGCCCTCACCGCTGTGTCGGCGCCCTCGACCTACGGCATTCTGTGCCGTGACGCCTGTTCCATAATCAATCAAATAGGCCTTTCCCTTTGATATGAGTTGTAAGAATTCATTTCTAATTTATTTTTTAAACACCCCTCGTGACGACCCACCCCGGTCGCACGCCCCTTCCGATGCCCTCCCAGTCCTCTCGTGCCCTGCTTTCCCGTGCCACGCTCATGGTCGCGGCCGCCCTCCTAGGCGTGACCTCGGCCCCGGCCGCCACTTACCAGTGGACTGGCAACTCGGGCGTGAATCAGAACTACGATAACGGCGCGAACTGGGTCGAAGCTTCTTGGACGGAGTGGGGCAATTACGTTTTCAACAGCAATGTCGTTAATGGGACGGTTAACATCAATGTATTCTGCGGGACGGATACGCTATCTTTGCAGAGCGGGCTGACGAGGGATATCACCATCAACGGCCCGGTGCCTTTGGTCTTCGCTGGAAACTGGGGACACATTGGCTCAATCTCGATTGCGGCGGACAGTCGGGACCTGACCATTAATACCAACATCAACTCAAGCGGCGAAATGACGTGGAATGTCGGCGCAGGCCGTACGCTGACCTTCAGTCAGGGTCTATCGGACTGGGGGACCGGCCCGGCGGCCTTGGTCAAGTCCGGCGCAGGGACGGCCATGCTTACCGGGAGCAGCTCTTACAGTGGCGTAACAATCCTCGGAGGTGGCGTGGTTAATGCGGCCACCTTCGCCAACAACGGTACGGCAAGTAGCCTCGGCGTGGGTACGGGCGACACCGCCGGTGACAACATCGGTCTGCTCTTCCGCGGCGGCGTGCTGCAGTATACTGGCTCGACGGCCCAAACCACCGATCGCGCGATCCGTGTGAGCACGACGGGCGGAGGCGGCACCATTGACGCCTCGGGCAGTGTCCCCTTGGCGACCCTGTCGTTCACGCGTGCATCGATGCCGAACTGGTGGGAGGAAGGCGGCGTTCGTACCCTGACGCTTACCGGCTCGAACACGGGCGAAAACACCCTCGCGGCGGGTATCGCTGACACCGCAGGTACGAAGATTAACCTCACCAAGAGCGGCGTCGGCACCTGGGTACTCGCTGGGGCCGGCAATTACGTGGGTGTTACGAACATAAACGCGGGTACATTGATTGCTGCGAGCAGCGGTGCGCTGGGTGCGGGCGGACTGGATGGTGCCACGATGACATGGATTAGCAATGGTGCTACGCTGGCGCTGAGAGGTGATATCAGCATGAACGAGCACCTGCACGTGCTGGGTACTGGTGTCGGTGGGCTGGGTGCCATTCGGAACTTGGCGGGTACGAACGCCTTGACCATGACCATTGGCTTAGATGGCGACACGACCATCGGCGTGAATGCAGGCACGTTGACGTTAACGAATGCTATCTACGGCGACGGTGCGTTAAATGCCTCTAATCTCACCAAGGTAGGTAATAGCGTCTTGGTCTTGTCGGGAACGAACCTATATTCTGGCGTCACGGTTTTCGCTGGCGGCGTCGTGCAAGCCACCACTTTGGCTGATAATGGCACGGCGAGCAGCCTAGGGGTCGGCACGGGCGACCCCGGCGGTGATAGTATCGGGCTACTCTTTCGCGGCGGCGCCTTGAGGTATGCGGGCTCGATGACCCAGACGACCAATCGGGCAATCCGCCTGAGCACGGCGGGTGGCGGCGGCACCATCGACGCCTCGGGCAGTGTCCCATCGGCGACCCTGTCGTTCACCCGTGCATCGATGCCCAACTGGTGGGAGGCCCCCGGCGTACGAACGCTTACTTTGACAGGAATTAACACGGGGGAGAATACCCTGACGGCGGGCATTAACGATTTACCCGGCGCCACGACCATTAACGTGAGCAAAGAAGGTACCGGAACTTGGGTACTCGCTGGGGCTGGAAATTACTTGGGCGTCACGAACATTAACGCGGGAGTATTGTTAGTTACGAACAGCACCTCCCTCGGCGTCGGCGGGTGGGACGGAACCACGATGACCTACGTCCTCGACGGAGCCACGCTCGCCCTGCGCGGTGGCATCAGCCTTGATGAGCACATGCATGTCTGGGGCGCCGGCGTCGGTGGCCTCGGCGCTATCCGCAGCCTCTCCGGCAATAACGCACTGACGATCGGGGGTAATAACGGCAACGGCTTCGCCTTGCGTTCCAACACTGTTGTCGGTGTGGATGCCGACACCCTCACCGTGACCGGGTTCTATGAGTCCGGCGGCAGCTTCGGCCTGACTAAGGTCGGCACCGGCACGCTGGTACTCACCGCGAACAACGCTTACACAGGCGGTACAACCATCAATCGCGGCACCCTGCAGATCGGCAACGGGGGCGGCGGCTCCTTGGCTGGCGGTAGCGCGGTCGTCATCGCGGCCGCCGGGCGGCTCGTCAACGCCACCACGAATGGCAACTCGCTCTCCTTGGGCGCCCTTACAATCACGGGCGGCGAACTCGCCGCGACGAACATCCCGGCTTGGGATCTCGGCAACTATCTGCTCCGTGGCGACGTGACCATCGGTGGCACCGTGCTGTCCACGATCTCGGCCGACGTCCGCGTCGGCTTCAACGAAGACCGTGTCTTCACCATCGCTGATGTCGACGGTGGTAGCGGCGTCGACTTGCTGATCTCCGGTAAAATCAGCCACTATAATAATAATTCATGGGGCTATGCCACGAAGGCCGGCGCCGGCACCATGAAGATTAGCGGAGTCAATGATATCGGCCGCCTCACGGTCAACGCCGGCCTACTCATCCTCGAAAACGATGGTGTCGGGTTACTGCGGAATGGGGGATTGATAAACAATGCCACCACCGACTTCAGCGTGGTCGGTACGACGACCGCCAGTTACGCGATTTCCGGCACCGGCTCCCTCAGGAAATCAGGCAGCGGTACGTTGGTGCTCGCCGGGAACAACCCCTTCACGGGTGGAATCATCCTCAACGCGGGCACCCTCCAAGCCGCCCGTAACACCCTAGGCTCTGGCGCGGTCATCGTGAATAACGGGGCCACGCTTTACGCCAACGACCAATGGGTCTTCTGCGGAATCAACGGGTACGGCGAACCGTCGCGCAATGTGGCCTCCGTGACCCTGAACGCTGGCGCGGTGCTTTATATGGACCCGACGAACGGGTTTGCCAACGGCATCACCAACTTCTTCCTCGGCGGCGGCTCCGTCACGGGCGGTGCGAATGTCGACACGCGCGGTGCGCTTTTCCTGTTTAACGGCAATGAGCAGATCACGGCCGGCGGTGGCGTGGTCTCGACCATCGGCGTGAGTATCGGCCTGAACGGGAACAACAACAGCATCACGGTCGACGCCGGTAGCCAGCTTGACCTGACTAACGTGCTCAAGCGCGGCGCTTTTGACTCCGCCGGTCGGGGTGGCTTTGTCAAAAACGGCGGCGGCACCTTGGTACTCGCGGGCGCCAACAGCTACGACGGCGTCACCGATATTGCCGCCGGTACCTTGATCGCGGCTAGCAATACGGCCATCGGCGCCGGCGGCCACTCCGGGGAGACTATGAGCTACATCCGCGACGGCGCGACGCTCGCCCTGCAGGGTGGGGTCAGCCTCGACGAGCACATTCACGTCTGGGGCGCCGGCGTCGGTGGCCTCGGCGCCATCCGCAGCCTCTCTGGCAATAACGCCCTGACCAACAGTCTCGGTGGCGGTGCGGGTTTCGCGCTCCGCACGAACACCGTCGTCGGCGTCCACGCCGACACGTTGACCGTATCCGGTTTCTACCAAGATGGCGGTAGCTTCGGCCTGACCAAGGTCGGCACCGGCACACTGGTGCTGAGCGTAAGCAACATCTACACGGGCGATACGACCGTCAGCGCTGGCACGCTCATCATCAACGGCTCCACCAGCAACGCCAGCGCCGTCACCGTCGGTCTCAACGGCACCCTCGGCGGCACGGGCACCGTGGGTGGCAACACCACCATCAGCGGCATCCACTCCCCTGGCAACTCCCCCGGCATCCAGACCTTCACCGGCAACCTTTCCTACGTAAACGGCGGCACCCCTAATCCGACGGTGAACTGGGAACTCGCTAGTAACACGACCACGGTCGGAGCGAACCCGACCGCAAACTTCGATCAGGTCATCGTGGGCGGTAACCTCGACTTCACCCACACGACCATCATCAATCTGAGCTTCAATGGGGCGGGCAGCACAGTTCTCTGGAGTGATTCCCTCTGGGACGCTAACCAAAGCTGGTTGCTCTATGACGTGGCTGGAATTACCACGAACATCGCCAACCTCAACCTCAACACGGTCAACTGGCTGGACAGTGGTAGTAACCTCTTCAGCACCGCCGGAGGCAGCTTCACGCTCAGTAAGAACGGAGAGGACGTCATGCTCAACTTCGCCGCCGTCCCCGAGCCCTCGACCTACGGCATCGCCTTGGGTGCGATGGCGCTCGCGTTAGCGGCGGTGCGTCGCCGGCGGCAGAAGAAGAGTTAAGCTCGGCCTGAATTACAGGTAGGGTCGGCCTGCATCACAGGTAGGGTTGGCACTGCGTGCCGACCTAGTTGTATCCCTCGTCCGGCAGGACAGGGTCCCATCGCATCGTCCGCGACGAGCACGAAGAACTATCCATCTGAGTTTGCGTAGAGGCTGTTTCGGCCGGAGCCTAGTTTGCTGAATCCGCGGGCGACGAGCCAGGCGGTGAGGCTGCAGGCGGCGGCGTAGGGCGCGAGGGAGGGGCCGAAGAGTTCGAGGGCGAGGCAGAGTCCGGTGAGGGGGACGGCGCCGGCGGCTGCGAAGAGGGTGGCGAGTCCAAGCGCAGCAGCGATGGCGACGGGTAGGCTTGTGAAGCCAGCGAGCGTCGAGCCGAGGCAGGCGCCGATGACGAAGAGAGGCGTGACTTCTCCGCCGCGGAAGCCAGCGATGAGGCAGAGGGCGGTGAGCGCGAACTTCCAGGCAAAGGCGTCCGTTGCGGTGGCTTGGCGTAGGGCGCTGTCGATGAGGCCAAGGCTGAGTCCGGTGACTTCGAGGTGACTCGCGGCCAAGGCGGCGAAGGCGAGTGAGAGTACGACGATGGTGGCGTAAGGCATCCAGGGGCGTTCGAACTGCGCTAGCTGGCGTTTGCTTTGATCGACGGTGCGGACGAAGAGCCAACCGATTAGGCCGAAGGCGAGGCCGAGGGCGGCGGCGGAGAGGAGTCCGCTGGTCGTGAGGGCGACGGCTGCGGGGAAGCGGTAGTTCGCGTGCGTAGCCCCGAAGAGGTGCTGTCCGACCCAATCCGCCCCGAAGGCGGTGATGAGGCAAAGCGCGAAGCGTCCGAACTCGGCCCGACGGATAAATTCCAAAGCGAAGACCGCGGCGGCGAGGGGCGTGCCGAAGACGGCCGCAAAGCCACCGCTTACGCCGCAGAGGAGCAGGGTGCGCCGTTCTTCCTTGGAGAGGGTGAAGAGCCGCGAGAATTGGTCCGCGATGGCTCCACCCATCTGCAAGGCCGTGCCTTCACGTCCGACCGACGCCCCACCGAGGTGCGAGAACAGGGTGAAGCCAAAGATCATCGGGGCCATCGAAGCCGGCAGCGTTTCCTGCGGGTCTTTGATCTCTGACAGCAGCGTGGTCGTGCCTTCCGCGCAGCGCTTCCCAACACGGCCGTAAGCCCAGACGGTCGCTGCACCGATGAGGGGCAAGGTCCAGAGCAGCCACGGGTGCGCGGCAAAGGTGGCGCCAGCCCAGCTGAGGCCCCCGAGGAAGGCCGCGCCAGCCGCGCCAAGGGCAAGGGAGCAAGCAACCAGCAGGAAGCCCCAGCGACCCAGCAGACGGGTTAGAGATGGGGGCTGGGCCAGTTCAGGCATCACGAGAGAAAGGCAGGGAGGGGAGGGAGAGACAAGGGGAGAGAGAGGGGATAGGGGATGGGGGATAGGGGATGGGGGATAGGGGATGGGAGATGGGGGATAGGGGAAAGGGGTTGGGGGTTGGGGAAAGAGACAGGGGGATAGGTAGGGGCGCGACTGCGTCGCGTCCGTTGACCATCGATAGGTGGGGATAGCCGGTGGGCGGTGATTCGCGGATTAATCGGCGAACGGACGCGACGCAGTCGCGCCCCTACCTTAAGAGGCGGGGCGAAGCAGCTAGGTTGGCACGCAGTGCCAACCCTACCCGAGGCAGAACTAGGGCAGCACGCGGTGCTGCCCCTACCTATTTCCGAAAAGGGTTGAGAGTCATCGGGGATAGTCAGAATCCCAAAATATGGAACACCCTATCCAGCGTCGCGACTTCGTTACCACCATGGCCCTCGGCGGACTCGCCCTAGCCGCAGCTCCGAGCATCTTGAGCGCTCAAGGGGCCATACCCGCTAAGGTAAAGGTCGCCCTCATCGGTTGCGGTGGCCGTGGCACTGGCGCTCTCTCGCAGTTCATCGCGGCGTGCAAGATCTTGGGTGTCGAGGCTGAGGTCGTGGCTCTCGCCGATTCTTTCGAAGATCGCATTCAGAAGATCAACCAGACCTACAAGCTGCCCGCGACGAAGCTCTTCGTGGGCTATGACGCTTACCAGAAGGTCATGGCAACGGATTGCGCGTTCGTGCTCATGGCCACGCCGCCCGTGTTCCGTCCGGTCCACTTCGCCGCCGCCGTTGAAGCGGGCAAGCATTGCTTCGTCGAGAAGCCGGTCGCCGTCGACCCCGTCGGTGCCCGCGTCATCATCGCCTCGGGCGAGAAGGCCAAGGCCAAGGGCTTGGCCGTCGTCGCTGGGACGCAGCGCCGTCACGACGCCTCATACTTGAAGAATAAGGCCCTCATCGACGCGGGTGCCATCGGCGCTATCCGCGGTGGTATCGTCCAGTGGAATGGCACCGTACCTTGGGTACGTCGTCGGGTGGCTGGCGAAGCTGACGGTGTCTACATGAATCGCAACTGGGTGAACTTTGCCGAGCTTTCGGGCGACCACATCGTCGAGCAGCACATCCACAACGTCGACGTTGCCATCTGGTTCTTGGGCCGTCCGCCTGTCAGCGCCCTCGGGTTCGGTGGCCGCGCCCGTCGCGACTCCGGCAACATGTTCGACTTCTTTAGCGTCGATTTTGACTTCGGTGATGCCGTCCACATCCACAGTCAGTGCCGCCAGATCACCGACACGGCCAGCCGCGTGGGTGAGTTCTTCACGGGTGCCGAGGGTTCCTGCTTCGGCGGCGGTAAGCTTTTTTCGAAAAAGGACGTCAAGGTGCCGGACATCAAGCTCGATACGGGCGATGCCATGGTGCAGGAGCACGTGGCCCTCATCCGCAGCGCCTTCAATGGCAAGCCGCTGAATGACTCACGACAGATCGCCGAGTCTAACCTTGCCGTCATCATGGGCCGGATGTCCGCCTATACCGGCGAGCTCGTCCGCTTCGCTGACTTACTCACCAACGACAAGTCGCCGCACTACAACTTCCAGTTCGCGATTGGCTCGAAGGATTTCGAAGCGGGCAACGTGAAGCTCCCGGCCGAAGTCCCACCGACTCCAGGGAAGGCGTGAGGTAGGGACAGCAGTAAGGGCTGTCCTATCTGCGTGAGCAGGGCTCACGAGGGGATGGGGGGGAGGGGATAGGGGGTGGGGGGTGGGAGAGGCATGGGGATAGAGGTAGGCAGAGACATGGGGATTGGGGATAGGGGGTAGGGGCGCGACTGCGTCGCGTCCGTTGACCAACGATAGGTGGGGATAGCTGGTGGGAGGCGATTCGCGGATTAATCGGCGAACGGACGCGACGCAGTCGCGCCCCTACCCGAGGCAGGCGAGGCAGCTAGGTTGGCACGCAGTGCCAACCCTACCACAAGACACAAGCGGCGAAGCCGCTGCACAACCCCTAGCCAACCTGTCCCCTAGGTTGGCACGCAGTGCCAACCCTACCCGATGCAGGACTAGGGCAGCACGTGGTGCTGTCCCTACCCGAGGCAGTAAGCACAACCCCTAGCCAACCATACTCTAGTCAACCAGTCCCCTAACCACAGCACCCCGTGCTGCCCCTACCTCACTACGTGAGTATCTGCTTAATCACCTTCGCGGGGACGACGCCGACGAGTTTTTGGTCGAGGCCTTGGTACTTGAAGAGCAACTTGTCGTGGTCGATGCCGAAGCGATTGAAGATTGTTGCGTGGAGGTCGCGCACGTGGACAGGGTCCTTGACGACGTTGTAGGAGAATTCATCGGTTTCACCGAGGGTCATGCCGCCCTTAACGCCGGCCCCAGCCATCCACATACAGAAATTACGAGGGTGGTGGTCGCGGCCGTAGTTGGTCTTGGTGAGCGCGCCTTGCGAGTAGACGGTGCGGCCGAATTCGCCGCCCCAGACGACTAAGGTGTCGTCGAGCATGCCGCGACGCTTGAGGTCCTGGATGAGCGCCCAGGCGCCTTGGTCGATGTCCTTACACTGCGCCTTGATATCGTTCGGGAGGTTGCCGTGCTGGTCCCAGCCGCGGTGGAAGATTTGTACGAAACGGACACCACGTTCGACGAGTCGTCGAGCCGTGAGGCAGCTATTCGAGAAGGTCCCGCGGTCCTTGGAATCAGGGCCGTAGAGCTCAAAGGTCTCTTTCGATTCCTTGGAGAGGTCAGCGAGCTCAGGCACCGAAGCCTGCATGCGGAAGGCCATCTCATACTGCTTGAGGCGGGTGGCGGTCTCCGGGTCGCCGACCTGCTGGTAGGTCAACTCGTTGAGTTCATTCAAGCCATCGAGCATCTTGCGACGGGTCTCGCGGCTGACGCCCTCCGGGTCGCGGAGGTAGAGTACGGGATCGCCGGCGGAGCGGAAGGTGACGCCCGAGTATTGCGTCGGCAAGAAGCCAGCCGACCAGAGACGGGCAGAGATGGCCTGCACGTTGGCGCCCGGGTTGGTGTGGCGGGCATGGAGGACGACGAAGGTGGGGAGGTCCTCGTTCAAGCTGCCGAGGCCGTAGGAAAGCCAAGAGCCCATCGACGCCTTACCGGGCACCATGTTGCCGGTATACGAAAGCATATTGGCCGGCTCGTGGTTGATGGCCTCCGTGTTCATCGTCTTGATGACGCAAATGTCGTCCGCCATCTTAGCCGTGTAAGGCAGGATATCCGAAATCCAGGTGCCGCCTTTACCGTATTGCTTGAAGCCAATCGACGAAGGGGCGACGGGGAAACGGGCTTGGCCAGAGGTCATGCCCGTGATGCGCTGACCGTTACGGATGGAGGGAGGGAGGTCCTCGTTAAAGCGCTTCTCGAGCTCGGGCTTCGGGTCGAACATCTCGAACTGCGACGGCGCGCCAATCATCGAGAGGTAGATGCAGCGCTTCGCCTTGGCCGGGAAATGCTGGGCACCAGGGAGGCCAGCGGCTTGGGCTTGGCTGGCGAGGGACTTGCCCAGGAGCGAACCGAGGGCAATGCCCCCGAGGCCCATGGCGTTCTGGCGGAAGAAC
>Ga0208960_1000734_pt1 | contig 18087 bp, 16 predicted proteins | sample GreLakmeON33MSRF_FD_187703 | JGI IMG/M metagenome (GOLD analysis project Ga0208960, IMG submission 187703) | Freshwater lentic microbial communities from great Laurentian Lakes, MI, USA - Great Lakes metaG ON33MSRF (SPAdes) | ecosystem: Environmental > Aquatic > Freshwater > Lake | place: Great...
TTAGCAAAATTACTCCAAAGAGATGAATAAAATAAACCTTAGACAATTAGTCAAAAAAGCTCAACTTCTAGATAATGATGGTAATTATAGAGAGGCTGATAAGGTATTTAATCTAGTTAAGTTAAGTCAGCAGCAATTAGGTGAGTTTCCTCTAACGCCTGAACAGTATCAAAAAGTCATTCCTCAATTCAATGAAGCTTATTTAGACTATAACTTAAATCCAGAAAATGCTTCACAATCAACATTTGGTAAAAACTTAGTAAATAGGCCAATGTATGATAGGAATTCAGCTTTTTTTGAAGGTGAAGGTCCGGATAAGGCGTTTATAGCCAACATGCCTTCTGAAAAACAATATGCTAAATTATTGAATGATGGTAAATTTGACGAAATAGCAAAAATCAAAAAGAACATTGGCGAACAAATCCAAAAATATGTATTGGAATCAAGTTCAAATTTAGCATCTGTTTCCACATTGATAGATCAATATTTACTTGCTGAATCTCCTGCGGTAAGAGAATCATTCATTCAATATGTATTACCATTTACGATTGTAGGCCTTGTTGCTAATGAATTGTCTGGTACTGAAATGAGTTCTTGGAGCAAAAAAGTATCAAGTGCATTCGGATATTTAGAATCTAAAGATCAAGCAGCATTTGCAGTATTACAACAAAGTTTGACTCCTCAATTACAAGAAGTTGTAAATGTGAAAAAGACAACAGCACAAGGTAGAGCTGAAGTAGATCAATTTATGAGATCTCCAGAAGGTAGAGCTTTTGCTACAAAATATGGCATAAGGTAGACTGTATAAGACACTTATGAATAGTAAGTGTCCAGTGTATTTAGAAAATAATTGTTTTGTAAAGACAATTTCAAATTCAAATTTTATTTCTAAATTTAAGAATATTCCATTAGAAGTATTAAGTCAAAAATGGAATGATGATTGTCAAGGCAATATCGACAATTGCTCTTTAAATATTTTAGAAAAAGTTGTCAAGGTAGAAAAGCCTGTATTTGAACCTGTAAAGCAAGCTGAAGCTTTACCTAATATTCCCGAAACAACAAGAATTAGCATCCACAAAATTGAAAATCCTTATTTAGTCAAAGCGGATGTTTTAATTTATCCAACTAATATAAGCCTTACAATTGATGATCCTTTACTTCATAGAATGTCTCGTGGTCAAGTTCAAGAAGAATGTGATAAGTTCAATAAACCTATTAAAATGGGCACAGTTTATATCACTTCAAATGGCTCAGATAACACTTTAGTAAAGCCAAGTAAAATTTATCATGCTGTTGTTGCTGGCGCTAGTCGTCTTGTAAATGAAGAAGATGTTAGAAGCGCAACAAGAAAAGCTTTAATCTTAGCCAATCAAGAAAAATTGCAGAAAATTGTAATGATGCCAGCTGATTGTGGAACGCATGATATCAGTGACACCGCAAGAGTTCAACTATCTGCTATTAAAACATTCTTGAAATCAAATAAAAATAATGAAATTAAAAATATTTATATTGTAATGGATGACGAGGAAAGTTATAAAACCTATCAAGAATATTACAATAGAATATTTGTTTGAGGTGGTTTGTTTATGAATAGCAAAAATTATGTTACAGATCCTTCAACTTTACTACAAGACATATTGGATACATTTACAATTCCAGTTTGTATTGTAGATAAAAATGATCATGTTATTATGAATGATCAAGCCAAGCTTCTTTTAGAAGCAGGCTTTGATGTTGGTCTTCATTCATTAAACTTGAAAAGCTCCACTTCTTCAACAATTATTTATAAGAGCAAAAAGTATGTTCTTGAAAAAAAAGAATTGAATCATTGCACTGATTGTTACTTATGTAAAATTCAAATTGAAGATGAGACTATTCAAAAACTCAAACAATCTTCTACTAGATTAAGACAAGTATTAAGTACACTCTGAGAGGTGCATTATGCAAGATAATGATATAGGTTTAGAACAACTTAAGAGTGTCTATAAAGCTCATACAGAAGCATATTTAGACTTCAACATGGCTCTTATCAATATTCTTTCCAATCAAAAAGAAATAATCAATAAAGTTGAAACCCTTAAGTTAATATCTGAAGAAGAATTTAAAAACTTATCAAAAGAATATGCAGTGTTGGAAAAAATGTTTGAAAACTTCCAGTCATCTCAAATCAAAAGAGATTCTGAATTAGAAGAAGCTACAATAGAATATACTGCACAAATTTCTGACTTTGGATCTGACATTACAGAATTAAAGACCGACATCAAAGCTATGAAGAAAATTTATTGGGATGTCAAAAATGGTGTCAATAGGGTAGCGTGGACATTTGGTGGTATTATAGCATTTTTAACTATATTACAACTTATCACTGGAAAAGGCGCTCTTGATTTTATAAAATAATGCCAACAGTAACATGCATTTGCCAAGAATGTGGTAGGCATTTCTTCATGAAAGATCAACTCTACGTACCTGCAAGATCAAATAAGTTCAGACTTTCAGATTTTCCAGTAGAACCGAAAACATGGGAAGATTGGATTAATCACATTGCTAATAATTGTGATGTTTGTAAGCTCAAAGAAATTCCTGAATCTTGCCAAAAAGATTTTGAAAAATTATCGAGACAGAGCTGAATTTACTAATTGATTAATCATGCTGTTTATCGCATTAATATCAGAAGAATCAACACCATCTAAAAATGCTGTTTGATTTTGCTTTACAATAGAACCAGCAATTTGATCTAACATAGATTCAATTTGAGGAGTATTCAAGATAACTTTGGGGTCCATTGGTTCTTCTTGAGTAATTTCTAATTCAAGATTTCCTAATGTTTTTTCTTGTGCAAATTTGATATTTCTTCTCATTTGTCATTACCAAAAATTTGAGAAAATAGCATGTCAGTAGGATTTGCTTCAGATTGTTCGTTATTCATAGGAGGTAAGCAATTATTACACAATCTTTTGCCTAGTATAGATGGATCCTGTGCCCAAGCAGGAAAGCGTTTGTAAATATTATTAATTATTAAAGTTAAACAATTGTTAAAACAACAAAGCCTTCCGCATTTATCGCAATGAGCATAACGTGCAGTATCTTGATTACAAATCATACACTTAGGTTTGACTTTTGAGTTTTGTGGCTTATAATTATTAAGTAGGTTAAAGGAATCCATGTGTGATACCATATTTAGTTTTATACTATAACATTTAATATAAAAAATTTCAAGTGATTTCCTGCTTGAAATGAAAAGGAGATGACTATGATTGATGTAATCAGTCAGGTAATCATAATTACTTTTTTAGTGTTTCAAAATACTAATCAAGTAAAAATATTACCAAAACCAACCCATCAAGATGCGATAATTTCCGTATCAAAATCAAAGGATAAACTTGATAAAAAAGAAAAAATTTCTAAATTTATCAAACTTGTTCAACCGAGATATTCACAATCTTATATACAAAAAATTGTAGATGCTATCATGAAGTATTCTGCAAAATTTAAGGTAGATCCATATGTTTTGGCTTCTACTGCATATGTTGAAAGTGAATTTAAAATGACTAGTAGGCCATGCATTGGAATTATGCAACTAGTCAGAGTGTCAATTAGATTTTATGATCCAAAAAGAATATATGATCCATATACTATTGATGGAAATATTGCTATAGGAGCTTTAGAATTATCCTCTCATTTGAAAAAATATTCTAGAGGAAGTTTGCCTGATAGAACTTCGTATAGAAATATGTATCGTTCATATAATGGTTCATATTTGAAAAATAAATATTCAATCAAAGCTATGCTAGTTCAAAACAGATTGCAAAAATTATCAATTGATACTTTAAAGACCAAACTTAAAAATGGGCCAATTTGGAAATAAAAAAAGAGAGGAGAGAAATATTCTCTCCTCTTCTAGTAAGCAATCTTTTATAAAGATTAGATTCCGCCAGGTGTATTGGTAAATCTGTTGAAGCTTGAAGGATAGTGTCTGTTCGCAACTTCCTTAAGGCTATCAGTAGCACCTTCCGCACCAAGTGAATTGAGGTCAGCGTTCATTCTGTTAAGTTCAAAAGTAATCTTTTCCATTTTAGACTGGAGATTATTGTAAGAAAGACCAACAAATGATGCTGCAATTTTTTGCTCTTCAGATGAACAAGTAGCAATTGCTGTGGTGTACGCACTTAACACTGTTGATAAGTTTGATACAACACTTGCAAAATCAGTAATTGTTCTTGTTCTGTTTGTTACAATTTCAGTACCGATGTTGCTGTCTGTAGGGTAGTTTGCAGCACTATTGAAGTCTAATGAAACATTACTGCCATTAACAATGTCATTTAACTCTTGGTAATTAGTTAAGTTGCTAATCGTGACAGATCCAGTTACATTGGAACCCAATTGTGACGGTGAAACTCCCTTATATAATGAAGATGGATATGTAGGCATATGTATACTCCTTAAACCATTAATTTTCTTTGCAGAAAACATTTTTAAAACATTTTTTTGTTTTCACTGTTTTTGTTCTTGAATTTGCTCGTCCATACCTTCATTTATATCTGAGCTATCAATTACTATTTATTTATCTAACAAGATAAGATCTACCTTTTCTTAGAAGTTAGATGAACAATATTACTGAATATAATTTGTAGACTATTATATATTGTAAAAATAGTATATCTCGTCATGATTGATTGTCCACAACCTTATAAACCCCTAAATGTCTGACTTTTATATAGTACCCCCTCGTAAAATTGTAGGGTCTCTTGATGGCATAAATGTAGTAACCTCACTTAATTCTTTAAAAGGTGACTTGTCTTTATCTGTCAATCCTGCAAATGGTTTGAGGCTGAATGTAAGTAATGGTATTTTTACATTCTCTATTCAAGATAATTTCTATATAAAAAAATCCGGCGACACAGTAAATTCTAACATCATATTTGCCCCTACTGATGGTAATTATGGATTAGCGGTTGGTTCAGGGGCTACAGATCCAGTAACAGGAATTGCTGGTGCTCTGTTTTTCAATACTGCAAACACTATACTTAAGGTATATGATGGTGCCGCTTGGAATGAAATAGCTTCTACTGGCACATCTGGAATAACACAATCTTTTGCAGATAGTAGATACTTAAGATTAGATGGTAGTAACACCCCTACTGGCGCTATATCTATGGGAAGTCAATTCCTCAGATTTGCCAATCTATCAACAAGAACATTAGCTGGTTTAGCTGGACAGGTTTATTTTAATACAGATACCAGTAAAATAGAATTTTATAATGGTTCTACTTGGACACCAGTAGGAAGTGGTATTACATCTCTTAGCGCTGGGGTTGGTATATCTCTTGGGCCAAATCCAATTACAACACAAGGTTCGATTGCAGTAGATCAAACCTACAATTACATTTGGACTGGAACACATACACATACAAACCCAATAACATTTGCTGCAGCTCAACAATTTGACGCTAGCAAATTAACAATTGCATCTCAAACTGCTGGAGATGTTCTTTATTATAACGGATCAAATTGGGCAAGATTAGGCGTTGGTACATCTAATCAAGTCTTATCAGTATCAAATGCTGGCAATGGTGTTACATGGCATAGTTTATCAGCAGGCAGTGGTATATCTATTGCTTATTCGTCTGGGCAATTAGTCTTTTCAAATACAGGAGGCACTGGAAGCGGCACTGGGCTTTCAATGCATATTTCTGAGTACCCACCTGTCGGAGTAAGCATAGGTGATCTTTGGTTCAATACTCAGATAGCTACCTTAAGCGTATTTTATAATGATGGTAATAGTAGTCAATGGGTTGAAGTAAATATTCCATTAAGTTACCCAGATCCAATCATATCTTCTGGATTAGGTTTGACAAGATTAAATGATTTAGGAACTAGTAGTCAATACCTTTACACCGGAAATAATGGTTTCGATTTTAATATTGTTTCTATTGGTAATTCTCATACATTTAACATTCCATTAGCTGCAATTGGAAAAACTGGTTTAATTTCTGGTCTTGCACAAACATTCTCAGGAAATAAAACATTTAATGATGGTCTAATTTCTTCCACTGGTGCAACAATTTATGGTGAATTACAACTTCCTAATACACCTTTAAAATCTTTATATGGCGGCACAGGATATACAAATTACGACCTTGGAGATCTATTAGTTGGGGCTGGAAATTCTTTTGTTAAATTACCAAAAGGCCCAAATAGATACGTACTTCAATCTAATATTTCATCTGCTTCTGGTTTGGGCTGGACATCAATATCAGGAGTTGCTATCACCACTTCTCCTCCAGTTGACAATATTGAAGGGGATTTATGGTTTAATTCTTATGATGGTAGTTTATCAGTATGGTATATAGATCAAGATTATACTGGCGTTTGGGTTGAAATTGAACATGGTCCTGGTAGTGGTGGGGCATCTGGTAGTGGTGGAAGTGGAATTGTTGAATTAAACGGACTAAATAGCACTACACAAAGTTTCAGTGTTGGGTCATCCGGCAACTATTTCAACATCAATTCTTCTACCCAAACACACACATTCAACATACCATTAGCCGGTTCAGCATCTACAGGTTTAATTACAAATTTAAGTCAAACAATCGCAGGAAGTAAAACATTCACTGCAGATACTATTTTTACTTCTCAAACATCTTCAACCACTAAAGGCACTGGAGCTGTAACAATCTATGGTGGTCTCGGTGTAAGTGAAACATTGACCGCTAATAATGTTGTTATTAATAACTATTCTGATATATTATCAAACATATATACTTCATCAAATACTTCTAGTAACCAAGTAATGCATAGCGTAAGCTCAAGCACATATAGATCACTAAAGTATATAATTTCAGTATCTTCAGGAAGCGAGTATCATTCTGAAGAAGTTTTACTTAATCACGATGGAAGTACAGTTTATATGACTGAATACGCACAGATATTAAGTGGAAGTGGAAATACTCTATCTTCTTTCAATTCTGACATAAACTCTGGAAATATCAGACTGTTGGTTACTCCAAACAACTCAGTTACACAATACATTTTCTCATGTACAGCAATAAGAGCATAATAAAATGGCAAAAAGAGGAAGCACAGATGACATTATAGTTATTGAGCTAAATAGTGTATGTGGAATCTTAAGAGTTACAGAAGTAGCTAGATAACCTCTATATAGGTTACCTGTACAAGTTTTACAGTATGAATAAGATATCTACCACTCTTATTCAATTTTTTTATTATTTTGTTAGATAGCCGTTCTAATCATATGTAAAAAATATTTTACTGTATCGGCAGAGAATAATAAAGTGGATATTTTTTATAATTATTAACTATGGCAGCACTTAATTTCCCAAATTCACCTTCACTCAACGAGATTTACACAGCCAACGGTAAATCTTGGAGATGGGATGGCTATAGCTGGAAGACATACTTTATTTTAGATGTTCCTTCTGGTGGTACTGGATTTACAGGATACAGCTTAGGAGATCTATTAGTTGGTGCTGGATCTACCTTTATCAAATTTGCTGTTGGTACTGATAATTATGTTCTTAAGGCAGATTCAACATCCGGTTCTGGATTAACTTGGGCTATCGATTCCGGCGGTATTGCTTCACTTAATGGCATATCAGCAGTAACACAATTATTTGAAACTGGTACTTCTGGGGCCTTTTTCAATATATCTTCTGTAGGTTCATCCCATACATTTAATATTCCAATAGCAGGAAGTGGATCTACAGGTTTAGTTTCAACAGGCTCTCAGACATTTGCTGGTCAGAAAACATTTACATCGGCAATAATTGGCGATCTTACTGGTACTGCAACAACTTCCGGATTCGCATTCACTTCTTCAAATGTAAATATAAGACCAGCAACAAGTTCAGAAACACAATACTTAATATTTTCAAATCAAATAAGTGCTTCTGGAACCGCTTTATCTGCAAATTCAACATTTAAATTAGATCCATCAACAAATATACTTTCTGTTTCTGGCTTGGCTATTACGTCCACTGAAAGTTCTTTATCTTCTTCTACTGGTGCTTTGACTATTACTGGTGGAGTAGGAATTGGTGGAAGCTTATTTGTTGGTGGCTCAAGTAATTCTATTTCAGGTGTAGTTTTAAGCAACGGAGTGGTTGTATCTGGGAGTTGGTCAGGAAATGCCATTACCTCTCTATATGGTGGTACTGGTCAGAATTCCTATACAACTGGAGATTTGCTTGTAGGTGTTGGTAATACTTTATCGAAGTTACCTGTTGGTACAGATAATTATATTTTATCAGCAGACAGTACATCATCCACAGGTGTTACTTGGAAAACAGCATCATCAGCTGGGACAACAACAATAGGAACGCCAACAGATGGTGTTTACTCAGATGGATTTTTCCTTGATTGGACAAACAACACAACTATATCAAACGCTTTTGATGATGTAAATGAATTGTTGGCACTTATAGCTCCAGCAAAACCAGGATCAATTACAAGCACATCATTTACTGCAACATCTGTCCCTACATATTATACAGTAGCAATTTCTGCTGGATTAGGAACTGAATGGTATCAAGCTGGATTTGGAACAGGAAGCACAATCACTAGATACTATTTATCTGGTGCTCACACACTTACTACCGCAAACACATCTACTGCCTTTTATGCTGGAACTCTTGTAACATCAACTTATGGCACATTAGGCTTTGGAAGATATAATTATCAATCGCCATCCGGAGCGGGTTATGGCACTATAGACATGACCACCAACTATACAGTTGGTACTACAAATAATAATTTAAGACTTTCAGATTTAGCAGTTTATAACAATATCTGGACCAAGGCGAATGCTCAAATTTCTGCATATACTCAAACTTATGCAGGGTATGAAGGCGTATTTATCACACATACAACAAACAGCCAAGTTACAAATACATATAATATGTGGAAAGATCCTTGGTCTGCTTCGAATGGCTCTCCAACTTTTTCAAAAGCAGCAACAGCATCTACTACCAGCCAGACACTTAAATATTTATCAGGAATAAGTTATTACACTACAGGAACTGGATTCAGTGTAGATTTTAAGGGAGCTGCTGGTATATATAGTTCATGCTATAACGTAACTCAAGTCTATAGAATTACTGCTACAGGATTAAATACGATAAACGGAACTGTTTCATCACCAATGTTCTCAGACGAACTTGATAAAACAGGCGTAAATGCTGTATCTGCTACACTTAATTCTGCAAGTGCTTCATCTTTCACTAAATCAATATCAGCAACAATCTATAAAGCGCATGCAACGACTGCTACAAGTGCGGCTGCTATTGCAAAGTATATAAATACATATACTACTATTTCTACCGATACTTTTGAAGGATTCCAAGATGAAGCGAGAAGACTTGTGATTGATACAGGTATAGGATTCACATCAAATATAGATATGGCTGATGGAAATTTGCAAGTTAGGTCTGGAACTTTAATTTATCCTCAAACAGCTGAATATGATGCTGAATATGGAGGATCTCATACCTTTAGTGGAAATCAGGAATATCAAAGATATTTTTATAAAACATCTGCAAGTACTGGTACTTTAACTTTTGTAGGCTTTACAGCATCTAACATAGCACCATATGGAACAGGTAGCCTTAATGTATTACTGTATCTTGAAGGCGACGCTAAATATTTTGATTTAGGAACACTTCAGGGTTCAAATGCAAATGATGGATCAACTAGATCTTTAGCTATTTCTGCTAAAACATCAGCATCGAGTGGGGCATTGAACTGGTCCTTAGGTGTGTTTACTACTGGTGTAAGTGGTGCTGGAAATTCTGGAAGATATAGAGCAATTATAATATATAGAACTAATACATATACCATGACAAGCATAACGAGTTCATAAAATGGCCTGGACACAACAAGATACTAGCTTCAAAAAGCTTCAAAACAAAAGAATTACAACCAGTACTGGCAAGGGTATAGATGAAGAAAAGGGCGCATCGTCTCTTGAGCTTTATTTACCAGATGTAAAGACTGAACTTATTCCCGGAACACCTCCTGGCTCTTCAACCTCTGTTTTGACTTACACTGGAGCTATTGGGCAAACTCTTGTAGTAGACACATCAGTGCCTGGAAATTTAACATGGTTTGCAACTTCTGGATATGGCAATACAACTGATGCAAATAATGGCACCCTTTTGTCAGAGTCTCAAAGATTAGGAGACTGGTTATCTGATAAGTATGATGGCTTTGGAACTGTTTCTGGTGCTGGATATGAAATTAAGGTTTATGACGTAAATTCAAACCTTATCACAAAAGCAGATCCTTCTGATTGGTTATTTGATTATCAAACTGGAATTTTAGTATTCAACAGTACAAGCACTACCTATGGTCTAGTAAGTTCTACTGGACCTTTCAGGGTTGTTGGTTATAGATATACTGGAAAAAAAGGAATCATCCCAGCCTATTATGGTGGCTTGGGTTACACAACATACAATTTAGGAGATTTATTTGTTGGTGCTGGATCAACAATCATAAAATTTCCGTTAGGTTCCAATAATCAAGTATTAAGAATTGATTCTACTTCTTCAACAGGTCTTACTTGGAGTGCTGCTGCTGCCTCTGCAATTTCAACAATAAATGGCCTTACTGATTCTACTCAAATATTTGCAACAGGAACATCTGGAGCATTTTTTAATATCAGTTCTGTAGGTTCATCACATACATTCAATATACCGATTGCTGGAACTGGTTCTACAGGATTAATTTCAACAGGCTCGCAAACAATTGCAGGTCAGAAAACATTTACAAGTGCAATTATTGGTGATCTTACTGGCACTGCTACAACCGCTGGATTTGCAACAACTGCTAATTATGCAAATGTTTCTGGATATGGAATCACTTCAGGATTTGCAACTACGTCAGAATATGCTTATCAATCTGGATATGGAATCACTTCTGGATTCGCAACGACATCAGAATATTCTTATCAAGCAGGATATGCAATAACTTCTGGATTAGCTACAACTGCAACTTTAGCACTTACAATTCTTTCTAATAATACAAGTGTAAATGCTGATTATAATATTCCATTTTTAAGTGGAACTGCTTTATCAACTAATAACAATTTATATTACAATTCATCAACAGGCAGACTAAATGCCCCTATTTATACTGGTTCTTGGGCTGGAAATACTATCACCTCATTCTATGGTGGTACTGGTTTTCAAACTTATAGTACTGGGGACTTACTTGTTGGAGCTGGATCAACATTAACTAAAATAACTGTTGGAACTAATAATTTTATTTTAGTTGCAGATAATACCGTTGCAGGTGGCATTAAATGGGTTAATGCTTCTGGCCTAGCAATCACAAATATAAATGGACTAACTGCTTCAAAGCAAGATCTAGCATTTGGTTATTCAGGAACTGTACCAGAATTTACTTCTTCTGGTAGTACTCATACTTTAAATATACCATTAGCAGGTACAGGTTCTACAGGTTTAATTTCTACACAAGCGCAATCATTTTCTGGAATCAAAACCTTTACAAATTCAGTTTCAATAACAGACACTACAGCTTCAGTTTCATATACGTCTGGGGCAATAACTGTTACTGGTGGAGTTGGTATTGGTGGGACGCTTAACGTTCAAGGTGATCTTAACGTTCAAGGTACCTTTACAACAATAAATTCCACTACAATAACAGTAGCTGACAAAAATATTGAACTCGGCGTTGTAGCTTCTCCAAGTGATTTAACTGCTGAAGGTGGTGGAATTACTCTTCGTGGAGCCGCTAATAAATCCATCAATTGGTATTCTGGTGTAGGCTGGTCATCATCAGAAAGTTTTAGCTTAGCATCTGGTAACACATATAAAATTGCTGGTACTAATGTACTTTCATCTACATCATTAGGTACTGGTGTTACAAATTCTTCCTTGACTGCACTAGGAACAATCACTACAGGTACTTGGTCAGCCACTGCAATCACTGCACTTTATGGCGGTACTGGTTTAGTTCCATCATTTACAGTTGGAGATATTCTTTACGCAAATACATCAAGTACTTGGGGAAGATTAACTGCAAATTCAAATGCTGGGTATGTTTTAACTTCTGCGGGTTCAGGTGCTACTCCAACATATGTAGCACAATCAACTTTATCTGTTGGATATGCAACAACTTCAGGATTTGCTACTACTGCTGCGAATTTCAATGTTGCTAATGCTGCTTCAGGTACTTTCTATCCTGTTTTATCAAATACAGCTTCTAATGAAAGTGGAATTGGCGCATCAGTAAACAGTTTCTTCTCATTCAATACTGCTAATGGAGCGTTTGGTGCAACTTCTGTAAGTATTTCTGCTGACAATTCTTATAGCATTAATGGAAATAGTGTACTTTCTGCTACATCATTAGGTACAGGAGTCACTAATTCTTCATTAACAGCATTGGGAACAATTACTACTGGTACTTGGGCTGGTACATTAATCACTGCATATTATGGTGGAACTGGATACAATTCTTATACTAAGGGTGATTTTCTAGTAGGCGCAGGAAGTACATTCATAAAACTTCCAGTGGGCATCAATAGTTATGTACTTGGTGCAGATTCTTCAAAGCCTTCAGGAGTTGGCTGGACTACAGTTACTCCACTAACTGTTTCAGATACACCTCCAGCCAGTCCAAAAAATGCTGATCTTTGGTTTAATTCTTTAGATGGTGGTTTACTTGTTTATTATAGTGATGTAGATACTAATCAATGGGTTGAAATTGCTCTTGGTAGTGGTATAGATTTATCACAACCTGTTCATATTACTAACACAACAGCTTCTACATCAACTACATCTGGTGCATTAATTGTTGACGGTGGAGTAGGTGTTGCAGGAGCAGTTTATGCAACATCTTTTAATATTAACGGAGTTTATGACCAAATTTCATCAACTCTAGTTACATCAAATACAAATGCAAATCAAGTTGCATTAACGATAAACGCATCATCATTTAGAACAGCAAAAATGGTTGTGCAAGTAACATCTGGTTCAAATTATCATTCACAAGAAATTTTGATGGTGCACGATGATAGTCAAGTATATATGACTGAATATGCGATGGTCAATACTGGTGCAATTGGATCAACATTTGATGGAGATATTTCTGGCGGAAATATGAGATTTTTAGTAACACCAACAAATGCAGTAACAACTTATAAAATTGCTTGTTCTGTTATGAGGATTTAGTAATGGCAATAAAGCGAAGTTTTATATTATCAAGCGGAATCGGAGTAAGTGCTGATAATCTTTTTGTTGTCAATAATACAAATTCAGTGTCATCTTCTACTGGATCTATTGTATTAAGTGGAGGAATTGGTATTGGTCAGTCTGCATCTATAAGTGGTAGATTACAGATGTTTAATGGAGCAAATTACACATCATTTGTTTCTTCTGCTTCTGGCAATACAGTCTATACTTTACCAGCAACTAGTCCAGCTACAGGAAGTTCAGTATTACAGTCTACTTCTGCTGGTATTTTGAGTTGGGTGCCTATGACTGCTACAGGTGGTGCTGCATCTGGAAACACTGCTCAAAATCTGGTTATAAATGCTGCTGGAAATGCAAGTGTTTTTCACCCAATTTTATTTACACCAGCTTCATTATCTTCTGGTTCTGCTGTTTCTAGTGATGTGACTATATCTTTCAATCCATCAACAGAAATATTGAATGTTTCTGGCTTAGCAATCACTAATTCAACAGCATCCACAAATTCTACTTCTGGCGCTTTGATAGTTACTGGTGGAGTAGGAATTGGTGGAAACTTATATGTATCTTCAGCCACTGGAATTTCTGGGGTTACAATTAATGATGGAGTTGTTACAGGTTCATTATCTGGAACTGCTTCAACTGCCACCTATTCCCATCAATCAGGGTATGCAATAACATCAGGAAGTTCTAATACTTCTGGTCTTGCCACTACTGCTACAAATATAAATGTTATTTCTGCTAGTACAAATGCAAATCACCCATTATTATTCACACCATCTTTTGGTTCTGCTTCTGGTTTAGCGGTATCTTCAAATACTACATTATTATATAATCCATCTTCAGATATATTGAGCGTTTCGGGTGCTGCAATAACCTCAACTACAGCATCAAATACAGCTTCAACAGGCGCTTTAACAGTCACAGGTGGTGTTGGAATTGGTTCATCTGTTTCAATTTTAGGAAGACTACAATTATTTAATGGAGCAAATTACACTGCTTTTGTTTCTTCTGCCACTGGAAATACGGTTTATACTCTTCCTGCAACTTCACCAGCAACAGGATCTTCAGTATTACAATCTACTTCTGCTGGTGTCTTGTCTTGGGTGCCGATGGTTGCTTCTGGGGCTGCATCTGGCAACACATCACAAAATGTAGTTATAAATGCTGCTGGAAATGCAAATGTTTTCCATCCAGTATTATTTACACCTTTACAAAATTCTTCTGGATCTGCTGTTTCTAGCGACTCAACAATATCATTCAATCCATCAACAGAAATATTAAATGTATCTGGTTTAGCAATTACATCTGGCACCGCTTCTACAAATACAACTACTGGAGCTTTAGTTGTAAGAGGCGGACTTGGAGTTACTGGTCAATTATCATTTGCTACAGCTTCATTTGGATTTACTGGCATCACTACAAATCCTACTATGTCATTTATTGGAGCGACATCTAGTTCTCCAATAACTCTTACTATTCTCACTGACAATTCACTTAACTTTGAAGGCTCACAAGGATCAGTATTTTCCATTGATAGTAATTTGTCTTCTGGTGAAATATTTTCTGTTAGTGATATATCTGGTTTGCCAATTATTAGTGCTTCTGCTGGCCAAACAGTAAGCATCAATGAGTTTGGTGGCTTTACACAAATTGGTAATGGTTCAATAAATTCATCATCTACTACTTCTGGTTCATTATTTGTTTCTGGCGGGTTAGGTATTACAGGAAATGCAAACATTGGTGGAACAGTTAGGATAACAAATACTACCAATAGTTCTTCTACTACATCTGGTGCTTTAACTGTTTCTGGTGGAGTTGGAATTGGTTTATCAGCCTCAATTGCTGGAAGATTACAATTATTCAATGGAGCAAATTACACAGCTTTTGTTTCATCTGCTACAGGTAATACAGTATATACATTACCAGCAACATCTCCAGCTATAGGTACATCTTACTTAACATCTACTAGTGCTGGCATTTTGAGCTGGACTGCACCTTCTAAAACTAATTATGTCTTGAGTTTTGGCGCTGGTTTTACTCCAACAGCTAGTAGTGCAGATAGTGTAAGTTTAAATATTCCATATACACCTGATGGGACAACAAAATATTATTATGTCAAGAGAATTGAATATAGAAATGAAACTCTTTCTGGAGGAACTGGATTATCATTCTACTTAGAAAGACATACTTCAGGAAACGCATCTTGGACAATTACAAATAGAATTACTGCTGGTTCTGGCGCATCCTTTTTTGTAGGAGCAGCAGTTTATTCTTCATCATTTACAACAATTAGTTCTTCTGCTGGTGTTGCTGCTTCTGTTGTATCTGGAGATTATGTAAGATTGTTCTTTACAACTGTTGGGTCTGCTGCAAATGTCAGTATTGCAATGACCATAGAAGAACAATAATTTAATTGTTTTTTGCAATAAATACAGCTCTTCTTCTTGATGTTGAATTATCTGTAAAGGTAATTTCTACATATACGTGATCAATTTTCGCAGCACTGCCATTCTCACCACTTGCAGAATCGTATGCTAAATTTGGACTGATCATTACTCCAAAATTATCATCATTAATTTCTGATGCTGTCCAAGTAGCTCCCCATAAATCAGATACGCCACCATAAGAATCATATGTATCCGTATCTAATGAAGCCCAAGTTGCTCCTGTGCTTTTATTATTTCCAACAGTGTCAGTGCCATTTTTAGTTAAGTAAATAGCATCATCATTAATTGTTACAGTTCCATCTCCTGTAAAAGAATTATATCTGTCTATATAAATCTGAATACCTTCTATTGAAGCCCCAGTTGGAATATTGGTATCCAAATTTTTACAAACCAAATAATTTGTTTGGTCAGCAGGTGATATTGATAACGGAGCAGGTTGGCTGTTATTTGATCCATCTGTAAATAGTAAAGAGGTGTAAGCGTCATTTTGCGAGGAACCATTACTAGTATTTTGCCACTTAAAAGTAGATCCTGAATCTGTGTATTCACCCGTGCGAGCTAATGATAGAAAGGTTGAAAATTGTTTTGTTTGTAGTGTGGACATTTTGTTTACATTATAGCCAAGATATATATATTATAAAATAAAAATGGGAACTAAATATAATCCAAGTATTGTTCGTGATGGATTGGTATTTTATCTTGATGCAGCTAATCCAAGAAGCTATTCAGGTACAGGTCTCACAGCTAATGGACTTGTTGGCGGAATAGGTGGAACTTTAATAAATGGTGTTGGATTTACATCTTCTAATAATGGAAGTTTTATCTTTGATGGAACTAATGATTATATCGCAGTGTCTGGTAGTAATTTTCCTTTAGGCAATTCTCCAAGAACATTAAATATATGGTATTACACTAAAACTTCTACTTGGGCTTCAAATAGCAATAATCTTTTTTGGTATGGTACTTCTGGTTCAACAAGGCAGTCTTTTGGAATTGATTTCGAAACTTATCCTATGATGGAGTTTTATTCTTGGGATGATGACATAAATTGGAATACTTCAGCTCCACAAGTAGGTTGGAAAAATCTTCAAGTTACATATGATGGAAATACAACTTGTAGAGTATATGAAGCTGGCATTTTAGTAACAACAAAAACATTAGGTGCTCAATTAAATACTGTTTTATCTTCTAATGTACAAATTGGCGCTATAACTTCTTTATCTCATTATTTTGATTCTAATATATCTCAAGTGTCAATGTACAACAGAGCCTTAACAGCCCAAGAAATTCTTCAAAATTATAATGCCACAAAGAAGAGGTATTTATAATGGGCCTCAAACATCATCCAAGAGTGGTGACAGATGGGTTAGTTATGTATCTCGATGCTGCAAACACAAGATGTTATAGCGGATCTGGAATCACTGCTAATGGATTAGTAGGTAGCATTAACAGTTCTCTTGTTAATGGAGTGGGATTCACATCTACAAACAATGGATCATTTGTTTTTGATGCCACTAATGATTATATTAGTATGGGCACGTCTTCTTCCGTTAAGCCTACACAATTAACTTTGGCTTGTTTCTTTAAAATAAATGCAATAAATGCCCCAAATGTTATTGTAGGAAAACAAGGTACTGGTGTCGGAAATGCTTCATATGCCTTGGTTGTTCAAAATGGAAAATTAAATTTCCGCATAGAAAGTGGCGGAATTCAGGATGCTTCATATACTTTTTCAGACACATCAAATTATAACTATGCTGTAGGTACATATGATGGTTCAGCTTTGAAACTATATTTAAATGGTTCTTTAGTTGGAACAGCCACCACTTCTGTATCAATTATATATTCTGACTCATATCCCTTATTAATGGGTTACTACGCCAATGCATTTGCTACTAATATGAACATTGGTTTATTCAAACTCTACAACAGAGCCTTAACAGCCCAAGAAATTCTCCAAAATTATAATGCCACTAAAAAGAGGTATCTTTAATGGGCGTAAAAGCTGGACCAAGAATAGTCAAAGATGGATTAATTATGTATCTCGATGCTGCAAATACAAGAAGTTATAGTGGTTCTGGTCTAACTGCGAATGGATTAATTGGTGGCATTGGTGGAACTCTTGTTAATGGACCGGGATTTGGCACTACTAATAATGGAAGTTTTATTTTTGATGGAACAAATGATTATATATACGCACCAATAAATACGAATTTGTTTAGTACAGAAGCGACAATGATTATGTGGCTTAAAAACGATATTGCTACACCACCAAATGTTCAAACAGGAATAATTGGGTATTTTGGCGATGGGGGCGGTAATGATCATTATCCTTGGTCTGATGGTGCTGCTTATTTGTCTACTTTTAGGAATGGTAGAATAGGTCCTATAACATTGAGTGCTTCTATTGGTAG
>Ga0208960_1000737_pt1 | contig 18068 bp, 17 predicted proteins | sample GreLakmeON33MSRF_FD_187703 | JGI IMG/M metagenome (GOLD analysis project Ga0208960, IMG submission 187703) | Freshwater lentic microbial communities from great Laurentian Lakes, MI, USA - Great Lakes metaG ON33MSRF (SPAdes) | ecosystem: Environmental > Aquatic > Freshwater > Lake | place: Great...
ATTCCTTACGGACCCGAGCTACTCGGCGTTCGCCTACGCGAAGCTGAACCCGCGCCTCTATCGCTGCGGGGCTGTGAAACACAACATCCAGGGAGTCTCCATGACCCGGCACTACAGCATGAACCCCTTCATGGGCCCGCAGCAGGCTAGCTCGTTCAACGCGCCCCGTGGCTTTGAGGCCTACCAGCGGACGCACGACATCACCCAGCCGACGGAACGCCTCGTGTTCTCCGAGATGAATCCCTACATCATCTGCACCACGGCGATACGCATCAACGCCATGACCGCGGACACGAACGGTGTCATTGACAGCGGCGACTTCGCCACGCTGCCCGGGTTCCCCCACGGAAAGGTCACGCTGGTCAGCTATGCGGACGGCCGGGTGGAGCCGCAGAAAATGCTCACGCCCGAGATGGACCGCATCTGGCCCGTGCCGTGGATCGCGGACCATCAGGGCTTGCACGCCTCGGACAATGCGGACTTCCTCTGGTTCGCCAACCGCATGACGCGCGGGAAATGAACCCGGCCCGGCCCAACGATTTGCCATGACCAACGCCGCCCCGATGGCCCTCCGCGAGCTGACCCCGTATCTGAAATAGCTGCACCCACACGCGCCATGCAGAAAATCCTCGTCTCCCTCTTCATCGGCATCGGCTACGCGCTGCAGTCGCTCAAGAAACCGGCCGCATGGGCAGTCATCGCCCTCCTCGTGGTCCTGCTCGGGTGGAGAAACCATAATGCCGAGGGGGCCAAAGTGGTGAACCAGCTTCCACCCATCGAGTTCAAGCCACTCGCCGCCGCCAGTCCGGCCACCTCCGCAAATGACGCGACAGGCGGCGTGACAGCCAGCCCGGCGGATGTGGAAATAGCCGCCGCCATCGCCGCCGGCATCACCGACCCGGAGAAACTGCCCGTCATGTCCTCACGCGACCTCGAAGTCGCCGTGGGTCGTTTCCACAAGGACAACCTCCGCCTGCCGAACGACGCGGACGAGCTTATCGAGAAGAAATACCTCGTCGGCGTCCCGCCCGCCCCGCCCGGCAAACGCTACCTGCTCGACCTCTCGCCCATCCAGATGCGGCTGGTGAGCCGGTAGTCTCAGGGGCTGCGTCTCGCAACTCGTCCTGCCCGCTTCAGATCTGGAAGTCTGCCCGGCCCTTCTCCCGCTGCTGCTTGTCGAGCACCTTCACGTTCACTTCTTCGTAGAGCACGAGGGAGTGCGGCGGGACGCTGTGCATGAGGAAGACGTTCGCCCCCACGGTGCTGTGCGCGCCGATGACGGTCTCGCCGCCCACGATGGTCGCGCCCGCGTAGATGGTGACGTGGTCCTCGACGGTGGGGTGGCGCTTCTGGCCTTTCAGCGCCTGCCCGCCGGCGAGCGAGCGCGCCACGAGGCCGACGCCTTGATACATCTTCACATGGTGCCCGATGGTGCTGGTCTCGCCGATGACTGTGCCGGTGCAATGGTCCACGAAGAAGTGCGTGCCGATGCGCGCGCCGGGGTGCAGGTCCATGCCGCTGCGGCTGTGCGCCCACTCGGTCATGATGCGGGGCAGCAGCACGATGTTCTGCCGGTAAAGCTCGTGCGCCATGCGCTGCACGGCGATGGCTTCCATGAAGGGATACGCGACGATGACTTCCTCGGTGCTCAACGCGGCGGGGTCGCCCTTGTAGGCGGCCTCGGCGTCGGTCTGGAGGACTTCGCGCAAGCGCGGGAGGCAGCCGAGGAATTCGAGCGTGAGGTGCCGGGCCTCGGCGCGTTGGTCGGACTTCTTCGCGCCGTCGCGGGGGCGGTATTCGAGGCACTTGAGCAGCTCGTCTTCCAAGCGGCCTTGCACCGAGTCCATGAGGATGGCGGTCTCGACCTTCAGCTCCGAGGAGTGCAGCGGCTTCTCCTCGAAGAAGCCGGGGAAGAGCAGCCGCAGCAAATCCACAGTGATGCCGGCGATGGCGGTCTTGGACGGGAGATTCTTGCCGTCGAGGTGGTTGATACCGCCGACGCGCGCGTAGGAGGCGAGCAGGTCGTTGGTGAGTTGGGTGATGGTGACGCTCACGGCGGGGAGTATTCGCGATGTGCTCCGCGCTGGCAAGCGGCCGGCGTTTTCTTCCTCCTGCTCGTAATCCTAATCCTGCTCCTCAACCGAAACCTGACTGGAAGAGCAGGATTAAGATCAGGATTACGAGCAGGAGAGGCCGGCACGGAATTGTCACTTGGCTTTCACGGGGGTGGCGACATCCTAGCGGCTGCATGAAGAAGTTCGCAGCGGAAGCCATCGGCACGTTCGCGCTCGTGTTCGCGGGCACGGGGGCCATCGTCATCAACCAAACGTCCAGCGGAGCTGTCACGCATGTCGGCGTCGCGCTGACGTTCGGGCTGGTGGTGCTGGCGATGATCTACTCGCTGGGCGAGGTGTCTGGCGCGCATTTGAACCCGGCTGTGACGCTGGGCTTCTGCGCGGCTGGACGGATGGCGTGGGCGGACGCGCTGCCTTACATCGCGAGCCAGTGTGCTGGAGCCTTCGCCGCGAGCGGGCTGCTTCATTTCCTGTTTCCACAAAGCGCCACGCTCGGCGCGACTCTGCCGGCGGGCACGGCGATGCAGTCGTTCGTGCTCGAAGTGGTGCTCACGGCCATCCTGATGTTTGTCATTCTCAGCGTCTCGACCAGCGCGAAGGAGAAGGGCATCACAGCGGGCATCGTGGTCGGTGGGGTCATCGCACTGGAGGCATTGTTCGCCGGGCCAGTTTCCGGGGCCTCGATGAACCCGGCTCGCTCGCTCGCGCCGGCGGTGGTGTCCGGACAACTGGAACATTTGTGGATTTATCTGCTGGCCCCGGTGCTCGGCGCTCAGCTCGCCATCCCCGCCTGCCGTTGTGTCCAAGCTGAAGGCTGCTGCGGAGCAATCAAAGCAACATGAAGGCCATAAATCAAAAGCCCCTCGTCCTTATCCTCTGCACTGGAAACTCCTGCCGCAGTCATCTTGCGGAGGGACTGCTGCGCCAGTTCGCCGGGGATTTCATCGAGGTCGCCAGCGCTGGTTCCAAGCCCGCTGGTTACGTGCACCCACTGGCAATTCAAGTCATGCGCGAGGCGGGCGTCGACATCAGCGCGCACACCTCAAAGCACATGAACGAGTTTCTCAGCCGCGAGGTGGAGACCGTCATCACCGTCTGCGGCAACGCGGATCAGGTGTGCCCGATGTTTCCCGGCCAGTCGAACCGCCATCATTGGCCGTTCGAAGACCCGGCGCACGCGGTGGGAACGGAGGAGGAGAAGCTCGCCGTCTTCCGGCGCGTGCGGGATGAAATCGCCGCCGCCTTCCATGCGTATGCGGACGGGCGGAGGGACGCGGGCAAAGCAAAAGGCGGAACCGGAGTTCCGCCTTCGCTGGAATGAGTTAGGCGCAGCCTACTTTGCGGTGGCCTTGAAACGCTTTTCCTTGACGGCGGTCGCGGCCTTGCCGACGCGCTTGCGGAGGTAGGTCAGCTTGGCGCGGCGCACGGAGCCTTCACGCTCGACTTCAATCTTGTCCACGCGCGGCGAGCTGACGGGGAAGACGCGCTCCACGCCCTCGCCGTAGCTGATGCGGCGCACGGTGAAGGTTTCTTCCAGCCCGCGGCCGCGCCTGCCGATGACGACGCCGCTGAAAATCTGGATCCGCTCCTTGTCACCTTCCACGACCTTCGTGTGGACCTTGACGGAGTCGCCGACGTTGAATGTCGCGTTGTCCTTGCGGGTTTGTTCGCCGTGAATCTTGTCGAGTAGTGCCTGGTTCATAAATTGTTGTTTGTTACTGGTTTGGTTTGTCGTTCTGACCGTCGAGCAAATCTGGCCGCCATTCGCGCGTGCGCTTCAGCGCCTGTTCGCGCCGCCACTTCTCAATCTCCGCGTGGTTGCCGGAGAGCAGCACGTCGGGGACTTTCATCCCCCGGAACTCCGCCGGGCGCGTGTATTGCGGATACTCCAGCAGCCCGTGGCTGAAGGATTCGTCCGTCGCGCTCTCGTCGTCGCCCAGCACACCTGGCAGCAGGCGCGTCACGCAATCCACGATGACCATCGCCGGCAGCGCGCCGTTCGTCAGGACGTAGTCGCCGATGGACAGCTCGTCATGCGCCAACGCCGTGCGGACGCGTTCGTCGTAGCCTTCGTAGCTGCCGCAAATCAGAAGCAGATGCTCCTGCACGGCCAGTTCGCGCGCAATGGGCTGGGTGAACTTCCGGCCGGCCGGGCCGAGCAGAATCACCCGCGTCGTCGCGGTCTTCAGTTGCTCAACTGCTTCAAAGAGCGGCTCGGGCTTCAACAGCATTCCCGGTCCGCCGCCGAATGGACGGTCGTCCACCGTGCGGTGCCGGTCGTGCGTGTAATCCCGCAGATTATGGATGCGCAGGTCCAGCTTGCCTGCGTCGCGTGCGCGCTTGACGATGCTTTCATCCAGCGGCCCCGCGAACATCCCCGGAAACAAGGTGAGCACATCAATCTTCATGCTCGGTGTCGCGCGGTCCCGGTCGCGCTCCGGCTCCTGCCGGTCAGTCTTCGACGATCTCCACGGCGCAGCGGATGCCGCGCTTGGCCGCGCCCACCTGCGTCAGCGCGCGGATGGCCTGAATGGTTGCGCCTTGCTTGCCAATAATCTTGCCCACGTCGGTGGGGTGCAGGCGCAGCTCGAAGAGCGTCTGCCCATCGTGTTCGACGGGCGTGATGGTCACCGCGTCGGGCCGGTCCACGAGGCCCTTCACCACAAATTCGAGGAAGGCCTGCATGGCGGGGCTTACTTGGCGGGGGCAGCAGCAGCGGCGGCGCGGCGCGCCTTCCGCATGAAGCTCGCCACGGTGTCGCTGGGCTGCGCGCCCTTGCTGACCCAGTAATCGGCGCGTTCGAGGTTCAGCTTGAAGTTGACGTCCTTCTGGCCGGGCAGGTAAGTGCCGATTTCTTCGATGAACTTGCCGTCGCGGGGACTGCGGCCATCGGCCACGACCACGCGATAGGCCGGCGTGTTGCGCGCGCCGACTCGCTTCAAACGGATTTTGACTGGCATAAAAAAAGGTCTAGTTTCGCCGCCGCAGTGCGCCACTACCGGAACATTTCGCTGCGGTCCTTCTCAAAAAGGAGCGGGAGGTTAGCCATGCGGTTGGCGGCGGCGCAAGAACTGATTTTGGCTTTGGGAACACCGTTGACAGCCAACGCCGGCGCCCGCTCAATGCGCGGCGCAAACTGAACCCCGCTATCAACGCTCCAATTATGAAACTGACCTCCACCCTGTTCACGCTCGCCACCAGCGCGCTGCTCTCGCTCCCCGCCTTCGCCGCCGATGAAGCGGGTTTCAAACCCATCTTCAACGGCAAGGACCTCACCGGCTGGGACGGCAATCCCAAGCTCTGGTCCGTGAAGGACGGCGCCATCACCGGCATCACCCCGCCCAGCGAGAAGGACCCGAAGAAGGGTGCCATCACGCACAACACCTTCCTCGTGAACAAGGAACTCAACACGAAGGATTTTGAGTTGCGCCTCAGCTATCGCATCGTCAACGGCAACTCCGGCATTCAATATCGCAGCAAGGTGAAGTCCCAAGGCGAGTGGGGTCCGATTGTCGGCGGCTATCAGGCGGACTTCGAGGCTGGCAAGACCTACAGCGGCATCCTCTACGAGGAAGGCGGGCGCGGTATTCTCGCCAAGCGCGGCGAGAAGACCACCGTCAAGGAAGTCGAAGGCAAGACCAAGGTCGAAGTCACCGGGGCCACCGGCAAGTCCGAGGACATTCAGGCCAGCATCAAGCACGAAGACTGGAACGACTACGTCGTCATCGCCAAGGGCAACCACCTCCAGCACTTCATCAACGGCAAGCTGACCGTGGACGTGACCGACGAGGGCGGTGCCAAGGCCGCGAAGGAAGGCGTCCTCGCCCTACAGATCCACGTCGGCCCGCCGATGACCGTGCAGTTCAAGAACCTCCGCCTCAAGGAACTGAAATAGTTCCCGGCCTCCCGCCCTTTCGAGAGCGCGTCGCGAGACGCGCTCTTTTTTTGTCTCCGCTTCTCCGTTACCTTGCGCCCGTGGACATTGCCGCCAACCTCGCCAGCCTCCGCGAACGCATCGCCGCCGCCTCTGCCCGCGCGGGGCGCGATCCCGCGTCCGTCACGCTCATGGCCGTGAGCAAGAACCAGCCACCCGACGCCGTCCGCGCCGCGCTGGACGCCGGGCTGATGTGCTTCGGTGAAAACCGCGTGCAGGAGGCGAAGGCAAAAATCCCGCTCTGCCCCAACCGCGCGCAGTGGCAGATGATCGGCCATCTCCAATCGAACAAGTGCCGCGACGCCGTCGCGCTGTTCAGCATGATTCAGAGCGTGGACAGCCTCGCGCTGGCGCTGGCGTTGAATCAGCAGTGCGAGAAGGCGGCGAAGACGATGCCCATTCTCCTCGAAGTCAACGTGGCCGGCGAGGGCACCAAATTTGGCTACCGGCCCGCTGCGTTGCTCGCCGAGTTCGGCGAACTCAGCAAACTGCCGCGCCTCGAAATTCACGGCTTGATGACCATCGCGCCCTACACGCCGACGCCCGAACGCGTGCGTCCGGTCTTCCACCGCCTGTGCGAACTGAAGGCCGAGTGCGAGCAACTTCTCGGCGCACCGCTGCCGCAGTTGAGCATGGGCATGAGTGGCGACTTCGAGGTGGCCATCGAGGAAGGCGCGACGCTGGTGCGCATCGGCACGGCGCTCTTCGGAGCGCGACCGAGGAGAGTAGAGTCCGTTGCGGAATGAGCTGCGCATCTCAGCCCCGCACAAGCCACGCGCGCTCTTGGCCGTTCCGCTCCGCTGCGCGAAGGCGAGGAATGCGGACGTGACAAGGAGAAGGGCGGGGCGTTTCATGGCGGCAAGCACTCGAACTGGAATCATCGCATGAATGGACTTCGCCCCTACCGCCGTGGTTACGCCGTCGAGGATTTGCACCGCAGAGGCGGGCCAGACGCAGAGGCGAGACGCATTCCCGATGCCAGTCGTTGGAATGCCAACCGGACGCCACGGTGCGCGCCTGCTCCCTTCCTCGGAGGAGGGGAGCAGGTGGCCGCAGGCCGGATGAGGGGTGGGGCCACCCTCGCGCGCGGCCGCCGGAACACGACGCTGGTGGAGGTGTGAGGCGCGCAGCGTGATACTGCCGCGCCGCGCGCTTGAGGAAGTGCCTTTACCTGTGGGGGGTTTTCCGGTAGTGAACGGCGATCCTAATCAGGCCGGAGCATTCACTGGCAGCCAACCGAACGCATGAAAGCATCGAAACCGCCCACCAGTTCCCCCCATCGGGCCGCTGGCTTCACCCTCATCGAACTGCTCGTCGTCATCGCCATCATCGCGATTCTGGCGGGGATGCTGTTGCCGGCGCTGGCGAAAGCCAAGGGCAAGGCGCACGCCATCAAGTGCCTGAACAATCAGAAGCAGATGGCCTTGGCCTTCATGGTCTATGCCAGCGATCATGACGACCGCTACATTGCCGGCACTTTTGCTGCGAACGCACCCCTGATGACCGCCCCCGACGTTTGGTTCAAACTTCTGCTGCCCTACTTGGCCAACAACACAAACATCTACAAGTGTCCCGGGCATTTTGACGGTGGGCAGGTTTACGCGTCGCTCCCTTACCCGGTGGATTACGTCGTGAACTCCCACATCATCCGGCCCTCCGCCACCGCTTTGCGGACAACTGCGTTGGACACGCCTACGGATTATTTGGTGACCACCGAGGACTCCCGCCAGATGAACAATTTCAACTGGAGCGTCTCCGATTGGAACTGGATCCGCATCAACAGTTGGAATCAAGGGAACGCCGCGTTGTATGGCGTCGGCCTCACGCGACACAACGCCGGGGCCCAAGTGAGCATGGCCGACGGCCACTCCGAGTATTTGAAAATGCCGCCACGCTCTGCGACCGGCGCAATGCTCGCCGACTTTGGTCCCATTGGGGACTGCAAGAATGGCACGCCCGTTTGGACCCCTTCGGTTGCTCCCAAGGTATTCCTTCGCCTGACCTCAGCCGGCGATGCCATCGGGGGCAACGTGAACATGGGCTTCTAAGGACAGCGTCCGCCTTCCTTGCTTAGCCGCTTCGGGGCGCTTGGCATCACCGTCGACCAGCACTTCTCGTAGCCAACCTTTCGGTCGTGGTGTTATCCAGACCGCTCCGCTGCCGCCGCGCCCAACTCAACCCCGGAACTCAGAGCTCCAAACTCTCCATGCTTCACACCATCACGTCCGTGATCGCCTTGCCGTAGCTGATGGGCACGGGGCGGTTGAGGGTGTCGCGGACTTCGGTGTGCGGGTCGATGCCGAGCAGGTGGTAGATCGTCGCGGCGAGGTCGTCGGGCTTCACGGGCTTGTCGGCGGGATATTCGCCGTGCTTGTCGGACGCGCCATAGACGAAACCCTTCTTCACTCCCGCGCCGGCGAGCAACGCCGTGTAGCATTGCGGCCAGTGGTCGCGGCTGAGGTTCGCGTTGATGCGCGGCGTGCGGCCAAACTCACCGACCCAGACGACGAGTGTGGTGTCCAGCAGGCCGCGCGAGTCGAGGTCGTTGAGGAAGGTCGGCAGCGTCTGGTCGGTGATGGGCAGGTGGCGCTTCTCGATGATGGGGAACATCCGTGTGTTGTCGAAGCCGTGCGTGTCCCAGCCGCCGTCCGTCGTGCTGCGCCCGCCGATGCTGTCGGAGAAATAGACCTGCACAAACTTCACGCCGGACTCCACGAGGCGGCGGGCGAGCAGGCAGCTTTGGCCGTAGGGCGTGCGCCCGTAGGCGTCGCGCAGCGGGGCTGGCTCGGCTTCGAGGTTGAAGGCCTCGCGGAGCTTCGTGGAGTGGAGCATGGCCAGCGCCTTGTCGTAGTAGGCGTCGAGGCCGCGCGCGGCGGACGAGTGGTCGAGCAGGCGGGTTTGCGCATCAATGACCTTTTGCAATTCGCGCCGCGCCGCGAGCCGGTCGAAGGAGAGATTTGCTGGCAGGCTTAACTCCGGCAGGCCGAAACCGGGCTCGCTCGGATCGCGCAGGACGAGCAGCGGGTCGTGGACCTTGCCCAGGAAACTCGCGTGCTGGGCGGGGACGAGGGAGCCATCCGCAATCGCGTAGGGAAACGCGGCGAAGGTGGGGAGGTCGCCGCCCTTGAGCGGGGCGAGGCGGTCCACGACAGAGCCGTAGGCGGGGAAGAGGTCAATCGAGTCCTTGAGCCGCTGGTCATCCGTGGCCGGCGCGTGCCCGGAGAGCGCGTAGTAGCCCGCCGAGTTGTGGTTCTTCATCGTGTGGTGCATGGAGCGGATGAGCGTGACCTTGTCCATGACCTTGGCGGTGCGCGGGAGGAGGGAGTTGACTTGGATGCCGTCGGCGCTGGAGGACATCGGCTTGTGCAAACCACGAATGCCCTCGGGCGCGTCGGGCTTCATGTCGAAGGTCTCGAGGTGACTCGGCCCGCCCCACTGGAAAAGGAAGACGACGGACTTCGCACGGGCGGGTGGGTTCTTCGCGGCCTTGGCCTCGGCGGCGAGGAGCTTGGGTAATGATATGCCGAACATCCCCATGCCGCCGACTTGCAGCAGGCGGCGGCGGGTCATCTGGAAGTTCAACTGCGGGGTGCAGGGAGCGTTCATGGCGTCAGTGGTTTAACAGCGGAGACCAGACGCAGCAAGTAGGACGAAGGTTCAGCGGATGCTCCCGCCTTTGAACTTTGAACCTTGAACTTTGAACGCGGAACTCCAACCTCCGCGCACCGAACGGGCCGCATGAGCGAGTCAGGCTACGACGCAGACGCTATTCCGCATCCGCAATCGCCGCTGCTCACCGAGCTGCTGCGGGATGTCTCGCGCTCCTTTTACCTCACCCTGCGCGTCCTGCCCAAGCCGGTCCGTCCACAAATCGGTTTGGCTTACCTGCTCGCCCGCGCCACCGATACCCTCGCGGACACCGAACTCCTTCCGGTTGCCGACCGCTTGCACGCCCTTCAGGCGTTGCGCGAGCGCATCGCCGGCACACGCCTCACCCCGGTCAACTTCGGAGCGTTCGCCGAGCGGCAGAGTTCACCCGGAGAGCGGCTGCTGCTCGAACGCATCGAGGAAGCGTTGAGCGTTTTCAACCGCTTCACTTACTCCGACCAGCAGCGCGTCCGCGAAGTCCTCGCCACCATCACCAGCGGGCAGGAGCTGGATTTGAAACGCTTCCACGGCGCGTCGCAAAATCATATCGCTGCGCTTCAAACCGAGGCGGAGTTGGACGACTACACCTACCGCGTCGCCGGTTGCGTCGGTGAATTCTGGACGCGCATCACCCGCGCGCATCTCTTCCCCGTCGCGCCGCTCGATGACGCCAAGTTGCTGCACGATGGCGTGCGCTTCGGCAAAGGTTTGCAACTCGTCAACCTCCTGCGTGACCTCCCGCGCGACCTCCGCCAAGGCCGCTGCTACCTCCCGCAGGAACGCCTGCGCGCCATCGGCCTCGAACCCGCCGACTTGCTCGACCCCGCCAACGAGCCGGAGTTCCGCGCCCTCTACCACGCGTATCTGGATCAAGCCACCGCCCACCTCGCCGCCGGCTGGGAATACACGAACACCCTGCCGCGCCGCTTCATCCGCGTGCGCCTCGCGTGTGCCTGGCCCGTGCTGATCGGCATCCGCACCATCGAGAAACTCCGCGCCGCCAACATCCTCGACCCGCAGCTCCGGGTGAAAACCACCCGCAGCGAAGTGCGCGGCATCATCGCCCGTTCCGTGCTGCGCTACCCGTGGTCCGAGTCCTGGCGGCGGTTGCTCCCGGAGACCGACAGCCGTATTTCAAGTTGATTCAGCTCCCTCCCTTAGTTAAAACCTCTGCCCTATGCAGCTTTTCAAATTGACCGCGCTCGCCATCCTGCTTGCCGGTAGCCTCTGCTTCGCGCCCATTTTATCCCACGCAGCGGATGCCAAAGCCAAGGCCGCCGCGCCCGCCGACAAGGAAGCCCAAGCCCAAGCAGCCGCCCGCGCCAAGGCCGAAGCCCTCGCCAAAGCTGAGCAAGATCGCAAAGCCCAAGCCGACGCCAAGGCCAAGGTAGCCGCGGCCAAGCAGGCCCAGGCCGACGCCGATCGCAAACTGCGAGAGCAAGCCGACGCCGCTGCGAAGGCTAAAACCGTCGCCGAGCAGAAAGCCAAATCGGATGCCGAGGCCAAGCGTCTCGCCGACTTGAAGTCCGCCAAGCAAACCGAGGAAAACAAGCGCGCCGCCGAACTCGCCGCCCGAAAGGCTGACCCCGCCGGATGGGCCGGCCGCGCCAAGTCCGACGCCCAAGCTGCCGCCGCTGACGCCGCGCGCGCCGCCGCCGAAGCCCTCGCCGCGCAGACCGGTGCGAACAATTCCACCACCGCCGCCGCTGCCGCGCGCGCCGCCGAGTCCAAAGCCTCTGCCGATCTTGATAATGCCAAATCCACAGTTGCCAGCGCCGCCGGCGCCTTGAAGGCCGCGCAAACCGCCACCCAGTCCGCTTCCGCCGCCAAGGTAAAAGCCGAGACCGAAGCCAAGTCCAAAGCCGAAAACGAGGCGCGTCGCCAGCTCCAAGCAGGAGACGCCATCGCCAAGTCCAAAGCCGCCGCAGACGCGAAAGCTAAGTCCGCCACCGCCGCTGCCGCCACCGCCCAAGCCGAAGCCAACCGCCTCGCCCAAGCCGAAGCCCGCGCCCAAGCCGAAGCCGCCACCGCCACCGCCCGCGCTGCGCAAACCGCCGCCACCGCCAAGGCCGCCACCATTTCAACCACCGAACTCGAAGCCGCAGTTGCCGTAGCGAACAAAACCGCCGCCGCCGCCCTCCGCGCCAAGGAAGGCTACGCCGCCACCGTGAAGAACAAGCCCGAGCGCGAAGCTCAGGCCGCACTCCAGGCCGCGACCATTTACGCCGAGACCGCCGCCCGCACCGCCCGCACCGCGCAAGAGCGCCTCGATGCCGCCAAGGCCGCCATCAAGTCGAACGCCGATGCCGCCAAGGCCGCGCAAGCCGCAGCCGCAGTCGCGAACAAGTCCGTGACCGACGCCGCCAGCCAAGCCAGCGCCGCCCAACGCGCCGCCGCAACCGCAGCGAAAGCCGCCGCCGAAGCCCGCGCCGCCGCTGACGCCGAAGCCGCAAAAGCCGCCAAGGCCGCGTCTGCCAAGCCCGCGCCGTCCACTGCAGTCTCTGCCGTCACCGCCCTCGCCGCTGCCCAAGCCGACGAGCAAGCCAAGGTTCGCGCCGAGCAACAAGCCCGTGCCGCGCTCACCGTCGCCGAGGCCGCACTTAATAAAGCCAAGGCCGAGCGCGCTACTTCCGAGCAGGCCGTTCCCACGACAGCCACCCTCGCGAAACAGAAAGCCGAAATCGCCCAACTCGCCAAGGCCGAAGCCAACAAAAAAGCCTCCATCGAAGCCGATGCCGTCCGCGCTGCCCAAGTCGCCGCTGACACAGCGAAAGCCGCCGCCGCCACCGCCGCTCGTGCTAAAGCCGATCAAGAAGTCCAGGCCAAGGCCACGATGGAAAAGAAAGCCAAGGCCGACGCCGACGGTGTCAAAACCAAGGCCATCGCCGCCGCGAAAGTCAAAGCGGAGAGCGACCGGCTCGCCAAGGTTGAGTCCGACAAGAAACTCGCCGCGCAAGCGAAGGAGAAGTTCGACGCCGAGAAGAAGATGAAGGCGGAAGCGGAAGGCAAGGCCGAAGCTGACCGCAAGGCCAAGCTCGCGATGGAAGCCAAGGTCAAAGCCGATGCCGAAGCCGCCAAGCGCGCCAAGGCGATGGAAGAAACCGCCAAGGCGAAGGCAGCTGAGGCCGCAGCCAAGAAGGGCGAGACGGAACGCCTCGCCAAGATCGCCGCTGAGAAACAAGCCGCAGCCGATGCCAAGCTGAAATTGGAGACTGAAAAGAAAGCCAAGCTCGAAGCTAAGCTTGAAGCCGAGCGGCTTGCTAAGGCGAAGCTTGAAGCCGACCAGAAGGCCGCTGCCGAGGCCGCGAAGAAGGCTGCCGCCGAGGCCAAAACGAAGATGGCCACTCAGCCCAAGCCGCCCACCGTTACTGGCACCAAAACTCCTTCGATTCCGTCCACTGCCGCCCTCGCCGCCAAGGCCAAGGCGGACGCTGACAAGAAACTTGCAGACGAGCGCGCGGCCCGGCTTGAAGCCGAGAAGAAGACTGCCGCAGACGTCAAGGCCGTGAAAGCCGAAGCCGAGAAACAAGCGAAGATCGCAGCGGACGCGAAGGCCAAAGCTGAGGTCGACCGCAAAGCCGGGGATGCCAAGGCCAAGATGGAATCAGAGAAACAAGCCGAGGCAGCCCGCAAAGCGAAGATCGATGCCGACAAGCTGGCAGCCTCCGCCAAGGCCAAACTCGATGCCGAGAAGAAAGCCGCCGAGGCCAAGGCCAAGATGGCCGCGCAGCCCGCCCCCAAGGCTCCGACCGCTGCGTCCCTCGCCGCCAAAGCCAAGGCAGATGCCGCTGCTGCGAAAGCAGAATCCGACAAGCAAGCCAAGCTCGCCGCCGACGCCAAGGCCAAGGCGGACGCCGACCGAAAGACAGCCGAGGCCAAGGCGAAGCTGGAATCGGAAAAGAAGGCCGCTGCGGACCTCAAGGTAAAGATTGAAGCCGACAAGAAAGTCGTCGCGGACGCCAAGTTGAAGCTCGAAGCGGACAAGAAGGTGAAGGCAGAAACGGATCGCATCGCAAAGATCGAGGCGGACAAGAAAGCCGAAATGGCAGCCAAGGCGGACGCCGACCGCAAGGCAGCCGAGGCCAAGGCGAAGCTGGAATCAGAGAAACAAGCCGAGGCAGCCCGCAAAGCCAAGATTGAAGCCGACAAGCTCGCGGTCGAGAAGAAAGCCGCCGAGGCCAAGGCGAAGATCGAGGCCGACAAGAAAGTCGTCGCGGACGCCAAGTTGAAGCTCGAAGCTGACAAGAAGGTGAAGGCAGAAACCGATCGCATCGCAAAGATCGAGGCGGACAAGAAAGCCGAAATGGCAGCCAAGGCGGACACCGACCGAAAGGCAGCCGAGGCCAAGGCGAAGATTGAATTGGAAAAGAAGGCTGCTGCGGATCTCAAGGTGAAGCTCGAGGCCGACAAGCAGATCGCCGCCGCCGCCAAGGTGAAACTCGAGACCGAGCGCAAAGCCAAGATTGAAGCCGACCGTCTCGCAAAGATCGCCGCCGACCAGAAGGCCGATATGGATCGCAAAGCCCGGGATGCCGCCGAGGCGCAGGCCAAGGCGAAGATCGAGTTGGAGCGCCAGGCCCAAGAGGCCAAGCTCGCTGCCGAAAAGCTGGCGAAGGCGCAGGCCGAGGCCGCGGTCAAGGCGTCCATGAAGGCTCAGGAAGAATCCATTCGTTTTCAGCGCGAGACCGCTGCCCTCCGGATCAAGATGGAGGCCGAAACCGAGGCGCGCTTGAAGGAGATGGACCGCAAGCGCGCGGAGGAAGAGCGCAAGGCTGCGACCAAGAAGCCCGTCACCCCCACGGTCCCGCCTGCCGGCACGGCTCCGAACGTGGCCCCGCCCGAGATGAAGAAAGGGCCCGTCAAGGCGAAGGAGCAGCGCCTCAAGGAGCTGCTGCAACAATACCTCACGGACAAGATCACCCCGCGCGAGTATCACCAGCAGCGCGCCAAGATCCTCGCTGAGCCTTGAGCTGGGTGTGATTTAGATTCGCCACAGGGGCCGCCGCTTGCCGGCGGCCTTTGTGTTTTCGGCGTTCGCCACGGTGGGCAGACGCGTCCCGTAACCTTCGCCCACCGCCTCGCGTCTGCCTCCCTCGCCGGCCTAGCCGGTGCAAACAACAACAAACACAGCAAAAAACTATGAAGAAATTCGCCCTCATCGCCCTCGGCCTGCTCACGGCCACGGCCATCACCGCCAGCGCCGCTGACAAGAAGCCCCTCTCCCCTGAAGCGGAGAAGGTCAAGAAGGAGCTGACCGATAAATACGACGCCAACAAGAATGGCAAACTCGAACCCGAAGAGATCGAGAAGATCAGTGATGACGACAAGAAGAAGGCCAAGGATGCCGGCCTTCCCCTCGGCGGCAAGAAGAAGAAGGACAAGTAGGCTTTCGTTCGCTGGCGGTCGTTGAGTTCGCCAGCGGTTCGTTTTAACCCACCCTGCGCTTCGGCGCCGGGTGGGTTTTCTGTTGGCAGCACTGAATTTTTCGGTCTCCCAAAATCCTGCCTGTGGAAGTCTTCGCGTGCTACCACTGGAGCGCGATGCTTGCTCGCTCTTCTGTCCCGTGGCTCGGTCTGGTGTTCGCGGCCGGTCTGTTTTCGGCTGACGCCCAACCCGCGCCCGTGCCCCCTCCCGCCACGAACCAGCCCATCCGCGTCGAGATTTTCATCCCATCGGCGCAGACCCACGTCATCGGCGATGCCACGCCGCTCGTGTGGCGGTTCACCAATTCCTCCACGCAGGCACTCGCGTTCATGTGGGAAGGCTGCTGTCGCAACAACGGCAAGGTCGAGATGCGCCGCCAAGGCCCGCCGCCGCCCGTCACGGGTATCGTCCCTTCGCACAGCGGTCCCGGTTCCGGCATCTACAGCCCCAAGTGCGACCACTGCAAACAGACCCGCAAGCTCGGTGAAATCACCGTCGAGTCCACCGTCGCCGGCCCGTCGCTCGCGCACCAGTTCGCCCGCGCCATCCGTCTCGCACCCGGCGCGACACAGGAACTCAACACCCTGCTCGCCGACTGGGTGAGGGCCGAGTTCACCGGCGACTACAAGGTCCGCGCGCAGTATCTCGGTGTGCATCCCAAGCAGCGCCCGCAGATGCCACGCGGCGTCGCGCTCTGGAACGGCCGCGCTGCCAGCACGGAACTCGACCTCAGCCTGCTTTCAGTTGCGGACTACCTTGCGGAGCGCACGGCTCGCGAAGCGACGCGGCAGGTGCGCCTGGAACTCACCGGCCCCGCGCGCATCGTCCCCTTCCAGCCCGCGCCTCTGAAACTTAAACTCACCAACACCAGCCGAGCCGAGCTGCGCCTCGACTGGCCCGCGTGCCTCGACTTGTGGCTTGTCGCCACCAACGGAGTGCGCGTCGTTCCCATGTCCGAACCGCAGCTCAGCGCGGCGGAGACGCTCGTGATTCCGCCCGGCGGCTCGGTGGAACGCGGGCATTCCTTCAGCCACGAACTGTTCGTCGGCGAGGCGTTTGGCACCTATCAAGTTTTTGCCGACTTGCGCGAAACCACCAACGCCCTCCGCGTCCCGTCGCATCCCATCGCCGTCGTGTGGCAGCTCGACCGCGTCGCCGTCGCTCAACTTCTCCGTGATGCCGCCGACAAGCCGCTCACGGGCGCGCGCAACGCTCCGCTCAAGTTGCTGCGCATCTACCTCGGTGAGATAGCCGCACCGCTCCACGCGGTGGACACAGCCGGGTTTTCCCCCGCCGCCGCGAAGCTGACCGCCGACCTCCGCACGGCCGCCGAGTTAAAGCAGCTTGCGCCCAAACCGGGACGCGTGGACTTGAGTCTGAGCGTTGCGCCCGACGGCCAGTTTCAGTTCAACGAAGCTGCCGTCGCCTCCGTTTTTGTTGGGCGTGCGCTGCCGCCGGCCGAGCAGCTTCGCGCCGTGCTCGCGCTGCGAAACCACCTCGGCTGGGACGTGGGTGTGGGATTGAAGCCGGAACCCGCAACTCTGCTGCGCCACGTCGCCGCCGCGCTTGACGGGATTTCCCCACTGCAAGCCGACCTCGCCGGCACGCCGTCCACGCCGGTCTTCAACGCGGACTCGACCGCCTTCAGCACCGTGAGCTTTCAGCGCGCGGTCATCCCTGCGAACTTGGTGGTGCGCATTTCCAAGAATGCCAGCGGCGCGAAACTTGCCGTGGCCCGACGCCTGCCGGACCCGCAGCGCCCCGGCGTCGAGGCGATGTTCAGCGAGGCGGAGATTGCACAAGCGAAGTTCACGGAGTTGGCCAACGCGGCGGCTCTCGCAGGCCTTCTCACCGACGGGAAGCTGGCCGCCCCGCGTCCGCTTGTGCTGGCCGCGCCCGGACTGCAATGGCACGAGCTGTCCACCCTGCTCGGCCCGCTCCTCGACCGCAGCCTGCCCTTCGACCTCGTGGTGAAGTAGCCGTCGGCGTGCGACCCGCGAGGGCGACGCTTCAGTTTGGAAACACCGCTGTCAGAGACGTGGCCCACACATTTATGAGCACCTTCCGTGGCAGGCGAGGCGGGTGCAGCGAACTCTATTTCTTCTTCAACAACTCGTCGGCCCGGGACTGTGCCGATTGCCAGCGACGTTCCCAATCGTCCCAGTGGGCGGCCCAGTCTTCACCAGTGAATTGCTGGCGCGCCTTGGGCAACAGGGCGGCCAGGACGTCGAGATCGCGCTGGAGGGTTTTCTTCTCCTTCCAGAACAGCCAGGTCTCGATGAGCTCGAGGTGGTTCTCGGGGAATTCAGGGGCGAGCTCCACGGCGCGCAGTAGATGCGCGCGCGTCTTGGACTTGCTGCCGACACTGATGGGCCAGCCCGGGGCGTCGCGGTAGAGCTGGCCTAAGCAACGGTCGGGGCCAGCATGGTCGAGCCGAGGATTCATGCCGCTGGCAAGCTTCATGCCGTGCTCCAGCTCCTTGACGATGCCGAGGGCTTCGAGCCACTTCGTGCGGGCGAGCTGACCAAGATTCAGCGCAAGGTAGTAGTGGCCCTCCGGCACGGTGGGCGCGTGCAGGGTCAGGGCGCGGCAGACGGCAATGCCCTCGTTCGCGAGCGACTTGCGCGTGTCGTCGTCCTGCGCGAACTCGCCGCGCCAGAAGCACGCCTGGCCGAGCGCCCAAGCCGCCGGGACGCTGTTCGTGTCGGCCTGGAACTTCTTGCGCGCGGCGATGAGCTTGATGTGAGCTGCGTCGGAGAACCGGGCCGACAGCGTGGGCATGGGGATGTCCGCGGGCTTCTTGGGCGGTGGAGCGGACACCGCCGGGAAATACGGGGCCAACAGCATGGACACGAACACTAGCCAAGTGCAGGAGCGCGGAGACACACGCCACTGCCGGGTCGCGGTCGCGGAATTAGGCGTTGCGCTGTTTTTGCCTCGTTCCATATAGTGTTGGTATGCGTTTTAGTTGGAAACGACCTGTCTTG
>Ga0208960_1000738_pt1 | contig 18045 bp, 17 predicted proteins | sample GreLakmeON33MSRF_FD_187703 | JGI IMG/M metagenome (GOLD analysis project Ga0208960, IMG submission 187703) | Freshwater lentic microbial communities from great Laurentian Lakes, MI, USA - Great Lakes metaG ON33MSRF (SPAdes) | ecosystem: Environmental > Aquatic > Freshwater > Lake | place: Great...
GCCGTTCTTGGCGAAATTACCCGTGCCGAGAATCGGCGTGGTCAGCGTACGCTTTACCGCGCTCGGACCAGCCACATAGGCGTCGTCCACGGTGACAGCGAGGGTGCCACCCGCGTTGACCGTGATGGAGGAAGCGTTGTTGAGGTTGTTGACTGCTCCGACAAAGGAAATGTCGAGCGTGCCACCATTGACCTGAACTTGGCCAGTGAAGCCTGTGCTGAAACCACGCAGGAAAAGCGTTTCCGAACCGGACTTCACGAAGGTTCCCGTACCGACCAGCTGGCCGTCAAAGGACATGGAGTTGGTAAAGGAAATATCCGTGGTCGGAGCCACGTAGCTGCCGAGATTAATGCCCACGGCCACCGTCGAGAGGTAGCGTCGGGTCAAGGCCGACATCGTGGTCGATCCCGCGTAGAGCGCGTTGAGTTCGCTGGCGTTGAGGCCCAGCGACGACACATCGATGGTGCGGACGACACCCGCGTTGACGGGCACTGCGGCGAGATTCGCCGTGAGCGGGTTGTTCAGAGAGATGAGCGCGCTGACGGTCGCCGTGCCCGAAGCCGTCGCGGTCAAAGCGTTGTTGAGGCCAATCAAGGCGCCGACGGTGACGGTGCCAGCGGCCTTAGCGGTGAGTGAAGCCGAAATCGTAATGGAAGTCGGGGTGACCGCCGTGATGATAGCACCCGCGGGGATGCCTGTTCCGGTTAAGGTCTGTCCGACGAAGAGACCAGTCGTCGCGGTCGTGGTAATGGTACGCGTACCGACCGCACCCCCCGTGGCGAAGAACGACGTATTCGGGGTGATCGAGGCAATCTGGCTATTCAACGCCAGGCCCGTGCCCGCAATGGTCTGGCCCACGGCTAGGCCAGCTGAAGAGATGGTCTTGACCGTCGTCGTGCCGGCGGCACCGGCATTAATTGTGAAGCTGGTATTCGCGACGATGGCCGTGATGTAGGTACCATCGGCAATCCCCGTGCCCACCATGATCTGCCCAACGCCGAGGCCAGCCGAGGCCGTGGCGGTTAATTGTGAGGCACCCGAGAGACCCGAGGTCGGCGTAAAGGTAACGGTGGCGGTCGCCGCAATTACACCCGTCGCAGCGGCGGTCAGCGGTTTGCTGATATTCACGGTACCGGCGCCGATACCCGTGATGAGGGTGCCGGGCTGGATGCCGGTGCCCGTGAGCACCTGGCCGACGGCCAAGCCAGTGGTCGACGCCGTGGTGATGGTGGAAGCGGCAATCGCTCCGCCCGTCGCCGTAAAGCTCGCCAAGTTAAGGATGGGGTTCACCTGGTCGGTCGTCCCGAGGTAATCGGCAAGCAAGGGGTTGGTACCAGCAAGTTCGGAGACCATCAAAGCCGCCCGCGCCGGCGTGTAGCCCACGGTGACGGTCGCAGCGCCGATATTCAGCGTCGAGGCAGCCGAGCCGAAGAGGCCACCGAAAGTCTGATTAAGGCCACCGGTGTTAAACGTGCCAGCGCCGACGAGGATGAGGGCGGAGGTGTTGGGCGTCGCGTTAGCGGTGCCAGCGATGAGCGCACCCCCTGGGCGAACGATGGTCGCGCCGTAGTAAGAATCCTTGATGGCGCCACCGGTCGTCGTTCCAGCGAGCGTGAAGCTAGCGGAACCCTGCTTGATTAAACTGCCGACGCCCGTGATGGAGCCCTGGAAATTAGCGCTGGCGCTGTTTTGCTCGAGGGTGATGTCGCCGCGGCCGAGTTCAACGCGGGAGAGTAGGTCGCCGCTGAGGTTACGGATGAGCTGGTTCGTGTCGCCGAACTTGAGTACGGTTTCACGGGTGTTACCGGAGTCGAGCGTGATGGAGCTCGCGTTAGCAAACGTGTTATTTGCGCCGCCCGAGAAGGATAAGTTAACACCGTCGTTAACGACGATGTTACCGAAGAAATTAGCCTGCACATTGATGATATTCACTTGGCCCACATCGTTCCCACTATTAACCTGAATTTTCGCACCGCTGCCGTTGTCGATAAACGCTGAAGCGAGGAGCTTGAGCGTGGAGCCAGCGGAGCCGGAAAGGCTAGCAAGCAGCACGCCCGCGTTGGTCTGCAGGATGGCGAAGGTGCCACCATTGCCGATAAAGACGTCCTTCTGGCCGAGGCCCTGAACGCTGGCAATGAAGGTGCCGCCTAAGATTTCGGTGTAATCGTAAAAACTGTTGGTACCCATCAGCGCGAGCGTGCCGCCACCGGTCTTAATGATGCGGCCACCAGAAACACCCGTGGAAAGGTCCGAACCATAGATATCGCCGAAGTAAAGGCCGTCGCGACCCGTGGCGTCCTGATTAATCGTCAGGCTATTGCCGTTGAGGAAAAGTTTGGAGCCTTTGCCCGTACCCGAGATGACAAGCTCGCCCTTATTATTAACTTCCGCCGCCGTGCGGACCGCATCCGCCGCCGTGAAGACTTCCCCCGACGTTGCCGTGCCAATATTGGTCGTGCCTTTGGACTTGAGCGCAAAATCGGCTTGGAAATTACGGACCGTTTGGTCGCCAAGGAGGACAACCTCGGCACCGGTAACCACCGTTCCTGTGAACTGTGCAGTGCCATTGGTGGTGATGGTTACGGTGCCAATGTCTGGGAAAAGGGCGGGGCGGTAGTCGACGTGCGGGTCAAGAGGGTTCGGGTCATTAAGTTCCTGGTAACCGATGTCCGCTCCGAGACGCGCATCGGTCCCGGCGATATTGAAAGAACTGCTGTTGGCAAAGGTCAGCCCGGTGGCGCTCGCCAAGACCGTGCGGCCGCCGCCCGCGATGAAGTCGCCGTTCATGCGGGAGTCGCTGAGGACCGTCAAAGTGCCAGCGCCGGTCTTGATGACCTTGCCCGAACCTGCGAGAATGCCGACGGAGCCATCGAAGCCTTGGTCGATGTGAATACCGAGACGGTAGTTGTCGTCGGGACCCGTCGTGACCGTCGTCTGAAACTGATCGTTATTGTCACCTGCCTTGAGGTTATGGAGGAAGTTAAGGCGCACTGCGGTGGCACCGCTTCCAACGTTGACCGGGGTGTTCGTGAAACTGATTTCAGCCGAACCGTTCAGGACCACGGAGGAGACCCCCGTCATACGCTTGGCGAGGCTGTGGCGCAGCTTAGTATTATTGGCGCCCGCGGCGATATTCGCAGTTAGCAGCGGGATTTCATTCTGCGTGCCCACCGTGAGGATGTTGCCATCGACGGTCTCGCCGAAATCGTGCCACATGTTGAGGTGCCCACTCACCATGAGCAGGCCACCATCCACGCGCATTTGGCCTTGGAGGCCGTTGAGACGAGCGCCATTGGCACCGTCATTAAGGGCCAGCGTCGGCGCTAAATCGAGCGGGCGGAGACCGTACTCGTCGGCGTGAGCATTGTACAAAATATTAACCCCTAAGAACGTGTTGTATGAATAGGGTCGTTCGAGGGTGCCGTAACGGAACATGTCGCCCGTAAAGCCCTGATACTGCAGGACGGCGCCGCCCGACTTGACGATATTGCCATTGCCCTTGAAGTTGCCGGAAATGGTGGAGGCAACGAAGCTCTCCAGGTTAATCGTGGTGTTCGCGTTTACGGCGGTGATCGCACCGCCAAAGCTCGTTGGGTTGCGCAGCGTCAAGAACGGCTGGGCAGAAACTGGCCCGACCAGCCCCGCCACGGTAAAGGTGACGTCCCCGATCTGCAGGGTGCCGTTAGGGGCGGAAGTGTAAGGAGCATTGACCACCGTGCGGGCCAAATCGATATCTTGGAAATTCGTCGTAAGCGGCTGGATGCCCGAGGCAAAGGCACCCGGCAGCAAGCGGTATCCTGACGACTGGAAGCGGAGCGTCTGGGACTGGCTGGAAATGATGTTCGAATCGATGAGGATATCGTTCGTGGCACCCGGGGCGAGGGCTAGGCCCGTGTAGGTAAAGAGTAAGTTAGCCGCATTCGTCAGGCGCGCGCCGGACACCGCCACCGGAACTGCCAAGTTAGTGGCCTGCCAGTAGTTGTGCGCCGTGGGGACGGTATTCCACTTGTCCCAGATACCCGTGCCGCCGTCGCCGGCTGAGCCGATCCAGGTGGCCTGGGTCACGTTTTGCTGGGCCTGGGCGATACCTGCGGAAGCAAGCATAGCGGCGGCCACCAACAGAGACTTAGAAATCCGCATGGTGAGGGGTCGGGGTAGGGTTAAAATAGGGATTAAGGTATCTATTTCAGCCCTAAGGCTGTCAACCCCCGAACCCCCAGGGTAAAGACCCTATAACCTAATTTACCTTAGCCCACTTAACCTCGGCCTCAGCGCCCGAACAGGCTCCGGTCGGCAAAGGGATCGGCGGACTTCCGGCTAGCTTTCTCTTCAGCTGACTTCGCCAAGGCATACCCCCCAAAGGCGGCTGAACCTATAAAGATGACTAAAGATAACAGGATTACCCACTTGGGGGTTTTCGTTTCGGCTTGGTCGGAAGTGCTCATACCTAGGCACCCACAAAATGGTTTCTAATGGGCTTGGCAACCACGGGCTCTTTTTTACATATGTAAGCACCCCGCCGCAAACCCCCTTTGCGGTACCCCCACAGTCCTACCCCGTTTTTCTGCATGAGTCCCCAGCAGAGGCCCCTCATCGTTATCGTTGAAGACGATCGTAGCTTAGCCGCGACCCTGCACCAACAACTCGCCGATGCCGGGTTCGCCACGCAAACATTCCACAAGGGGGCCACCGCCCTTAAGTTCATCGAAGAACACCACGTGCACCTCGTGCTGCTGGACCCCACCCTGCCCGACCTCGATGGGCTCACGGTCTTGGAACGTATCCGCAAGTCCGGCGCCCCCGCAGCGGTGATTTTCCTGGCGAGCGTCCAGACGCCGAGCGCCATCGTCAAGGCGCTCGAGGCGGGCGCCGATGACTTCATCGGTAAGCCGTACCACCCTGAAGAACTGGTGGCCCGCATCCATGCGGTGCTCCGGCGCAGCGAAACCGCGGGCGATAGCCGGCTCACGCGCAACGCGGACCTCGCGACGAATGTCTTCCACTTCAACGGCGCCGAGGTTCACCCCGAGCGCCTCGAGTTAGTCTTTGGTCCTGGCAAGAGCTGTAAACTCGGGCGGAAGGAGATCGGTATTCTTTATCACCTGCACGCCAATCCCGGCGTGATCATCAGCCGTAATAGCCTCATTCATGCAGTCTGGGGCGTCCACGCGAATGTCCGGAGCCGCTCCTTGGACCAATATATTGCGAAGATACGCGAGGCCTTCCAAAAGCTCGGGCGCGGCTTAGAGTGCTTCCGGACGATTCACGGCATCGGCTACTGGTATGAGCCAGAAGCCACAGCGAAATCTGGTAAAAAAATTCGCCGCGCTTGATTCCCACCGAAAGGCGCGCAAGTTAGAGGGATGCTTACGATTAAGGCCTACCTCAAACCCAGCTGCGGCTGGAGCAACGGCGTCCGCGCCGTCATGCGCAAGCACGGCCTCGCCTTCGAAGATGTGGATATCATTAATGTCCCGACGAACTACGCCGAGATGGTGGAGAAGACCGGCCAACGCCTCTCCCCTTGCGTCGAGGTTAACGGGGTGATGCTCGCCGACGTCTCCGGTGAAGAGGTCGAAAAATACCTCCTCGCGAACGGTCTCGTGCAGTCCACCGATAAGCCAGCCGACGCGCCGACGAACGCCCCATGCACGGACGCCGAACATGAGAAGATGAAGGCGAAGACGATTCGGTTTTTCTGAGAGACGAGGGTCGTAGCGGTTGGCGGGTAGATACGCTTCAAAGGGAAACCGGAGACCGGATGATTGGCTGGCGTCACGGGTAGGGGCGCGACTGCGTCGCGTCCGTTCGAAACCGATGCCGAGAGTCGTCGGGGCATAGCCACGTTAATCGGACCACTACGATGCGCCGCGAACGGACGCCACGCAGTGGCGCCCCTACCTTCGAATCACTCGTTCTTCCCGGCCGCAAAATCTGCAAGCGAATCGGAGACCCACTGGCGTTGTTCGACGCTGAGTTCAGGGAAGATCGGAATACTGAGGACTTCCGCCGAGAGCAGCTCCGAGACGGGTACACTGTCCCCGCCTCGATAGCCCGCCGACGCGAAACATTCCTGGCGATGCAGCGGAATCGGGTAGTAGATTTCGCAGCCAATCTTGCGGGCGGTGAGATACGCCTTGAGCGCATCGCGACGGCCACCGGTGACCCGGAGGGTGAATTGATTCCAAATGCCTTGGCCCGAGAAATCCACCGGGAGTAGAATCTTCGCCGTGGCTTCCACGCCTGGTCGGTTCTCCGCGATACCCGCCTGGCCCTTCAGCGCCGCATGGTAGAAATTCGCATTCCCCGCGCGCGCGCAATTATACTCCGGCAAGTGCGGTAGTTTCAGGTGCAACAACGCGGCTTGGAGCGGATCCATGCGGAAGTTCGCGCCGACCTCGCGGTGATAATACTTCGGCTGCATGCCGTGCACTCGGAAAATACGCGCTCGGTCCGCGAGGGCGTCGTCTGAGGTTGTCACCAAGCCCGAATCGCCCATCCCGCCGAGGTTTTTCGAGGGAAAGAAGCTGGTGGTTCCCAGATCGCCGACCGACATCGTGCTGCGACCCTGCCAGCGGGCGCCCATGGATTGCGCGGCGTCTTCAACGATACGTATGCGATGCGCGGAAGCGAAGGCCTGCAAGGCGACGAGGTCGCAAGACTGGCCGAAGAGGTGCACCGGCATGATCGCGCGGGTACGCGGGCTGACCTTGCGGGCAGCATCAGCCAGATCGATATTGAAATGGTGCGGGTCGACGTCGACCCAGACCGGCACACCGCCCAAGCGCGCGACGGAACCAGCGGTCGCAAAGAAGGTGAAGGACGGCAGGAGGACTTCGTCGCCAGCGCCAATATCGAGGGCCATGAGGGCGAGGAGGAGTGCATCCGTACCCGACGACACGCCGAGGGCGTGCTTGACGCCGAGGAAAGCCGCACAGTCCTTCTCGAAGGCCTCGAGGCGCGGTCCCATGATAAACTGATTGGAGCGTAAGACGTCGCGAAAGGCGGCCTCGAACTGGGCTTCAAGGGCGCGGTTCTGTGGGCCGAGGTCGAGGAGCGGGACGGTGATCATGTCGCAGCCACGCTTCTCCCACCGACCGCTTCAGCGGGCAACATCTTTCGCCCCCGCGCGGGCACGGAAGATAAGGTAAAGGCCACCGATCGCCATCGGCAGGGTCCAGAACTGCCCAGCGGTCATTCCAAGAATATAACCGTCCTCGGGCAGGCGGAACCATTCGCTGATAAAGCGCGCCACCGCGTAGAGGAGAAGGAACTCACCGGCGACCTGACCCGGCGGCAAACGCTTCGGGTAACGCCAGAATATCCAAAGCATCGGGAGGAGACCTTCGCCGAAAGCCTCGTAAAGCTGCGACGGGTGCCGCGGCTCTGGGCCTTCACGTGGAAAAATCACCGCCCAAGGAACCGTGGTCGTACGCCCGACGAGTTCCGCATTTACGAAATTGGCTAAGCGTCCAAAGAGAAGCCCAGCCGGCGCCAGCGCGCAGACCAAGTCGCCCACCGCTAGGAAAGGTACCCGGCGCGTCCGGGCAAACCAGACGGCCGCTAGGAACACGCCCAGGAAGCCGCCATGGCTGGCCATGCCGCCTTGCCACACGCGGAAAAGCATGAGCGGATCCGCCATGAATTCATCGCGGGCGTATAAGATCACATGTCCCAAGCGGCCACCGAGGACGACCCCCACCATGATTGCGGTAATGAGGGCGGATTCATCGACCACATCGCGGACGGGCGCCACCGCCTGGCGACGCCAGTGGGCTAGGAGCAAAGCAGCGACGAGGAAACCAGCCGCATAAGAGAGACCATACCAGTGCACCCCGTGTAACGGCCAGCCCTCCGGAAAACGGAAGGCCACTGGGTCGAGGTCATGCACCCAGTACGCAAGGGACGCCGACACCGCCGCGAGGCTCATAGTTTGTTGCCAGCCTCGCCCGAGGGGCGGCGGCCGACGCGGTGTCCGCGTTGCCGGGCTAGTTCGCGCATGTCCGGATGCGGGTCATCCTTCTCATAAATCTCCACGCCCAAGAGCGATTCAAAGACGTCTTCGAGCGTGATCACGCCGGCAAAGGCGCCGAACTCATCGACGACGACCGCTAACTGCTGATGGGCGCGCACGAGGTCGTGGAGCGCATCTGAGAGGGTCGCATTCTCGGGGACGATATGGGCCTTGCCCATGAGTTCGCGGACCTTGACCTCCCGGCGGCCCTCGCCGGCGGCCTTCAAAATATCGCGGCGGCGGACAATGCCGACAATGCGGTCAGGGTTGCCTTCCCACACCGGCAAGCGGCCATGCGGGACGTTCGGATACATGCGAAGCACATCACCGACCGAAAGGTCGACATCCACCGCCGTGACCACGGGCCGCGGCGTGAGAACCTGCGAAACCGGGATGTCATCGAGGCGGACGGCGTTGGCAACTAAGGTGCTTTCAGCCTGCGTGATCTTGCCTTCGCGGGCGGCGGCCTGCGCCATACTGCCGATATCCGCATCCGCGCGATCAATCCCCGGCTCTTCCGGCGGTGCTAAGGAATCGTGTAATTTACCAAAACTCCGCAACACGGAAGCGGCTCCTCGCACCAAGGAAAGCGTCGGCGCAATCCGCGGCGCGAGCGAGATGCGGAGGTGCATCCCGAGCTTACGGGGGAGCATCACAGTCAGCCACGACATCAGGAAAGAAACGGCGACAATCGCTAGGGCAATCCCCGCGGCTATCTGCCAACCTGCAAAAGCCTCATCCATGAGCCTATCCCCGAGCAGGATGCCCCCGAGCAAGGCACTCATCCCGACGAAGGCCGCCGTCAGGACTTCGAAAGCCGCCAAGGTATTGCCTTGGTCACCACGGCAACGCTCCAAGGCCACGGCCGCCTTCGCATCTTGCCGGCGTAACTCTTCGATTTCCCCCGGGGAAAAGGCGGCCACGACGCCTGCCACAAGCGAAACGCCAGCGGCACTGCCGTTTAGGAGGATAAAGAGAGGCCAAAGAAAACCAACGTCCATAAGAGCGGGGAACCTAGGGCGATGGGTTGCCGTTGGCGAGGGAGAATCCCGACATTGACCGCGAAGGGCTCGATGGAAACAATCCGGCCATGAACCCCCGCGAGCTCAAAATCGTCTCGGCCCTAGCCGTCTTCCTTTCCGCCGCCCTCCCTACCGCTGTGGGTGCCGTGGCCTTCCGCGCCCAGCCCATTCTCATCTCCCTTATCCAAGGTGAACCCGGCGCACTGCCTGCAGTGACTGGCTTCTTCTTCAATTATTTCACCGCGGCACTTCTCACCCTGCTCGTACTCGGCGCCATCGCGACCTGGGTCGCCGTCAAAGGCTACCGCCAAGCGGATGAGGAAGGCGCTAGCAAGATGGCCACGCTGCTCGTCGCCGTCTGCTTCTCGGCCGTCGCCAGCGTGGGCTTCCTGACGCTCTTCATCCTCTCGACCGCGCTCCCGCTTTACACTAGGCTGACAAATCGCTGAGCACGCCACGCCGCCAAGTCGGCCAAGCGGGCGTGGGCTTCGGCCTGATCAGAGGAGGGCAACCACTGAACTTCCCCTGCGGTCGTTTGGTAACGACGGGCCAAAACCGCCCCAGCGGTGAAGGTGGAGCGCAAGACGACGACCGAACGAGCGTCCAGCGGGAATGGCACGGCCACGTCGACGCAGGTCCGCCCGGCTTGTGCCGCGATTGAACGGAACTGTGCTGCCACCGTGCCTGCTAAGCGTCCGGTGGAAATCGCCGGGAAACACCAGCGCTCACCATCCCACCAGGCCAAGGAACTCCGCGTGGCTTCGCTCACATGACCAGCCGCGTCGCACTGGACGCCTTCGGTATCGCCGCGATCGGCGATGGATTTAAGTTCACGCCAGGCAGTGGCGGAATTCTGCCATGGCCCGCTCTTGGGGCGCGGTAACCACTCCGGTGCGTCGCGCCGCGTCTGCAGCGCAAATAAATCTATCTCGGACGGGGTCGGCGGCAGTGGCCGCACGCTGACCCATTCGCGCGCTAAGGCATCGGGACGCGCCGCCACGATTAAACGAACGATGGCGTCGGTGAGGTTGGCTGACGCGAGTAACTTGCGGAGGATCGGCGCCCAAGCTTCCGAGGAGGGACCAGCGACCAAGTGCAGGCGGCGGGGATCGAGCCCAAGGCGCGGACAGGCTAAGGCCAAACGCGCGAGGTGATCGGCGAGGCAAGCGACCTTACCATCACGGAGCGCGAAGGTTTCGAAGAGACACCGCCCCGGCTGAAGGGTCGCCACGTCAGCGCCCTCTGGGACATTTAGGTAATCGCCGGAACACCAAGCTAGCATGGAGGTAAAGCGGCGCGCGCGGCCGCCAGTAAGGGAGCCTGCGCCTTGCGCCAGGATTCCGCGTGTTCACGTTCGGGGAGAGAGTCGGCGACAATGCCCGCACCCGCTTGAACAAAGCTGCGACCGCCCGTCGTCCACAGGGACCGAATAATAATATTCAAGCAAAGGTCACCATTAGCCCCGACCCAACCGATGGAGCCGGTGTAGAACCCGCGGGCCACGGGTTCAAGTTCTGCGATAATCTGCATCGTCCGAACCTTCGGGGCGCCGGTGATGGTGCCACCCGGGAACAACGCCCGCACGACTTCGGCTGGACCCACCCCGGCGGCCAAGCGGCCTTCCACTTGCGAGACGAGGTGCATAACGTGCGAGTATTTCTCCACCGCCATGAACTCCGGCACATGCACCGAGCCTGGCGCCGCAACGCGGCCAACATCGTTGCGTAATAAGTCGACCAGCATCAAGTGCTCGGCCCGTTCTTTAGTGTCGCCCGAAAGTTCTTTTACCCACGCCGCGTCCGCCGCCGCATCGGCGCCGCGCGGGCGCGTCCCTGCAATCGGCCGAGAAGCAATGCGCCCACCCGTCACTTCAACTAACAGCTCGGGGGAGCCGCAGGCTAAGGTGCCAGTCGGCAGACTCAGCAAGCCCATGTAAGGCGAGGGATTCGCTTGGCGCAGGGAGGCGTAGGCGAGCGCCGGATCGACCACAGGCACCTCAAGGCGAGTCGAGAGGTTCACCTGATAAGTATCCCCCGCGGAGATATAGGCCAGTACCTGCCGAACGGCGGCTGCAAATTCCGGCAGCGGTAAAGACTCCGCTACCGGCGTCGCAGGCAAAGTCGCCGACCCGAGCAGTGGCGCTGCGGACGCACAGGCCTCGTGCCAGATTAGGGCCAAGGCTTGAGCCCGACCTTGGGCTGCCCGCCAGATCGGCTCGTGCCGACCGGCCGCAGGACATAGCACCACCACCGTCAGTTCGTGTTTGGCGTCATCGTAAACGTAGGCCTCCGTGGCCTCCAGAAAAACGGCGGAGGGACAAGGCACGTCCGCATGGGCGGAGTGTACGGGCTCGAACTGCGTGGCCAGCTCATAGCCGAGTGCCACGATCAGACCGCCTTGAAAAACAGGCCAGCCGGAGAAAGTCGGGGCTCGGTGCTCTTGCGACCAACGGCGTAAGGCATCCAACGGTTTCTCGGCTTCACCTTCTTGAGCGCCATCAGCCGCATGCACAACGACGCGGGCATCAGCGGCGAAGACCGTGGCACGGGCCGAGGTCGGTACCGCAATGGTGAGACTGCCCGTGCGACCGCTTTCCAGAACGGCATGGAAGCGACCGCGGAGTAAGGCGCGCCAATCCGCCGGCAGGCCAGTCGCGGCAAAACGGGCGAGGTAAGGGAGGTGCGTCCAGCCCGCACCCGCCGTCGCCCATTCGGCGAGCGTCGTTTCGGCGAGCATGGGTGGCGCGTTATTCACCGGTAAAATTAATCAAGTAGCCCGCCAGGTCTGCCGACGTGAGAATCTTCCGGGCCTGTTCGACGGTGATGCCGTAGACGTGTAACTCCTGCCGCGAGCCCTTTGAGACGACGGTGACGCGCAAGCCGCCCTCTAACGCCATGACCTTGATCGAATGTCGGCGCGCCCCGACCCGCGCCTGGATGACGCCGCGAGAGACGCGGCCGTATTTCTCAAGTAGGTCAACAACGGGGCGAGCGGCGTCCGTGACGGTAGTATGCGTGCCCGCACGACCGCGCCCCTTAGCCATCTCAGGCAATCTCCCAGTTGTAGGGATGCTTAGAGAGTAGTTCGCAGCCCGTCTTTGTGATCACGACGCAATCTTCGAAGCGGCAACCACCGATGCCTGGATAATAAAGCCCGGGCTCAACCGTAATGGCATTACCGGCGACCAGGGGGTTCGGGTTTCGCAAAGACAGGAAAGGCTCTTCATGGATGTCATAACCTAGGCCATGGCCGGAGCCATGGAAGAAGCCGACGTAGACGCCTTGCTTGTTTGGTCCGGTCTCGTAGCCGAGCGACTTGAAGTAATCGACGGGGATACGATGGATCTCCGCCCCGGTGACGCCGGCGCGCAGGGCCTTGATGATGCGGCCGTGGGCGGCTTTGACGGCTTCGACCATTTTCCGCTGAGCAGGCGTAGCCTTACCCTTTAAGTAGGTTCGGGTCATGTCGCCGTAATGCCACGAGGCCAGATCACGCGGGAAGATATCGAGGACGATGAGTTGGTTGGCGTGGATCGGTCCCGTTCCCTTGTTATGGCAGTCGACCGCCTGATCGCCCGGAGCACAAATCAGGCCGGTGTCACAGAGGGCTCCAGCCCGAACCGTCGCCGCCTGCACTTCTGACTGCAGGATCTCGGACGTAAGGACTTTACCCATCCAAATTAAGCGCCCCTTCTTGTCGGGCCGAGCTTCTGCAAGAATTTTTTCAACCGCGGTGAAGCCGGCACAAGCGGCGCGGTTGCCGGCGCGAATGCCGTCGAGCTCGGCCTTCGTCTTCACCCAGCGCTGCGGGAAAAGTGCGGGGGTCGAACGTTCATCGCGCGAGGACCCCGTAGCGACCAGCTCCAAGCCGAGTTCCTGCAAGCGCAAGAACAGGGTGACGGGGAAATCGCCGGGCACGCGGAACTTCTTCACCCCGCGCTGCAAGGCCGCGAACACGATGGCATCGGCGATAGCAGCGGTCGGGTTGTTCCGGCGGAGATCGGCGATGATTTCCGTCAAGTTAAGCACCTCATCCAAGTCGGATTCGGCCTTCGCTCGACCGACTTCCAATAAGGGTAATAGCCCGACCTTGCGGCCTTGGGCGCTGAAAGCTGGGAATGGATCGGAGGCATGGAAGCCGGAGAACCACCGCAGGTCGGCATTCTTGGTCGGCGTCGCCATGAGCAGGACATCGTCCTGGCGGGGGGCCGTCTTCTTTTTAGTCGTCGGGCGAGGCATAGGTGCAAGATGACGATGGGCGAACGGGCGGAAAGCGCAAACACGCGTGCCCTCGGCTTGACTGGGGACGGGGGGCGGGCAATTCTGGGCGTCCTTTCGCGCGGGTATCGTTCAGTGGTAGGACCCCACTTTCCCATAGTGGTGACACCAGTTCAAATCTGGTTACCCGCTCCAAAGGATAACCACCCGAGGCTAGCCTAGGCCGAGGTAGGCTTGACCTCGCCCGCCCCACTAGGAATAGTTGCCGTCCTGGCCACGCGGGTATCGTTCAGTGGTAGGACCCCACTCTTCCAAAGTGGTGACACCAGTTCGAATCTGGTTACCCGCACCAAGGAGGCCCCGGCTTCAGTTCCGCCAAGGCAATTGACCAGCGGGGGCGACCTCGAGGAACTCCTTCCAGGCCACCTGTTCTTCCGGCGCCAAGGAAGAGGCGACCACGAGCCGCCACTTCGGTTTTGCGGGCGGACGGCGGAGGCTCATGCCCGCCTGCTCAGGGAGACGGTTCGCTTTCCGAGAATTGCAGCGCACACAGGCCGTCACGATATTCTCCCAGTTGGTCTTACCGCCGACATCGCGCGGGACGACGTGATCAAGGTTCAATTCTTCCTCCCGGAAAACGCGGCCACAATACTGACAGGTATGGGCGTCACGGAGGTAGACGTTGCGGCGACTAAAGCGAATCTCGCGGCGGGGCACGCGATCGTAGGCTCCTAGGAGTAAAACGCGCGGCATGCGTAACACGATACACGGCGAACGGATGGCCTCCGCCGCAGGCGGCGGTACCGCCAAGGAATAAGTAACCCATTCGGCAGCCGCAAAAATCCGGTGGCCGGATTCATCCGAATGCACTACGGAGGCACGGCCGCGAAAGAGTAGACTCATGGCGCGCAGGGTGCCGACGATGTTTACCGGCTGCCAGAGGCGGTTCAAGACGAGCACGCGATGGTCAGGACGAGGTGGCAAGGCGAGGGTAACCATACCCGCTCCACCGCCTCGGTCAACAGCGGCTCAAACGTTGTTCCTTAACGGGATGGTGCTGGCGCCTTGGAGGGCACAGCCTTGACCGGGACCGTCTTCGCGGGAGCCGACTTTCCTGGCGGTGGGGTCGGGGGCGGAGGCACTGAATCGACATCCTCAAACGTCGCCATCTGCCGACCATAAACGTCCTTCTCTGGCTTATAAGGAAAACCGTCGATCGTGACCGCGAGGTTTTCAATCGCATTAGAAGTGATGGTAAATCCACCCTTCACGGTGACAAAGATTTCCCTGCCCCGTGAGCCTAGGACTTGGTTGTAACGGATCTCTCCAGAATTAGTTTCGCGCAAGAGGCAGCTCGTGCCGCTTTGTAAGGCCGTGACCCCGACCAAATGGGGACGACCCACCAAGACAACTGGCGCCGTGGCTTTCTTAGGCTGGGCGGGTTGGCTCGTCCCGGAAGACGAGCTCAGGAAAAAAACACCCAGACCAACAAGGCCGTAAACGCCACCCCAAGGACAATCCAGAGGATGTTATCACGGTTAACCGTCAGGCTCCCGCCTGCGACCGGCTCAAAGGGGACTTCTTCTTCTTCCTGGCCAGCGGCGTCGAGCGGACGGCGCGCGGCGCGCACGGAGTGATGCGTATTAAAATCGGAGCCAGCTTTCTCGTCGTCGAGCCGGAGGTAGCGGGCGTAGACCTTCACGAAGCCACGCTTGTAGACTTCCGCCAAAGGAATGGACTCGAACTGGTTGGCCTCCATCGCTTGGAGGTAGTCGGTCCGGATTTTTGTGAATTCGGCGGCCTCGCGCAAAGTCACGCCCAAGCGCTGACGCGCTTCCTGAAGTCGTTCACCAAGGGTCTGCATGGGGCGACTTTCGGGCGGAGGCTGAAAATAGGCAAGCCTCGGCTCGGTCTATCGCCCGACCATCAGAAAATTCCAGAATTCCTGTGGGTTGCCCGGCCATACCCAAAGGAAAGGGGATAGGATCAACAACTGAAGGTACCCAAGGACTCCCGAGAAGCCGGGGAGGTTAATTAAGATGATGAGGATAATGAAGCCGTATTGGCTAAGCGTGGTGAAGAGCTCCAAAGAATAGAGGCCCAGACGGTAGAAAATGCGGGAGCCATCCAGCGGGGGAATCGGAATAAGGTTAAAGCAAAAGAGCCCGATGTTCATCAGCATCCCCGAGACGAGGAACCGGCCAAGGTTACGGGACGTCGGGTCGTCGGATGATACCCCAAGGGCCAGCCCCCCGAGGACAAAAACGAGGCACAAGACCAAGTTCATCGCCGGACCCGCCAAGGTGATGAGGATGTCATCCATCCGACGGGTGGCGGGATTGGGCAGGGAAATCTGCACGGGCTTACCCCAGCCGATTAGGCTGAAGCCGGGGCTGAAGAAAATCATGATCCCGGGGATGAGCAGGGTGCCGATGGGGTCGGCATGGGCCAAGGGGTTTAAGGTCACGCGGCCCTGGAGGCGCGGTAAAGGGTCCCCCCGAAGGTCGGCGACCCAAGCATGGCCGAACTCGTGTATGCCGATCGAGACAACCAAGAGGATGAGCTGGAGCAGGGACCAGCGGAGATGCTCGGGTGAAAAATCCATTTTAGTTAGCGCCGCAGGAACCGGGGGCCTTACCACAGCCGCAAGAGCCGCTGTGGACGTGGTCGGACTTCAGGCCTTTGGCCGCCACTAGGGCGAGCTGCTTTTCAACCTGCTCGGAAGCACAATGGGTGCAGGCTGGTTTTTCCTTGGTGGAACGGACGAGTAACTCGAAGTCTTTCCCGCAGGCGGCGCAATGGAAGTCAAAGAGAGGCATGAAATACACCCTGTTGATAGGCGTCCGTGGTCCGCTGCCAATCCGAAAGACCCCGCCGAGGGATACGCCTTGAGGGCGCGGAGTGGCACGCTTAAGGTGGAGTCGTCGACATGCCCTCCCCTGCCCGCATTCGCTTAGCCCAACGCCGCGGCCTCCCGCTCCGGCAGGCCAAGCAGCTCGCAGGGCTAACGACTCCGCGGAAAATCCAAGACTTCCTCGCAAAGCTCCCGCAGAACTTCGAGCCCGACGGCGATACCGCGCGCTCGGTCCAGGCGGCACTCACCGCGAATTGTGCGCACTGCATCGAGGGTGCCATGATTGCGGCGTTCGCCCTCTGGCTCCAAGGCCACCCGCCCTTGCTCATCGACCTCTCGGCCCACCAGGACATGGACCACGTCATCGCCCCCTTTAAGGTCAAGGGCCGGTGGGGGGCGATTTCCAAAACGAACTACGTCTGCCTGCGCTGGCGCGACCCAATTTATCGGAGCGTCCGGGAGTTGGTGATGTCCTACTTCCACGAGTACGCCAAAGGGCCGCGGAAGACGCTGCGTAGTTATTCGCGCCCCTTCAACCTAAGCAAACTCCCCGAGGAAAAATGGGTGAACAATCCGGAACAGTGCTGGGAGGTCGCCGACCGCATCACGGCCGCCCGGCATTATCCCGTCGTGACCTTAGCCCAAGCGAAAGCCCTGCGCCCGCGGGACCGGGTGGAAGTCGCCTCGGACCGGGTCACGGCCTTCCCGATTCCTGCCTGGAAACATCAGCGACTCTGACGCTTAGCGCCGGCCGTCGTACCAAAGGTGACAGGCTTGCGGGTCTTTGGCTGCGCGCCCCGCACTGAAGAACATCCGGCCGAAGAAGCGCACGGATTCGGTGAAGGTGTAGAGCTTCAGCTTACGCGAAGAAGTCGCCAGGGGATGCGCGGCCAAGACGCGGAATTTAAGGCGACGGGCCCGAGCAATCTTGTGTAAGCGGCGGCTTAAAAAGACCTCTTCGCCGGCGAAGAATTCCGTGCCAAAGCCACCCGCGGCGCGAAAAGCCGCCGCCTCGACCCAAACGCACGAGCCGGCCGCCCAGCGAGCGATGCGACTCAACGTATTCCAACAGCCACAGAAGAACCGGGCTAAGAATGGCGTACCGGACTCAAGCACTACGGTGCTGCCGCCCCCGAGATAACGCCCCGAAGCGATGCGCTCAGCAATGTCCGCGAAGAGCTCGGCCGACGGCCAGGAGTCGGCATCGATGAAAATAAACCAGTCACCCGTCGCGACGCGCGCCCCAGCGTCGCGGGCCCGCCCAATCTGGTTGATCGGCTCAAAGACGACCGTCGCTCCAGCGGCCCGGGCGAGTTCCGCCGTGCGGTCGGTGGAATTATTATCGCACACCACGACTTCATGCTCCCAGCCCCGCTCCCGGAAGGCGCCGACGGCGGCCGCCACCGCCGCCAATGTCTGCGGGAGAAGCTTCTCCTCATTAAAAGCCGGGATGATGACCGAGATACGCATCAGCGTGCGGGTGGCTTGGCGCGCGCCGCCAACCAAAGGTCTGTGGGCTCGCCGACCTTCAATAGTTGCGGCTTCAACGGCGACCCCCGCGGCAGTTTCATATCCACGCCGACGAAAGTCGTTTTCGCTGGGCAGAAATCAGCCGAAGGGGCCCCGATGCCTTTCCGGCCTTTCAAGTTCCAGAAGATATTCCAAGCGCCTGCATCCAACCCGAGGTCGTCCCCGCCGCCGCAAACGAAGAAGTTGGCGCCATTCGCCGAGGTCACGTTGGTGATGAGATTAGCGAAGGGGCCTTGCTTATGAAAATCCAAGGTGAGGTCGACGCCTGTGCCGGCACGAACAACATTACCATTAGTCCATGGGCTGAAGCTCACGTCGTGATAGAAGCGCGCTTTGAATTCGAATTCTTCGAGGCGGTGCGCTTGTCCAGAAAGCGTCACGCCGTGGTGCCCAACGAAACCGCCCGGG